>JAABUJ010002444.1_pt1 | contig 23038 bp, 24 predicted proteins | sample 5559131 | NCBI WGS metagenome assembly JAABUJ01 (sample SAMN10711875, study PRJNA513366) | rock metagenome | isolation source: Antarctica rocks | place: Antarctica: Victoria Land, Mt New Zealand nord | collected 2016-01-07
TCTGCCCACGGAGCGCAACGCAAACGATGCCGTCTTCGGTTGTCTTCGTCTTCATCGCAGGATTCGCGCTTCCCGAGACGTGTCGGCAGCGATAGGAGGGCGAGAGTCGGCTGACATCATCGCGCGTTAGGTCGATATACGTCGGCGCGATATATGGTGGCCCACAGCAAGCGCCGCACGACCTGCAGTCCTTTTCGCTCAGGCCTATCGTGCCGTGCCGGCTTTCAACGCGCTTACGCGGAGCGCAACATGAGTGTAAAGCTGGTGCCCGAAATACCGACCTTCGTAACCGTCCGACGACACCCTTGCTACAGCAGCTTTGGATGGCCCAGCACAACGATGGGAACCCTTGTTGTTTGACTAAACGATCTGGCTAAGCCTGCGATGTATCAGACCTTCTCCCTTAAGCCGAAAGCCGCCGCTAAAACTCCGTAACGAATGTGGCGACGTGGTCTTCCTCGACCGCATAACCCGCGCGCTTGTAGAGTGCAAGCGCCGGCGTGTTGGCCGCCTCGGTGCCGACCCACACTTCGCACGCCCCCGTCGCTCGCGTCGCCTCGGTGAAAAAAACCTTCGACGGTCTTGACGGTCTTTAGAGATGCTGCCATGATGTTTTCGGGAGGACAGCGAAAGGAGCCTTTGCCACAGGCTAGCATGCGGCGCTTTAGGTCTTGATGAACATCTCGGCGTCGTCGCGGTCGATGATGTCGATCAACAGCGTTTCTAGCGGCAACTTTGCCGCAGGCGGGTAGTAGGCAATAACACGCGAGCGGTCTTCAGTCCGCACATCCGCAAGGCGAATGCCGAGGAGCTGCCGGTGCCACTTTGCAACCCGTTCGTCGTCGATACGCGCTCGAAGCCATGCGAGCACCTCCACGTCGTCTGCCGCACTCGCGACAGCAGCCTTGAACTCTTCGTGCGTCACGGCCATACGCCGATAGAAGAGACCGCTCATCGTCGGAATTCCGTCGAGATTGATGTAGGCGCCGAGGGCGCCGCCGGGTAGACTGGCGCGGACCTTATCAATGGCGCGCGGCAGAAACGCAATACCGCCCAGTTCTTCACGGCACGAACGCGGCGCGCGTTGCGTCAGATCGAGTGGGTCCATGCGGCGCCGGTTCGATGCTCTGTGTCACGAATACTGTCTTTCGGCACCACCATGCTCCTGCTGCGCGAGATACCACTGCGGCGTTCCCCTCTATGTCAGAATGACCCGAACAAATGCTGACTTCGCCGCAAGCTCGAAGCAGATGGTGCGCAGGTCCTGTGGGGGGAGAGCCGCAGTAAGCGGCGGTCGACAAGCGAGGCAGATTTCGGCAACACGCGGGCCTCGAACACTACGCAGGAGCAACACTTCACGAATGTAGCGTCGCAGCCAAAGATAAAAGTACGAAACCAAGCAGAAGCAGCCAAGACCGCAAGCCTTGAAAGAATTCCCAACGGTTTCTCGTCTCTTTCCACTTTTCCGGCGGGTCGGCAGCGTTCCAGCGCGCGACAGCTAGGTTCTTCGGAACATTAGAGATGATTGTTGATACCAGAGCAACGATGAACGAAGCTGCCGATGCCCAGCGAACGATACGGGCCGCGTCTTCAACTGAGTTTAGGCTGACCGCGTAAGAGACGGATACAATCACGCACAATGTCATCAGCACGGGCATCACCCGCCCGAATGTCTTCAGGAGCCCTTGCTCGACTCGAATATGATACTCTTGAGGCAGATGGCGAATCACCGGGTGCACGAAGGCATAAGAGCCGAACTCCGCGCAAGACGTAAAGCCAGTGATGGTCAGAGCGATAAAACCGAGAACGTCCATAGGGCAACCACCTTACATCTTAGCGCCGATCGCGTTGCTTAACGCGGTCATCGCTTTGAGCGGGCGCATCGTGACGCTAAATTCCGTAACAAGTCCGTTTATGCCCGTTTGCACGTAGTCAACGCCCTCGAGCGAAACACCGCTTACTTCTGCGCGAAAGACGAGCGCGTGCGTTTGTTGTCCGGCAAAGACATCCAGGTAATGGAAATTGTCGAAGATCGAAAAGACGACGGCCAAGGTTTGGCAGGCGGCTTGTTTCCCGACAATCGGTTCTTCGTGAAACGGGACGTAGAGCCTCATGTCCTCCGTAAACCACGCCGAGTATCTCGTTAACATCCTTTGACGCGAGCGCATCGGCAAAGTCTTGCATGTTCATGAAAGTTGCCCGCCGCGTCTGAAACGCAATCTTCGCTCCACGCCTTTACGACGCTCGAAACGCCGCGGCATTAGCTTGCGCCCAGGCTGCAAAGTCGCGCGGCGCGTGCCCCGTTACTAACTGAACGTCGTGTGAAAGCCCTTCGGTGTACCCCGGCGCGTACAATCTGATAGAGTTCGACAACGCCCTGCGCGTGCCACGCGTCAACGCCTGCGGATAGCATCGATGTGCGAAACTCTTCCTCCGATAAGTCCAAATATCGTACCGGGTGTCCAGCTGCCGCGCCAAGCGCCGCGGCAAGTTCTCGCCGGAATATGCAGAAGGCCCGGTCAGATAGAGGTGGTCCCGCATTTTCGGACAGCAAATCGCCTTTCGCTAAGTGACGACTCTGCGGGTAGTGCGGTTCTTCATGCGGCAATGCCAGCCGGCCTGGCATCCGGTAGGTGATTCGTGCCTGGCGTCGGGGTATTCGAGATTGACGTTGTAGCGTAGCGTCTGAGCGCCTTCGGTTTGGACCGGAGCAGCGGCACGAAATCGGATGACATCTATGTCGTCGGAGCCGCCGAAATCGCGTTGTAGGGGCTTATTTGCGCCCGTTTGCGGCGCTTCAGAGCAGAAAACGTTGAAGTCGTGCATGTTATGCCGCCCGCGACACGGGTGCCGTGAAGTACGCAGTGTCCGGCGTTAAGCCGCCAAGAGACGAATGCGGCCGTTGCTCGTTGTAGAATCCGATGTATCGGCCGATCGAGGCCTTCGCGTCCGTTGCAGTCTCGTACGCCCGCAAGTAGACCTCCTCGTACTTGATCGACCGCCAGAAGCGTTCGACGAAGACGTTGTCACGCCAAGCCCCCTTGCCGTCCATGCTGATCAGGATGTTGCGATCTTTGAGGACCTGTGTAAATCGCCGTCCGTAAATTGCGAACCTTGATCCGTGTTGAAGATCTCGGGGCTGCCGTACCGCGCAAGCGCCTCTTCGACCGCATCGATGCAGAAGTCGGTCGTCAAGCTGTTGGAAAGTCTCCAGGCAAGAACCTTGCGCGCCGCCCAATCAAGAACGGCAAAGAGGTAGAGAAACCCTTGGGCCATGGGGATGTACGTGATATCGGCACACCACACATGGGTCGGTCGCTCGATCGTGAGGTTGCGCAGCAGGTACGGAAAGACCGGATGCTCGGGGTTGCGGCGCGTTGTCGATTTCTTGCGATAGAGCGCTTCGATGCCCATCAAGCGCATCAGCGTGCCGATGTGACGTCGTCCGGCTTTGTACCCGACGGCTCGGAGCAGGTCGCGCAACATGCGTGCGCCGGCGAAGGGATAGTCCAAATGCAGGCGGTCAATCTCGCGCATCAGCTCGAGGTCGGCCGCAGAGACCGGCTTTTCGATGTAGTACAGGGAGCTACGGGAAATTTGCAGCAGTTCGGCTTGGCAGGTTACGGGCAAGGCGTGCTCGTGATCGATCATCGTCTTGCGCTCGCATCGTCGACGCGACCGAGCGCGCGTTCTAAAAAACCGTTCTCCAACGCCAACTGGCCGATCTTCGCGTGCAATACCTTGATGTCGGGACCAGCGGAACTCGGCTTACCGCCGTCAAATGCCATCGCCGCTTGATCGACCAACTGAGTCTTCCATTGAACGATGAGATTGGGATGGAGATCGAACCGTTTCGCCAACTCGGCGAGCGTCTGATCTCCCTTGATCGCGGCTATCGCCACTTTGGCTTTGAACGCCGGTGAGTGGTTCCGGCGAGAACGTCGTGTCACTGTCTGCTCCTTCTGAGGGCTTTTTCGCCCTCCGTTGAGCAGAGTCATCACTTAAGCGGTTGTCTGACTATGCGGGGCCACCTCTGATCGTACGCTTTGCCAACGTGACCTGACGGCGCGTTAGCGACCGTAAGGGCAACAGCCGCAATATCGGCGGTGTCGATCTGGCCGATCTTTGAGTTAGCCATTGGCGCAGGGTACACCCGGCTTCAAATTGCATCGACGCGCCCAAGTGCGTTTTGCATGAAAACATCGACCGTTCGTTTCGAGTCGTTTCGGTTCAGAAAGCTTTAATACCTGCGTTAATGTGAATCGCTCCTGCCCGTCAAGGATCAATTCCGGCAGGGCCGCGCGGCCACCGGCGACACGTACTTGGCGTGCGTCAGGGGAACGGGCATCGAGGATCGCGATGGCAAAGTTATGGAGCCCGGGTTCAGGCGTATCGATGACGCCGCTACTCGCGCCGAGGCGCCGTCGCGACGGGGCGCGAAGCGCGCGCTACAGTGATCGTCTTACTCGCGACGGCGTTCATGGCGCTCGGCTTGATCAACCTCGACTTCTCGCCAGGCTGGTGGCGCGGGCAACGCCTTCGGCTTCTGATCGGCGTTCCGGTCCTGCTCGTATATTGCTACCTCCAGATGCCGGCGCTCGTGTTTCCGCAGGCCTTCACCCTCCTTCTCCTGACACTCGTGCCGAATGCCGCCTACGCCTTTCTCCTGTCCACACGCAGGGCTATGGTCGCACGCCGCATTGTCTCGATCCGCCGCAGCAGCCTTTTACCGTATCTCATCGCACTCGCGATACTGGGCGCGCTCGCCGCCGTGCTCGCCATCGCCCCGGTCGTCGACGCCGGCGGCTTGCGCGACGTCGCCGCCGTGACGACTTCCGTCGGCTTGCCGCCGAACGCGGAACTCAAACACATCCGCGTGGTGCCAGAAGAAGCGGCCCAGTTCGCCGGTGAAAAAGTAATCGGGCAACTCGGCACCTATTACGAAGTCGGCACCTATAACATTCAGGTCGACGGCGGTAAACTCGTGTGGGTCGCGCCGCTCGAATTTCATGGACTGATCCAGTGGCTGTCGCGCCGGACGAGTCCGGGCGTTATCGTCGTCAGTGCCGAGAACCCCGATGCGGGCGCGGAACTGCGCCAGCGCGCGCCGATGCGTTACATTCCATCCGCGCTCCTTAATGACAACCTGTACCGCCATGTCTATATGACGTACGGCGCGGAACAAATCCTAGAAACGACGCTGCAGCTTGACGACGCAGGCAATCCACAATACCTGTGCACGCTTGGGCGCCCGACGATCGGCTGGACCGGCCAAAAGGTCACTGCGGTCGTGATTGTCGATCCGGCGACCGGTACGATGCGGCGCGTGCCGCGGGAGCAGTTCGCGTCGCTGCCGCACTGGGTGAGCCGCGTGTACCCTGCGGACCTCGCGCTTGCGTACAACGAGTGGTTCGGACTCTACGTGCACGGCCTGTGGAATTCGATGCTTGCGCGGCGCGACGTCCACGTGCCGGCGCGCGATGAAGTGTTCGGTTTGCTCGAGGGGGAGGGGACGTTCGTGTGGTTCGTCGACCATACGTCGCCTTCGAGGACCGATCAATCGATGACCGGCTTTACGTACATGGATACCGTCGATGGAAAGATTACGTACTACACCTCGTCGGGCGGCGAGTTCAATTCGGCCGGTGCCGAGAACGCGGTGGCATCAAACCCGATCGTGCGTCAGGGAAAGCTGATCCCGACGCAACCAATTCTGTACGCGGCCTTCGGAGAGAACACGTGGGTCGTGCCGCTTGTCGCCGACACCGGCAAGTATCAAACGCTTGCCCTCGTGCAAGCGAAGAACGGCCACGTGGTGGTCGGTTCGGCAGCCGCGCCGTCACCCCAAAACGACGCATTCGCGCAATACGCCGCGTTCCTCGGCGTGAAAACGCCAGTGGGCGACCGCCGGGCGGCAACGACGACGGCGGGCGTCGTGCACGGAACGATCGAACGAATCGCGCCCGCCGTCGGGAACGCACTGTATTTCACGTTGAACGGCGACGCGACGATCTATGTGTTGCGCGATGCAACGGCCAGCCCGCAAGCGCTGCTCGCTCGCGCGGGCGATTCGGTCGCATTCCACACCAAGCATCTGCCGAACGGCGTTCATGGCCCAGCCGTCGCCGCCGACTTTACCGATTCGGCGTTCCGCCGCTGAGAAAGCATCTCGGGCTCGCGACGGAACCCGCGTCGCCGTCCGCCGACTACACTGCGCTGACGCCCCTTGTCATCGCGTCGCCGACGGCGCAGTATTCGATGTAGACCTCTGACCACGCGCGGTGCGTCAGCGCCGCCGCGTCGTCTCGTCGACACCCAACGCGCGGTGCGGACCGGGACACGCTTTTTGGGATCAGGTCGACGCAGCCGTCGAGTCGTGCGGCGCGTACGGGCGCCGAGACCGGCGCGTGGCATCGTTCGGCGAATCGTCCTCAACGAAAGGGGTTGTGAATCTTTACGCCTGCAATCACTTGTCCCGCATTGAGATCTTCGGGCAAAACACGTGTCGCGCCGGCCTTGAGGGCCGACGCTATGATGAGCGCGTTCCAAAATCCCAGCCGCGCCTCATCTTCGATGCGGAAAGCGGTCGATATTTCTGAGGGCGTAACGTCGGTAGACCACACCGAATACGCGCGCACAACCGAACGCGCGTCATCCCTTGACACCGGCGTCGAAATCTTCCACGTGACGTTGACGTAGAATTCTTGAAGGACTTGCGGGCTCAATGCGCCCGAGCGCTTGCTCCAGAGTTCGCGAAGAACGTTTACCGCTACGTCGTGCTTCGCGCCGGCATCCGCGTAGACGAGGACATTGATGTCGACGAAAGCTTTATCGATCATGCAGCTCGGCGTGACCGAAGCGGGCGCCACCGAGATGGAAGGGCCGATCGATCAGGTCGAGCGCCTGCCGCTCGGCACACATGTACGCGTCCTCATCCGCTGCGAGCGACTCGATTTGGGAAGCAACGAGCCCGCTGACGGAGGTCGCCCTCCGAGCAGCGAGGACCTTGGCTTTGCGTATCGTCTCCCGTTTGAGACGAACCGTAAGGTTTTGGCGCTGCACGTGAAATCGTGTAGCACGTAAACAGTAGATTTGTCAAGCACCGAGCCGCCGAGTACTGGTGGCGCATGATCGCTCCGAGGACGACATAGCCGCGGCGAGAATCGCGGTCAGTGCTCAAATCGGTAAGAGCCCGACGCAGTCCACGAGCCGCGGTGATCGCGTCGTTCATCCGGGATTGCGCTGCCGATGCAAGCTCGTTCCTGGAGCCGACAAGGTGGTTGAGATCGTGCCGACGTGGCTGGTTCCGGGTGCTTGCGCTTCGCTGAAGCCGAGCTTGCAGTCTGCGGCGCGCGCCAAGTGGCCGATCGCGTAGTCGACGTCGCGCTGTTCGAAGGAACCCGTCGTCGTGACCCGCCACAGTGCGGGGCGGAAACGGTCCGCAACATACAGCGCACCATCACAGCCGCCGATCAGGGGGCCGCTCGGCGCCGCAACGACCGGCGCAGCGAACACTTTCACCGTACCGGCCGGCGTGATGCGCCCGATACGGCCGTCGAAGAACGAATACCAGAGATTTCCGTCGGGACCCCAGACGATCGACGTCAACGGCAGTTTCGCGTCGACGGGGAAACGCGTTGCGACCCCGGCGGTGGTTAGACGACCGATCCCACCTGAAGCGGTAAACCATAAAGCGCCGTCGGGCCCGCGCGCGATCGAGCCCGGTAACGAGAGTCCGGCGGGCAGAGCGAATACGTGGACGGCGCCGGACGTCGTGACGCGCACAAGCGCATTCGCGTACGGCGCGGTCAGCCACAGCGCGCCGTCCGACCCCGCGACGAGGCCGCCGAGTTCCGGGTAATGCGCCCGGGCCAGAGGGTTGATGACCTTCGTGGGGTCGGCGAGCGGCGGCGGCGTGTAGCGCGACGTGAACGACGGTGAGCGATCGAGTTCGGAGGGGAGCGGGTATTCGACGATTGCGCCGTCGGGCGCGATACGGCCTAGCTTCACCGCTGTAGTTTCCGTAAACCACATCGCGCCGTCGGGGCCGCGGGCGATCGAACCGGGGTCACGTTGCGCGGTCGGAACGGTGAATTCTTCGATTCTGCCATCCGTTTTAAGGTGACCGATGCGATCCTTATCGGGCGATACGTTTGGGCGTGGAGCAAAGAACGGGTGCTCGTAGAACCACAGCGTCCCGTCGGCCGCGAAAGCCGTACCGCCGAGCATCATGAAGCGCGTCGGAACCGCGTATGCGTGCATCGCTGCGGTAAAGCGCGCGCGCAGCACCGTGCGAACGGGAATCGCGGTTGGTCGGGCCAGCGGCGCCTGGCCGGACGGCAACGCCAGGGTGACGAGCTTCGCCGCGGGAGCGCTGCAAATGGCGACGAGCACATGCTGCGCGATGACGGCGCTCTTGACGGCGGTGCACGGGAAACGCGCGGCCGTCGCATCGTTCGGATGGTGCGGATCGAAAACGACGGCGCGCTCGCGGGCCGCGACGAAGGCGAGGCCGCGGTCGGCTGCGGTGAACGTGACTCCGTCGAATCCGCTCAACGTTTGCAGCGTAACGTTGGCGGGACCGAATCGCGCGAGCGCAGCAACGCCGCCCGCACGTCGTACAAGCCAGATGCCCGGCGCGACGCGCGTCAGTGACCCGAGTTCGTAGCTCGTGCCCGACGTCGTGGCGGGATCCGCGAGGAGCGAGTAGCGGTACACGGTGTCGGGGCCCAAACGAAAAACGAGCGCGTTGCCGTCGACGGCGGCGTCTCGAGCGAAGTGCGCGTCGAGATCGGTCTGGCCGCTCCAGCGTGCGCGGTCCGGCGCGTAGGTATGAGATGACAATTTCGCGCCGCTCTCGAGCGCGACAACGGTAGCCGTCAGTGGCGCGTATCCTGCGTATGCGCCCGGCTGCCAGGTCGTGTCGAGCGCAATTCCATCGTTTGGAAGCACGCCGAGGATTGCGTTGGCGCTCGTCGTCCAAAGCGCCCGGCCATCTCGTATGTCGTACGCATACAAAATGCCGACTAAGGTTGCGCCGGATTCGATCGTGCGCAGCAGTAGTGTCGTGCCGATCAGGTCCGCGCCGTGCGGTAAATAGCCGTTCCAGGCCGCACTCCAGCGCAGCCGTCCTGTGTCGGCATCGCGTGCTTCGAGGCGCGAACCGTCGGCGACGATCGCGAGTTGCCGTTCGAGTGCGATCCAGCCGCCGGGCGTCGTCCATCGCATCTTTCCGGTTTGCGCATCGAGCGCGACGACGCGAGATGCCTCGAATTCACGGCGGGCCGCCGTCGCTCCAAAGACGAGGCCGCCTGCGTACCCGAACGGCGTGGCGTCGATCGTGCTCGTCCAGCGCGGCTTTCCGCTGCGCTCGTCGACCGCCACGAGCGGCACATCGGAGCCGTAACGATCTCCGAAGAAGACCGCGCCGTCTCCGATGACGACGCTGTCGGTATCGCTGCGCGTGAGTTCTTGCGGCACGTCGAGCGTCCAGAGCGGCTCGTGGACGGGCGTGCGCGCGACCGAGATCGACGTACCTTCACGACGGGAGCACGCTGCGAGGGTTCGGGGTTCTCGTCGATTCGCTGAGCGTTTGCGATGCCGGCACACGCAGAGACGCACGTGACCGCGAGCAACACGAGAGTTCTTCCCAGTGCGGTACGCGACACGCCACCTGCGTTGAGCGGCGCTTCGGCTTCTTCCTCGTGATCCCGACGCGAGGAGTGATCGGACCGGTGACGCTGACGCCGTAGCGGCGTCTCGGTTGGAAACGCGGAGAGCGCTCAATCCGCGCTCGATGTGCGGACGAGCGTTTCGAGTTCATCGAGCGTCCGCGGCCAATCGGTCTTGAGCAGTCGCGACAAGCTGCGATCCATCAGGATGCGACCACCCGTCTGACAGCCGGCGCAGTAGTTCGTCTCGTTGTCGGCATAACGAATGCGCTGGACGGGCGCGCCGCACACCCGACACGGTTTTCCGAAACGCCCGTGCACCGCCATCTCGGGGCGAAACGCGGTCACCTTCTCGGGAAAGCCGTTTTGTGCTTCGTTCCGGAGCCGGTCGATCCACAGTTCTAATGTCTCGCGAGTGGCCGCATGCAATCGGTTCCAGTCTTCATCGCTGAGCCCGTAGGTCAACGCGATCGGCGAAAGTCGAGCGCAATGCAAAATCTCATCGGAGTAGGCGTTACCGATTCCACTGACGATGCGGGGATCCGTCAGCGAGCGCTTGAGGGTCCGGTTCTCCAGGCGTAATGCCTGGCGGAATGCGCTCGCATCGCTCAGCAACGGATCGATGCCGCCCGGGTCCGCCGCACGAAGCGCCCCTTCTCCTTCATAGACGTGCAGCGAACTGCGGTTTTTGCTGCCGGCTTCTGTGAGGACCAGGCTCCCGTCGTTGAAATCGAACGCCGCGAGTTGATTGCGTCCGCCGAGCTTCGCTTGCGGCTCACGCCAATGCAGACGTCCGGCAATCATCAAGTGCAGCACGAGCCATAGTTCTCCTTCGAGACCGATCGCGATGCGCTTTCCGAGGCGGCGCAGTTCAATTACGCGTCGCCCCCCTGTGTTCGCAAGCGGGGGGTCCACGGTGCGTAAGACGAACGGACTCCTCAAGCGGACGCGCAGCAGCATTTGCCCGACGATGCGTACATCGAGTGCGGCCATATATGCGGCAATGTCGGGCAACTCCGGCACGAGTGTTACTTTTAGCCTCACGCGCGGACTTCCGTTCGCATCCTCCGAGCGGCATATCGTGAGTAACGCATCGCCTATTTCGCGCGACGGCTTCGGTGTCGTCCGGCATTACGGCGGTGCTTAGATAGATGCCGCGGTCGCGCTCCATCACATCGCTTACGCGTGGCGCAGACCCGGCGCTCAATCCTGGGAGAAACCGCTCAGTCCTCCATTGGCGGCGCGGACCAGTGCGCGAAGCGTTGCGAACTGGTGGTCCTCGATCGCGCCAAGGTAGCCGCAGACTCTCGAACGCGCAGTTCCGGTCACGATGTGGGCGAGCGCATAACTGCGCTTAGCGAGGCCGTTGTCGTGGTTCTCGTCCGCACGAGCGACAGTCAGATCGCGAACCGCGGACTCGAGGTTGGTGCTCAGTGGCACGAGCAAGAGAATGGAACGTCGCTCTCGCATCGGCGTGTTTCCACGCGCCAAGCGTTATAGACGCTGCGACGCCGCGGAGCGTGGCGGCAGAGGCGGCAGCTTCGAACGTTCTAGGCGCCGGCCGAGCGCGCGCTCGATCTGCGCGAAGTATTTCTCCTCATCGCTTGCGACGAACGTGGTCGCGTCGCCCGTGGCTTGCGCCCGCGCCGTGCGGCCGACGCGGTGCACGTAGTCCCCCGGGACCATCGGCACGTCGTAATTGATGACGTGGCCGAGTGCGGCGACGTCGATGCCGCGGGCCGCAATGTCGGTCGCGACCAGGACGCGGTATTTTCCGCGCTTGAAATCGTCGAGCGCCCGCGTCCGCTGTGCCTGCGAGCGGTCGCCGTGGATGCGTTCCGCGACGATGCCGTGCTTGCCGAGCGCCGCTGCGAGCCGATTCGCTCGCGCCTTCGTACGCGTGAACGCAAGGGCGCTATAGATGGTATTGTCCTTGAGTAACTCGACGAGCAGGTCGACCTTGCGCTGTTGGTCGATCGTATATGTCGTCTGCGTGATCCCGTGCGCCGGTGCGCCCTTAGGCGCGAGTTCGATTCGCGCCGGGTCGCGCAGCAGTTCTTTGACGAGCGCCGAGATCAGCGGCGGCAACGTCGCCGAGAAGAACAGCGTTTGGCGTTTCTTGGGAACCCGCGCGAGCACGCGACGGACGTCGGGCAGGAAGCCCATGTCGAGCATGCGGTCCGCCTCGTCGAGGACGAGCAGCGAGATTCCGTCGAGCGACGCCGTTCCTTGCGCGAGGTGGTCGAGCAGCCGCCCGGGCGTCGCGACGATGATGTCGGTACCGCGACGGAAGGCCGCGACTTGACCGGCAAAGCCGACGCCGCCATAAATGGCCGCCGTGCGAACTTTGGTATGCTTGCCGAGAGCCGCGAGGTGCTCGGCGATCTGCGCCGCGAGTTCTCGCGTAGGGGCGAGAACGAGCGCGCGCGTCTTCCCGCGCGGAAGATCGACCAGCGCGGCGATCAGTGGTACGCCGAAGGCCGCCGATTTGCCGCTACCGGTCTGGGCGCTCGCGAGGACGTCGCGGCCGGCGAGCGCGGGCGGAATCGCAGCGGCTTGTACCGGCGTGGGCTCCGTAAAGCCGAGGTCGGCCACCGCGCGGAGCAGTTCGGGACGAAGCCCGAGCGAAACGAACGTTGAGATGATGTGTTGCTTTCGAGTGGCGCAATTCGATCGGACACTCGAAAGAAACACGCGTAGGGACTCCATCATCGCACGGATCGCTGCCGCGCGTCAAACGCCTAAGCCGTATCTATCGCGGACCGTCCTGCGCCGCGTCATTTACAAGATGATCTGGTCGACCGGCACGGGATCGTCCGGAAACGCCGCGCATGCGGCGGATTCGCCCCGCCGCAATATTTTCGTCGTTCGGTATTCGCCTTCAGCGAGATCGCAAAAGACGAACAGCGTCTTCTCTTTGAGGTCGACGAGCCATACTTCGGGGATTCCGGTCCGCGCATACAACGGAACCTTGACGCGGCGGTCAAAGCGACGGCTCGACCATCCGATCTCGATAACGAGGAACGTGTCGGCGGGACCGGGATCGCGCCCCTCGTAACCCGTCTGATCCCAGCGCAAGAGCGTAAAGTCCGGCTCCGGTTCCGAATCGTCACTCACGACGACCGACGAAGCGACTTGAACGACGGCCCGGCCGTTGAAGCGCTCCGTCAACAGACGATTGAGCCGGTTCGCCGCAGAACGGTGCGGCGGTCCGAAAGGCGGCACGGCAATCAGCTCGCCGTTGACCAGTTCGACGCGTTCATCGGAGCCGAAAACGCCGGCCTCTTCCATGAGGTGGTAGTCGTGAACGCTGATCGGCCGACGTCGATAATCGAGTGCCATCTCACTCATTCGATGATCGCACCCCCCGATGAACATTTCGTGGACGGCGCGTTACAATCTTTCGCGCACGAAAGGCCCGCTAAGCGCCACGCAATTGGACGCGACGCAGCAACGGCGCGAGCGCCCAGCCTTGCACGACGATCGTCAGAAATACCACCGCGAACACTGCGTCGATTATTTGCGCGCGCGCCGGAACCGTTTCGGGTAGGCCGAGCGCGAGCGCAAGCGATAGGCCGCCGCGCAGACCGGCGAGCGCGATTGCGTGGCGCCAGCCGCTTCGCTCGCTGCGACGGTGTCCAAGCGGCACCATCACGTATGCGAGGGCGGCGCGCGAAGCGCCGACAGCCAGCACCGTCACGCCGATCAGAAGCGGCTCGTGAAATATCCGCTCGAATTGTAAACTCAGGCCGACGAGCAAGAAGACGATTCCGTTAGCAACCAGCGCCGTGCCGTCCCAAAAACGCCCGACCGTTTGCTGCTCGGATGTGTCAAGCGGAACCGCCGGCAGCGCGACGCCGGCGGCCGCACTGGCGAAGATCCCGGAACCGCCGAGCGATGATGCGACGCCGTATGCGCCGTATGCGACGACCACCGTGGTCACGATGCCGACCCACGATCGTCCGAAGCGGCGCAATATGGGCGTTGCGAGCACGCCGATGAGGAGGCCGATAGCGATGCCGGCGCCGGAAACATACACGCTTCGCGCGATGAGCGTGAGCAACGCCCCCTCGTTTCCCGAATGCGGGAAAGCCACGACAGCCCCGAGCAACACGACGGCGACTGCATCGTTGGCAATCGACTCGCCTTCGACAATCGTCAGCAAGCCCAAGGGCACGCCCTGGGTGCGAAAGAGCGCGAGCACGGCGACCGGGTCCGTGGCCGACAAGATCGCGCCGAGTGCCAACGCCCCCGGCAGCACCATGCCTGCGCCAAGAGCGGCACTGCCCGCAATCGCCGCCGCAGTAAAAAGCGCGCCCGGGACGGCGAGGACGATGATGGCCGGAGCGGCGCGACGGAGCGCCGACGCATCAACGTCCCAAGCCGCTTCGAAGATCAGCGCCGGAAGAAAGAGAGCGAGAACCGGCGGCGTGAGACTGATGTGCAATGCATGCGGTAATAGGCCGCCCGCGACGATACCGACGAGCACGAAGGCAGCCGCCGGCGGCAACCCTGCGCGACCGGCTAGCCGTGCAAAGAGAAAGGCGACCCCAAGCAAGACAACGAGGACCACGATGGTAGTAAGCACCTCGGTTATCCGAAGTCCAACGGAGTAGAACTTGGAATCATCAACGTCATTTTTGCATGATGAGGCGCCGGTACCGCCCGGGTTTCGCAGCTTATCGTTGCCGCAGCACCATGCGACGACCATCGTATTTCCCGATACGCGTTCACTCCTGGCTGCCGCCGAGTTTTCCGAAGACGGTTATTACTATGCGCTCAGCCACACACCGACGACGCTACGGTTGGCCGCGAAGATCGCCGCTATCGAAGGCGGCACGAACGCCGTTCTGACGTCGTCGGGAATGGCGGCGATCGCATTGACGTATCTCGCGACGGTGCGGCCCGGAGACCACGTCCTGCTGCCGCAAAATGCCTACCGACCAAATCGAGATTTTGCTCGCATCATGCTGACCGAACTCGGCGTTACGGTGTTGGAGTACGCGCCCGATGAGGTCGATCTCGGCGAGCGCCTCAGCGAACGCCTGCGGCTGCTCTGGATCGAAGCTCCGGGCAGCATCACGCTCGAAACACCGAATGTGAAGGGCCTGATCGAGCAAGCGCACTCCGTCGGCGCGAAAGCTGCGGTAGATAATACTTGGTCGTCCGGCGTCTATTTTCAGCCGCTGATGCTCGGCGCCGATTACTCAATCCAGGCGCTGTCGAAGTATCAGAGCGGCGCAAGCGACGTGTTCATGGGGGCCGTCGTCACCCGCTGCGCCGACGACCATGCGCGGCTCAAAGAAACGTCGATCAGGCTTGGATACTCGGTGTCGGCGGACGATTGCTTTCTTGTATATCGCAGCCTTGGCTCGTTGTGGGCACGTCTTGCTGCTCACGAAGCCGCGGCGTTGCAGATTGCGCAGATGCTCGCCGAGCATCCCAAAGTGCAGCAGGTCTTACATCCGGCGCTGCCCTCGTGCGGCGGACACGACAATTGGAAGAGCATGTTTACCGGCAGCAGCGGCGTCTTTTCGTTCACGCTCGATTGGCGTTACACGTTTGACGACGTGTGCGCCGTCATCGACGCGTTGCGCTACTTCAAAATCGGGTTTAGTTGGGGCGGTTCCACGAGTTTAGCCACGCCGTACCCGTCGCCCGTGTGGTGGCCGGAGCGCGATCGGTGTTCCGGCATCATTCGTCTAGGCATAGGCCTCGAACGCCCGGGCGATTTGCAAGAAGACTTAACCCAAGCGCTCGAACGGCTGCGGTAGCACCCCGCTCCTACACTAGCTCGGCAAGTCGCGTCCGCGCACCTGAGCGGGCGGGCTCGTTGCTTCGAGTGCGGTGAACGTCTCGAGGATGCGATACGTGTGCTCGGCGCCGCGCGGCACGCTCCACGAATTCCCCGCTTCGAGAACGACCGTTTGGCCGGCAAGACGCAGCTCCGCCTTTCCGCCGATCACATAGCCGATAGTTTCGTAGTCGCGGGCGCTCGGTGCCTTTGGCTCCCCCGGCGGCTCATCGCGCCAAAGCCGCATGCTCACGTGCACGCCGCTTGCAAGCTGGATTGCGCCTTCCTCGTTGCGCGGCGAGAAGCGTGAATCGATCTTCGTAACGCTCGTATCGGACATGGTGGACTGGTACCCAAAGCCGGCGCTTCCGACAACCCTGCTCGCGATCGAGCCATAGCAGGCCGCAGCAGGACAAGCGGTGGCCGTCGATGGAGCATCTCCCGATGAATGGCGAGACGCGGGGCACAGTCGAAGACGATCGCGAGATGGCTTACGCGCTTGTCGACCGCACTCTGACGGCAATCGGCGGCCTTGAGATTCCTGATCCCATTGGGGCGCTCGACATGGTAATCGCTATGTATTTCCACGCGGTCCAACGGTTGGGCAAAGAGAAGTAGCCGCACTAAGTTGATCGTTCTCTGGACTTTTGTGCCGTTTGCATAGAGTGCTGCGGATAGCATCAGACGCAGTTATAGCCGGCTTTGGTTGTGCCGGCAAGTGGACCAGGTGATTACTTCTTCTGCGCAGCGGTTGGGCTTGGAGACGACGCCACGTTTGGAGAACAGCCGTCGGGCGTGCCGACCGGTGGCGTGTACGGTAATGGCTGCGTATCCGTGACGCCGAATTCGAGCGGGTAGAATGAGCCGCCGTCCGTCATCGTCACGGTCGTCGAGATGCCGTTTGAATGCGCAGGCACCTGATACGTCGCGATCCAGTACGGCTGCGGCATTCGTACGCAACCGAGTTCCTTCAGTTGACCGTCGACAAGGAAGCTGCTGCGCACGGGACCCGCGAGCGGTTTTTCGTAGAGATAGACGAGCTGCGGCGTGTCGCCGGGGTTGACGAGCCCAAACGTGATGCGATGCACGATGCCGTAGTCGCCGTAGTCGTGGCCGGGGTCGCTCGGGTCGAGGCTGCGCGGCGTCCGCGTTCTTCCCCCGTAGTGTACCGCCACGTCAGGGCCTCCGACGACATACGACTGTGCGATATTGCCGAATCCGTCGAGGTCGAACATGCCGTGCCGGTCGTGCCCGTCGAACGGCATGCGTGGACCCGAAAGATATGCGTCGGGGTGACCGCCTGCGGGCGAAGCGACGACGGAAACGGTGACCGCGCCGCCGCTCATGACATGCACGTCGGCAGCGCCCGCAACGAGCTCGCCTTGTATCATGAGGGCATGCCGCGCTATGAACGGCTTGCCTGGTTCGATGTCGACGACCGCTCCCTCATTGGCTTGTTCGAACTGCAGCAAGTCACGCGTTACCGTATGCCCGACGCTCATGACGTCGAGGTCGGGACCCGCCGCCGATTCGATGAGCTGCACGCGCGAAGGGACGGCGGCGGTCAACACGACGTCGAGATCGCGCGGCACGCCGATATCGGAGTGATAGTAGTACAGACGTACCGGTCGGCCGGCGCTGACTTGCCCGCGAAACACCAACCCGTCACTTTGCAGATATTCAGGATCGTCGCTTAGGAACAATACATTCGGCACCGCCGGAGCAACGACCACGTTGTCGATCGTTGCGGTGGTCACGCCGGTCACCGTCGTGCTGGCGCTATCGCCTTCAATCGTTACCGTCACATTCACCGCCGTGCGGGACCCTGTGGCAAGCGGCAGCAGCGGCCACGGCACGATCGGTCCGTACCGGACGGCGGCGCCGGGACGAAGCGTCGGGCGAATCTCCTGATCCAATGCGGCGAGGATTTGCGTGTCGAGCACGTCCGGCGTGACGCCGGGTGAGCCCGTCACGTCGACCGAGACGCCGGATGGGATCACTCCCGCCGGCGGCAATGCCGACGACGACGGCGGCGACGTCGACGGCAGTGGGGATGCGGACGGGCTCTCGACCGGTTGCGCGACCGCGGCGCGGCCAGCCAAAACAGACGCGATCGTAAGGAGCGCGATGAACCGATTGCTCACTTTTCTCTTTGTTGTGACGTCAGCCGGAGAACGACCTACACGATAGGGACTCGATGCACTTCGCAGAGTTCGACGCCGCAGGTTGCCGGGTCGGCGCTCATCGTCGAGCAGCGATTGACCTCGTAGCGACGAATGCCGCCGTCAATCATGGCGCTGCAGCCCGTTTCTCATCTGGATTTTGCTATCCGCGTCTTCGTGGCACTGCTGTTCGGATCGTTGATCGGACTCGAACGGCAATGGCGCCAACGCATGGCAGGCTTACGTGCGAACGCCCTCGTGGCGACGGGATCGTGCCTGTTCATTCTTATCACACCGCTCGTCGGTGCGACGGGGGATCCATTGCAGATCGCCGCGTACGTGGTGTCGGGGATCGGCTTCCTAGCCGGCGGCGTCATCTTCAAAGAACGCCTGAGCGTCAGCGGTCTGAATACTGCGGCGACCTTGTGGGCTACGGCGGCCGTGGGATCGCTCGTGGGCTTCGGCTTTGTATGGGACGCCGCCATCGGCGTCGCGGCGGTTCTCGTCGCGAACGTCGTTCTGCGACCGGTCGTTGCGCGCATCAACCGACAACCGGTCGAGGGCACGGAAGTCGTCTCGAGCTACGAAATACGAGCCGTCTCCCGCCAAGACGTCGAGGAACGGATCCGCACGACGATGATCGGCGCAGTCCGGGGTGCGGCGATGACGTTGACCGCGGTTTACAGCGACGATATCGAAGAAACGACCCGCTTCGAGGTGACCGCGGACGTCAGCGTCGCGGGACGCCCCGACACGCGCCTCGAGAAAATCGTGTCACGCTTGGGAATAGAGCCGGGCGTAATGGCCGTAAGCTGGAAATCGTGCCGACGAGCGACGCGGAGCGGGAAATGGTCCCGGACGTTTAGCCGTTCGCAGTACAGGGAGAGATGGCTGGAACTATGAAACGCCGCTTTACAACCGGTCCCGTGATCGCGTTCATCGCCGTCTTGGCCGTTGCCGCGAACAACGTGCGCGCCGCCGACCTTCCGGATTGGCCGACGTTCGACGGCACGGCATCACGCGCGGGAAGCGTCGACGACCGTTCATTTCGCACCAGCAACGTCGCGTCGCTGCAACGGCGCTGGGTCGCGACGCTCGAGCGCGGCGCCGATTCGACGCCGATCGTGCTTGCGCACGTGCCGGGAAGATCGTCCGCGCATCCGCTCATCGTGCAAACCGATACGGGCGGCACCACCTACGGCATCGACGGAAGCAGCGGCAAGATCCTGTGGCGATTCGCAACGACCGGTCCCAAGATTACTGCGTCGACGCCGGTCGCCGATCCGTCGGAACGGTTCGTTTACGTCCCTGCCGTTGACGGGCGCGTTCATAAACTGGCCGCAGTGACCGGCAAAGAGGTTCGCGAGCACGGCTTTCCGACTGCCATTACGCGGATGCCGGACGTCGAGAAGGTCGCTTCACCGCTGAACCTGGCCAACGGTTATCTCTACGCCGTGACGTCGGGTTACATCGGCGACGCGGGGCCGTACGACGGTCACGTCGTCGCGATCCGTCTGAGCGACGGTACGGCGCATGTGCTGAACTCGCTGTGCAGCAACGAGCACATGCTGCTGCTCGATACGAGTTACGATCCGCATAGTCCGCATGCGTGTCCGCAACAACGCTCGGGAATCTGGGCGCGCGGCGGCGCGGTCGTCGATCCGGATCCCGCGCAGCACGGCCGCATCTACGTCGCGACCGGCAACGGCGCATTCGATGCAAACCACGGCGGCCACAACTTCGGCGACTCCGCGCTCATAATCGACGCAGATGGATCGAAAGTCGAGCAGTACTTCACGCCCAAGAACTTCGCCGAACTCGAAAGCACCGACGCCGATCTCGGCAGCACGGCGCCGGCACTCCTGCCGCGCGAGCCGCGCTCGCACACGCCGTTGCTCGCCGTCCAAGGCGGCAAGGGACGCGTACTGCACCTGCTCGATCGCATGCACTTCGGCGGCGTCGGCGGCGCATTGCAGAATGTCGACCTCCCGGACGAACTTTTCACGGCGCCCGCCGTATCGCGCGACGCGTCGGGGAAAACGTCGCTGTATCTCGGATTTTTGCCGGGTGACACCGGCGTTACCGCGTACAGGCTCGTGACGGACGGCGCGGGACGCAGCCGCCTCGAACACCGCTGGACTTCCGACGCGCACGGAACGTCGCCCGTCGTCAGCAACGGCGTCGTCTTTGTCGCGGCGAGCGGCGCGCTGAGCGCCCTCGACGCGCAGACCGGAAAGCGCCTCTGGTCGTCGAGAGACGCGAACGCCGGCGGAACGATCGGCGACATTCACTGGCAGAGCCCCGTCGCCGTCAACGGCTGGGTGTACTGCTCCGATGAGGACCGGCACCTAACCGCTTACGCGCTCAGTCGCCGTTAGCGACACCGAGCGTCAACGGTATTCTTCCCTCGAGTATGTTCAGGCGGGAACGGCGAGTTCGCGATCGATCGCGTCGCGCAGGAGCGAGTCATCGACGCTGACGGCGGGTGCGAAGCGTGCGACGATGCGACCGTCGCGCGCGATCAGGAACTTCTCGAAATTCCAAGAGATGTCGCCGCGCGGGCCCGCCGGCTGCGCGTCTACGAGGAAGCGGTACAAGGGGTGGCGCGCGGGCCCGTTCACCTCGATCTTTTCGAACATCGGGAACTGCACGCCATAATTCGTGGAGCAGAACTCGGCGATCTCTTCACTCGTGCCCGGCTCCTGCGCGCCGAATTGATTTGATGGAAAGCCCAAGACGACGAGTCCGCGCTCCCGCTCGCTCTCGAACGTGCGCTCCAGGCTCTCGTACTGCGGCGTGAGCCCGCATTTGGAGGCGACATTGACGATCAGCAGCACCTTGCCCGCATACTCGCGCAGGAACGTCTCGCGACCAGCCAGCGTATGGGCGGTGATATCGTAGATTGTTTCGCTCATGCCCGTCGGTTCGCACTCGGCATGCGTGGCCCCGCATCGTTGCGGAGGCACACGCGTTGAGCGCGATCGGCAAACATTGTGAATCAACCAGACGCGGGTTCAGGTCCGCGCCCGAGATGGAACCGAAGGCGAGATTGATCGCGCCCAAGCGCACTACCGGTCGCGATCGCGTACGCAGGAGTGTCCGCCGCGACGTTTCCGCCGGCGAGACGCTCGGCCATGATGCCCCGCCCACGACGGCCGCAAGCAGCAGTGCCGTGCCGATGACTTGGGCGGCCGCACGGCGCGCAAGGTTCAACTCAGCAGCAGGCCGGCGATGCGGCCGCTACCGCTGCGGCCATCCCGCAACAAGTCGTTGCATCATTGTCGCGCTCTTCGGTGTCGGCGATGACGAAGTACGTCTCCCAGCGCCGGCCATCGGGATCCGTTGCCCACACTTTATTTTGGACGGCATAGCAGCACGTCTCGTCCATCTCGATATCAACGGCGTGGCCAGCCGCGCGAAGACGCCCGCTCGCGTCGAGACGATCGTGCGCGCTGGTTGCAAGTGAGTAATAGCCCCAGGTGCCGCGCCGAACGGACGTGACAAGGCCAGCGTCCTTGAGGATTTTTAGGTGGTGTGAGATACAAAGGAACACGTCGCTGCGTACGAAGACGCAAATGCTAAACGGGGCTGAGGCGCGAAGGTAAGACTGAGTCCAAGCCGCGGGGTGTTGCGGTAGCCTTCGCCCGGAGTTGCGGGCTTCAAACCGAACGCAACGGTATGCCTACGATCGCCCAAATTGAGGAGCAGATTCTCGTCGTCGAGGGTTTTCGCGTGCAGCTTACACCGCTTGCGGCGAAAACGAAGAATCTGCCGAGCTACGATTTCACCGTCATGGCGCCGCAACGCTGGCGGGTATCCGACTGGAAGACCGTGCGGCTCGTCGGCTACGTGACGCTGCTGCGCCAGGCCGTCGTGCAGCGCGGTGACGGAAGCGCCGTCAAAGGCGATCTACAGCTGGGGAACATACGCGATTCTTACTACGCTAAGCAGTACGGTACGACAGCCGCACCGTAAAATCAATGCTCTAACTCCATGACCACGATGCGTCCGGCGTCGTGGTTCGGATCGGTCGGGCCCGGCGCTCACGCGTCGCCGAGGATTTTCTTCAAACGCTCCGCGACGACTTCGGTATGCAGCGAAACCGACGTGAGATGGTTGCCCGGTATGCGTTGCAGTTCGACATCCTCGCACACCGTCTTCCAGCCAAGGTAGGGATCGCCGGCGGGGCGTTGCAGAACCTCGAGCTCCCGGGTGAGCTCTTCACGGCGCCTGCGGTGTCGCGCGACGCGTCGGAAAAAACGTCGGTGTATCTCGGCTTTCTGCCGGCGACGCGTTACCGCGTACGCACTTGCGACCGACGACGCCTGGCGCAGCCGACTCGAGCGCCGCTGGACCTCCGAGGTGCACGGAACGTCGCCCGTCGTCAGCGGCCTGTCTTCATCGAGGCGAGCGGCGCATTGAGCGCCCTCGACGCGCGGACCGGAAAGCGTTTATGGTCGCCGAGGGACGCGAGCGCCGGCGGAACAATCCGCGGCATCCACTGGCAGAGTCCCATCGCCGTCAACGGCTACGTCTACTGCTCCGATGAGGGCAAGCACTTAACCGCTTACGCACTCGGCCGCCGCTAGCAATGTCCGTCGGACCCATGCGATAGGAGCCGCAAGCGCACTTCTACCCATTGATGTCCCCGCACCCGCGATTACAACACTTGGCTATCGCACGCGACACGAAGGCACCGCGGTTTCCAATATAATTCACTTGGTCAGCGTTTCGCCGAGCGGCAGGGTTACCTCGTCGCGACGACGTCGAAGTATTCATACGGATTGTCGCGGTGATCGCGAGCCATCACGCGGAGTGCGGCCGCCCCCTGGGCGACCGGCAGCTTTTCCGACAAAGACTCTTCTTCTTTTAAGAACGCAACCGAGGCGTAATTCTCCTCGAGGTAGCGGATCATCGATTCCCAATCGGCTCCCAGCCGTGCCATCGCGTAAGGCCAAAACTCCAGAACCAGAAGCTGGCATTTCTCAAGGGTCTTCTTGCCTCCCACCACCACAAAAGGCTCTGCACCCTCGGTATCGATTTTAACGGCCAAAGGACCCCAGATGTGAGGTACGATGGTATCAAGCGGCGCCGCTTGTACAGAGATCGTGGGCCGCATATGTTCCTGAAACGCACCAGGTGCATCGTTATTCCTTATCCGATGGTCCCCGAGGTTACCGGATGCGGATGCAATCTCGAACTGGAGCAAATCGACTCGCGAGTACACGGCGGTCTGAAACGCCGTGACGTTACTATTGCGGCAGTTTACTTCAATATTTCTAACCAACTCGTGAGTGGCCACTTTTGTCACGCCGCGACACCGAACATCTCCATGGTTTCAAGGTTTTGGTTCTCGACGATGAATTTCGCGATGGGAGCTTGTTCGAGGTTATTCAAGAGAAAATCCGGCA
>JAABUJ010002445.1_pt1 | contig 23038 bp, 13 predicted proteins | sample 5559131 | NCBI WGS metagenome assembly JAABUJ01 (sample SAMN10711875, study PRJNA513366) | rock metagenome | isolation source: Antarctica rocks | place: Antarctica: Victoria Land, Mt New Zealand nord | collected 2016-01-07
ATATATACATTACTCTGAAAATTCTTTCTCTATAATCAATGTAACATTTATCACATCAGCAATGCTTATCTTTGTCAAAAACTGATAAATTGATGAAGAAATGACTATTAATTCATATTATGAAGTTATTCACTTCACAATATTAATAAAAGAAGCTGAAATGATTAAAAATTCTTTAAATTCTTTATACAACATGATTAAAGCAGACTGAACAAAATTTGCAAAAGAATTACAACAGAAATCAGAAAAGATTTTAAATTTAGCAAAGAATTTAAATTTAAGTCTGAAAGATTTAGAAAATATAGTCATTTCTTTCAGAAATCTGATTGTTGATGCTGCAAATCAATATATTTTAAAGAAAAAATCATCTATAAAGACTAAAGTGTGATGACATGATGATCTTAACTCATTAAGAAAGTCAATAAGTTTAGTTAAAAGAATCTGAAAATTAAATAAAACTAAAAGTAACTAAAAAAAAGTTGTTTTCTTTAAAAATAAATACTTTCATGCTGTTCAGACAGTTAAACAAGTCTTATGAACTATATTTCTTCAGAAGTTGCAGAAAAAGATGTGTTTACAGCATATCATTTCATTAAATCTAAAAAAATAGTCAAAATTTTATCAATTTAGCATTAAAATAGTCTTGAAATAACTTTTCAGAAAAAATTCAAAATGTTTTTAAAAACTATGTTTTCATCATCTTCAGAATCAATGGCCACAGCTTTAAAACCTTATGATTTAGACACAATAACATGAAAATTAACTACTTTTGAAGAAATTAAATAAACTATAAAGTCTTTATCACTCAGAAAAGCATCTGAATCAGATAGAATTTCTTTTTTAATTTTATAATAAGCATTTCAGGCTATTTCAGAGCTAATTTTCACTATATTTGCAAAATCACTGAATAATGATTATTACTCAACATGCTGATGTCAGACAACTGATGTTATTTTGAGAAAAGAAGAAAAATTTAATTATTCTGCACTCAAGACATACTGAATCATCATGCTGTTGAACTGTTTAGATAGAATATTTGAAAAGATAATAATTATAAGACCTTTCAAACTAGCTGAGATGTCTGATCTACTTTATAAAGATTAAATGAAAGATAGAAGACAAAGATCTGCTGTTAATGCAGCATTATGTCTTACACATAACATTTAACTGACAAATCATCATAAAAGAACTCTTTCAGCACTACTTTTGAATGTTAAGAGAGTATTTGATCATGTTTTACTGAATTAATTGCTGAAAATTATGCAAGATCTTTATCTATTACACATTCTGACAAAATGAGTTCAATTATTTTTATTTAATTGAACTGTCAGTCTAGCCTTTGATGAAGAAAAGAACTCTGATCAGAAAATTAAATCTGAAATTTCATAGAGTTCATCAATTTCATCTATATTATTTCTGATATATATCAGATTTCTATTTATTTCAGTCAAAAAACAATACACAGACTCACAAATCAAAATACTTAGCTATATTGATGATGTGACTGTGACAGTTGAGAGTAAATTAAAGACAAAGAAATAGCTATTTTAACTGTCATATTTTTAAACAACATCATTATCAAATCATCTAAAGTGATATGATGACTAGAACTATGATTTAATCAAAAACTTACTTTTAAAGATTATATCAAGAAGAAAATAGTCTCTGCAACTAGAACTTTGCATCTATTACACAGATTGTTAAGTTCAGAATGAGATTTATTAGCTGTTGCTGATAAACAGCTTTATATTGCATGCATTATCTTTATTAATGACTATGAATGTCAGATCTGATTCAATAATCAGAAAGAATTTTTGAATCCTTTTCAGAAACTTTAAAATTCAGCACTCAGAAAGATTTTAAAGATCTTTAAAACATCATCTTTTTCAGTAATGAAAATAGAAACAGCTATTTGTTCTTTCATAGTGAGATTTCAGAAAACATACAGACTATATGCACTCAGAATAGTCTGCACTAAAAATCACTTTATTAGATAAAGAACTTCTATTATCTTTTCATCAGAATATCAAACTGAAATAGATTTGAATGAAATTAAATTTCTGAACTGAAATGAAACTAAGATTAAAATTATAAAGAAACACTCAACTCAATTAATTAGAATTTTACACATTCTATTTGAATTGTTATTAAATGTCTCAAAATTGAAAGAATATAGCTCAGAAACTAGCCTGAAAGAATCTGGCCTGAAAGAATCTGACTTAAAAGAAATTTCTTTTTTAAAAGAAAACTCTTTTAATCAAAATTCATGAAATTTCAAATCAGCAAAGAAGACAAAGACTAAACAACAAAAAACCATCTAAATCTGATTAAAAGAATTATTTCAAACAATTAAAATTCACAACACACAGTGATTTACACAGATAAATTCAAAATTCTAGTTAATGTGAGTGCAGAAATAGTCCATATGTGTGAAAGAAATAGTAATGAAAAATCATGAAATCTTAAAAATGTTAGATATAGTGTCTAGACTTAAGTACTCAGGGCATAGAGAGCAGCTTAGTAAGACTATTTAGATAAGACACACTAGATCTCTTTTGTACAATCTAGTGTATTCTTTATAGCTTGCAGAGTTTGCATTGCACATATTTATGTTGTATGTATTCACTATTATATGTTTAAATACTCATTTCAGCTATATTATTTATCAGATTATGAGCTCAGCAAGTGCAATCACATAAACAATGAAGTTCTCATCAAATTGTACAAAAAAATAAAAGAAAACTGTTCAGATTCAATTACTCTAAGTTAAGATGTTTAATGAACTTGATGTTATCTGAAAAGAGAAGAAACTGAAGAGAATGAAGAACTGAATAAGATGATTTAACATGACAATGCTTACACTTAAGAAGAAAGACTTCTGAGAGATTGTTATAAACAATTATATAAATGGAAACATTGCTTCTCAGATAGCTAATTATGAACAAGATGCAGCTGAAGTGATCAAGATCATTAAGAAAAATATAAATAATGATTTATTTAAGAATGTAGAGAACACTGATGAATTCTTAAAGATATAAGAATGATTTTGTATAATCTGTATACAGATTGAACAAAATGTTGTTTATATAAAACTATATTCATTATTACTATATCTGTTCATAATCAAAGTTCTAGATTATAAAAAGTCAATTAATATATGCTTTAATGAGATAAACAGCTTAATTAAGAAGATTAAAGCAGCAGTATTTGTTAAATGAGATGTATAAGACAATATAGCTTTGATAACAGTACTTAAAGAATTATCAGAGAAATATAACTCATAAAAGAACTATTTATTGAATTAAAAAGAAATAATAATGATAAATACTCAATAGATCTTATTCTCTGAAGAAGTATGAATTAAAGTGAACAGAGAAGTTAATGTTAAGTTAGACTGAATTTTTGTTGTATAAGAATATAAATGACTGTTATGAGAACTTAACTGCTATAACTGCAGAGAGTTAGGGCACATAGTATGTAATTACATTAAATTAAAGCATTTTATGAATGATCTGACAAAGTGATGTAACACTGTTAACTATGACACAGACTGAAAGTCAAAGCATAAAGTGCAGAAGATGACTGAATACAATAGTAATAAAGATAGTAATTTAAAGTTGTCAACACAGAGCAAGAAATGTCTTAACATACTGTTCAGCACTTAAAGCAATTTATATAATTAATATATTAATTTTAAAGCATTCACACACATCATCAATTGCTGAGATCTGTTCACTATTATTAGTTCATATTACAAGAAGTTTGAAGTCATGAATGAAGAAATGATGACAGTGACAGAGTGAAAAGATATAAAGATTCATATAAAGATAAAAAATCTTCTACTATAAGATATTGTTCTTGTTTCTGAGTGCACATCAAATCTTATATTACTTGAACAGCTATAATGCAATGATGTTATTTATCAAAATAAAGACAGTAGAATGACACTTATAAAAGATGAACACATTATAGTCAGTGTATAATGTGTTGAAAACTTGTTCATTCTTAATATAGTGAAAAAGAATGTCATCATGATTGTATAAACCACATTAAAGTAAGATTGACTCAGCTTTTTGTGTATATTTATTAAGAAACTACAACTTTAACATTGTTGTCTTGTACACTTAAGTATTATATAAATTAAATGCATCAGTCAGATAATCACTGAACTTGATTTATTGTTTATGACTGAGAATAACAATGATGTTAATAATACATTAAGTAATGATGATGATCTGAGACTGAGTAAAGAGAATAAGAAAGATGAACAGCAAGAACTTTAATGAAGAAATTTATATAAATATAAATTATTCAGTGAAGTCTGTAAGCTCTGTGTAGTCAGCAAATAAATGAAGATTATATATCATAAGAAAATGCAGATCATCACTAAGCAGTTAAAACATATATATGTTAATTTTTAAGAATTACATGATTCATCATCTTTTGTGAACAGTTCATACACTGCAGTATTAATTAATAATTATATATAAAAGTCATGAATATCATTTTTTAAGAGAAAGAATCAGTTTTTTAATAGATTCAAGATGTAACTACAATAAGCATAGACAGAGTCTGAATTGAAGATTGTATGAATGCATATTAATGAAGAGAAAGAGTTTGTAAGTTAAATCATAATAAATTATATAATTAATTATGAGACTATTCTTAAATACATCATATCATACATCTCAGAACACAACTCTATGTCAGAGTGTTGCTGAAGAACATTTTGTATAATGAAAAATTCTATATTACTGAATGTCAAACTATCTAATCATTTCTGAACTGAGATTATAAACACTGTCAATTATCTTAAAAATATCTTGTTTATTTATGATAAAACTGTTATCTCTGAGAAAGTCTAAACTGAACAGAGATTTAGTCTTAGTTACATCAGAATATTTGAATTTCTTTTATATGTTTATATATTAAAGAAAAAATGAATCAAGTTAAATCTAAACTGAATGTGAAAAGACATATTGATTGAGTATATAATTATTAGTAAGCAAATTAAAATGTGAAGTGTTTAAATAAATTTAATACATATAGTGTTGACATATACTATTAATGAGTGCAGCAGAGATACAGATCTATTAAAAAATAAAGATATCTTGTTGCTGCTGTTAATTTATACAAAATTGTAAGATTGAATTGCACTTAACATCTTATGCAAATATGATTGATTATAAAAGTTAATTATTGATAATGATGTCATCAATGCATTGAAGAATTGTATGAATCATAAGAAAGATTCATTATTATTTAGAAAAACTGAGAAGAACATATCAGTGCTGTTTTAAAAATAAAGACATCTTAGAAAGCACTCTTTGTTAACTGATAGATCTGAATGAGAATTGATTGATATGTAATAGATGTATTTGTTATTTATTAATGATTTATATAAAGATAAATACATAATAATGAGATGTAAAACAGTCAGATTAAAGACAAATATATATGTGACAGCAATAAATGCATTAAATTAATCTGTTCTCAAGAAGCTGAGTAATGAATCAAGAATTAACTGCTGAAGATTGTATAAAGTGTATGCAGATATAATCAGACTGTTGATAGCACTGAATGCTTGTATATTAAGAATGTTTGTATAATTGAGTAAAACAGATATGAAAGAGTCACTTAATGCAGATTGAATGTTAGTGAGATTGAAAGAAGAAATTGCAGTAATTTTATTGATTAAATTGATGTTTATACAAAATGTCACTCAGAATGAAAGAAATCTGCATGTTACTTAGAGTAAGAGAAATCTGCAGAGAGAAGTTGCTCTGAGAGTATAATAAGTTGTTAAGAATCAGAGTGTGAAAGATTAAGATAAAAATGAGAAGTCAATATAAATAAAGAAATTGTGTTTGTATAAATTGATGATTGAGAATCTGATTTATGAAAGGCAGTGATGTAAGGTCATAAAGAATGAGTTATTAAACTTAAGATCATATGAAGTGTAATTGATTGAATTACTACTGAAGAGATGAAAAGTCATTGAATGTAAGTGAATTTTTAAGATAAAATATGATAAAAAAGAATAAATTATGAAGTTTAAAGCAAGATTAATGACTCAGAGTTTCTCACAGATATACAGAGTTAACTATAATAAGATGTTTGCTTCTACAGTTTAAAGAGAATTACTGAGAATGTTTCTAACTTTGATGACTTTGTACAACTTAAAGTTACATTAAATGAATGTTAAAGTTGCTTATCTGTTGAGAAATTTGAAAAGCAAAAAGAAAAGTATATATATGTACATTTCAAAGAGTGTGACTGTGAAACAGCTGAATAAGATGATGTGTTGAATTGTGAAAGAATTGTATATATTGAAGCAATTAACATGACTGTGATATAAGAAGTTAATTAATATCATGAAGAATGAAGAATTTCAGAGTATGAATACTGACTTAAGCATATTGATTAGAAAGAATCACAATGTAATCATCATTATTAATGTATATATGAATGATCTTCTGATTGCAAGCAAAACAATACATAAGATTAACTGTACAAAGACTGTGCTCAATGAAGTTTTTTAAATATCAGATCTTGAGAAGATACAAATCATTGTTGATCTCAAAGTTATGAGAAATCAAAATAAATGAATATTAATGTTAAATTAAGTTTTATATATAATGAAAGTTCTATCAGAAGAAGAGATGCAGAACTGTTTAGTTGTTGAAATATTAATGAAGTTGAGATTGTATATTATATTAAATGAATTAAACAATGTTATGAAAGTAAGCAGTATAAAACTGCAACAGATTGTAGAAAAGCTGATATATATTGTATGTGAAACTCAGTTAAACATAATCTTTATGATAGAATGTTTAAGTCAGAATCTCATTAATGTACAGATAGAACATATTAAAGCTGCAAAATGAATATTATGATATTTAAGAAAGATTATAAGCTACAGTTTAAAGTATGAATCAGTTATAGACATTTATATAAATTAAAATGTAAGATATGCATATAATTATGTGAACAGCAACTACACTGAAGACATTGCAGATTGAAGATTCACTATAAGCTATGTGAATGAAGATGTTAAAGCATGAATGTTGAAGAAACAATGTATAGTATTAATATTTATAATAAAAGTTAAGTATATAGTGCTGAGATATGATGTCAGACAGAAAGTATAAATGCAGAGATTCATTAATGAATTAAAATTAAGCAAAGCAACTCTGAGCATCACACTTCTAGAAGACAATGAGTTAAGTATTAAATTGATGTATAATGTGAAGCAACACAGTCATACAAAACATATTGATGAACAGCATCACTATTTACAGAACATGATCAATAATAATGAACTGATTGTTAAATGAGTTGCAACAGACAACATGCTGACAGACAGATTGATAAAGACTTTAATAAAGAATATTTTTAGAAGTTATAGACAGCATCTTGAAATTGTATAACTTAACAAGTTAAATGAGATCTAATAACTTCAAATGTTGACTATTTAACAAAGAGAAAATAGCATGACAAGTAATCTTAAGATCATATGTTTATCAGTTTCATCACTGAAATAAATACATCAGCTTTATGATTTCAGAATGTCTGAAATTGTATGACTTGAAGAATAAAGAAGAAGAATACTAACAGAAAAAGTATATTGAGTACAGTTGCAGAGAGAGTGTTAGATATAATGTTTAGACTTAAGTATTCAGAATATAGAAAGTGACTTAGTAAGATCATTTAAATAAGACACACTAAATCTTTTTTATATGATCTAGTGTATTCTCTATAGCTTGCAGAGTTTGCATTGCACATACTTGTGTTGTATGCATTCACTATCATATGCTTAGATACTCACTTCAGTCATACTATTTATCAGAAAATAATTTAGAAGTCTTTGATGCAGAGTTATTTGCTATATTTCAGGCTCTAAAATGAATGCAAAACTTTAATTTAGAAAAAATTAAAGAAATTTAAATTTTTTCTGACAGTTAAGCTGCAATTTAGAGACTTTAAAACATCAAATCAGAATTTAAACAGCATTTAATGATTAAATGTTATTCATTGCTATATATACTCAAATCTTAAAGTTTTACAACACACATTCAATGAATTCCTAGTCACAAAGACATTATCAAAAACAAAAAGACTAATATAGCTGCATAAAAAAATGCAGAACAGAAGATTAAAATCTGTTCTGAAAGATTTATCTTTATTAGCTACATGAAAGGTCTCATAAAGACTAAAGTGCTTGTCAGCTAAGAAAATTACTGAAATTTAGTCAAAAGAGAACACATTTACATCAAAATGAAGATCAAATTTCACTGAAATCAGAATAAAAACTTTAAAAACATTAATAGACTTCAGTTTTTCACATTTATTCAGATAAGATTAGATTATGATTATTTTAAATCTTATTTAAATAAATTATCTGACTATAATTCTGATAAATGTCATCTGTCATGTTATTAAAGACAGACAACAGAACGTTTTTTAACTACTTGTCATCATTTTAAAAATGAGCAACTAGTTTTAAGAAGAAAACTAGAAGACCTTTCATTAGAAATCAGAATTCTTTTTATTATAAAAGAAGAAATTTAGACTGTTTTACAGTTTCTGAAAGAAATAAGAGTAGAAATCAGAAAATGATTATTAAAAAAGAAAATGAAGAAAGAAGTTTGATTAAATTGAAAGAAAAGTTAAAGAAAAGTTAATTAACAACTAAGAAAACAGTCTGACTGTGAAGAAGTAATTAAAAAGTATATCAGCATATAAATTTCTTATGTTGAAAGTTTTATGTACTATTTTCTGTTTTTAACTGTCATAGCCTTATAGGCTGCATGCAATGTATGAAGAATAAATAAATAAATAAATAAATACATTATTGCAGCTAATAAATGATGTATAAAGATTCTGTATTTATTACTTAAAGAAAAACACATCTACAGAGTGTAGTTATAAGATTTATGAACATAACTTATTTAAAGTCACAACAGCAGCAATACTCTCTACACACAGCTTAAACAGTCAAACAGATTGCAAATACAGCTTTAAACTGCACATTTTATCTATTTATCATCACATCAATGATGAATTGTACAGAGAGCACTGAGATAATGTAGAGAAGACATAAAAACTCTGTTTGATCATCAATTATGTTTAAATCTTAACAGTAAAAGAGTAAAAAACAATAAATCATTACTGAACTTACTGATGTTAACTGATATACTTTAATTAACAGACTCAATAAACTTACAAATGATCTCTTGAAGTTTAAAGAAGCAAATTAACAACAAAAAAAAGATGTTGAAGATGATTTGAAAGATAAGAGCTCTTTAAATGTAAATGAATTAAAGCAAGAATTCTGTGCAGAAGCAGCTCTCAAGAATAGAGAAGAAACTGAACAATTTAATAGTGAATGATAATTTAATGAATCAGACTTAGCTGAACATATAAGAAGAATGAAATTTAATAAACTAAATATAAGTAGATGTAGCAGTGTAAAGCATTTATTAAATAGTTAAATTCATTTCACAATGCACAGTGATTAAAGTGCAACTATTAAACATTTAAGATAAATCATTTACAGAACTTCTTGTCACAGTTAAGTCTCTGATTATAGACATTTACATAATGAAATAACTATAAAGTGAAGACATATAAGACTGATCTTGACAGTTGTGTAATAGTGAATTAGATAGAGTCTGATATGTATGTAGAATTATTGCTAATCTTTGTAAAAGATAAAAGTATATACTTTTATTTCTTCACAAAGATTAACTTACTAAGCATACTAATTATGCAAGATTACACAAGAAAGTTTCAACTCTCATAAACTAAAAATGAACTTACAATTGTCTTCTCTCTTATATGCTGTGTTCTTGTAACACTTATATTCAGCTGACTCTCTGTTGAAAAAACTTTTTGCTGCAAAGAAAAACAGTGAGTAAGATCACTTCAATACTGAAAATTTCTTAAGAAAAAAAGTATTGAGCTGATTCTTCAGTACATTCTGTCTGTAAATATCAAATTCTTTTTACAGCTCAGTTTTTAAGCTTTGTGTTTCTTCATGATTTCTTCATAAACTTATGCAATATTCACAGATTATTACATGCTTCAGCTCTTCTTATCATAACTCAGTTACAACTCTTTTTAATAAGTCTTCACAAATCTAACTCTTCTTATGAACTCATTACAAGCTAAACTTCTTCTTACAAATCTATCATAAGCTTAAGTTCTTCTTCACAAATCTATTACAGACTTAAGCTCTTCTCTGTAAGTTCATTATAAGCTGAACTTTTCTTTACAAATATATTATAAGTTTAAGTTTCTCTCTGCAAGTCTATTGACTATTTACAAGCTAAAAAGGTTTTTTACATTCTTTATTAAGATAACATTGCAAGCATTTTTTTCTGCAATATTATCATAGCTAAATGACACATCATCACTCTTAACAAGATTTTCATCAAGTTCTTTTAATTACAGTAAAGTAATTCCTTCTTAATGAAAACAAAAACACACTTAAAATGAGCTATTTCAAAATTTTCACATACTAAGTTAACTCTCATCAAACTTTTTTCTGCATCATATCATTTACACATGAAAAATTGAGTCAAATAAAGTCAATAAGTATTTAATCAAAGACAACATTCTTCAATCTGCACATTAGATGTCATTTTAAATGTGTATAATGAATATGTTAATTAATAATAAGTGTTTCATAGATAATTAAGTAATGACACAATCATTGCTGCTTATAAATACACAGTTGCTTTTCAGACAAATCATTACAGAGTTAGCTCTCTTTAGATTGATATTGATTGATCATTTTAAATTGAATCAGATATAACTTTCATAATTATTAACTTCAACAACTAAACATACACTGCTGCTTCTACAATAACAATTTTAATACTGAATTACTGATGTTCTGCTATATCTTACATATTGTGAGCATTATTGACAAGTTATTCTTATAGTAAAGATAAATAATCTTTACATACTGAAGTATGTCAATTACAGTCTCAGCAGTTAGATTGAGACAGTCTTTACAGAGTGTTATGAAAATATTAAAAATATCATTTAAAAGTATGCAGATTGCTTGTAAATTAACTGAGCTTGTATTCTTAATGTGATTGTACTGCTGTCTTTATTACTCTTATCATCATCATCATCAACACTTTTATTCTCATCATCATCAGCTTCTGTGAAGAGTAAGAAAAAGAAAAAAGTATTAAAGAAAAAGATTCTTCTTCTATGAATAATATGTGATTCTTGACTGTTAAATTTGCAAATATTAATAGTTATAATATCATCATCATCTTCATAAACTGCTCAGAGTCTTACTTCTTTTGTTTAAGCTTTGCTGTCACAGACTGTTCAGAACAACATTTTTTTTATTTAAATCTTATTATTATTTTTATTTTCAGCTTTTTCTTCATCATTTCTTACTTTCACATCATCATCTTTCTTAATTACAGAAGCTTCTATCTTCTTTAGTATCTCTTTTGTGACATTAAATGAGATTGAATTATGTCTTTTAAAGAAGTTATTTCAAACTTAAAAGCAGAATGAATTGTTAGCTGTGTTGAAGATCATATAATATAATTATTGAATTTTTATTGAAATGATTACAGCACAAAATGCAATAAATTTTCACATTTAATTTTCTGAATTTCATACTGACTGTGTCTAGCTCTGAAGAGATCAGAATCTTAGATAAAGATTAAGTTTATATATCTTTGCTTAAGAAGATATATATAACACATCTTTAATTTTATGATACTTAATATATATTTTTCTTTTCAAAGTCATCATTTTCTCAAAGCGTTAAGCTTGCAGACAAGTTCTTCTTCTTAAAAATCTTATTAATACTTTTTTAATTACTTTAAATAAAGAACACTTACATAAGTCTGTACTTCTACATAATATATTATTATTTGTTCTATTAACTTTCTATTCAGTTCCTATCTAGATCTATAAGAACAAAGCATCTTTACAACAAAAAAACTTAAGTAAGAAAATCTTAGTTCTGTCTTGCAGACATTATCTCAACAAAATGTTAATTAATTATTATTGTCTTTTTTATACATTAATAAATCTGTATTATGTCTGTCTCTTAAACATTTACTTTTACTGAACAGTAAATGATCTTTCTTAATTCACTAAATCTATCTCAATTCATTAAACTGTCTTTTAATCATTTAAATATATAAAATCTTCATATTTTAAAATGTTCTTCTGAATGATCTGCTGTGCAAGATTAAGATAATTAAGTAAATTACTTATAATTAGTTATTGAGCTGTCTGATGAGCACTAACTGCTGTGAAAAGAGCTTTGCAGAGATCTGTAATTTCAGTTTTTTGAAAGTAATGAGTATAAAAGTTAATGTAATTTAAATAAAAGAGAAGTATATGCTGCATAATTTATACTGATCAATCATATAAACATTGTTTATTAATCTCTAAGACTTTTACAGAGATTAATTAAACATTGAGACTTAACATTTCTGTGTAGAGCAGAAATAGTGCTGTTACTTTATATTTATGAAGATCTTTATAAAGTTAATGAACTGATTAAGCTCAATTTAACTTTTATATAATTACTTTTTATCTTGCTAACTTACAGATTCATCTTTGTTTTCATTTTAGATTTATTTATTTAATTAATGCTTTCTATAAATTCATTTACTATCTTCTTAATTGTATCTGAAGCTATCTCTACTTCTTTATTTGTGTCATTACTCTTTGCTGTATATTCTTCACTGTTATTAATGATTTAATTATAAAAACTATACTGTATCTACATCTTCTTAATGTTTCATCAACAGAGACTTGAAGTGCTGTTTAAATTGTATTGATTATTTATTTAATTCTTATAAAGACTGAATTGTTAGCTATTTTAAGAAATCTCTGCATTGTCTTATGTTTTATTTATAGATTCAGAAATTAAACATTGAATTTCTGCTCTAGAACAGTTATGAATGTTTTTTTATAAATTTTCATTATCTTTCTTAAACAATGATTCTGTAGACACTTCAATAATTTAATGAGAAAAATAATTAATAAAGCATCATCATTTTACAGACTTCATATCTGCAACTTATATAGCATAATTAATTGAATCACTGCTGTGTAAAGCAGTCAGAACTGCTTTGTGAATGAGTTTTATATAAATAATATAATATATAAAAGAGTTTTAAATGTCATAATGTCTTTTTAAGCTATCTATTGCACATACTTTCTTCATCTTAATCTTATATTAATTTAAACATTCAATACTTACAATGTTGTCTCTATTAAGATTATCTGATCATTAAAATGCACTATGTTCACTAAATTCTCACTGAAATCTCTGTAATATTTTGTAAAATAAATTAGCTTATATTTATTTAATGTAAATCTCACTTTATATCTCTTTACTTATACAATACATTGACTATAAGCTGACTTCAGTCTGTAACAGTTTATTTGTGCTGAGATTCTTTATATAATTAAATTTATATTATTTACAAAGTTAAACATCATCATCTTGTTCTTTAAGCACTTAAATGTTGTCAGTAGTTCTGACATAAAGAACAGAAAGAAAATTAAAGAGAGTAAGAATTTTTAAAAAATCTTTATTTTTATAAGTATTTAGTTACTTTTAAATTTTGAGAAGACTATTTTTGTATGACATTTGATCAGAAAGCATTTTATGATGTAAGTAATTTATGATGAGAATTTTGCAGATTGTATGATGTATAGCAATTTTTTATGTAAGACATTGTTAAATATCTCATTAAGATCAAGATTAAACATTAAGATTATGCATTCTGACTTTGTCTTTTATACAGTGTTGATACAGAATGTGAACAGCTTTAAAACAGTAAGAATAAATCTTTTTTTTTATTTTTATTTATTTTTATAAAAAAAAATTATGTATCTTTATTGTCTCAGCAATCTGCTCTGCAATCAGCTTTTTTAGTAGCTTTGCAATTGTGTTTTTCAATGTAATAAGACAGTAACTGCTTAACAATGAGTAGTTTATTTTTCTATTCTTTTATAAAATTATTATAATGAATTCTCAAAAGCTCTTAAACATCAATTCATTGACAAAGTATTTGTTAATTATTTGTGTAAAATCATTTTTAATGAAAAGAATTACAGTCTTAAAAACTTCATTTAAAATGTTGTTTAACTCTGAAACTTTATCATTTAATAGTCTATGAATTGTCTGCTTAATCTGCTTTACAATAACTGTTGAGAAAATGTTAAATATAAAAAGTGTAGATAATTTATTATTGATGTCTTTAAGATCTACTTATTTCTTTTTTAAAAAGAACTTCTCTGTCAGAATTTATGTCTTAATAAAATTATTACTACTTATATTATTCTGATCTGATCTCTACAAAAACAAGATGTAAAATGATGCTTATAATTTGTCTATATAAAGCTTACTTCATCACAATAATTTTTATAAATTCTTTTTATGAGAATTATTCAGAGCTGAGATTAACTATTTAATGAATTATTGTCAGTTTATGTACTTTACATGTTGTAGTTTCTTTTTAAGTAAATTTTGAAAGAATTAATAAAATATTTTGTTGTAATTCATCTCAGTGTCATTATATCATTATCTTGTGCATCTTGCACTCACAAAAAGTTTCAAGATTCTTAATGATCACTGAGAATTTGCTTATGCATATGAGCAGATCTTTAAGCAATGTTTTTTTAAACTTTTATAAATGATTTATTGCAGAGCTGTAAATAAACATAATATGTATATTTTTTTTTAACACAGATACTGTTTAAATTTCTTCTTGTCAAGCTTTTTCAGTGCATAGCACTTACTTGATGCTGATTTCTTCATTAATATTATAATTTAAATGTTTATTGAGATGTAATCTTAAGTGATTGCTTAATGATTTATTGAATTACAAAATTGAATTAATTTCTTAATTACTATTAAAATAAATATAAAATCAATGACACTCTATTGATTATTTCTTTTTCAGATTGATAGTTCTTTTAAAGTGAGTAATGAGAGATCATTTACTACTGTTATGATGTAGAGATGTTTCAATTATGTTTTATAAGTAGTATATAAATTTTCTTAAAAGAAATAATAAGCATTAAAATCTTTCAGAAGCATAATCTTTTCTTTAACTTCATAAATAATTTATTGTATAGTATGTTAAGTTTAAATTTGTGATTTGTTGCTTCATAAATTATATACATTTATGATGATGATATTCTTGTCTATAAGGTACATGTGCAGTGCTGTTACATATTGATTATATAATTAAAACAATTAAATATAAACTGAAGTCTTTTTACTGATTATGAAGCATATCTTAAATGCTAAATTGACATCATTTATCAGAATATAACTTTAAAAACAATAAATAAATACTGTATATTTGTTGAAAGTCTGTTTTTGTATAATCAGCACTTAATGAGTGTTTAAGTTGACTGTATTTAGAATGAATTTCATTACATTATAGTTTGTAAGACTGCAGTTAAATTGAAGAATTCAGATGTTTAATATGAAGAGAACTTTAATTGTGTAGTATTTTCTTTTATAAGATCTGTCAACATCTCATTATACATTAAATGACTTTTCTAATTACTATTACTAAACTTTAATGCAAAAAGCTTAATCTAAATGAAGTCTTATACTGCTATTAAGATATCTTATAAACAATCAGAGCTCTGTTTAATTAATGTTGACACAGTATTTAGAAATTACTTTTACTTTCTTAATTGAATAACTCTAAATCTGTTAAACTGTGATGATAATTACATTATAATTGTAAAATAACTGCAAATTATCATTATTCTGACTGTTAAGATCACATATTTCTTTTAATAAATAATAAGAAAGCTTTTAAAAATTTTATACACTGTTTTCTGTTATGTTTTGTGAATCTAATTACAGTTTACACATAAAACTCTTTTTTTAAAGCAGTTCATAATTTAATGTATATTTACACATATGCTGCACTTTACTATCTTTTCACAGACAGACTGTATATAATCTTACTGTTTACAGTTAAAACACTATCTAATCTGTATGTTGTGATCATGAAAATAAACATTATATAATTAAAAATTAATAATCAATCTCTTCTAAATAATCTTATGCTGTAGTGTCTGTGTAAAAAGACTGACTATCACAGTTTTTCTTATTTTGTCTTTTTGCAGTTAAGATTTATACTGCTTAAATATATGCAGTCAGTGAAACTTATTTATGATAAATATGAGTAAAATGATCTTAAAAGTAATGCAAATTCTCTATATCAAAGTTACATTGTTTACATCTTTCTTGCTGTTAATCTACATAAAGAGTGATACTTCTCAAAGTTTTACAAAGTAATCTTAACACAAAATTTAAAGCTTCTTCATTTGTAACTGATTGAGTGCTTAATTCTTTGTATATTGATCAGAAATTAACATCTTAATGTTACTGCTTTGTAATTATTTCACTGTATATGTCTCTGCAATTAAAGACTTAACTGTGACAAGAAATTCAATAAGTAATTTATTTTATAAGTTTGACAGCTGTATTTTGATCATAATGCATTACAACAACAGTTTAATTATTTAATAAATGTCTTGCACTGTCATACTTATTCATGTTTAATTCATTAAATCTCATTCTTTTTACATTTTTAGCTGAGCTTAATTCATTAAATCATCACTTATTAACAAATTATTCAATTTTTTCTTTATTTTTAAAAACTGCTTCTAAGCAGAGTTCTTCTTTCAGTTTAATTGTGTTCAGAGAGTGCATACTCATTAAATTATATTTAATATCTTGTTCTGTTGTTGATCTGTCTCTTTAAACTTTAAGAGATCATCTGTAAATTTGTTGAATCTATTAATTAAAATGTATCAATCAACATTAATAAATTCAATAATGTTTTATTGCTTTCTGCTCTTTTGCTGTTCAAGTTTAAATATAATTAATAGACTAATCATCAGGCTTTTTTAAAGCTGATTTTTTGCTTATTTTGCATGTCTTGTTAGTTGTAAACAATCATAGTGACAGAAACTTCAAGAATTTGAACAAAACTTTAGCTGTGTGCATTAAGCTTGAAAGCAATTCAATTTTTATAATTTTAGACTCATTTTGTAAAGAATTGTGAGAGGTTTCTAATGGTGTAAAAATTACTAAAATTACTCAACAAACAATGAAAATTATGCAATATTACAAGTTAAGTTAAGTCTCAATGTTAAGCTCAATAAGTCAAGTTAAATTTTAAAAGTTGAGTCTGATCTGACCTGATGATTACTTTAATAATTAATGATTTAACAAAGTTTTTACATCTTCTCTGCATCATATCTGCACTCTTTATGCAAGCTGTCATCAGTGTGATGACAAGTAGATAAAAGAATAATTTTAAAGTATTTTATCATTTTATGCAATCTATTTAACTGCTTAAGTTATGTATTGAGAGTTTTGCTGCTGTTGTGACTCTCATTTTATAATTATTTTACTGCATAAATATCTATAATTAAAGACTTAATTATGATAAGAAATTCTATAAATAATTTATCTTAAATGTCTTGTTAAGAAGTACAGTGCTCTATTTACTTTCTTGACTTCTTTAGTCTTAGTGTAAGAAGCTAACAGAGTCTTCTTCTACTTTAGATGACAAAGCTTCTGTCATCAATTTAATTACATTTAAGTCAATTGCAGTCAACATTGACACATTAAATTCACTAAATAAATAAATAACACAAGTACTCATTATTCTTTCAACAGATTATGAGCTCAGATTAATAAGAGACTTTTTAGAGAAAGTGTAGACTGATTTAATGTATACAGTTCTTAATATGCTGCTTATTGAAGCAAAACAAGCAGACAGTTCTTAATACACTGCTTATTGAAGCAAAACAAGTACACAGCTCTTAATATGCTGCTTATTGAAGCAAAATAAGTAGATAGCTCTTAATACATTACTTATTGAAGCAAAATAAGATAAATACAACAAGCACAATAATTTGACAGCTTAATATAAATTAAATATTGATAAATAAGTATTCTCTACATTGCTGTAAGTAAACAATACATACATATATCTCTTCTATTATTACATTCATCTTTACAACACACTCTTTTATCTTCAATTCTTATACTATATATCAATCATCACTATAAATCAAAAGCACAACTCATCATTCTTTACAAAGCAATGTTCAATCTCTGTTCTCATTTGAGAGAACTGTGAGAAATGATTTGTTTATATAAAGAAATGATTAATTGATAAGAATCTTTAATATATAATAAAGATTCTTATTTAAGTCTTTACAGACAACACATTCATCAGTAATATTTTTTTTTTCTTTTTATTAAATAATTTCAATTTTAAGAATCAGCAAATTAACAGCAGAACTTTATTCTAAATTACAGTCTGCATTAATGTTGATGATGAAAATTATTTTATAAATAAAATTACAGTAAAAAAAGCTTAAAATGTTCTCTTTTTAAAAGTACAAAAAGAAACTGTGAACAACTGAGAGATAATATTTAATGAAGTTCATTGAATACAAGATGTCATTAAACATAACTGTTAATAAGATATGAACTTAACTTAACAATCTCAGCAGAAAGATTACTGCAACACAGTTAAGACTTAAGAATTTTATTACATTTAAGCAGCAGTTTTAAATACTGCTTTAAGCACTGTCAGCAGAGTATACTTTTATTTGTAATGTTATTGATGCTTAAAATGCATTTAACATTAAGATGAATCTGCAGAAACTTCAGAAGAAGAAGACTTAATTAAAGATGTTTGATAATGCTTTATGAGCTGAGCAGTAAAGGCAGAATAAAAGTTATTAAGAATGTTAAATCTTACAGCATGATTATAGAAGACATTTAAGCTTAAACAGTGACTATTTATTATTATGTAGAATTTTAATTTATTATTTTTATAATGATATTTACTGCAAACAGAACTGTAAATATATCTCTGTAATTTATAAGATTATACAGTCAGCAAAGCTAATCAAGATAGCTAAGAAGTAAGTTAAGTTGATTGCAGTCAATTTGCACAGAAATAAAAGAAGAAATCAGATTTATAATGTAAAAATTGTTTTTGAAGAGAAATTCAGCATACAGAAGTCTGAAGCTGTAAATAAGTCTGATAAGAAGATTGCTGCTATCTTTAAAAATATCATTAATCAGATTTTTTAATCAGATTGAGTTACAGATTTTAATGTCTCATCTTATATAATTAATAAACTTCAGTTTTTCAGTGACTCTCTGATGTGCATGTGACAGCATATCATTAAAGTTAAAGAAAGAATATTGTATATTAACTATTATGATACAGTCACTATGCAGAATAAGAATAAGAATTCAGTTTTTTTAAATTTAACACTTTATGTTTTAAAGCTTGAAGTCAATCTTCTGTCAAGAAAGAAGATGTATAAGAAGAAACTGCTTAAATATTTTGATTATAAGAATCTTTATATGCAAAATAAGAATAAGAAGCTCATATTAGAAGCATTTAAGAAAGAGAAAGTCTATATAATTAAGTATATTTTAAATAATCTTAATGAATTTGTTCTACTCTCTGTTATGTATATACAAAATAAGTTAAAGATCACTCTTTCAGAAATATGTAAGAACTTGCAGATTCAGATTCTTAAGTTCATTATAGATACACTCAGTAAGAATGTATAAATGAATGATGACACAGTTATGTTACATGATGATAAGATCAAGATATATAGACTTTAACATTATTAATTTGCTCATCTTAATACAGTTAAGCTTCATGATCTTTATAAGATTATTACTTTGAGTAAGTCAATTTTCATTATTAAAAATAATGTCAATGTATATAAGATCTGTGCTCAGACTAAGTTTGTGAATCAGTAAAAATACAACATAAATAAAAGAAAAGTTAACATTCTTACTCTGATCTTCATCAATATATGTGAATCTCTGTCTTTGTCATTCACCAAGTATCAATACTTTCTGAAAATTGTAGATAATTACTTGCAAAAAATATAAACAATATCACTAAAATAATGAGACAATGCTTTACAGAAACTGCAGAAATAATAATTAAAGATTAAACTTCAGTTTAATATAAAGATTCTTGCTATACAAAGTGACAATGCAACAGAGCTGAAATCTATTCTTAATAAGTGATGTATATCTTTCAGCATTGTATTACAGTACATAGTGCTCTATATGTCAATTTAAAATAATATGATCAAGAGAGCAATCAGAATCACTGAGAACTCAGTATATACAATGATTAAAAAGACTGAATTTTTAATAAAGTTTTAAGTAAAGACTGCATAGATTGATGCTTATCTTCATAACTGCACAGCAACTGACTTCTTAATCAATGATAAATAAGTTACTTCAGAGAAAGCATTCATTGAGATGAAACTGTTTATTAATTATGTATATATATAAAAATGCAAATACTACTTCTATGTTGACTTAAAGTCTCTGTTTAAGAACAGACAGAATAAGTTTATGAATTAAAAATAAGTAAGAGTATTTATAAATTATAGTGAGAAAATTACAAAGCAGTATCTGCTTTAAGCATCAGATCTTAAGTAAATCATTAAGAGTTATGCTGTCAAGTTTGTTGAAAATAAGAAAGAAAACAGCATTAATATGAAACTTTATAAATAAATACTGAACATTCTTTTAGAATAAAAGTCTGTTGAATAATTACATAAGATTGAGACTGTAACTGCTTCACTGAAACAGTTTCTGAAATTTAATATGTAAATTTACAAATTTAAATCAATGAGTTCTCATTTTATTGTTATGCTGTCAAAGAAAGAGACCATAAACAATTCATTGTTAAAGTTAACTGTAATTAACTTTAATCATAATGCATTAAAGCTCTTCTCTTATATTAAGATTTCTGTCAACAAGATCAGTCATTCAGATATGAATGTCTCAATTAAGAAAGTTAAGACATTTCTGTGTGTTGAGATATTAAAGAGAAGATAAAAGAATAATGATACTGATTTTAATAAATTTATAATAAAGATCTTAAAAATTATGCTGACATTGACTGCATTTACAGTCAATAATGAAAGTAATGAGCACTCAGTAAAAACTGATATCTTAACTTTTTTAATATATACTGAAGCAGTGAGAGACTCAATTTAAGAAGAGATGTAAAAAAACATTATTAATGTAAAGCTGACAGCACTTGCAGTAAATGATATCTGAGAAGAGACCTTTTCATTAAGAGAGATTAACATTGTGATTAGTAAATAAGTATTTAAATTTAAGCTGTATATTGATGATTTTCTTGACAAATTAAAAATAAAAATAATGATAAGAGAATTCTTACAGATGTACAGCATTAATTATAAAGATATCTTTACATTAATTATGAAGTTTAATACTCTCTGTGTCTTTCTGATTCTAGTTGCACTCAAAGATTCAGAATATCATCAAATAAATGTCAATAATGTCTTTACTGAGTCACTTTTAAAGAAAACAATCTACATAATACTATCTCTCAAAATTATAACTATTTCTAACTGTATATTATGCATTCTGCACAGTTTATATGATCTGAAGTAAGTTATTAAAGATTAACATGAATAATATGTCACTGAGCTTCTTTAATTAAATTTTCATTAAAGCAATGTAAATTTATATCTTTTAATTCACACTGTCAAGAGCATCATGCTACTTCTTTATATAAATAATATCATTATGATCTCATCAAATCTCTTAAATATTCTTTAATTTAAAAAGTTTCTTGAAAGCTTATTCAAGATCAAGAACTTAAGAAAGACATAGAAAATTCTTAATATTTAAATAATTTGTAACTGCAAGAAAAGAACACTGCACATAAATTAGACATACTATATTAACAAGATGCTCAGAGATCTTTATATGTAAAGTGATAAGCATTAATGCATTAAGATCTCACTGAATAAATATGACTCTCTTTACTCAACTGATTCTAATGATTAGTATATAGATTAAAGAAAATATCAGTAAATCATTGAAAATCTTATATATATTGCAATTCACATACACTTAAACATCTTCTTTATCTTAAAATAACTGAGTCAATATCTCAGTGACTCTGCAGAACATTATAAGTATACATTTAAAAGATTGTTGTAATATATATGATTAATCATCAATCTTAAGATCATATATGAGCTCAATGAGAGTTAAGATCTGCTTAAATACTTTAACTTTAACTATGCATCAGATAAATTAAACAGAAGATTTATTTTAAATTATGTCTTTTTGCTTAAGAAAGAATTTGTGTTATGAGTTAATCAGAAATAGAAGTTAGTGACAACATTAATTACAGAAATTAAATATATAATCATATTAATATGTGCAAAGACTGAAGTCTGACTCACTTAGATACTAAGAAACATAAGATTAGATAAGTATCTTGAAGTCAATTCACATTGTGTGAGCATTTAAAAAAATAAGATTCATAAAGAAAATATATTTTTTCAGCTTAAAAAAGACAATCAGACTGTCTTAATACTGATTAAAAATGTTTATGTGCATAAACAATTAAAGCACATCAATATTATCTATCATTACATTTAAGATCTGCACAAAAGAAATCAAATTTAGATGAACTTTGTACTTAGTTAAGACATAATAGTTAATGAATTAATTAAGTTTTTATTAAGATAGATGTTTAAGTGCTTTGTGTATTAGCTGAGACTTGACAACAATGAGAGTTAATAGATATAAATGCATTAAGTAAGAATATTAAGAAGTACAGTACTCTATCTGCTTTCTTGACTTCTTTAATCTTAACATAAGAGATTAACAGAGTCTTTTTCTGTCTTAGATAACAGAGTTTCTGTCATCAATTTAATTACATTTAAGTTGACTGTAGTCAACATCAACACATTAGATTTACTAGATAGACAGATAGTACAAGTACTCATTATTCTTTCAACATGTCTAATAGTTACACTCTGATTACTGTACATTACAAAAGAAATTTAACTAATTAATAAATACTCTATGCTGTTATATCTATTCATATTTAATTTATTGAGTTTCATTCTTCTTAAATATTTAGTTAAATTTAATTCATTAAAT
>JAABUJ010002446.1_pt1 | contig 23037 bp, 28 predicted proteins | sample 5559131 | NCBI WGS metagenome assembly JAABUJ01 (sample SAMN10711875, study PRJNA513366) | rock metagenome | isolation source: Antarctica rocks | place: Antarctica: Victoria Land, Mt New Zealand nord | collected 2016-01-07
GTGCCCGCGCGCGCCTGCAAGCGCAGCCGCAGCGAGCCGCTCGGCAGCGCGGCCGCCGCGAGCACCCCGGCGCGCCCGGCGTCTTCGTGCAGCTGCAAGCGCGGCCGCGTCATGCGGCAGTGCGGCCCGGCAGACGGTGCGAGCGCACTGCTCTGCCACCATGTCATCTGCATCGAGGGCGTGTGTGCCTGCCTGGCACAAGCCGCGGTTGCCAGCCATTCATCAGTGCGGGGACGACAGCGTCTGCTTGGCTGCACCGTGTGGTCCCACGCAGTGCGCTCTACCCCCGATGAGTCCAACCTCCTGAGCTGCCACTTTAGGAAAAAGCCACACATGCGCATGCCATGCCGGTGCGTAACACAGCATGCGCCGTGCGCGCCTGCGGCGCCCGCTGACGCATCTGCCTCCGCTGGCAGGCCGCTGATCAGGCAACTCGCGCGCGACTTTGGCGACGCGGCCAGCGCCGGCTCCGGCGACACCGACGGGGCGACCTCAGACGACCAGCCCGCTGCGCGTGCCGGGCGACAGCGACGCGCTGCCGCGCGGCGCGCCGCGCGACCCGCGCGCAGTGTTGCCGCCGGCGGCGCAAGCCGCGTGCGCGCCCCGCGCCGCCGTGCGCGTGGCCGCCGAGCAGCGTGTGGCCTGGGCTCGTATTATAGAATCAGGCGTGGCCAGAAGTTATGTTAGGAGCCAGCTGGGCGCGCAAGCAAAGTGCCCGGCGACCCGCCCCCTCCCAGAAGCGTGTATGGGTGGAGGCCACCACCATCAAGCTTTTGCAAGCAGGGCTGCTGGATGTCAGGCAGGTAGCAGGAAGTGAGGGGTTGCGTGCGACCACCTCGGGACGCTCAGTGGGTCTGGACAACAGTGGACGAACCCGCGGGGCGCCAGCATGGGCCCCGCCAGGCGCTAGCTTTGCATCTGCAGCTTTTTCAGAGGCTTGTTGCTGTGCCGCATGTGTCACCCGCTGCGGAGCTGCGGCGGCGGGCATGCCTGCCGCGCAGCTCTGCATTCTGCTTCTCGCTGCCCAGGCTGCCCCATGCCTGTGGCGTCTTGTGTGTGCAGTGATCCACACCAGCAGTCAGGGGCCCGGGCATCGACACCTTGTCGGGCTCGCATGCCAGTCCTGGGCCCCTGCCTGTGCCCGGCATTTGATAGCATTTTGAGTGTTTTGTGCAAGGCTGTGTGCAAGTTGCGGGGTGCGCCCTGCACTCCACGTTACTGACAGGCTTGGTCATGAGTGGCCGGCAGACCAGCCTGTCAGCAGCTGTTTGTTCTGGCTAGAGCTAGAGGTAGGCCAGAGAGAGAACAGCTAGCTGACATGGGGGAGCACATGGGGGAAGTACATTGGACTGGAAACTGTGAGCGACATGGGGTTTGTCCGCCGCTGCTCAAGCTGACGGGGCAGCAGCGCAGACGAGAGTCTGTGCTTGTTTCCGTGTTTCCGTGTCATTAGGAGACAGACATGACTGTCGGACCTTGCAAGTATGAGGCAGGCCTAACGCGCTTGTATCAACGCGCTTGTATCTAGGACAGACACGCGCCCAGCGCATGCACTGTGGAAATGCCTGCCCTTCCAAGCAGGACCGGTGACCTTGCACCGCAATGTAGCACAGAAGTGCCCTCGGTCTGGAGCTGCTTCGCCTGCGCTGCCATGCACCATGGAATGCATGCAGACAGACCGACTGCCCCGCCTTCTCCTGCCATCCTAGGTCAACATTGCGGGCGCCCAAGCTGCGGCCCTGGCACGGCAGGTGTCACCAGCGGCAGCCCTGGCCCTGCTTCACACACGCATGGTCATGTCCATGCATGCCCAACGGCGCACTGGCGCCACAGCCTGCAATGAGCGCTCCTGCTCGCCGCGTGCAAACGACCTCCGCCACTAGATAAAAGTGTCGAGCCCGACCCGCCTCGCCGCACTACAGGTGCGCCAAAGGACATCACGTCTTCATATGATAAACTGAGCGCTGCCGCTGGGCGTGAGAGCAGGCGCGGGCCTGCCTGGAGCAGTCGCGTCCGCCGACAGCTCCGCTAGGAGCGCGGGCGGCGCTTCTCTGCGCGCTGCAGCCGCGGACGCGGGCAGCCAGAGGTAGGCACGTGGCGCGTGCCGCGCCGCGTATGCAACAGACCCACATCTTTGGTGGCCATGGCTTTGTGTGAGTGTGGGCTATCTTTGCCTGATGCGCTCTTCAGCAACTCAGGGGCCCGGCTTGACCTGGGAGGCCCCATGGTCCTGGCGCCTCGCCCTGTGACATGCATGCATTCGGGTCAGCCAATCCTTTGTATACAAGCATGTCGTTCGGCGCGCTCACTGTCGCAACCTCGTGCTCATCCTGTCGTGCTGGCTGCCGTGCCTGGCAGGTGAAGGCGGCTAGCATGTGAGCACCAAGGAGGTCAAAGGCAGCTCATACAATAACTATGTACTTCCTTCAGCCGTAGTATAATAGCATGAGTGGCATGTCAGTTCAGAGCACATTCACAGGCAAAACAACAACAACGTGCCGGGAGCATTTGCATGCACGGTGTGGCCCATGCTCCAGGATGGTAACCGTATCCCCTCAGCGTGATTCATCGCCTGCTTGCAGAGTACTGGGCTAGCCTAGCGGTACCTGACACCAGAGCAGGAAGTCAATGGGCAATGCAATCATGCAGTGCTCAAGTGCATGTTCCTTCCCACATTACTGCAAGGGGTGCAGCATGGACACACTGTGACATGCTCCATACGTATATAGCATGCTGCATACATATAGAGCATTAAAGAGGGCCAAGAGGGCCTGCTGCACCCTTATTCACAAATTTGTAACTCTGTGAATTACAAATTTGAGCCAGATCTGGTAGGCAACGAGCTGGAGAGCCCTTGCAGGCAGTCTTTGTGCTGCAGGTCCATCAGCTGCGTCGCGATGCTGGCCTGCTCAAAGTGGCGCTTGTGCGCCTCTGCGGCGTCGGGCTGGCTCTCCCGCACCGGCGCTTCAACCAAGCATCAATACGCGTGCTTGGCCAGCGCTGTCCAGTGCGAAACTGAGCAACGCCTGAACGCATATGGCCTGACAGAGCAACAGGTGAGTGCCTGCGCGCTGACCTGGGGACTCTTGGACTCATGCGCAGCTTGCCTGCTGGTCTACCATCAAGCTGCCGCCGCGGAACAGAGGTGCTCGTGCTGTGCCTGTGTCAGTTTACAAGCGTGCCTGCCGTGCACGGCATGCACGCCTGCCGCGCCCCGTCAGCCGAACAGGCAGCGCTGCCGCCACCTCAGCGCGCTGGCTACGCCAGCGCGCCGCGCCGCCGGCCGGACCAAGCGGCCCAACCCGGGCAGCTCAGCCCGGCCCGGGCCGCCGCCTTGCCACACTCCACGGCGCGCCGCGCGCAGGAGGAGTTCAAGCGGCTGGCCGCAGACTTTGCGGCCAGGGAGCTGGCCCCGCACGCCGCGCGCTGGGACGCCGACAAGGAGTTCAGCGTGGCCACGCTGCGCGCCGCCGCCAGCCTGGGCTTCGGCGGCGTGTTCTGCGGCGAGGATGTCGGCGGCAGCGCGCTCAGCCGCGCGGACGGCGCCGTGATCTTCGAGGTCGCCGCCTGTGTCGCCGCTGCTCTTTGAGCAGCGTGCAGGGCAGACTGCTGCAGAATGCTGCCTGGCTGGACGTGCACCTAGCGGGTGCATCACCCTCGGCCTCCAAGGGCCTTCTGGCTGCTGTCGCAGGAGCTCGCTGCGGCAGACATCTCGCACACGGCCTACCTGACCATCCACAACATGGTGCGGCCCCTGGCATCTCCGTGCGCCCTGCTGCATGTTTTGCTTGCAAACCGCCTCTCTATCCTGCAGCGGCAAGCCTGATGCCAGCGGGCACGGCACGCAGGTCGCAGGCTGCATAGACAGGTGCGCAGCGTCGGGCCAGCCTCCGCCCCGGCGAGCCAGTGCGCTCCATGGCGGCCTTGGGTCAAGCCTGCCGCACGTCGTCACAGTGCAGCAATGTGCCTGCAAAGGCTCCATATGCCTGCCCGTTGTGCAGGCCTGAGCAGGGGTCATCCACATTTGCGCGCGGCCCTTTCAGGTTCGGCACAGCGGAGCAGCGAGCGCAACTGCTGCCGCAGCTCACCTCCATGCAGAGCCTGGCGTCGTACTGCCTGACCGAGCCCGGCAGCGGCAGCGACGCGGCGTCGCTGTCGACCTCCGCGCGCCGCGACGGCGACGCGTATGTCTTGTCAGGCGCGCTCCCGGGCGCTGCTCTGGCGGGGCGGGGGCGTGCCAGTCGGACATGTGCTGCCTGGGTGCTCAAGCCGATGATCGGGCGACCGCGACCACTTCGACCGCCCGCGCCCAATTTCGCCTGCCTCTGCGCCGAGGCTCGCAGCAGGGCGTCTCGCGTGCGGCGCTGTGCTTGTCATGGCAGCCGCAGCAGGCGCCACTGGGCAGTCCACTGCCAGCATGCCGGCGGGCACGGCGCCTCGCCCCGCCGCGCGCGGCCCCGCGGTCGGCGCCGAGCAGGCGCCCCGCGCGCGCGCAGCACAGGCGCCAAGGCCTTCATCAGCGGCGCGGGCGCGGCCGACCTGTACCTGGTCATGGCGCGCACGGGCGCGCCCGGGCCGCGCGGCATCTCCGCCTTTGTAGTCGAACAGGTGGCCACCCGCGCTGGCCCGGGCGTCCTGTAGCATTAGGCGGCGCGGCCGCGTCGCCCGTCCCAAATACCCTACACAGCATGCCCTGCATGTACACGGCTGACACGCAAGCAGCGCACATGTGTATCCATGTGAGCTCCAGCGGCCGGCCTGCTGGGAGCGCGTGGGACTCGTCACAGGATGTGCGGAGGGCTTGCGGCGCTGTGTGACGTGCGGCGCTCCATCGCCAGCGGGCGCGCCAGGCCGCCACCGGGCCGGAGCGGCACGCCCTGGCGACCTCCCCGCCCGTCCGCGGCTCCCTGGAGAGCTCAGCCTGCGCGCGGCGGGGCCCGTCCCGCCGGCGCGTGCGCTGAGGCGGCGCCGCGGCGCGGCAGGGCGCGCCGGGCCTGAGCGTCGGGCGGCCGGAGGCCAAGCTGGGCTGGTGCGCGCAGCCGACGGCCGCCGTGCAGCTGGACGCCGTGCGCGTGCCGGCCGGCGCACGGCTGGGCGCCGAGGGCGACGGCTTTCGCATTGCCATGGCCGCCCGTGCGCCCCGCGCGCCGGCCGCGGCGCGCTTGCTCGTCGCCCCCTGCCGGCCCGGGCCTGTTGGCCTGGGTCTCTTGGCCTGGTCGCGCCGGCGCGCCGTGCGCAGCACTTGGCCGCCCCCCCGCGCTGCTCGGGGCCGGCCTCCGGGCCCCGCACTGGGAGGGTCGGCCCTGCTGCCGTCCTCGCTACCAGGACGATGCGCGCCTGGGCTGCCATGCTGCGCGTGTGCGACGCGGCCGCAGTTCCCGCAGGGCCCTCCCTCACTCGCCATGCTGGAGGGGACGGCAAGCCGCAGCTTGCCCAGGGCGCGGCCTCTGCGCGTGCGCATGCAACATGTGGTGCCGCCTGCTGACCCCGCGCTGGCGCGGCGCAGTGGACGGCGGGCGCGTCAACATCGCCGCCTGCAGCGTCGGCGGCGGCCAGGCGGCGCTCGACGCGGCGCGCTCGTATGCGGCGCAGCGCACGCAGTTTGGGCAGCCAATCGCCGCTTTCCAGGTGCCGCCTCCCTGCTCAAGGCTCACCTCAGGCATAGGCATGTGCTCAGCTGAACAAAGTGCCCGGGATGGTAAACTATTTTGTGGGTGAAGGAGTGTCACCCTGCGAAAGTGTAGGATAGGTGTAGGGTAACCAAAAGTGGCCGCGCCTGCAGGCGACGCAGTTCCGCGTTGCCGACATGGCGACCGACGTCCAGGCCTCGCGCCTTCTCGTGCAGTGCGCCCTAGTCCATCTGTGTGTCTGATATCCGGTGCACTGCGTCCAGGGGGTTCTGCTGCTGCGCTGGGCCAGGCGCCCGCTTGCCGCGAGGGCTGCATCCAAGGGCGCGTGCGTCCCTGCCTATGCGTCTCCCTGCAAACGTCCGCCCGGTTCCTTCCAGCATTCAGCCAGCGGGTCCGGCATGTGCGCAGCGACAACCGAAGCCTGTGGTGACAAGGCGGCCAGCCGCGGCGCCGCGCGCGCAGGCACGCGGCGCGCAGCCTGGACGCGCGCGCGCCGGCCGCCACGCTGGACTGCGCCATGGCCAAGCGCTTTGCGACCGACGCGTGCTACTCCGTGGCCGACCGCGCGCTGCAGATCCTCGGCGGGCGCGCCCCTCGCCAACGTCATCACTCACAGCTCTCCGATGCCTGCAAGGGCTTTCCGGGCCGCGCGCACCCTGTCTGTGGCCGGGTGCTTGCGCCTGTGCTTCTTTCGCCTGTGCGCATTGCGGTGAGGCACTTCTGGTGGACTGCTGTGCCATGGCGATGCGAGCGCTGGGCGGCGCGCGCAGGTACGGCTACCTGAGGGATTACCCGCTGGAGCGCATCCTTCGCGACCTGCGCGTGCACTCCATCCTGGAGGGCACCAACGAGGTCATGCGCATCATCATCGACCGCGAGCTGAACAAGCTGCAGCCGCCCGCGTGACCCGCTGGCCCGCTGCAGCGCTCGCCGCTGGCACCGGGCGTCCTGTCGCGTCTGGCGGAGACTGTTGCTGTATGATGCTGTAGCTGTGTACTTGTTGTGTGCTAGTGAGGCTGACCTTGCGTGCCGCTGTAGCTGTATACTTACCGCGTGCTAGAGAGGCGTGTAGACTGCAGGGCATGCCATGTGTTCAGTGTCGACATCACAGTGTGCCCACAGTGCGCCCGCAATGTAAAACAGGTCGTGCGTTCAAACCAAAAACACCTCTCACACCCGGAGCACACACACTGGAAACAAGGACCTCCTCTGCAGCCCCTATGAGGGCTATGCAGGCCGAGTACAGTAGCTAGCTAGGGGCGGCATACTCGCGCGCGGCGCCGCCGTCACCCGTCCCAGAAGGGCCCGGCACCGCGCAGGCGCCGCCGCGGCAGCGACCGCAGCCGCCGGCGCCGCTCCGGGTCGGCGCCCATGTTGTACAACCAATTGCGCTTCTCGCGCCACACGCCGATCGCGGCCGACATGTCGCGCGCCACCTGGCCGATGCTCTGGAAGTCGAGCCGCGGCACCGGCGGCGCCGGAGGCGGCACCATGACCTCCGGCCCCGGTGGCTCCGCGCCCACAAGCGCCTGCAGGTTCGCGGCCGCGTCGTCGCCGCCCGGCCCCGACGCCGCCGGCGGCGGCGGCGGCGGGTATGGGTCAGAGCCATGGCCGACCGCGCCCCCGGCGGCCCGGGGCACGGGCGGCGCCGCGTCCGGCGGCGGCGCGCGGCGGTGGTGGCTCAGCTCGCCGAGCGTGAAGGTGGGCGGCGGGCGCGGCGCGTCCGGCGGCGCCCCCGGCGGCAGTGTGGCTGGATCCAGCTGGCCCACGAGCGCGGCGAGCAGCGTGGCCGGGTGCGCCTGCGGTAGCGGCGGCGGCGCGAGCAGCGCAGACAGCGTGGCCGCGCGCGCCGCCTCTGCCGCGGCCGCCTCGGTGTGCCGCACGAAGGCGGCCGTGGTGCTCACTGACAGCGTGACCGTCGCGGCGACCATCGCCAGCAGCATGACGCTCGCGACATGCTGCGTCGCCTGCGCGCGCGTGCGCCCGACCGACTTGGAGAAGTGGCCCAGCTCTTCTTGTTTGTCCCTTTTTACAGACCTCCCTGAGCGGGGTTCGGCTGCCTCCAGTGGGCTGCTGCAGTGGTTCTCGCCTGTCAACGCGCTCTACACGGGGCACCCGTTCCACTTGTGGGCGCAGCTTTTGAACGCTGTCACGACAGTTGGGGACACCAGTGCCTGCGCGTCTGCTGTGCTGCACGAGCTGCACGACGGCGAGGTGAGACTGAAGGGGGGGCGGCTCCGGACCTGTTGCGCAGCATGGTGCGCAGCGTCCAGCACGGTCGCAATGTGCGCGCTCAGGCCGGGGTCCACAGGCGGCACGATGGGCACAGCCGCCGCAGCCTGGGTCGCCTGCTGGACGGTGTCATGGTTGACCACCGCCGCCGCGGCGCGCCGCATCGCCCCTGGAAGCGGCGGCCTCTCAGCGCCGCAGAGCTGCAGGAGCCAGGTCTGGGTTGTGGAGTACGGGGCTGCAGAGCCACGCAGCAACCTGACGCAGCCGTGCACTTGACTGCTGCCTGCGCACCTACTGCTGTGCTCCTTCCCTGGACTTCAAGTGGCCAACCGCCATCCTCGCTGCCACTCCCACAGCGTGACAAGCGTCAGGGTGCTGCGCTTGGTCGGCTGGCGTCGCTGACCACACGGCAAGGCGCGCGGGAGCCGCGCTCGGAAGCGTACTGAGCGGCTGGAGGTCGTGACGCACACCCTAGAAACTCGAGTTGTTCCGTTCAAATTATGCGCGTGTGACCCACCAAACCGGAAAAAGAGCCCGTGGTCGTGCCGCTCGTGTCTGAATGGTCTCGTACGTAGCGCAAATGGCATTCCTGTGAGACACAGCACCTTTCTGCAAGACCAAACGCAAGAGCACCATGCGGTGGTTGAGCATCATCCTGCTCGCCTGCGCTGCAGCAGCGCCAAAGGGTTCGCTCATGCTCAAGCCCAGTCCTCTGTGTGCTGTGGTCTTCACGCACCCAAGAGAGCTGCCAACCTAGCTCAACCGCCGTGCGGGCGCCCCGGCGCGGCCTTGCGCAGCGGAGGGCGTCGACGCAACGACCAGCCTCCTCACCTGCACGCTCACCTCTGTGCGCACGGCGCAGGTTTGTGCAGCGCCGCGCCGGGCGCCAGCGGCGCGAGCCCACCGCCGCCGTCCGCCAGCGACGTCAGCCTGCTGCGCGTCGGGGCAGTGAGCGCGCTGTTCGCGGCCTCGCCGGCCAGCCCGCAGCGACCCGTGCCGCTGCCGCTGGGCCCCGCGTACAACCTCACCACGGGGTTTGCTGCGACCTGGAACGTCAGCGCTACGCTCGCGCTGGACGCGGCCATGCCGCTGCCCGCGAACGAGACCGCGGTGGGCGCACTCGTGCGCGCGCTCGGCACCGCCTTCTACCCGTCGTCCGTCTTGTTTGAGGCGCGCCCCGCAGCCCGCCGTTCCCCTGCAAGCACTCTCCAGAGCCTGGTGCACCTGGAGACCAGATTGGCAAGCAGCCTGGAGGGGTGCAAGCTGCCCAATGAGCCCGCCTTGTGACGCTGCTGCTGCTGCTGGCTGCTGCACCGGTGTCAGGAGCGCCGGGCCTGGCGGCGGCTGACCGCAAGAAGGCCGCGCGCGCAGCTGAGCTACGTGGTGCCCGCGGGCGGCAACGCGAGCGGCATCGCGTGCGACATGCCGCAGCCGGCCGGCTTCTGCGTCGGCCTGGTCTTCCTGCTGCAGGACGAGGCGCTGGTGGCGGGCTTCAACGCCTCCCTGACAGGCTGGGTGCGGCCACAGCGGGCCGCCCGCCGGGGCATGTGCCGGCCTGTCAGTTTGCTTGCGCATGCGCACCGTGCGCGCGGCGCATGGGGGAGCGGCGCATGGGTCTGCATGGACCTGCAGGCGCGCGCGCTGCTGAGCCGGGCGCGCTGCCCGCGCAGAACGCAAGCGGCGCCGGCGCGCTGCCGCCGCCGGCATCATCGCTGGCCGGCGCCTTCAAGGACGCCGCCGAGCAGCTGGGGTCGCACCTCACCGAGGCGGTGCGCGGCCCGCTGGTCTTAGTATAGGGTTAGGATAAGGCGCACCCGTGCTGTGACAAAGGCCCGCCGCGCGGCCGCAGGAGGTGCGGCAGGCGGACCTGCTGCGCATGCCGCTGGCGGCACCCGTGCTCACGTTTGCGTCGGACATCGCGCTGCACACCGACATCATGGTGCTGCGCCTAGCGGGCGCGCGCATGCTGCCCTTCGAGCCCTGGAAGGACCAGGCCACGCTGGGCGCGCTCAAGTGCGTGCCCCGGCGCGTCTGACTGGCGCCGTGCGCGTCCGGCAGCCGCGCTGTGCTCACCTCTCACAAACTCGTGCTGCGCCAAGCAGCAGGCTGATCAGAGGCAGGCTTGTGATGTGGCCCGCCCCGTGCAGGAGGGCGCTGGCCAACATCGCCATCTTTGTCGACCTTTTTGCGGCGGTGCCCAGCAACAATGCGAGCGCGCCAGCTGCGGCGCCCGCTGCGCCCAGCGGCAGCGGCGCCGCCGCGCGGCGCGCCGCTGCGGTCCCCGGCGCCGCCCTGGCGGCGCCGCCGGCGGCCGGCCCGCAGGCGCGCCGGCGCCTTCGCGCCGCGCCGGCGCCGGCGCAGGCGCCATACGTGGACCTGGGCATCACCTTCGACTTCTTCAAGAGCCTGCAGCTGCCGACGGACGCCCCGGCGCGCCCCCGCCGGCGCCCGCCGCCAACCCCCCGGCACTGGTTGCTTTTGGACAGGCTGCAGGCTGGGCAACAACCTGCCAGACTGTGCTGGGGAGAGCGCATCACTGCTTCTGTGTAAGCAGAGTGTGGAGAAGGTACCCGAATGCGTGCGTCTGCCGCCACGGCCATGCGCGGCTGACGCCGGTGTGCCCCGCGGCGCCGGCAGGGGTGGCAGGCGTTCGTGCCGCAGATGCAGAAGGAGCTGAAGAAGGCGGGCGTGCCGGCGGAGGCCGTGACGGTCATGTCGGGTGTGTGGCGCCCCCTGCACGCGGGGCCGTTTCTTGGCATGGCTGGTTAGAAATAGCTCTTCTCCTCCCCTGCATGCACTCCCCACTGCGCACCGCGCGGCGCATGCAGGCCCGCACTGTGCGGGGGCTTTGTGCAGCCGCACGGCTCTGGTCTGTGGACACCGGCGGGCGCCAACTCACATGGGGGAAAGTCAAGGCGTGCGCGCGCCGCTCAGACCCAAACCTTGCTGGTGGGAGCGTCTGTGAACTCGAGCGGATGCCGACACCTGTTCAATGCGGCCAATGCGCGCACGCGCCGCGCAGTGAACTCCACGACGCCGGAGGACCTGGCGACGGCGGCGGCGAACGGCGCGCCCTCGACGTCCGATGCGGCGCTCACGGCCTCGGTGTCCGCCGCCATCGACCTCACCAAGTGCGCGCGCCCCGCCAGCGCAGGTCAGGGGTTAGCTACCCTTCAATAGCCTGGGCGCTGGAGATGACAGACACACCTTGTTCGCCTGGGTGGCCGCCTGCGTCGCGCGCCCTGCCGCCGCACTCCCCGGCTGGCTGTTGACGGACGCGGGGCGCCCCGACTCAGGACGCATGCGCTGCCGCGCTCGCAGCCTGCCAGTGCGGGCTCTGCGCGGGCTGACACCGGGGACGAATTGTGTGCGCCCGACAGGGCGCTGACCGACTCCATGTCCAAGACGCTCAAGGCACTCAACGGCTCCAGCGCCGCGCCGGCCGGCGCGCCCGCCACCCGGGTCGCGCCGTACCAGCTGCCCGTGCAGGCGCGCGGCGCGCCCGGCCCCAGTGTATTGCCACTCATTTGTGATTGTCCCAGGCCCTTTGCAGCGTGAACCGAATCGAGTCCGACTGGTCTACTGCCGCGCTGCTCAGGAGTCCCAGCCGCCGCCGGCCCAGGGCACCGGTGCCGGCACGCGCGCGGCGCCGGCTCTCGGGACCGCCGGCACGGCGGTCGCCGGCGCGGCGGCCGCGCCGCCGCCGGGCGCTGCGGCGGCGCCGACGGCGCCCGCGGCTGCTGCAACTCCCCAGGACAGCCGCCCCGGCCTGTCCACGGCCGCGCTGGCGGGCATCGGCGCCGGCGCGGCCGCGGCGCTCGCGGTCGCGGCCCTGGCGGTCGGCCTGGCCATGTGGCGGACCGCCTCGCGGCGCCGCGCGACCGCCGAGGTCAAGCCCGGCGGCGGCGTGCCGAAGCGGCCCGCGTCGGCGCTGGGGCAGGCGGGCGGCCGCCGCGAGGACGCCACCGACTCGGCGTACCAGGCCGGCCCATGGGAGTCCGGCGGTGGGCGGTCCGGCGGCAGCGGCGGCGGCGGCTCGGCGGGCAGCGCGGCGGCGGCCGCGGCCACGAGCGCGGCCGCCAGCAATGCCCAGGGCATCGGCGGCGGCACCAACGCCTCTGCCTGGCGCAGCTCCAGCCTCGCGTCGAGCATGCCCTCCAGTGCGCCCGGCCCCCTGCTGGCAATGCAGAAGCTTATTCAATTGTTTGGTGGAACAATTGAATGACTTAATATCGCCAAACCAAGTCCTTTCTTTCGATATTTTTGCAAATAACACATTGCCAGCGATGCGAGTCGGGGCACGGCATGCCGGCCGCAGGCGGGGCGGCCGCGCCCTGCTGCGGGTCGCGCGCGCCGCCGCGCCCGCCCGAGCGCCAGCGGGCAGCGAGCGCGCGCGGCTGCGCGCGCAGGCGCCACGCCCTCGGCCGCCATGGTGGACGAGGAGAGCATCAGCATCTGCCACCACGAGGACGGCTCCGACTTCCTGCTCGGGCAGGGCTCCTTCGGCGAGGCGCGCGTATACCCTAACCCCGCCCGTCCCCCACCGCCCGTGCCAAGGTTTCTAGTGCCACCCCGCACTTGCACATGGTAGGTCATCAAGACTGGAGAGCATGTGGCCTTAGACCCTATTCTAGTGCTAGAGACCCTCCCCCTACCCCGATCCCTCCCAACAGTGGGCTGTCGAGCTGTCTGGTCGCACCCCGCACCCGACGTGAGCAGGAGGGCCTGCGTCCCTGGCGCCCCGCCGCGCACGCCGCGCACGCTGCCCACTGCCCAGAGCAGCGCTGCCTGCCGCGCCCAGACGCGCGCCGCGCCCGCGCAGGTGTACAAGGCGCTGCGCAACAACGTGCAGGAGTGCGCCGTCAAGCGCCTGCGCAACGTCAACAAGACCGAGCTGGCTAATTTCCAGCGCGTACGCGCGCGGCCCGCCCCCGGAAGCGGGCCCTGCATGCGGGACCTGCAGCAGCGTGCACTGGGCGTCCACGGGCCGGTGGGCTGGCAGTCAAAGCAAGCCTGACCCTAACCCTAATGCTGACCCTAACAACCAGGCGCCCCCGCCAGCCGCCGGCACGCCAGCTTGCCACCATGCGAGGGGCGGCTCGGGGTCCGAGCGAAGGGCCGTGGGAAGGGCAGCCGGGGCGCTCACGCGGCCGGCCTGCGCGCGCCGCGCAGGAGGTCCAGATCATGCAGCAGTGCAGCTTCGACCGCAACATCGTGCAGTTCTACGGCTTCTGCCCCAGCCCGCCCATGCTCGTGCTGGAGTTCATGGAGGCGCGCCCGCCTGCCCCCCCACCCCACGGCCCTACCCTAGCCCTACCCTACCCTACACCCAGCGCCACCCGCGCTTCTGTGCCGCGCCTGGCGGGTCCCGCAGCGCGGCCGCCCTCCCGCAGCCTGCGCGGGCAGCAGCCAGTATGCGCGGGGTGCCGAGCGGCCCGCGCGCGGCCGGCAGGGCGGCGACCTGTGGAGCGCGCTGCGGGGCCCCGACGCGGCCGAGATGCTCTGGTACGCGCGCGGGCGCACGCTCGCGCTGGACGTCGCGCGCGGCCTGCACTTCCTGCACGAGCACAAGGCGCGCCGCCGCGCCGTAGCTGCCTCGCTTCCTGTGCAGGGCTGGGGGCATGGCAGGGCGTGCGTGTGCTGCTCAGATGGTGAAGACACTGTCGAGCAAGGCGGAGGCCAGGACAGGCCTGCATGTGGCCCGCCATCGGCCGCCCATGTGCCAGGGCAGCAAAAGCGCTGCAGACACTCCACGCAGCTGCTGCTGCTGCATTCGGCGTGCGCAAGGCAGGCACTCCTGACCGGGGCGTGCCCGGGGCGCAGATCGTGCATGCGGACATCAAGTCGAAGAACGTGCTGCTCAGCGCCGGGCGCCAGACCGCCAAGATCGCGGTGCGCTGCCAGCCTCCAGCATTACCCTGGATAGGCAACCTGGTGCATCTTGAGATCGACGGTCTCGCTGCGGTGGGAAAGTTTGGGTGCCGCGTCGCAGGACGTGGGCCTGGCGCGGTACATCATGCACACGCACGTCGCGACGGCGTCCGTGCCGATGGGCACCTTTGCGTATGCTGCGCCTGGTGCGCTGCCCACGATGGGCCTCTCGTCTGCTGCCATCTGCTGCCACTGTCCAGTGCGCAGTCGCATGCTGCGCTTGTTGTCCGTGGTGACGTGGCTCGGTGCGGCGTGTGCGGGGCCTGACGGGTCGCCGCCGCCCGCGCAGAGCTGCTGCTGGGCCAGCGCTGCGACACGAAGGTCGACCTGTACTCGCTAGGTGCCGCCCCCTGCCCTCAGCACACTGCTGGCAGTGCAGCAGTGAGGCCACTCAGCACACGGTTCTGCGTCGTGACCGCCATGCCCATGGAAACATCAGGCCGGGTGTGGTCCGCCGCTCCGCGCGATACAGCGCACCCCGCTCCACTCGCGCGCTGGTGAACGCGCATGACGCGCGACGCGCACAGCATGCTGTGATGAGCAGCGTACACTTAAGCTAACCCTGTGCCCGCGCAGGCGTCATCATCTGGGAGCTGGCGACGGGGCAGGTGCCCGAGCGCGGCCGCCTGCGCCAGCCGGTCACGCCGGACGAGTGCCCGGTCGCCATCGCCGAGCTCATCGAGGCCTGCCTCGCCTACGACCCCGCCGCGCGCCCGGACGCGCGGCAGGTCTACGACGCGCTCATGGCCAGGCGCGCGGCCGCCGCATGCTGACTGCGACACAGTCACGACCTGTGTGAGTCGAGGAGCCGCAATGCCAGACCGCCTAGAGCTTGTGAGGCCTTGCGTGAGGGTACTCTGTGAACAACAGCCAAGTCCAGGCGTGTTTCACATCAAGGCACTTGGGATGACACGTTGTGCGTGCCCGCCGCTGACGCGACGCGCCGCCCGGCCGCAGCCCGCCGAACGCGCAGCCCCGCATGAAGTCAGCGGCCACAGCGCCGCCGGCCGCGCCCGCCGCTGGCCGCAGCGGCGGGTCCAGCCGGCCGACCTTCGGCTGGGGCCGCGGCACGGCGCGCATGGCCAGCGCGCCCGCCGACGTGCTGCCCGGCCCGCCCGAATCGCAGCCCGGCGGCGGCGGCGGGCCGGCCGCGCCGCCGCCAAGCGTGGCCGGCGCCGACTCCGGATGGGGCGGCGGCGGCAGCAGCGGCTGGCAGCCGGCGCCGCCCAGCATGGCGAGCGCCTGCGCCGGCTCGGCCGGCAGCCGCACGAGCGCCGCGCCCGCGCCGCCGCCCGGCGAGGCTGGCGCGCGCGCCGAGCCGCGCGCGGGGACCGCGGCGCGTCCGCCGCCGCCCGGCCCGGCGAGCGCGGGGCCCGAGGAGCGCCCGGCCTCACCCGCTGCTGCGGTGGAGTCGCGCGACAACTGCAGGCGCGCAACCATGTTGGCCCACTCGAGCATTTCCGAAATTGAGGCACAAAGCGCAGTGTCCCAGTGAGAAGCTCTGAGGTAGCAAGGGAGTGTGGTCATCGCCGGGACCAGGCGTGTCTCGCTGCTCGCGCACTCATGCGCCGCGCGCGCGCGCAGCACGCCGCCGCGAGCGAGCATGCAAGAGCTGCGCTCGCGCTACGGCGGCAAGGACCTGGACAGCGCGCACGGCCAGTCGCGCGCGACGGACGCGCGTCCGGCCGCCGCCGACGCCGCGCCGGGGACCGGCAGCTCCCGGGCGAGCGCCGTCGAGCGCGCCATGGCGTCGGGCGACCCGCACACGACGATGCGCTGGGATGCCTCGGCCAGCGACTCCGACGACGACGACGGCGGCGCCGGCGCCGACGGCAGCCACACGGACGGCCCCGCGGTGCGGGCTGCCGGGGCCGCGGGCGCGCGCGCTGCGACGCCGTCAGGCCGCGAGCAGGCGGGCCCTGGCGCTGGCGGCAGCGCCGCAGACAGTCCTGACTCGGCCATGCGTCAGCGTGGCGACGAGGGCGGTGGCGCCGGCGGCGACGGGGTGCCGGCAGAGCTGGCCGCGCTGGCGCGCGCCGCGCAGGGCCAGCCTGTGCCGACCGCGACGCCGAGGCCTGCCCAGCCTGAGGGCCTGGTCAGCCCCTTTGCGGCTGCCGCACAGCGCACCACGCAGGCCGCGCCCCGCCCGCCGCAAGCCCGGGTCGGCGTCGAGACGCACGCTGCGCCTTCTGGGGAGCGCAACGGCGCCCTGTCTGCGGACACAGACAGCACGCCCTACCACTCCGCCGCGGTGCACGACAGCACAGACTCTGGGGCGTATGGGCAGGCGCCAGTCGTCGACCCGGCGGCTACCAATTTCTGGACGGCGCTGGCGCAGAAGCCCTACTAAGTTGTGGGCAAGGTGAGTAGGATCCTGACCGAGTCCGGACCAAGTTTGCTGTAAGGACTTTGTACGGCAGTAGCTCGAGAGAGTGTGATATTATGGCAGACATCTGCCTTGCTCGATTCAGATGAGAACGGAGAGACTATGCCTGTACCAGCTCCATCTGAGCACAGCTGTTACAGTTGTGCCACAGTGCCGCTGCAACGGGCACGGCTTTCCGCGATGGCACAGCTGTGTGTGGACGAAGTGATTGGCGGGAACAATCGCTACAGCAGCGGCCAGTCCAGCTCCCGCGGGCCGACGGGCGGATCAGCCTGGGACTTGCCCTTTTTCAACCCGAGCCACGCCTCCCTTGACGGGAGCGTCAGGCGAGCCCAAGGTCGCACCGTCTTCCCGTGCTGCTCGCACCTCAGCACGCCAGCGTCGCAGCGGCTTCCTGCCTGCATCGCTGTCTTTGTTGAGGCCGTGAAGATGCCGTTGAGGCTCGGAGGTGCCGTGGGTAGCGGGCCTTGAGACTGCCTGGAGGCTGGGCCCACACTGCTCAAGGGCAGGTCCAGCGGGGCGCTGAGGCGCGCCCTGGCCTCCCCGGGGCCGGCAGGAGCCAGGATTGGCTGGGCGCTGAGGAGGCGGTGGCGTCCTTTGCTGCGGGGACGCACTCCGGCCCTGCGCACACCTGGCTGCCGCGGCGCTCGGAGGCGGACAGCACGGACGTGGAGTACACCAGCATGACCCAGTTTGACAACCTCGTGGAGCTGTACAGGGGCAGGTGCGGCAGCGCGACGCAGCCTCCCTGCACGGCAGTTCTTGTGATTCATGTGCGCGCAGCGTCCGCCGCCAGCAGGCCGCACGCCGCAGCGAGGCGCTGGGGAGTGAATGCAAGTTGCGGACCCTGCGCGCGCAAGCCGCGCTCGCGCAAAGTTCGAGCGCCGCTGGTGCACGCGCAGCGTGTCGGTCGTGTCGCGCGCGACCTGCAAGGCCACGCGCGAGCCGGTGGTCATCAAGGCGTACGAGCGCGCGCGCATGAAGCCCAAGAACTACACGCGCCTGGGGCGCGAGGTCAACATAATGCTCGAGCTCGGCGGCAATGAGGGCATGGCACGCCCCCGCCCTCGCGTCGCTCCGCCCGGCGAGCGCCAAGGGGGCCGCGGGCCGCGCGCAAGCAGCCGCTGCCCGGGCGCAGGCAGGCCATCTGAGCCAGCATGCAGGCGCCGTCCGTACGCCGACGCTGCTGCCGCCTTGGCCAGCGCCGGGCCCTGCGACACCGGCATGCGCCAAACGCAAATAGCCAAAGTGCTCGCGGATGTGCTCAGGCAGCCACGCAGGCCTGCAGCCGAGGGCAGGGGCTGCCGAGCCGACGCCGCGGGCGGGCCGCGGCGGCAGGTGGAGCTGTACGCGGTGATCAGCGACGCGGAGCACATCTGCCTCGTCATGGAGTACTGCCGCGGCGGCGACCTGTTCAAGGAGCTGGCGCGCGGCGGCGGCGCGCTGGAGGAGGCCTGGGTCAGCGCGCAGGCGCGGCCCCTGCCGCCTGCACGCGCCCGCGCGCGCGCGGCCCGGCAGCCCGCTCCCCCGCCTGCCTGCACCAGGCCATGGCCTCCTCATCGGAACCACAGCGGGTTTGAACATACGTTGGGAAGCGAGCACGCGGAGCATGGGCGCTCAGTCGTCACCCTAACCTGACCCTGCTCAGAAACAAGCCCCGCGCACGCAGCCCGCCGGTCAAAGACGGGCTGTGCAGCGGGCAGATGATGGCGCCGCTGCTGCGCGTGCTGGCGGCGCTGCATGCGCGGCACATCCTGCACCGCGACATCAAGCCGGAGAACATCTTCCTCACGCACGCGCTGGCCTTCAAGCTGGGCGACATGGTGCGGGCCGGCCCTATCCCAGCCCCAGCCCGCTGCATCTTGGCGGCAGGCCCGCGCCAGGTTGGCCGTTTTGTAGGGCCGCGCTGGCTGCACGGGCGCGCATGGCGCCTGGCCATGGCGCTCGAGCACGGCAAGCCCGAGCGCTCCATGTGTGATGGGTAAATGCAGTGCCTTCACCCCACCTCGCGAGTGCAAGCGGCAATGCACACCGCACAGGCACCGAGCCGCGATGCATGCATTGCGTGCAGGGCTTGGCCATCCAGGGCGACCGCGAGCTGCCGTTCACGCGGTCCGGCACGCTCGACTACATGGCGCCCGAGGCGCGCCCCAGGGCCCCACCCCGGCGCCCACGCCCTGGACTTCTCCCGGCTCTCTGTCCGAGCGCTCGCCGAGCACAGCGTCCCTGCAACAGACTGGCGCTGCTTTGCTTTGCAGCAACCTCGCCCCGCATGCGCAAGCACCAGTGCAACGACAGCTCATACACGAGCGTCGGCGGGACTCGCAAGGTGCCCGCGCTTGACCATGCGAAGCACATGCGCACGCTGGTGTGGATGTCGATGGCGCGCAAGCGGGCAGGTGCTGGCCAACCCTGCGACAGACATCCAGGAGGGCGAGGCCGTGTCGCGGGCGGACCTGCAGGGCCGCGGCATCCGGCCGTACGATGAAAAGGTCTCCCCGCGCACTATGCGTGGTACCGGCTTGCGCCAGCAGTCGAGCACCGCAATCCCATCAGCCGCAGGCATGCTCAAGGTCACCAGCCTTTCAGGACATGCACATGGCTACCTTAGCTTGACCGGGATGTTGCAACTGCGAGACAGGGACGAGCACGAGCCTGCCTGTCCACGGCGGAGTAAAGAGCATGACCCATCCACATGCAGACGTATCAAACGCTGGAGGCCTGCAGGTTGATGTGTGGGCTGCCGGCATCCTGGCATACGAGTGCGTCGTCGGCCGGCCGCCGTTCGAGGTCAAGGACGAGGTGGGCGGCCCTTGCTGGGGCGCGCATGCTGCGGGTGATGCACGGCGCATGCATAACGTATGATGCCCCTGATATTAATGCTGTTCAAGGTCTTTCATGCGTCATTGACTCATGCTGCCCCCTGCTGCACCATGCCAGCAGGCAGCCTGGCAGCGTGCAGGCGCGCCGTGCCCCAAGGCGGTCGCGGCCGGCGGGCGCGTGGGAGAGATGGGGGCGCGCGCGCGCAGCGCGAGACCGCGAGCCGCATCATGTACAGCGACAACATCAAGTTCCCCGCGCAGCACTCCCGCGCGTGGATCGACTTTGTGCGGCGCGCGCTGGTGAGGCCCTAACCCTACTTCTGCTAGGAACACCGTGCATCCCCAGGAGGTCAACAGAAGGTATGGAATCACGCAACAAGGAGAGGTGACAGGTGGGCGGGCGCCCGGGATGTGCAGGTGAAGCAGCCCGCGCTGCGGCCGACGGCGCTGCAGCTGCTGGCGCACCCGTGGCTGGCGGCGGCGCGCGCGGCGGGCGGCCCGCGCGTCTCCTGGCTCGCCAACCTGCCGGTCGTGGGGCCGGCCCAACTGGGCCCCCGCTCGCCGCACATGACGCGGGACTCCAGCTCGCGCACGCCGCGCAGCAGCCGCCTCATCGCCGCGGCGCCCAGCGGCCATGCGTGGCTGCCCGCGCCCGCGGCTGCAGCGCGCAAAGAAGCGCCGCCCACGCTCCCAGCGGAGCTGTCGGCGGGCGTGGCGGCGCCAGGCCCGCCCGCGCCTGCTCTCACGCCCGCGCCCGGGCAGCCGGCGGCGCCGGAGGCTGGTCCCCAGGCAGCCCGGGCTGCAGCGGATCCCGCTGGCAGCGTGGGCGGCACGCCAGCGTCGGCCGCCCCTGTCGGCGGCCCCAGCGCGGGTCTCCAGGAAGCGCTTGCCGCCCGCTCCGGGGGTGAGCCGCCCGCAGGCCCCAGCGGCGCGCGGGCAGCGGGCTCTGCGGGCGCGCCCGCCGCGCCGTCGGGCGGCGCAGCCGCAGCGCGGCGCGCAGACGAAGAGCGCGCGGCCTCGGACGGGGACGCGCCCGCTGCGGGCGTCCCTGCGCCGGCGGCGTCCGCGCCGGCCCAGCAGGCGGCCGTCAAGCGCAGCCTGGCCGCGGGGCTGGCGCTGCTGCGCGGGCCCTTGCTCGTCGGCCGTGCGCTGGGCTCGAGCGGCCGGGCCAGCCCCCGGGCGCGCCGCACAGGGCTTCGCTGCGCATGGCGAGGCCGTTCATGCAGCGCGCTTGCTGGCCCTGCTTCTGCTTGGCCCGTGTATGTGCATGTACGCGACCTGCATTGCTCCACGTCTGGCATTCATCGAGCATTCTCTGAGAGCGCGGGGGCATGCAGGCGCGGCACCCGGGGCAGGACGCCAGCGGCGGCTATGTCATCCGAGCCGCGTGGACCGCGCAGGCAGGCTGCCCAGCCCTATTCCGGGCACCCTAGACGATGGTTTACCCTGTCGAGCACTGTGCGCTGTGACAGGCTGTGCCCCACTTGCGTGCCCGTAGAAGCGTCCTTGCTCGGCCCGCCTTGACGTATGCCGAGCGCCGCTGCGCACGGCGCTCTCAGGCACGCAGGGCGGACTGGCGACGCTGTGCGAGGGGCGCAGCGCCGTGCCTGTTGTTGGCAGCATGCGGCGCATGCCCAGCCATGCGCGCATGCAGCGTCTCGTTTTGCTTGCAGCATGCCGGGCTGGGCGCAGGGTGAGGTGCACCGTGCACTTTGCCCGGCGCGCTGACGTGCTCGAGCCGCCACGGCGCAGGCCCCGGCGCCGTCGCTGTGGCGCGCGTCATTGGGCGCCGCGCCGCCCCAGCCGGCGCAGGGCAGCATGAGCAGCAGCGGTGGGGCCTCTGCGCTCGCGGGTGAGGGGCCTGCAGACCCCTGGTTCGCCAGCGTGCGCGTCAGGAAGCTGCTCGACCTCCAGCTGGGCGAGCCATAGGGCCATAACGCTATATACCGCGACGGACCGCCGGCTGGCGCCCGCGGCTGCGCAGGCTGGGCCTGGGTCGACGCGCGATGTTACACAGGGAAGGAGTCTGTCGGCAGCTGGACGAGCTGGGCTGTGCAGCGGCCGCTGGTGCCGGCGGCCGCGCTGATGGCCCCGCCGGGCGGCAGCGCCCGTTGGTCTGTTTGGGACGTGATGTTCTCGGGCGCACCTGTTTTTGCGGCGGAGCGGGTCGGGCTCGAGACACCGTTATGCAGGCGACGGAGTCAATTGCACGCGGCGAGCAGGAGCACTCTCTGCAGCCTGTGGCGCCAGTGCGCATCGCGGCGTGTACGGACATGGGTGTGCGTGTCTGCAGCAGGCCTGGGTCCAGGGCTGCCGCTGGTGCCATACATGACACCTGCCATGCTCAAAGCCGCAGCTTGGGCGCCCGTCTTTTTAAACAGAGAAGCAGGAGACGGCGGGGCACTCCAACTGTCTGCATGCATTCCATGGTGCATTGCAGCACAGGCGAGCCAGCGCCAGACCGAGGGGATTCTCTGTTACTTCGCGGTGCGAAAGTTCACTGGCCTTGCAAGTCCTGCTCTAGCTTGCAAGGGGCGGGCAATCCACAGTGCTTGCGCTGGGCGCGGAGCTTTCCCACCTACAAGCGTTACACGTGACTGTTTGCTACTTCCTACGTCCAACGACATGCCTGTTTCCCATCTACCAGCACAGACTCTCGTCTACGCATGCCGCTTGTGCAGCTAGAGCAGCAGCGGACAGACGCCATGTCCACCCCATGTAGTTCCCAAGTTCAACTCCTCCATGTACTTCCCCATGTGCTCCCCCATGACCTCTAGCGAAAACAAGCTGCTGACAGGCTAGTCCGCCGGCCACTCATGACCAAGCCTGTCAGCAGCATGGAGTGCAGGGCGCACCCCGCAACTTTGCACACAGCCTTGCACAAAACACTCAAATGCTATCAAATGCTGAGCATCAGGCAGGGGCCCAGGACTGGCATGCGAGCCCAACAAGGTGTCGATGCCCGGGCCCCTGACTGCTGGTGTGGTCCTGAACGCCACAGGCGTGGGGCAGCCTGGGCAGCGAGAAGCAGAATGCAGAGCTGCGCGGCAGGCATGCCCGCCGCCGCAGCTTCGCTGCGGGCAACACATGCGGCACAGCAACAAGCCTCTGAAAAAGCTGCAGATGCAAAGCTAGCACCTGGCAGGGCCCATGCTGGCGCCCCGCGGGTTCATCCATTGTCCAGACCCACTGAGCGTCCCGAGGTGGTCGCACGCCTACCCCTCACTTCCTGCTACCTGCCTGACATCTAGCAGCCCTGCTTGCAAAAGCTTCATGGTGGTGGCCTCCACCCGTACATGCTTCTGGGAGGGGGCGCGCCGGGCACATTGCTTCCGCGCCCGGCTGGCTCCTAACATGACATCTGGCCGCACTTGATTCTAAAACACAAGCCCCAGGCCGCATGCCGCTCGGCGGCCTCGCGCACGCGCCGCGGGGCGCGCGCGCGGCCTGCGCTGCTGGCAGCCACATCGCGCGCGGGTCGCGCGGCGCGCCTCGCAGCGATGCGCCGCTGTTGTCTGGCGCGCGCAGCGGGCTGGTCGTCTGAGGTCGCCCCGTCGGTGTCGCCGGAGCCGGCGCTGGCCGCGTCGCCATAGTTGCGCGCGAGCGGCCTGATCAGCGGCCTGCCAGCGGTGGCAGATGCGTCAGCGGGTGCCGCAGGCGCGCACGGCGCATGCTGTGTTACGCACCGGCATGGCATGCACATGTGTGGCTTTCTCCTAGAGTGGCAGCTCAGGAGGTTGGACTCATCGGGGATAGAGCGCACTGTGTGGGACCACGCAGTGCAGCCAAGCAGACGCTGTCATCCCCGCACTGATGAATGACTGGCAACGGCGGCTTGTGCCAGGCAGGCACACACGTCCTCGATGCAGATGACATGGTGGCAGAGCAGTGCGCTCGCACCGTCTGCCGGGCCGCACTGCCGCATGACGCGGCCGCGCTTGCAGCTGCACGTAGACGCCGGGCGCGCTGGGGCGCTCGTGGCGGCCGCGCTGCCGAGCGGCTCGCTGCGGCTGCGCTTGCAGGCGCGCGCGGGCAC
>JAABUJ010002447.1_pt1 | contig 23031 bp, 23 predicted proteins | sample 5559131 | NCBI WGS metagenome assembly JAABUJ01 (sample SAMN10711875, study PRJNA513366) | rock metagenome | isolation source: Antarctica rocks | place: Antarctica: Victoria Land, Mt New Zealand nord | collected 2016-01-07
GTATCTACGTCAATCAGTGTGTCTCACATCCATCGCGATGAATTCCTGCGTCAGCGTGTCCACGACGCCGCGATCAGTAATGCGGACGAAGGGTGCGACGGGCAGGGCGAGACTGGAAATGGCAAGCACCGGCGATGCCCCACCGAGGCCGAGCGCCCGCGCCTGCTTATTGAAGGCACGCACTTCCGCCGCGATCTCCTCCACGGATACATCTGACATCAGCCCCGCAATGGGCAACCGCACCGTGGCGGCGATCTTCCCCGCGACCGCGAGAGCGACACCGCCACCGAGTCGGGCGACTTCCCGCACGGCAGCGGCCATATCCGCCGGGTTGCGCCCCGCGACGATCAGGTTGTGGCTGTCGTGCGCGACCGTCGTCGCGAGCGCGCCATCGCGCAGCGGCAGGCCGCGCAGGAGGGCGAGCGTCGGCGGATGCACTTGGCCGTGGCGCGGTACGACGCTGAGGATTGTTACGTCATCGGGCAACGGGTACACGCATTCGCCGCCCGCGAATGGGAGCGTGATGTCGCCGAGCCGCGTCGTGCGGACGAGGTCAATGTCAATGCACTTCAACGCCACGTCACCCTCCGCGTTGGGAACGCGCACGCGGAAGGTGTCGGCGGATACCGGCTGGATACGCACCGTATTGTCGAGCGGTGGCGGAGCCGGATCAGCGAACGCGGTCACCATCTGCCCATCCTGCGCGACGACTCGCCCATCCGCGAGCACAATCTTCGCCCGGAAATCGGTGAACGATTCCACCAACACGATGTCTGCCCGTTTACCCGGCGCGATGGCGCCGAGATCATTGAGGCCGTAGCGCATCGCGCCGTTCAGCGTCGCGAAGCGAACGACCATTGCCGGGTCCACGCCTGCGTCGAGCAGGACGCGCATACCGCGATCCATGTGCCCATTGAGGAGCAGATCGGCGGGGTCAATGTCGTCGGTGCAGAGCGCGACATTCCACGGCTGCGGGATCGTCTTCACGGCATCGGCGAGGTATGCGGCGGTACGGCGGAAGGTGTTTTCGCGCCCGTAGACCCACATGCCGAGGCGCATCTTCTCGACCATCTCCGCCGCCGTGCGCGACTCGTGCTCCGAATCCACCCCGGCGGCGAGGTAGGCCGCCAGTTCCCGCCTGGTGAGCAGCGGTGCGTGCCCTTCGAGGTTCTTCCCCGCCGCCAGTCCCGCCTCGGCAATCGCGGCGGTGCGCGGTTCCTGCCGGACGATGCCGAGGTAATCCATCAGTTCCGCCACACCGACGACGCGCGGCCACGTCAGCATTTCCGCGACATCGGCAGCATCGAATGCCGCGCCCGCCGTCTCGATGCGCGGCACCGCCGGGACAGAGGACGGCACAGTGACAAAGACCCGCAGCGGCAACCCCTCGCTGGCGCGCAGCATGTACTCGACGCCTGCACGCCCCGTGACATTGCCGATCTCGTGCGGATCAATGACGACGGTCGTCGTGCCGAAGGGGAGGACGGCGCGCGCGAAGTTCGGCGGCGTGACCATCGTGGATTCGATATGGACGTGCGTGTCCACGAAACCGGGGACGGCGATCAGGCCACGCGCGTCCACTTCCTCGCGCGCCGTCAGCCCGAACACGCCGCCGAAATCCACGACGGCAATGCGGTCGCCATAGATGCCAATGTCCGCCCACGCGATCTCGCCCGTATAGACATTGACTATCTGCCCGCCGCGAATGACCAGATCGAGCGGCTGGTCTCCCCGCGCCGCCTCAACAAGCGCTTGTCGTGTCATCTATCGCTCCTCTTCGTGTCTCTTCCGCCAAAACGTAGTACTATAAGGATTATCGTAGTACATATTGCCATGAGGTACAACGCGAAGGAGAGAGACAATGGAGGAACGTTTGACGGTGATGACACGGAAGGGACAGATCACCATCCCAGCGGAAATCAGGCGGGCATTGGGATTAAAAGAAGGAGATAAAGTGGCGATCTCGCTGCCCGATCCCGGAATGCAGGAAGTACATCTGCACCCGGTTCGCTCGGTGGCGGAACTGACATTCGGGGCGTTCTCGCCGCGCAAACGTCCCGAAGATTTCCGCGAACTGCGGGAAACATTCAAAGAAGAGATTGTCGAAGATGAGATGCGGAACGTAAAGTCGGCGACTGGCGAATGAGTGTGCCGTTCCTCGATACAAATATCCTGCTGCGCCACATTCTCAATGACGATCCGCACAAGTCCGACGCCTGTTTTGTCCTTATCCAAGCGATTGAGCGGGGTGAAACGACCGTATGGACCTCGGAGTTGGCAATCGCGGAAGTCGTTTTCGTCCTCGAAAGCAAGCGCACATACAATCTCCCACGCGAGGCGATCCGCGATGTGCTCCTGCCACTCCTCGGCTTATCCGGCATCAAACTGACGCACAAGCGGCTGTACCCGCTTATCTTCGATCTGTACACGCGTCTGCCGATTGATTTCATTGACTGTTACCATGTCGCGCTGATGGAACAACGGGATGACCGGACGCTCTTTAGCTACGACACCGACTTCGACAAAGTCGGTGGTGTAACACGGCAAGAGCCAAAGCAGCAATGAGCAATGAGTGGGAACGCAGCGGCACATCTCTTCATTGCTCGTTGCTCGTTGCTTATTTCTTGATCTGCCAGTAGGCGATGTTCCACGTCGTCGCGTCCCACGGCGAGGGGTTCGTGTTAATCAGGTCGGCGCGGCGACCGCTGACGGCGGCGCGATCGACGATCGGGATATTCACGTCGTGGCTGACGATGTAGTCGTTGCACTGGATCAGGAGCGCATTGCGCTTGTCCTGGTTGAGTTCCTTTTTCAGTTGCGCCACGAGCGCGTCGAACTGTGGGTCGCTGAAGCGCTCGACATTCGCGCCGCCCCAGCCATTCGCTTTCTGGGCGATCTGCGCCGTTGTCCAGCTGTCGAAATAGGCCTGTGAGTCCGGGTAGCCGGGCGAGCCGCTGAATATTTGCAGATCCCGCTCGAAGCGCGTGAAGGCATCAGGATTGTCCGACTTGCCGAAAAAGACGCCCGCGTCCACGTTTTTGATCTCCATTTCGATCCCGGCCTGCTGGAAAGCGAGCTTCATCACTTGCTCTTCCTTCTCGCGCACCGCATTGACCGTTGTGCTGATTACCACATGCATCCGCACGCCGTTTTTGGCGCGGATGCCATCCGACCCCTTCTTCCAACCCGCGTCATCGAACAGTTTGTTCGCCTTCGCGATGTCGAAGCCGCAGGTCGTGTTCTTCGAGATCGTCTGCGGCGGGACGCTCGGCAGGACGTTGCAGGTCGGCACGGCGGCCTCGCCGTAGAGATTCTTCGCGATGCTGTCCCGATCAATCAGCCACGAATACGCCTCGCGCACCTTCGGGTCGGACTGGAACGGGTGCGGCGCCTGCAATGAGGATTTCTCCCCATTTACATCCTTATTCGGGTCGGTGAAATTGACCGACATTCGCTCGACGCCATTGCCCGTCGTGATATTCAACTGCTTCCCGGCGCTCGTCACTTGCTTGAGAATATCTGGCGCCACTTGCAAGTTCCATGCGTAGTCCGCGTCGCCCGCAATCACCGCCTTCGCCGCCGTGCCCGCGTCGCCGCCGCCCTTGTAATCAATCGCGTCGTAGTACGGGGCGTTCGCGTCGCGGTAATTCTCGTTCATCACGAACTGCACATTGTCGCCGGGCGTAAAGGACTTCACCTTGTACGGCCCGGTGCCGATGGGGTTGCTGTTCGCGGGGCACTCCTTCGGCGAGGTGCATGTGGCCAGTTGCGCCTTTTGCAGCACGACGCCGGTGTAGTTCGTGAAGGGCAGCCACCAGAGGGCGGTCGGTTGCTTGAAGGTGATCGTCACCGTCGTCGCGTCCGGCGTCGCCAGTTGCGCGATGTTGGAGTAGGAGGTGATGTCCGCCGAGGCGCTGGTGGGATTGCTCACGTAGTCATACGTTGCCTTGACATCGGCTGAGGTGAACGGCGTGCTGTCGGACCACTTGACGCTGCCCTTCAGTTTCCAGGTCACGCTCGTGCCGTCCGCCGCCAGTTCGCCGTTCTGTGTGGAGGGAATTTCCTTGACGAGCACGGGGACATCCGGCGTCAGCGCATTCGCGGAGGTAACGGCTAATGGCTCTGTGACGATGCGCGCTGCCTGCTGATCCTTGCCGTTGCCCGATGACGCTTGATGAACATTAAGGACGGTCGGCGCCTGCCAGTAGAGCAGGTGCAATGTGCCGCCTCCCCCGCGCTTGGCGGGGGCTGCGCCACGCGGATCGGCGCCCGTGTTCGCTGTCGTTGTCGTGGACACTGCGGACGCACCCGCAACACTCGATCCCGTCGGAGCGGTCGCGGCGGGAGCGGCTGCGGTCGCGCTCGATGCGCTGGCGGCCGTCGGGGCCGCCATGTTCGCCGCGCTTGGGCTTACGGCGCTCGTGGCTGCGCTCGTCGGCCTAGCGGCGGTCGGCGTACTCGCCGTGCTCGATCCACCGCAGGCCACCAGAAGCAATGGCACAACAAAGAGGAGTGCGATCCCGATGCGAGATGCATGCATACGCGAAGCCGTCAATCGTGTTCTCACTCCCTCAACCCTTCCGAATACGTGGCGCGTGTCGCTCAGTTGACGCTCTTCCCATACCGAACGGGACACGCCAGTCGTAAGGATCATAGGGGGAAGAGACGGGTGCGTCCAGATGTCGCGGCAATTGGGCGAAGGGCGGCGCGATCTGCGATAGAATGCCGCGATCAGCGATCGAGAGTTCACGAGCAAGGAAGGGACGAACACATGGTGATCCGTGCGGTGCGCTGTTTTCAGGTCTCCGGACATGACGAGGACGCGCTTTCTCCTGAAGAACGTCAGGCGCAGATGCTTGATATTTACCCCGAGTTCGCCACCCACGGGCCAGCCAAAACGAGCGACCGGACTGAGGCGATCTATGTTGAGATCGAAACGGACGAAGGCGCGCGGGGCATCTTCGGGCCGATCTTCGCGGAGAGCGCCGCGATCATCCGCGCCAAACTCGCGCCGCACCTGATCGGCCGCGATCCACTGGCGGGCGAACACCTCTGGGACATCCTCTACCGGCAGGATCGGCACGCCCGCACGGGCAACCAGATGCTGGCGATCAGCGCGTTGGACAACGCCCTCTGGGATCTGCGCGGCAAACTGCTCGGCCAGCCCGTCTATCGCCTGCTCGGTGGCCCGACGCGCGAGCACGTTGCCTGCTACGCCTCGATGCTCGGCCACTCGCACGATCCCAGCCTGATCCGCGAGCGGGCACAGGCGATGGTCGAGGCAGGGTACACGGCGCAAAAGTGGTTCTTTCGCTATGGCCCGAGCGACGGGCTGCCCGGTATGGAGCGCAATGTCGCGATGGTACGTGCGGTGCGCGAGGCCGTCGGGCCGAATATCGAGATCATGCTGGACGCCTTCATGGGCTGGGACGCGACCTACACGATCCGCATGCTCGAACGGATCGCCGAATACCGCCCACGCTGGATGGAGGAACCCGTGCCGCCGGATCGCCTGGGCGACTTCGCGATGATCCGCCGCGCGACAACGATTCCGATCGCGACAGGCGAGCACGAATATACCCGCTGGGGTTTCCTACGCCTCCTGCAAGCAGATGCGGTAGATGTCCTGCAGGCTGACCCGGACTGGTGCGGCGGCATCAGCGAGTTGGTGAAGATCGGCACGCTCGCCTCCGCATTCGGACGGCAGGTCGTTCCGCACGGCCATTCGATCCACGCCGCCGTGCAGGTGATCGCGTCGCAATCCCCGGCGACCTTTCCAATGGCGGAATACCTGCTGCGCTATCAGCCGGGCAAGCAATACTTCCACACCGAGACGATGCACCCCAAACGCGGCGTCATCACCCTCCCAACCACGCCCGGCCTCGGCATCGCGATTGACGACGCAAAGGTCGAAGAACGCATCGAACTGGCCTAATGCGTGTGGAAGAACAAGAACTTGACAAGAGATTCGACACAACGGTATTGTTGTGTCATGATACCATCGTTCGGGACAGCCGGGAACCTTCCGCCCGGTATACATGCGGCGACATGGGGCGAGTTCGTTGCGCGATATGGCTCGACCCCGCATCGGCTCGCGTTATTGGTCGGCCTCAAAGCGGCCCTCGACGCGTTGCGTACCGCTGGCTGCGGACGAGCGTATCTCGACGGGAGTTTCGTCACTGCGAAAGTGACGCCGGGAGATTTCGACGGGTGTTGGGAAGTCGCCGGTGTGGACCCGGACTTGCTGGACCCGGTATTGCTCATCTTCGCGAATCAACGTGCCGCGCAGAAAGCGAAGTATGGCGGCGAACTCTTTCCGGCAGAGACGGCTGCGGACCCCGCCGGGACACGGTTTCTCGACTTCCTCCGGCGCGACAAGCAGACAGGCGATCCGAAAGGTATCATCGCCATTGACCTCGGAGGACTGCCATGATTGCGAACGAGCGACAGTACCGCATCACGAAGGCGGAGGCGGAACGTTTCACGCAGGCGCTCGCGCGGAGCGCCGAACAGAGCATCCATCTGCATCCACGGCTGCGGCAGGCAATGCAGGAGGGGCTTGAAAGCCAGCTCGCGGAACTGCACGAGCAATTGATCGAGTACGAGGCGTTGCGGAGTGGCCGGATCACCGTCCTCGAACTTACTTCACTGATGGAGATCCCCGACGCGCTTATCCGCGCGCGAACTGCTGCCGGTGTCACCCAGAAGGAACTGGCCGCACGGTTGGGACTGAAGGAGCAGCAAATACAGCGGTACGAAGCCACCCACTACGCGGGCGTGAGCCTGGCGCGGGTGCAGGCGGTCGCGGAAGCGCTCGGCGTCGCCATTCACGAGCGTGTTACCCTCCCCGTCGCGCATGCCAACGACGCGAACGTCGAGGAATACATCGAGTTATAGGCGCTTCGCTGTGAGGATCGGTGTGTGATGATCTATGAATTGTGGGATGAGGAAGCGGCATTCCTCATTGATACGTATAGCGACATGAATGATGCCCTCCATGTGGTTGCGGCGACTTACCGCGAGCATGGCGAGCGCGCTGTGCAAGACTGGCGATTGCTTCGATCAACGCAATCCGGCGAATCTATTGTTCCTATCGCGCAGGGCATGGACCTCGTACATTTGGCAACTGGAGATCGTCTACTCCATTCTCACACAGATTGAGTTGAGCATTAGCGTAGCACTTCCTGCTCTCATGGGAGATACACGGGCGCACGTTCGCCGTATCTTGGCCAAATTTCATTCCATGTTCGCGCGTCATATGGATCAATACGGTACTTGCTAATCATCCCGAAAAGGGCTGCCTCATCAGTCGTGTACCATTCGGCGTCATTTCCGACGATTACGGGTCCAATGATGACGCGGTCGTGAGCGTTCGGTATCCGGTTCGTGTTATTCGTTGTCAGATAGCCGTAGTGGCGATTTCCCAATCCATCTTCGGCAAGGACGACATAGGCCAAGTGCCACTCCGCGAGTGCCTGCTTCGCCTCTTCCTTTTTTCGCTGATTCCGTTTCGCCATCATTACCATGTAGAGCGGGGCCAAGAAGATATATCCGAGGAATGCATAGAAGCCAAAAACTTGTCCGAGCGCGAAGAGGAGTGCATTGAACACGACGATTACAAGGAGAAATGCCCCATATATTTTGGCGTTCAATTTCACGCATATTCTCCCTGTCACATTATACGATGCAACCATATGCAAATACCGTAATGGCTGCGCCATTCTAATGTGGCCTTGAACACGGAGTCAATCGAGCCATCCACCAGTATTGACGGAGCCTGATACAAGGGCTAGAAGTCTTTACAGGGATCAATGTAGACCAGAAGGGGGTTTCCCGTGAGTGTAATAGCGCAATCTTCTACAAAGGGCGTACGTGATAGTCTGTTAGCATCGCTCGAATGGCGGTGCATCGGGCCGCATCGAGGCGGGCGGGTGGTCGCGGTGGCGGGAGATGTCTCGGACCCGATGACCTTCTACCACGGCGCGTGCGCGGGCGGCGTCTGGAAGACGAACGATGGCGGTACGACGTGGCGGAATGTTTCGGACGGCTTCTTTGACACGGCGGCGGTCGGCGCGATTGCTGTCTCCGAGTCCGATCCGAATGTCATCTATGCCGGCACGGGCGAAGCGACGATCCGAGGCAATGTCTCGCACGGCGACGGCGTCTACAAATCCACCGACGGCGGCAAGACGTGGCGGAACATGGGGCTGGAGGCGACGCGCCATATCGGCAAGATTCGCATCCATCCGAAGAACCCGGAGATCGTCTACGTCGCGGCCTTCGGCCATGCGTGGGGGCCGAGCGCAGAGCGCGGCGTCTACCGATCCACGGATGGGGGCGAGACGTGGCAACTTGTGTTACACAAGAGCGACCGCGCCGGATCGCACGACATCGCGATGGACCCAAACAATCCGCGCATCCTCTACGCCGCGATCTGGCAGGCGCAACGCTATCCGCACCAACTGATCAGTGGTGGGCAGGAGAGCGGCCTCTGGAAGACGACGGATGGCGGCGACACCTGGACGGAACTGACGCGCAAGCCCGGCCTGCCAGGCGGCGTGCTCGGCAAGATCGGTATCGCCTGCGCCGCGATGGGCGACCGCGTCTGGGCAATCGTCGAGGCGGAAGATGGCGGCCTCTTCCGCACCGATGACGGCGGCGAGCAGTGGGAGCGCGTCAATGATGCTCCCTTCCTCCGCACCCGCGCCTGGTACTACTGCCACCTGATCGCCGATCCCCAGGACGCGGAGACGATCTGGGGCCTCGATTACGCCGTCTGGAAATCCACTGACGGCGGGCGGAACTTCACGCAGTACCCGTCACAACACGGCGATGAACACGCCCTCTGGATCAACCCGCACGATACCCGGATCATGATTAAGGGGGACGATGGCGGCGCGTGCGTCACCTACACCGGCGGCGTGTCGTGGTCCACACTCTACAACCAGCCGACCGCGCAGATGTACCACGCGACGACCGACGACCGTTTCCCCTACCGCGTCTACGGCTCGCAGCAGGACAACACGGCGATCTCCGTGCCGAGCATGTCCGTCGAGGGCGCGATCCACGAGCGCGATTGGTTCGAGCCGGGTGGCGGCGAGAGCGGCTACATCGGCGTCAAGCACGACGACCCGGATCTAGTCGTCGCCTCCGGTCCGGTTGGTCCGCGCGCCTTCAACGACCGGATGCACCTCTACAACCATCGCACCGGGCAGCGGCGCAACATCACCGTCTGGCCGGAACTGTACGGCTGGGCGCTCGGCGCGGTGGATTTGAAGTATCGCTTCCAGTGGACCTTCCCGATCTTCTTCTCGCGCCACGACCCGAACACGCTCTACGTTGCGGGCAACCGCGTCTTCCGCTCCACCGATCTCGGCACGACATGGGAAGCAATCAGCCCCGACCTGACGCGCAACGATCCCTCGCGCCTCCAATCCTCCGGTGGCCCGATCACGCGAGACAACACGGGCGCGGAGGTCTATTGCACTGTCTTCGCGCTCGTCGAATCGCCACAAAAAGCGGGCGTCTTCTGGGCAGGCAGCGACGACGGCCTCGTTCACATCTCGGAAGACAATGGCACGACGTGGAGAAACATCACGCCGCCCGATCTCCCGGAATGGGCGCTGATCTCGATCATCGAGCCTTCCCCCCACGATGCCGCGACTGCCTACGTCGCCGCCACGCGCTACAAGAGCGACGACACGGCGCCGTACCTGTACAAGACCACCGACGCCGGCAAGACGTGGACGACGATCACGCATGGCATCCCCGATGGGGAGTTTACGCGCGTCATCCGCGAGGACCCGGAGCAGCGCGGCCTGCTCTACGCGGGCACGGAGACCGGCATGTACGTCTCCTTCGATGACGGCGGCAACTGGCAGCGTGTCGGCGGCGGGCGCCCATTGGGCAGCCTGCCCATCGTGCCGATCCATGACCTCATCATCAAGGGGTCGGACATGGTCGTCGCGACGCATGGCCGCGCCTTCTGGATTCTGGACGACGTGACGCCCCTCCGACAGATCGCGGCGGGCGCAACAAAGGGCAATGGCATCCATCTCTTCGCACCGCGCCCGACGGTACGCGTGCGCATCCACCAGGGATTTGGCGGCGAGCCAATCGTGGGGATGGTCAATCACGGCCACGCGGCGACCAGCGTCGTCTCGTATGTCACCACGAAGCGGCCGGATGGGACGATACGCAAGGAATACGTCAACGCCGGAGCAAATCCGCCCGATGGCGTCATCATCCAATATTACCTCGCGGAGCCACCTGCGGACGGCGTTATCGTGACCATCCAAGACGAGAAGGGCGCCATCATTCGCTCCTATTCGAGCGCCGGGAAACATGATACTGCACCAGACAGCGCGGGCATCAATCGTCTCATCTGGGATATGCGCTATGCAGGTGTGCCGAACATCAATGCGCCCGACCTCAATCTCTGGGAACGCTCTGTCGGCCCGATGGTTGTCCCCGGCACGTACACGGTCGAATTGAAGATCGGCGATCAGACCTTGACGCAGCCGGTCGAGATCGTCCGCGATCCGCGTATCACGGCAAGCGAGCAGGAACTGGTTACGCAACGGGACATGTTGCTCAGTATGCGTGACCGCCTCGCGGAGACGCATCGCGCCGTGACGCGCATTCGCACCGTGCGCGGGCAGGTCGAAGCGTGGGACGAGCGATTCAAGGACGAGGGAGGCGATCAAAAGGCCGTTGCCGTCCGCGCGGCGGCGAAGGAGTTGAAGGACGAACTCGCCTCCATCGAACATGCGCTGATTGATGTCCGCTCCAAAAGCCCGATGCTCTTCCCGATTGGCTTGCAGGAGAAGTTCAATGCGCTCTTCGACGCCGTGGATAGCGCCGATTACGTCCCGACGCGGCAATCAGCGGAAGTCTTCACCGAACTCTCCGAGCGACTGGACGAACAAATGATGCGCCTCAAAAACGCGCTCGCCGAGGAAGGAAATATCCTCAACCGCGCCATTGCCGCGACCGGCATCCCGGCCGTCGCTACCGTGTCCGATTAACGATTCCGGTTGGAGCGACACGATACGCGACCGCCATCGCGGAAGGCACACGCCTGAACAAACATATTCGTACGGGCGGTTCGCGAACCGCCCTCCCGGAATCATGCGGCGATGGTTTGCGCCTTGATGCCTTCAGCCTCGCAACGCAGAGTGTAGAACTGCCGCACCAGCGGATGCTCGTCGTCACCAAGGTGTAGTGTGCGGAGCCGTCGCTTGCCGAGGCGGCTGTCAAGCATCGCAAAGGCGCGGATCAGATAGTGGTCAGATACAAGGGCATCTTCGATTGATAGAGAGAGCGAATCCCAAAGCATATGATGAAACTCATACTGTGAGAGTACACTATCTTGTCGGCGAAGAACCTGATTGTACGATCGCGAGGCATACCACTGCGTGCGTACTGGCAGCTGTGACGTTTCAGGGTTGGTATCGTCCATATGTATTTCGTTTGCGATTCGGACACTTTCCATCGCCGCACGTAGATGTGACATGTCTGCCACTTCGCGCTTATCAACGGTGATCCAGCCACGTCCCTGGCCAGAGTAATAGCGTGTGCTATGAACTTCAACGCGACGCTGGAGCGAGTCGGCCATCCGGTCTTCGATCAGTTGTTTCACCTTGCTCCAGCGCATTCTTGTCCCTCGTCTAATGTACGACGACGCGCGTGCCGAGCGGTGACCAATCGAAAAGGGCTTTCGCGCCGTCCTGCGAGACGTTGACGCAGCCGTGGCTCATCACATGGCCGAAGTTCGTGTGCCAGTAAGTGCCGTGGATCGCGTAACCGCCGCCGATGAAATACATCACCCAGGGCACGTCCGGAAGGTAATAATATTCATCACCCGCCGCTTTGCCGTTGGTCATGTCATCCTTCGCCAGTTTCTGGAAGACGCTGTAATCGCCGGGCGGCGTCGGATGCTCGGCGGTGCCGGTGCTGATCAGCGTCGTGAAGACATTCGTATTGCCGATGTGCGCGGTGAGACGCTGCTGATCCAGGTCTATCTCGATCCATTTCTGAAACATTTTTGGCGTCCACTCGGTCAGGTTGCCTTGTGGGCGGACGCTCATGTTCGCGTGGATGCTCTGCGCGCTCGACTTGCCCATTAGGCCGATCAGGACGCTGCCGCCCTTGACTTCGGGATGCCACTCGAAGCGCGCCCGCTCGAAATACTGCACGGCGTAGGTGCTACCGTCGTCCGGGTTTTTCTCAGTGAACTCCTGCGAGAGTGGGTAGCCGTAGATCGGCAGGCCACCATTCGCCTGCCAGTAGAGGCGAAACCCGTTGGCGAGCGTGTGCTTCGTCTCCGGGAAGAACAGCGCGCCATCGTCGTTCAATTGCGTCGTTGTGCTCTCCGGCACGGCGCGGAAGGGCTGATCGCTGCGATTCCCGGCCAACTCGCGCCCGAGTTGGCCGAGCAGGACTTCGTACGGCGTTCCGGCGTTCTCCGGGTGGTACTCCATCCGCACGCGCTCGAGGAACTGCACGGTGATCATCTTGCCCGTAGTGTCCTTGATGGCGGTCTCTTCCGTGACGGGGAAGCCGAAGCGCGTCAGCCCGCCATTGTTCGTCCAGTAGGTCATGAACGCCCCGCCGACCGCATGATGCGTCTGCGGATAGTAAAGGGTCGTCGGCGCGTCGGGCGCGACATCCGGGATCACGGTTGCGGCGGCGACGGGTGTCTCCCCGCTTCCAACAAAAGCAAAAAGACTGACGATGACCGCCAACAGCGTAAAGTAACGCATCAACCGCATGGACTCATACCCTTTCCACATGACCCTGGGACCCGAAACCGCACCTACCGAGAGCCCATGATGCACGAACGACCGAAAACCCACGTCGCCGCTTCCGATTCGTCATCGTAGCAGACGGCGCAACTGCCAATGCTACAATGCCGCCGATTGGTCCTTTGCACCCTGACAACCGGACGTGCGAATCTTCCATAGAGTAGGACGAGCGACCCCGAGAATGGTTCCGTCTCTACGCATGAGCGGTTCCACTTCAACGGAGGAAAGACCCGTGTCCACGAACGCATCACGCGGCAATGATGCCATCCCCGCACTGCGCGCCGATGTGCAGGCTATCGGGCGATCCACCTTCGCGCCATCATCGCTCTCCCCGGCTTCGATGACGCCATCCCGCCCGATGTGACGAGCGAAATCCGCATGCATCGCGCCGCCCACGCCACCGGGGACAATATTCGCTGTGTCCTCGTGAGTGAGCGGTACGGAAACCATTGAACCGCGAAGGCGCGAAGGACACGAAGGAGAGAAAGAGGAAGGGAGATTCCATTTTTCTCTTCTTTTCGAGGACTTACGCAGTTCGCGGGAGAAATCCGGTGGTGGCGGGCTTGAGCCCAATATGTTTCAGTTACGGGCAATCCCCCTGTGGTAGCAGGCTTTCCAGCCTGCCCTTCGCCGGGGAGAGGCAGGCTGGAAAGCCTGCTACCACCAAACGCATCGCCACCCTGAATGACCACACGGTACCAGGATTCGTTAACTGAACCGCATTGGGCTAAAGCCCGCCACCACTAGGGAAATCACCCCAACTGCGTGACTCCTATTTTCTTCTCTTTTCTTCGTGCTCTTCGCGCCTTCGTGGTTACAAATCCTACGCCGTACTGTGCAGGGAGCGGACGTAGCGGATGAGCGCCCAGATGTCCTGATCGCTGAGGGTGCCGGTGAAAGAGGGCATGCCAGTGCCAGGGATGCCGTGGCTGATCCACCAGGAGAGGTCGCCGTCAGTGTGGGTGGTCAGATGGCTGCCGGTGAGGTCTACGGGGCGGGGGGTAAGGTTCTGACCGAGCGGCCCGTCGCCCTTGCCGCCCGCGCCGTGACAGATCGCGCAGTTCTGGGCGAAGAGTTGCTGGCCGCGCGCGAGGGTCACGGTGTTGTTCGGGAGCGGGTTCGCGACGCCCGTCGTCGGCGTGCGGTCGGTCGAGTTATAGCCGAAGACGATCACGCCGAGCAGCAGCGCGCCGACGCTCCAGGCACGGTACGCCGTCCGTGTCCGCCCCCGCAGCGTGGCGCGGAAGCGGGATGGATAGGTGAGGACGAAAAGCGCCGCACCGACGAGCGCGAGCAGCAGGCCAAACCAGGCATTGGGCAGCAAGCGCGGCCAGAGGAAGCCTATCTTCGCGTCCGTGACCGAAGAAGGAGGCGTCTCCGTTGTTTGAAAGCGGGCAGGATCGGAGGTAAAGGAAAAGTTCAGGCGCGTGTCCTCCGCGATGTTTGCCCGCCGGATGACGAGTTGGACATTCCAGAGGCCCTTGATCGGGAAGAGGATACCGGTGGCGCGATAATGGCCGCTCGGATCGCGCGCCAGTAGGACGCTCGTCTGGCCGAGGTCCGCGCCGGAGAAGGTAATCAGCGCCGTCACACGCTGCACGTCCGGGAGCGGTTGCGCGGTCTGCGGATCGGCAATATTCGCGTCGAGTGCGCTGCCGTCCTTGCCCGTCGTCGTCAGCAGCACAACGGTCATCCCCGCCGCGTCCTGCATCTCGGCGGCTTGCGGGCCGCTACTGAGGTCCACTTCCTGCCCCGCCGTCGGTGGCGCGACGGCGACGGCATTGCTCAGGCGCGGATCGGCGAGCGCGGCATTCGCGCTGGTGAGCAGGTGCGCGGGCGGCAGTTGCGTGAGCGTTGCCGTGACGAGCAGCACAGCGAGGCCGAGCGCCGCCTCGACGCCGAGAAGGCGCGGCAGCCAGCGGCGCGCCCGCTCCGCATCGCTGAGGTGCGGCTTGATGATGCGCAGGTTGAGCGCGGCGGCGGCAATCAGGGGCACGATCAGCGCGTGCTTGATGAGCAGCGTCTGGCCATACGAGGTGTTGAGGATCGTTGCCCGCGTCGTGTGCAGCGTCATCGCGTAGAGACCCGTCGCGATCAGGCAGACGACGGAAGCAAGCGCGAGGTTCGAGAAACGCCCGACCGTCGCGACCAGATACACCGTTTGCGCCTCCGCGTCGAGCGGGCGGAGCGAGCGGCGCAGCGTGGTGAGCAGGATAAGCAAGCCGCCGAACCAGAGTCCCATCGCGCAGAGATGTGCCGCGTCCGCGAGGATAGCGAGGACGGGTTGATGCTGACTCTCGATGGCGTGGCTGCTGAATGTCAACACCACCGCGAGCAGGAACGCGACGGCCAATCCCAGCCGCCACGGCCAATTGGCAACCGGCGGCGCGGCGGGCAGACGTGCCGCCCGCGCGCCGGGGCGGGCCGTCGCGATCACGCCGAGCGTCGGGGGATGCGCCCGCCCGAATGGCAGGAGCGTCGCGAGCATGCCGACGAGGAAGAGCAATGCGACCACGGCGATCACGCGCCAGACCATCCCGTACGTCGTGTGATAGGCGAGGCTGCGTACTGTGTCACCCCGTACCTGGAAGATCGAAAGATCCGCCACCGTCGCGGCTTGCACGACGAGCGTCGCGAGATGCGCAAGCACAAAAGCGAAGAGGCCGCCGAGCGCCCAGGACCGCAGCATGCGGATCGCGCGCCGCCACGCCGCGTCGCCATCATCAAGCGTCGCCATCGCCGGGCGGAGGACGAGCACGGCGAGCCCGAACGCGCCGATCAGCACGCCGAGCGCGAGATAGCGCCACCAGCGCACGATCACCGCGAGGACGGACGGATTGCCACTGCCGGAGAGCGTGGATGCGCTTGCCGCGCCGCCGGTCGTCGGCGCACCAATCGGCTGTGGATCAAGGGGCGGAGCGGGGCCGAGACCGTTGGCAAGCGTGAACGAGTAATTGCCCTTCGTCAGGTGGCCGTCATTGGCGAGCACCTGCCACGCGACGGTGTACAGCCCCGGCGTGAGTTTGCCGTCCAGTGTCACTTCCACGACGCTCGGATCGCCCGCTTCCGCCGTCGCCGCGCCTCCGGCGATAACCTTGCCGCTCGTATCGAGTAGCGTGATCGCGTTGAATTTCGGGTCCGGAATCTGGTCGAAGCGGATGCGGATTGTCTTCGGCGGCTGACCGATCGTGCTGTCCGCCACCGGCGTCGCGGCAACCAGCGCGGCATGTGCGGAGATCGGCGCCGGAACGAGCGTCACACCGATGAACGCCACAACGAGTGCAACGACGCCACGAATGATCCGTTTTTGCAACGCGCATGTCAGGGGAGACATTTCTTTCCCTTATGCCGCCGGAATGAGCCGCAAACGCGCCTCCCATGATGGCGTCCCGGTGATTATCCCGCCGGACCAGCGAAGCGTCTACAATATCGTTCCGCATGGTGGCGGATGAAGGCACAATTGGGGGTTTATGATGTCGCTCTTTCATTTCAGCGAAGACCCGACGATTGCGCGGTTCGTGCCCCGACCACCGCTGGCGCGACCAACAGTCGAACCACTCGTCTGGGCGATTGACGAGTGGCATGCGCCAGTCTATTTCTTCCCGCGCGATTGTCCGCGCGTCTGTTTCTGGCCCCTGCCGACAACTACGGCGGCGGATTATGCACACTGTTTCGCCACCGTGCCGGGCCGCATGGTGATCGCCATCGAAAGCGCGTGGCTGGAACGGCTACGTGTGGCCCGCCTCTCTCGCTACCGGATGCCCGAGGAAAGATTCGAGGACATCCACGATCACGGCGTCCATGTCACCCGGGAGCCAGTCGTGCCGCTCGGCGTTGAGCCAGTCGGCGATCTGCTCGCCGCTTTGACGGATGCGGAGGTAGAATTGCGGATCACGCCGTCGCTCGTGCCGCTCGGGCGCGCGATCATCCAAACCACGCTACACTTCTCATTGATCCGTATGCGCAACGCGCGCGGCTGGGCGGAAGGGTAATAGGGAGGGAGCATGACATGGCGCAACCGACGTGGCATCCTGCCGGTGATCCTCATGAGCGTCATGCTCGCCGCGTGCGGTGCCACCATGCCCACACCAACGACCGCACCCACGCCAACGACACTAGCCCGTAGCGCCACGGTTACGTCCGCCACACCAACCGCTCTTCTCCCCAGATCAGCGACACCTGCCGTGACTACCGTACCGGGCACGCCGTCCTCCGCCCCGCTCGTCGCGAGCCGCACGGCGCTGCCGACACGCACGCCGGAAATGACAACCGGCGCGCGGAGCGATGGCTGGATAGTGGATCGTATCGAGGCGTCCGAGAGCGGTGGACGCGTCTCCCTGACGCTGCGGTTTGAGCCGCTGCCGGGGCAGGCGGGTGGCCCGCAGGCTGATGCATGGTTTGAGCAGGATGACAGCACGTATACCATCGCGGTACGCGGCGTGCGGGGATCGAACCTCGTGCTGCCGCCGAGCACCATGATGCCGCTCACCATCCCGCCGTTACGCGGGTATTACGCATTGCCGGTGCGGGATGATACGATCTTCGCGCTTGTCGTCGTGACGGCGCGCCCTTCCGCCGCGTGGTCACTGACGGCGAGCGACGGGCCGGGCATCCTGCGTCTGACGGTTGAACGCTAGGTAAGATTTGGCCTGAGTTGGTAGTAGCAGGCTCTGCAGCCTGCCACCACCGGAAATTGACCTTCTGGGCGTGATTGATGACGTAGATGGAACCGAGGAAACATGCAGACGCGGCACTATGAACCCAATGCACCGTTGAACCGCGCCCCCGCGCGCGCATTGCCTTCCGCCCTCCGCGCCTTCGCGACGGACGAGTTGATGCACGCGATCCTCGTCCTACTGATTGCCGCGTTCCTCGGCCTCGTCATCCTCGATCGCGTCGTGACCCGCCTCGCACCGGATGGCATCCCCGCCGTCGGCATTGCAACACCCATCGCACACGTCTTCCCCGCCTTTCAGGATACCCCCTCCCGCGTGCAGACGAACGGCAAACCTCTCACGGTCACACTCCGAGGGACGGGCACGCGCATCGAGAGCGGCTATGTACCAACACGGTACGTCTTCCTCGTCAACCCGCCAAATGCCCCGCCGCGTACGCTCTGCGATACGAACATGCCAATCTGTGCCCTGCCCCTCGATGGTTCGCGGCAGCAGGCAGGAACGTGGATTGTGACCTTGCGCGTCTATGACAACACCGGCGGCTCGGCGGAAGCACGAACGCGCTTGCGAGTGATGTAACGGGTCGACAGTCGGCGGTCGCCAGTCGTCAGTGGATTCCGCTCCCCTCTGCCGACTGCCGACGAATGGAGGCGATCATGGTGACACAGAGCAGCTCGCTAGCGGGGCGCGTGGCGCTCGTGACGGGCGCGGGAATGGGGATCGGTCAGGGAATCGGCGAAGCGCTCGCCGCGCGTGGCGCGACGGTCGCCTTCCACGCATCGCACTCGATTGATGGTGCACGGGAGGCAGCAGCGAACATCATCGGACAGGGTGGCGCCGCGATCGCGCTGCAAGGCGATCTCACGCACATCGCCAATGCCCGCCGTGCGGTGGATGAGACAGTCGCAGCCTTCGGGCGGCTCGATATCCTCGTCAACAACGCGGGCGTCACGCGCGCTGTCCCCTTCCTCGAAACAACAGAAGAGACCTACGCCGAGGAGTTCGACCTGAACATCCGCGCGATGTTCTTCGCCGCCCAGCAAGCGGTGCCATATCTGGAACGCGGCGCGGGGTCGTGCATCCTCAACATCACCAGCGTACACGGCTTCGCCGGGATGCCGAATCACACCGCCTACGCCGCGACGAAGGGTGCGATTATCGCCTTCACCCGGCAACTCGCCATCGAACTCGCGCCACGAACAATTCGTGTCAACGCAATCGGGCCGGGGCTGATCGAGGTGCCGCGCTACTTCGACGATCCCACCTACACGAGCGAGCAGGGTGGCGCGCGGGTGCCGATTGGTCGCGTCGGTCACCCGGACGACGTCGGCGATGTCGCGGCGTTCTTATGCTCCGATGAAGCGCGGTTTGTGACCGGGCAAGTGCTCTACGTGGATGGCGGCACGACCGCCGCGATGGCGATGCCCTTTCCGAGGGGAAAGGACTGAGGATTGTCAACTAAGATACATGATGCTCCACAGATTCTGGTGCTGACGGGTAATAACTATGCCTGTATGTCGCTCTATGCAAAGCGAGACAGTGCGGAAATCGCGCAACTCGGTCCTGTCTATGGCAAACTGAGCCGTCAAGCGCGTTCGTGATCGGAGGATACATGTGGCAGCTCATGACGACGTACGCGCCTACTACGACAGTTTCGGGGCGAGCGAGTGGTCGCGCCTCGATCGGCCACATGATGGCATCCTTGAGTTCGCTCTCACCGTCCGCACTCTGAGCGCGCATCTCCCATCTGACAGCCGCATCCTCGACATCGGTGGCGGGCCAGGTCGCTACACGCTTTGGCTCGCTGAACGGGGGTATCGAGTCGTCCTCGGTGATCTCTCACCGCAGTTGATCGCCATCGCACGGCAGAAGATCGCTGCCTCATCTGCCGCCCATCGCGTGGAAGAGATTGTCGTCGCTGACGCCTGCGACCTCTCGCGCTGGCAGGACGCCTCGTTCGATGCGGTCCTCGCCCTCGGACCGTTCTACCATCTCATACAGCCGGACGACCGACAGCGTGCTGCCCGTGAACTGGTGCGTGTCCTGCGACCGGGCGGCATCGCGTTCATTGCATTGATGCCACGGTACATGTTCGTGCGCCGCACGCTCGCGCTGGCAGAGGAACAGCATCATCTCGCTTCACCGGCGTTCGTCGCGCGCCTGCTCACCGAGGGAGTGTTCGTCAATGATCGACCGGGGAAATTGACTGAGGGATATGGTGTCCGCCCGGAAGAGGTCGCGCCGTTCTTCGCCGGACATGGCTTGGCGATGCGTACACTGTTGGCAACGGAGAGCATCGTCCCCGACCTGCAGGCCGAAGTGGCAGCGTTAGCGACGACCGATCACGCGGCGTATGATGCGACGCTCGGTATCCTTACAGGAGCAGCGAGTGATCCGAGCATCCTTGGTATGGCGAACCATCTCCTCTTTGTCGGGGAGAAGAGAGGAAAGGACTGAGGACTGAGGACTGAGTGCAGAGCAATGAGCAACGAGTGGTGATTCCACTCATTGCTCATTGCTCGTTGCTTTATTGGTGGTCGTACGCGACGAGTTTCGCGCCGCTTTCGCCGCTGCGGAGTTTACGGAGCGCGGTCCGTTCGATCTGCCGGACCCGCTCGCGGCTGATGCCGAGTTGGCTCCCGACTTCCGCCAGGGTGTACTGGCGCGGCTTGGTGATGCCGAAGCGCAGATCCACGACTAACCGCTCGCGCGGCGCCAGCGCTTCAAGCGCCTCCGCGATCTCCTCGCGCAATAGCCCCGCCGAGACTTCGGTTTCGGGATTCTCGCCCTCAACCTTGTTACCGATCACGTCGCCGAGCGTCACATCCTCGTCGCTACTGATCGGCACATCGAGCGAAAGTGTCTGCTGCGACATCCGCATCATCACCTCGACGCGCTCCGGGGGCAGTTCGGCTTCTTTTGCGATTTCCTCGATCGTCGGGCGGCGCCCTAGTTTCTGACTGAGGGTCTGCACCGTACGATGGAGACGCGAAACCGCTTCACCCATATGGACAGGCAGGCGGATCGTCCGCCCCTGGTCAGCGATCGCGCGCGTAATCGCCTGGCGGATCCACCACGTCGCATACGTGGAGAAGCGAAAGCCGGTCTGCCAGTCGTACTTGTGCGCAGCGCGCATCAGGCCGATATTCCCCTCCTGCACGAGATCGAGCAGCGTCAGACCGCGCCCGACATACCGCTTCGCAACACTGACAACGAGCCGCAGGTTGTGCCGCACCATCTGTTGCAGCGCGAGTTCGTCCCCCGCCTCGATCCGCTGGGCGAGCGCGATCTCCTGCGCGTGATTCAGGAGCGGCTGCGCGCTGATTTCGCGCAGATATGCCCGGAGCGAGTCGCTATCATACGGCGTCACGTCCGGCAGAATATTCCGAGCCGCGTCATCCCTGGCCTGCCGCCGCTCCGCAATGCTGGAAAGCACGGGGCGATTCGCGGCGGCGCGATGGGAAGATATTGGCGTTATTTCCGCGTAGACCGCATCATCGCAGCGCAGATTGGCATAAACCATGTGAAAAACCTCCGGTCCCTTGACAAGATGCAGACCAACAGCGCCATTGCCGCCGGTATTCTCTACAACGCTCGATGCCACCGAATCCTTCCCAAAAGCCCGTATCTGCACCTTACGTGCCAGCAATCGTTTCCGCTCCCATTAGTAGGATGTACGCGCTCATGCCCACATTGGATGACAATTCGCGGACCGTATGCACGACCATATACGTGTATGGCACGAAGACTGATATACTACCGGCGCGACACCGCACGAAGCGAGAAACGGACGCTGGCTGAACGCACGCGACATGCCGCTACCGATGAGCCAGCATGCCGCCGGACGGCAACGCATGGGAAAGGATAGGTGCATGGACCCGATTGGTACGGCAGCAGCGGAGAAGTTCCGTGAGCAGGCAGAGGGATTCCTCGCCGTTATCAACGGCCTTTCCAACGACGCAATGAACTGGCGGCCTGGGGTGGACACGAATTCTATCGCCGTGCTCGTCGCACATACGTGGGGATCGGCCCAGTGGTGGACGGCATGGGCGAATGGTGTCGAGATCGAACGGGATCGCGCCGCCGAGTTCCATGTCGTGTTGAGCGCGGCGGAGGCGGAAGCGCTGATCCGGCGCGCGCGCGCGCGCGTCGCGGCCTCGCTTGCCGCGATTGATCCCACAACCTACGGTGATGATCGCATGGATCAGGACGGCAATTACAGCACGGTCGCGATGTGCCTCATCCACGCGGTCGAACACACGCAGGAGCATTACGGCCATGCGTGCCTGACACGGCAGTTGTGGGAGCAAGGACAGAAAAGGGGAACGCGATGAAACCGATGGTTGAAGTGGTACAGCGGATGCTGGATGGGCAGGCGGAGCGATATGGGAACGTGGTAGACGCGCTGCCGGAAGACGCACTCAACTGGCGACCCGGCAATGAGGAGACAAACTCCGTCGCGCAACTCGTTCGGCATGTCACGGCGGTGCAACATCTGCTGCTCGGCCTAGCCCTCGGTGAAGCCCTGAAACACGACCACGAGTATTCGTTGCGTAATGACCCCGCGACGAAAGAGGAACTGCACGGCCTCCTCACGGACGCAAAGACGAAGAAGGATGACCAACTCGCGCACCTCGATACTATGGATATGAGCGAGATGCTTCCCGGCGGGCGTGGGCCAACGATGCGCGCGCACTACGTCATCCATACCGCCGATCACGGGCAGGAACATCTCGGTCACGCCGAACTGACGAAACAATTGTGGGCGCAGCACGCTCAGACGACGTGACACCGCCGAATAGATTACACGGTTCTTCAGATACCCGATGATTGGGCCGAGCGGCGGTCGTCATTGCAGATTCGTACGGAGTGAGCGATGCAAGTACCCGATCAACCACCGCCCGGCCAACCGGCATTCCCTGGCTCCGGCTATCCGGGCTATAGCGCCCAGCCGTTTCCGGCGCAACCCGCCGCGCACGCATATGGGAGCGTCGCCCCGTCGTACGGCGCCTCTACGCCGATGTATGGGCAACCCGCTGTCGCCCCGCAGATGTCGGGGTTCGCGATCGCGAGTCTCATTTGTGGTATCGCGGGTTGGTTCCTCTTTTTCTTCATCGGCGGCATCCTCGCAGTCGTTTTCGGGCATCTCGCGCGGCGACAAATCCGTCGGTCGCAAGGCTGGAAGCGAGGCAATGGCCTGGCGCTCTCCGGGCTGATTATCGGCTACCTCAATATTCTTGCCTCGATCATCGTCTTTCTCTTGTTCCTCTGGCTCGTCCTCGCCTTCGCCTCGGATGGATATCGGAATTGAGCAACAGAACCGGGAACGGGCCACCACTTCCGCGCCCGAGTTGGCTGATTCGCATATACCACGCCGATGATGTACGGGAAAAACGCCTTATAGTTTTGCACTTTTTGAACACCGCGTATTGCCTCATGGATAAATCTTACTCCTGCAGGGTCGTTGCCTCACCAATGTTTCTTACTCTGGCTAGCCGCCAGAGCGCGTCCTGTCCCGCCTCGATCTCCCGCCGGATTGCCGCCGGATT
>JAABUJ010002448.1_pt1 | contig 23029 bp, 25 predicted proteins | sample 5559131 | NCBI WGS metagenome assembly JAABUJ01 (sample SAMN10711875, study PRJNA513366) | rock metagenome | isolation source: Antarctica rocks | place: Antarctica: Victoria Land, Mt New Zealand nord | collected 2016-01-07
GTGACCACCGTGCGGGAGGCGCACGCCGCGACAACACCGCCGCCAGCCCGCGCCATCGCCCAGGTCGCCTAACGAGGCTATCTCCATGATGCACCAACTGTTCATAATTCGCTTGACGGACTACTAGAACTCGATTGAGTTCGGCGATGATCCAGGGAGACCAGACCGCCGTGAATACACCTTGCAACGCCAGTTCCTGTAGTTCGGCGCGCAGGCGCGGCGAAAACAGGACGTTCGTGTCGATCACAGCGCGTATCGGCATCGCCTACTCCGTTTGTCCACCCAGCCTCTTCCACGGTAACGTGCCCGGCCTGCTTTCGTTCAGCATGTATAGCTCATCCGGCGTCATGCCTTCGTCACGCCCAAGGTCGCTGCTTTCCTCGTGCAGTCTACCGACTGCGCGCATCGTCCGCACGCGCTCGTCGTTCTCCAGACGCGCGATCTCGGACCGGGAGATGAGCGTCCGTCCGCCGACCTTCTTGCCGCTGAGATAGCCCGTTTTGACCCACAGCTTGATCGTGTTCACGGAACGGATGCCCAGGGAATGGGCCGCTTCCGAGGTCGTCAGATATTCCTCTTGATCCGCCGCGCGCAGCGTCGCCCTGATCCTATCGGCGGCCTCTTTGGCCCGCGCGTCCGTGACGCCGTTCAGCAGAGCCAGCGACTGCTCCAGCTCGTCACGCTGCGGCTTGCGCAGAATCGTCATGCTCATCGACTATCTCTTTCGTGGATATGGCGATATTGTGCGGTTCACACGCCATAGGGACGCTTAACGCTTGCCATACTTGGCAGGATATACCAAAGTTGACACAAGTGTCAATTTTATCATGCCGACCCTGGCGCCCTCACAAGGTGGTGACGGCGGCTTATACTGTATCTTATGACAGGTGGGCTCATTTTCGACTTCGACGGGCTGATGGTTGACACCGAATCGCCCGCCTATGACTCCTGGCTGGACATTTACCGGGAGTATGGCTGCGAGCTACCGCTCTCCCTCTGGCAGGCCGTCTTGGGCGGATCGGGCAAGGAGTTCGACCCATGCGCTTATCTGGAGCAACAGGTCGGACGCTCGCTCGACTGTGCGGCTATCGGCGCACGCCGCTGGCAACGCAAGCTCGACCTCGTCGCGGCGCAGCCGTTGCTACCGGGCGTGGCCGACTACATCAGCGCCGCCAAGCGACGACAGCTCAAACTGGCTGTCGCCTCCAGTTCGAGCCATACATGGGTGTTCGGCCATCTCGACCGCCTCGGCGTCGCGGACCAGTTCGATGCGATCATCACGGCCGACAACGTAACGCATGTGAAGCCCGACCCAGAGATCTATCAGGCCGCGCTTGCCGCGCTCGCCTTACGCCCCGAGCAGGCTATCGCCATCGAGGACGCGCCCAATGGCCTGCTCTCGGCACGGCGCGCCGGTATCTTCAGCGTCGCGGTACCTAACCCGTTGACCGGTCAACTCCCCATCGAGGCCGACCTACGGCTTGTCTCCCTCGCCGATGTCCCGCTAGACGCGCTCCTCCAGACCGTGCGGACCCACGAACGCTACGCGCATGCGCCAGCGGCCTCGCCCCACGCGTAGAAAGAATATAGCGACTATGGATACCACTCTCGTCAAGGACACCGCCTCGTCGGTGTAATGGGTCGAGTAGGCCGGGTACATCACGCTCACTAGACGGCGTAGGGGAACGGAATGCCAACTGTAGCCTGCAACTACTCGCCCCAATTGACATTTCATAGTGCAGGATTAAGGAGCTTTCTTTGCATGCTGACGCACAACCGACTGCGGTCGACCGGTCGCATAGCTTTGCCCGCTGCAAACAGACCGCCTTAAGACGACAATAGGGAGTCATGGCGCAGAAGCATACGCTGATTTGATGTTCTGTGTTCCGTCACTACTGCTATACTTCGGATAAAAGTTTGCGTAGTCAGAAGGGCCGACGATATGGCTGTCGTACGAGTGCAGGCCAAAGGGCAGATGACGGTGCCAGAGCCAATCCGCAAGGCGATGGGCATCGATACCGGGACGGAGTTGACGTGCCTCCAGACTGGCCCGGATGCGTTTGAGTGTCATGTGCTGCCGAAACTGGTTGGATTGCGCGCGTTTATCGACGCGCATACCACCTCGGAGCCTGTTCCTACACCAGAAGAGATGGACAAGATCGTAGAGGACGGCATCGTGGACGAGGTTAAGAAAGAGTACGGTAACCTATTGGAGGGCTAAACGTGGCCGTCGAGCTTGGTTGGTTGGATACCAACATTTTCATTCATGCGCTATCAGCGCCGGACTCCCATTACGCGCGCTGCACTGACCTCATCAACGCTCTACAGGACGGCCGCGCGGAGGGGTGGATCAACGCGACCGTATTGCACGAGCTCAGCTACGTGCTCAGCCGTCGCCGGGACTTCGCCATGCGCACGACGATCGCGACATACCTGCTGGAAATACTGAACGCACCTGGCGTACTGGCTGCGGAGAAAGCGATACTCATCGCCACTGTGACTCGCTGGGGCACGACAACCATCGCTTTCGTCGATGCTTATCTCACCGAACTGACTCAGCGCGACGGCTTACCCGTCTGTACCGTCAACGCGCGCGACTTCCCCGGCATCGCCAATGCCTATGCGACGGCGGTCATGTAACTTCATATGGACATACAAGGCCTCAGCCACATCACATTCATCGTGCGTGACCTGGAGCGCATGGCCACGTTCTTATGCCAAAGGGCTTGGCGCGCGCGAAGTCTACGACAGTCACAACCGGAACTTCTCACTGTCGCGGGAGAAGTTCTTCCTGCTTGGCGGCGTGTGGCTGGCGGCCATGGAAGGCGCGCCGCCGACGCGGCAAACGTACCAGCATGTCGCGTTCAAGGTCGCGGAGTCCGATTTGCCTCTCTATGAAGCCAAGCTTCAAGCCTTGGGCGTGGAGATAAGGCCGCCAAGAAGCCGCGTCGATGGGGAAGGCCAGTCGCTGTACGTTTATGATTTTGACAACCACTTGTTTGAGTTGCATACGGGGACGCTTGAACAACGGCTAGAACGGTATATCATGTGACCTCATCGTGTGTGACGGGCACACACGATGAGTCACCAGATGCTGCTGGTCGCGATTGACATTAAGAACACGCATGGCTGCGGAAACGCGCGTTTCCGCTTGAGCTGCGCGTGGCTCAAAATAAGGACTCACAGGTGAGGCTGTCTAGCTGCCCACGGAGAGATCAAGACGCCAGTCATTGCACTGCATGAAACTGCCCGCCGGGTACTCGAACTCGCATTCCTCGACCAGTGTGAACCCCAGCTTCCGGCAGAGCGCGTTCGATGGTGGGTTGTCAACGGATGGGAAGGCGTGCAGAAACCGATGCTTGCCGTCGGACCTGGCCATGACAAAGGCCTGGGTGATCGCTGCGCTCGCGATACCCCGCCCTTGGAACGCAGGGATCACAAACCACCCGATCTCATAGACCTCTTCGCCGTGCCACGCGCGCTCCCAGTAGCCAACCGACCCGACCGCCTCGCCCGTGGCCTCACGGACAATTTTGAACATCCGGCCCTGGCCAGACTCCGCGAGCCGCTGGAAGCGGGCGTGGCGCTGGGTCAGTTGTTCGTCGCTCTCGGGGGCGCCGAGATGCGTGGTCATCGCCGGGTCGCCTAGCAGCTTCTTCAGGAGTGCAAGGTCGCCCTCGCCCCACGGCTCGATAGGCACGACGCTCTGGTCGGACCTGTCGCTCTGTAGCTTGCTGCTCGCAGGCATATCGTTTCTCTCCTCGGTACCACTATGAAATCCGCGGCTCAACCAAGGCGCTAGCCGCTCCGCTCGGCGGCCCATACAGCGACACGGCCCAGGATCGACCGGGGGCGCTGTGGCGGTGGCGGGCTGGGCGCGCGATCTTCTTTCCCAGGAGCAGCGGCTCGCTGGCGTCCTCAATTCTATCAGAGCAACGTTATGCGCCCGCCGGCGTGACCGCGGGGAGCCCCGAGTTGCCGCGGCCGCCGGCCAACGTGCGCTGGGCCGAGTATGGCATCCTCAACGTCGAGAACGGGCGCCTCGGCATTGACCTGCGCCGGACGGCGCTCGACATGGCGGCCGTCCGGCGCGCCGCGCGCGACAGCGGCATGCCACACGGCGATTGGTGGGAGCGGCGATGGGGAGGACGTTAAGATCCTATTGCTCCCGCAATGCGCCTCCGCCGCTCTAGCTCTAGCGTTTGCCAGCAGTAGCTGGCTTGGTGGCCTTGAGGGAGTAGAGGAGCGGAACCATAGCACGGTTCTTTCCCGGCAGTCGCCACCACCCATCATCGCCGCATTCCATGCCGGGGAAGGTTGGGTAGTCGCTGTAGGGGAACTCGTGCAGGTAATCGAGGCGGAGTCCGGCTACCAGCAGCGCGTTGATGACCTCACTCAGGGGATGCGCCCAGCCATACTGCATACCCTGGAACTCGTCGCTGGACGCGGCGTACGATCCATAGGACTCTATTTGGCTTGGTTCCAGACCTCCAAAGTAGGGGCGCGCCGCGCGCAAGTCCCCATCATTGCGCAGGCGGCCGCCACGGTCCACCGTGGCGCGAGACGCGCGGCAGTGCGCCGAGACAGTTGACGCTGTCGTCCGATGTACGCTACGGTAGAGCAGAGGAGGGGACGAAGATGCGCCGCAACCGTGTCGCGGTGGCTGGCCTACTGCTGCTGACGGGCGCGGCCGCCTTGATCGTGGCGCGGCCGGGTCAGGCCGTGTCGGGTGAGCGTACCGTGCCGCTCGACGGCAGCCCCAGCGCGCTGGCCCTAGACCCCCGGACGGGATACGCGTTCGTCGCCATCGCCGGCCCGAACGGCAGCAACGGGCGCGTGACGACGCTCGACAGCGCCACGGGCGCGGTCCTGCGCACCGTCGCCGTGGGTTCCGGTCTACAGATTATCGACCCACGCGCGATGGTCGTGGACAGCCATACCGGCCACGTCCTGGAAGCGAACGAGGATACCACGGTCAGCGTGCTTGACGCGCGCGACGGCCGGCTCCTGGGCACGCTAACCGTGGGCGATGGGCTATCGCTGCCCGTGGACATGGCGGTGGATGAGCGCGGCGGCCGCGCCTTCATCCTGGGCAATGGTGGCGTCGGGCGGATCACCGTGCTCGACACGCGCGACGGGCGTCCCCTCCGCGTCATCCCGCTGCATGGCTTCCCGTCGCTCCTAGCGGTCGACGCGCGCGCGCGCCGCCTCTTCGTCGCCGACTCCGGCGGCACACACGTCCTGGACGAGGGCAGCGGGCGCCCCCTACGGACCGTGTCGGCGAGCGGGCTCCTGGCTGTCGACGCGCGCGCCGGGCGCGTTTACGTCGCGGGAGGCGTGTCCGTTGACTCCGGCGGCCATCTCAAGACCGATGCGACGCTGGGGATGTTCGATAGCGGCGCCGGCGCGCCCGTCGGGACCACGCGGCTGGGCCAGAACCGTTTTCCCCTGGCCATCGGCGTCGACGACCGCACGGGGCATGTGTTTGTGTCTAGCGCCCACGCTGGTTCCGGCTGCGGCATGGTCGACATACTGGACGCGCGGAGCGGGCGCCTGCTGCGCGCGGTCGCGGTCGGCCAGACACCCCTGTCGCTGGCGGTCGATACGCGCCACGAGCGCGTCGTCATCGCCGACGCGGGGGCCAGAGACAGCCAGGGCGCCCTATCCGGCCCCGGCAGCGTGGATGTGCTGGACGCGCGCACGGGACAAGTCCTGCGTACCATCCCGCAAGACGGGGCTCCCATACTGGCTGCGGTCGACGAGCGGCGCGGGCGCGCCGTCGTCGTTTCCCGCGTCGCCGTACCCTGCGCCAGACCAGTCACGGCGGCGCCCACCAAGAACGTCGTCGACGCCGTCCGCGCGTACGTCACGCGCTTCTTCGCGCGCCCCAGAGCCTTTGCGCCAGCGGGAGCGTTAGCTTCTTCGACACGACACGTTGAGATTAGCTCCAAGAGGCTACCCCACAGGCGGCACATTGCCCGTTTGTACAAAATATAGGTAGACATAGGACGGAGTGTTGACCAATGAGGGTGGGGATGAGCATCCTGCTGATCTTCAGCATCCTGCTGATGGCGGGCGGGCTCCTCCTGGGTGTTGTCTTTCTATCTTTTGGTGTGGAAGGCGCGCTGGTGAGCGCGGGGCTAGCCGGCGCGCCGGGCACAATGGCGGTGACCCGCTGCACCACGGAGCGTGGTCATCCGTGCTTTGGGATCTTCTACCCGGCCGCGGGCGGGCGCGCCCGCCCGGGCGTCCAGTACCAGGGGGATGCTGAGCCGGGGACGGCGCATCGCGCGCGTCTGTGGCCGCTCGATCCCACGACGGCGTGGCCGCAAGGCTGGTCCTCGTGGTACCGATGGGTCCCCTCGCTCCTGGGCGGACTGGTCACCGTGGTCCTGTCTCTCTTCTGGGCGCTACGCGCGGTGTGGTGTCGTTGGCGAACGCGGCCACGCGCCAGCCCGTCCTAACTAGTCCGTCAAGTGTCGGCGCGCATCCTGCTCAAGGCGGATGTGGCGGAGGGCGGCCCCAGGGGCGCGGCGCATGTCCATTGGCCCGGCAACCCCGACCACACGCCGTCGTTGGAACGTATCGTGCTACCCCTACAGCCGGACCGCGAGCGACAACTCGCTACTTTCTACCAAATTATTGAGGAGGCCGTATGAGCGATTTCGAGCGCCTGGAGCGTACGGGCGTCGGCGACGAGTACCCCGAAGAGGACACAATGAACGCCGCGCCGGGGTTGAGCGGCGGCGAGTATCCCGGGGCCGCGGGGGTAGAGGAGGACATGAGCGGCGCCCTGACGCCGGGCGGTGAGGCGACGACGTTTGGCGGGGCGCTCGGCGACTATGGTCCCGCCGGCACAATGGGGACCATCGACGAAGGCAACGCCGTCACCCCGCCGCCGGCCGAGGACGATACACAGTACGGCCTGGGACCCGCCAAGCAGTAACGTCCCTACGCCCCTACGCCCCTACGCGCCCATGAGCGCCTCCAACCGGCCACGCATGTAGGCCGCTAGCGCCGTGAGCGCCTCCGCCCCGACGCGCGACGCCGCCGCAGACGACGTTATGTCGAGGAGCGCGGCGGCGGCAAAGGCCGCTCGACGGATATCGGCGACGTCCAGGGCGGAGACCGTTTCGTCGAGGCCCGCCGGCAACCCGGCGTCCGGGTCATCGAGGACACCAGTGAGGCCGAAGGCGGGGTAGTCGACGTCCTGGACAACGGCCCACAGGCGCCAGACGTATGTGCGCGCCTGATGCAACCGCTCCAGCGCCTCCCACGGCGAGCCGCGCCGCGAATACTTCGCCAGATCGGCCAACGCGACCCACCCGAGGAAAGTCCATTCGTGTACCATCGCCGCGTCGGCTCGCAGCGCCGAGGGTGTCCACGACTCGGCGAGGCGGCAGCGGCGCTGCGCCTGGCGGCGGCGTTGGAGCGATTCTGGGCGCGGCGCGGCTACCCAAGCGAGGGACGCGCCTGGCTCGACGCGGCGCTGGCGTTGGACGCGGCGGAGGGCGCGGAGCGGGCCAAGGCTCTGGCGGTGTCCGGCTCACTGGCCGTCGCGGCGGGCGACTTCGCGCGCGCGGAGGGGTTGCTGGACGAGGCGCTGGCGCTCTACCGGGCGTTGGGCGACGAGCGCGGCGTCGCGCGGGCGCTGTTCGGGCAGGGCGAACTGGCGTTCGTGGCGGGCGACCCGGCGCACGCGGTGGCCTGCCGCGAGGAGGCGCTGGCTCTCTCGCGGCGCACGGGCGACCGCTGGGGCGTGGCTATGGCGCTCTACAACCTGGGTGGGACCGGCGCGATCTTACAAGGCGACACGGTACGGGCCGAGGCGCTGCTCCGTGAGAGCAAGGAGTTGTTCGACACACAGGGCGACCGCTGGGGCGTCGCCGCGCTGCCCCTGCTCGTGTCCGAGACGAACGGCAACGGCGCGGCGGCGGAAGCCGTCCGGCGGGTCAGGGAGGCGCTGCCGCTGTGCGCGGAGGTCGACCTGCTACTGACGGTGCTCGGCCTGGGCGCGTCTATGTTTATCTGGGCGGCAATCGACCAGCCGCGGCGCGCCGTGCGGCTGAAGAGTGCCATCGAGGTTGTGCGTGAGCGGAGCGGCCTGGCCGTCGCCGCCTCGCCGAGCCACCGCCCGATGCTTAAGCGCCTTTTCGCCCGACTCCGCGACCAACTCGGCGACACAGCCTTTGCCGCGGCCCTTGCGGAGGGCGGCGCCCTCTCGTTTGACGAAGCGATTCAGGAGGCCCTAGCGCAGAATTAAGGGCAACATGCTCCTGCCCAAAACAGGTTATGCAAAACCCTGTAAGGGGCAACAGCATGTTGCACACAACTGGCGGCGACACCTACGCGTCGATGCACTGAGAGATAGTGGCGTCCGCGTCGGAAGCAGTCGGGCGATCTGCGTAGGACTCGTTCGGCACTTGTGCAACATGTCCTTGCCCAATACAGGTTATGCAAAACCCCCTCAAAAAGGTGCAGTAAAGGCGATCAGGACGTCGGTTTCCCGCGCTCATGCAGGTACCTCTCGAAAGCGCGCGGTGTCCGTACCCCGTGCGCTAACACCGCGTCATAGATGTCGATGCTCAAGACGTCCGTCCGATAGGTCGGCCGGCGATGCCACATCTCTTTGATCCACAGGATGGCTACGCGCGCCTCAGCGGAGAGGTGTTGTCTCGTCGTGTCCATGTAAGCTATCTCGCGGCGTGGCCGGTCGGCCAGCCAGAACGAGATGTCGATCTTCCACTCCGCCTCATCGTCCGTCCGCAAGAGCGTCGCGACGTAGTACCGTTCGTCCTCGGGACGCCCCGTCTCGTTGAACGGTCCACTTTGGTTGAGATAGCGCATCTGTGTGACGCGTGGGTCCGTGATGAGCGGGCTCAAGGCCGCGAAGGCCGATGCCACACTCAGGCCTGGCGCCACCACCATGATGTCGATATCCCGCCACACCATCAGCCCAAGCGCCGCACTGCCGATCAGCTCAGGGCGCCCCACAAGCTGCAGGCGCTGGAAAAGGTCGCACTGCGTGAGCAGCGCAGCGGCTTCGGTTTGTAGGGTCGCTTGCTGACGAAGCAGCGCAGCCGCCTGCGCGGCCAGTAGCGTGTCTGACTGGGGTATCGCCTCTCCCTCCATCACCGTCCTCCCTAGGAAAGCCATCCGCGACAATCCACAGACATCACCCATGATAGCAACCTGCTGTCCCTACCTGGCGTGCCGGCGTGGCCCCCGCTGGCGCGCGCTCCTCCAGCAGGGCGGCCAGCGCGTCGAGGTCGCGCCCCGCCGCCGACACGATCGCGTCGATAATCACCGCATCGGCGGCCACGCTGTGTCCTATCTCCGCTATCTCCAGCGCCAACGCCAGCCGCGCCCCCTCCGCCGTCGCCTCCAGTGTATACGCGCACGTCAGCGGGAGGGGATCAACGATGCTCCGGTAGGCCAGCGTATGCGGCGGCTCGTAGGCGATAATCTCCTCGGTCAACGTGACACCGCGTCCATCCACGGTGACTGTTTGCGTGAACGTGGCGCCCACGCCTAGCGGCCCCGGCGAGGTCCGCCGGACTGGACAGGGCCACATGACACTTGACGCTGGTGGGAAGCTGTCCTTCGGCATCCAAATGCGCAGAAACGCGGGTACGCTGTCACAAAGATGAGGGCTTGGCGCAATGTCTGGATGTTCCACGCTGCAACAGGTGGCACTTTATACTGTCGAGCTTACTGGTCTGAGGAAGGTGTCCTTCCCACCAGCGTCAAGTGTCATGTGGCCCAGTCCAGCCGGACCTCCCGTACCATCGCCGCCCACGCCGGCCACGCGTCGATACGGGCGAGCACGGCGAAGACAGCAGCAATGGGCCACCTGATCGTGACTCCGTACTCCGCCCGCATCGACGTACCCTCCTCAGTGGGCCGCGCCGGACGGCGCGGGGATCGCGCCAAGCTGCTGCATCATACTGAGCATGTCCGCCTCACCCCAGTGCTCCGCGATTTTGTCGCCCTCGAAGCGCAGGATGTCGATGGCCGTCAGCGTTGTCGACTTGCCCGCGGCGGGGATGCCCATGAAGTCGCCCTTGATGGTCCCATGGAACGTATAGCGAGCGACCACCTTGTCCCCCTCCGCGATCACATCCTCGACGGTGACGCGCGTCCTTAATGGAAGCGCGCAGGCCCTCGAAGTAGCGCTTGAGCCCCTCGCGGCCGGCGCCGACGCCAGCGGCCTGCGCTTGCGGGTTGTGGTCCCGGAAATCGGTCGTGAACAGCTCATCGATGACGGCCAGGTTGCCCTTGGCCATGCCCTCCTCGTACCAGCGCCGCGCGACCGCTTTATTCTCTTGTACCGACATGGTCTGTCCTCCTGCTTATGTCGAGTTCGGGGCGATGTCCGCCTGTCTCCTATTCTGCACGTCGGCGGGGTCGAGCGCCACGCAAACCGGAAACGTTATCCACAAAGTTACGGCGGGGAGCTAGCTTTGTGGGCGCGCGACGAAGGAGCCACCTGTGCAGTCGTGCGGTTTCATCGCGCCACGGCGGCATCACCATGACAAGGGGAAGGCGCCGCACGCCTTCTACACCGCATCCCCGCCCATCACTGGCACAGCGCTGTCCTCATCCCGGTCGACCGAGGAGCGCTCGGCTGGGCCATGCTCACGCCACATAGTGACCGCGCTACTCTCCTGCGCGACGCTGTTCCCCTCCTTGGGAAGCAACACGTCAAGATCAATCTCTTGCTGATCGGGGAACACCGCGCGCAGGCGCAACTGCCCTCCCAGCGCCTCGACGTAATTATGGATGGTAGACAGGTACAGATTGTCCTTCCGCTCAATCTGCGAGACATCCATACCGCGCGCCAACTCGTCCTGCGAGACATCCATACCGCGCGCCAACTCGTCCTGCGAGACATCCATACCGCGCGCCAACTCGTCCTGCGAGACATCCATACCGCGCGCCAACTCGTCCTGCGAGACATCCATACCGCGCGCCAACTCGTCCTGTGTAACCCCACGCTCCGCGCGCAACTCAGCCAGGCGCATGACCGCGCGCATTGTCCGCTCGTACGCGGCCACGCGGGCACGACCCTCCGGTGTCTTATCGCGCAATTCGTTAAAGCCCCGGCGCCCACTCATAGCAATCCCTCTCCCTTCAGTGTGTCGAGCTGTTCGTCGTAATCGGTATGTTTTAGCAAGGAGGACGAGTTGGCGAACGTGTTCGCACGCCCTATAATGAATGTATAGTCACGAGCCCACTGGTTAGAGTGGTTCGCTCGTGCATGAGTATCGGGCCGGAAGTAGTCTCCGATCCGGTTGATGTGCGGCACGCTGAAATCATAGGCGCCCCGTTGAGGGACGATGATGAGGGCTTGGCGACATACTACGCCGACCTTTTAGCGGAGCAGGCCCGTTTGATATGGAAGCGATAAGGCTAGATCGATAACCTAGATAGAGGGTTGAGCGTGGCGGGCAAGAACGGCATGCGCATGATGCGACAGGGCCGGCCGCTACTCTCGTAGCGGCCGGCCCTGTCGTGTGGGTCGGAGGATTGGCGTCGGTGAACTAGGTGGCGACGGCGACCGGCTCGGCCAGGGCGACGGGGACGACGCGGATCGCGCCATCCTCCATCACCAGCCGCGCCGTGGCCCCCGACGCGACCTCGCCGGCCAGGATGGCGTCGGCCAGCGCGTCGTCGACGTGGCTCTGGATGGCCCGGCGCAGCGGCCGCGCCCCGTACTCCTCGTCGTAGCCCTCCGTGATCAGGAAGGCCTTAGCCTCGTCCGTCACATCGAGCGCGATGCCCTGCTCGGCCAGCCGCCCCTGTACGTTGGCGAGCAGCAGGTCGACGATGCGGCGTAGGTCCTCACGCGTCAGCGAGTGGAACACGACCACCTGGTCGATGCGGTTGAGGAACTCGGGGCGGAAGGCCCGCTTGAGCCCTTCCAGCGCCTTGCTCTTGCGCGCGTCGTCGGCCTTGGACGCGGCGTCCTCCTGGCCGCGCGTGGTGGCGAAGCCGAGCTTGCCGACCTTGCGCAGGTCTTCCGAGGCCACGTTGCTGGTCATGATGACCACGGTGTTCTTGAAGTCCACCACGCGGCCCTGACCGTCGGTCAGACGACCGTCGTCCATGATCTGCAAGAGGGCGTTGAACACCTCCGGGTGCGCCTTCTCGATCTCATCGAAGAGCACCACGCTGTAGGGCCGGCGGCGTATCTGCTCGGTGAGCTGGCCACCCTCGTCGTGCCCCACGTAGCCGGGAGGGCTACCGAACAGGCGCGAGACGGTGTGCGGCTCCATGTACTCGCTCATGTCGAGCCGGATCACGGCGTCCTCGCCGCCGAACAACTCGGCCGCGAGCGCCTTGGCCGTTTCCGTCTTGCCCACGCCCGTCGGGCCGAGGAACAGGAACGAGCCAATGGGGCGCTTGGGGTCCTTGAGCCCGGCGCGTGAGCGCCGGATGGCCTTGGATACGGCCGCGAGGGCCTCGTCCTGACCAATGACGCGGCCACGCAGATCCTCTTCGAGGTTGCGCAGGTTGGCGCGCTCGCTCTCGAGCATCTGGCCGACCGGCACACGCGTGATGCCTTCAACGACCGCGGCGATGAGCTCCGGCGTCACCACCAGCGGCGCCGCCTCGCCCGCCTCGGCCCGTGCGTGGTCCAGCTTCTGCTGCGCCACGATCTCCTGCTGGCGCAGCTTGGCCGCGCGCTCGTAGTCCTCGGCCTGAGCCGCGGACTCCTTCTGTGCCTGGATGTCCGCTAGTTGGGCCTCCAGGTCGGCCACCGCCTGCGGACCTTCACCCTTCTCGCTCGCCTCTAAACGCAGCGTGGACGCCGCTTCGTCGAGCAGGTCGATGGCTTTGTCGGGCAGGAAGCGGTCGGCGATGTAGCGGTCGGACAGGCTCGCCGCCGCCTCAATCGCCGCGTCGGAGATGCGCACGCCGTGGTGCTGCTCATAGTGCGGCTTGACGGCCTGGAGCATCGGGATGGCCTCCTCGACGCTGGGCTCGCCGACGAGCACGGGCTGGAAGCGGCGCTCCAGCGCGGCGTCCTTCTCGATGTGCTTGCGATACTCGTCGAGCGTGGTCGCGCCGACCAGGCGCAGGTCGCCGCGCGCCAGCGCCGGCTTGAGCATGTCGCTCGCGCCCACCGCGCCTTCGGCCGCGCCCGCACCGACGACGGTGTGCAACTCGTCCACGAACAAGATGATGTTCTTGTCGGCCGTGGCCTCGGCGATGACGCCCTTGACGCGCTCCTCGAACTGGCCGCGGAACATCGCGCCGGCCACCATCCCGCCCAGATTGAGGGAGATGATGCGCTTGCCGCGCAGGAAGCCGGGGGCCGTGCCGTCGGCGATACGCCGGGCGATGCCCTCCACGATGGCCGTCTTGCCCACGCCGGGCTCGCCGACGAGGACGGGATTATTCTTCTGGCGGCGACCCAGCACGGTGATCACGCGGCGGATCTCCCGCTCACGCCCCGCCGCCGGGTCCAGCCGCCCCTCGGCAGCGTCATTGGTCAGGTCGCGCCCGAACTGGTCGAGTGTGGGGGTCTTGCTCGGAGGGGCTTGCCGCTCCGCCGTCGCCGTACCCGCCTGACCCTGGCCCGCGCCGCGGCCAAAGATATTGCCGAGGGCGGCGCCCTGACCACCCTGGCCGGACGCAACGTGGCCCATGGCGCCCTCCATGATCTCGCGGGCGCAGGTCTCACAGAACAGGTGCGACTCACGCTGCCCGTTCACAATGCCGTCCAGGCGCACTTGCGCGTCCTTGATCTGGCACTTCTCACATTTTGGCATGACTTGTAGTCCTCTTGGATAGGTATTCAGCGGCCGGGATGCCTGGGGAGCGGCGCCGCTGTCGCTGTCGCGTTCGCCGAAACTCTGTACGTCGCGGCGCTCACATACACAGTATAGCACGCTATTCGCGCTATATCAAGGATAGTTTATAGCTTTTGGCTCAACCTTTCTATAGTATACAACGATACAGGAGGGGGCGCCAGTAGTCTGAGACCTGACCTTAAAAGGTCATGGCAGGGAACGGACTGGAAACCGTTCGAGATCCATGCCCTTGAGCGGCTGCTAGCTGATCACCACGATTGCGTCATCGATTTGGGCGCCGGCTACTCCGTGTACGAGGACGATACGCTCTTCGAGCGGGCGCGGCAGGCGTTGGCGCCCTACACGAACGTCGTGCTGCTCTTGCCCTCGCCGGACGTCGAGGAGTCGATGAACATGCTGGACGAGCGAACCGGATACGCGCCTGACACGGGCTTCAACATCAACCACCACTTCGCCACCCACCACTCCAACCACGACCTCGCCACCTTGACGGTGTATACACAAGGGGGCACGCCGGACGAAACATGCGACGAGATTCTACGCCGCGTACAAGCGTAGCGTGATGCATAGCAGTAACATGGCCCTGAGCGGTAACGGTATTCCTTGCGCTGAGTCACGGCGCGTAGTACTCTGACCCCGCAACCATGTTGTTCCGTTTGCTTGTGCCGGATACCGGCGCCAGACAGAAACACATGGGCGTCCCCTCGCCCGTATGGCCGCGATGCCGGCCCTATTTTATAGCGCGCTTCATCCAACGTCGACAGCGCTGGCCCCACGGGCATAGCGTATAGCCTAGCAATGTATTGTGGAGAATTATTGATGTCTAACCGCTCACCGGAAGGGCAAGACCCCGCGACGTCCCGCACCCGACCGGCGTTGCTCGGCGCCCTCGGCGTGGCCGTCGCGCTGATCGCCGCCATCCTCATCGCGACGCGGGTGTTGGGTTCCCACGGCTCTGGCAATAAGGCGAGCGCCCCCGTCTCTACGAGAACAACCGCCACGGCCACGCGCGCCGCCAGCGGACGCGGCGCGCCGGCCACGCCCGCGCCGGCCACGACGCGCCCTACGACGCGCCCTACGACGCGCGCGCCGGCCACGCCCGCGCCGGCCACGACGCGCCCTACGACGCGCCCTACGACGCGCGCGCCGGCCACGCCGCGCCCTACGACGCGCGCGACAAGCGCGGGGCGCGCGACCGTGCCGCCGATCAGCCCATCCACACCGATCGGAGTCAAGACGAATCCAATCACGGCGCCGCCGGCTATCCCCACCGTTAAAGGCGCGACGGGCGCGACCCAACCGACGGCTACGTCCCTCGCGCCGGCCACCACACGCCCGCATCCGACTCCCCGTGTGGGTCCCGCGCGTACCCCCGCCGCGAGCGCCACGCATACGGCCCCGCCGCCGACGGCGGTTACGGCCCCGCTCCCCCGACCCGTGCCCGCGGCGACGCGCACATCGTCGCCTCAGCCGCTGCGCGCCCCTACCGCCACGATCACGCCCCTCGCCACGCGCACCCCAACGCCCGTGCCGACACGCGTCCCTACCGCCACGATCACGCCGCGCCCGTCCCTCGCGGCGGCGTATCGTGACTACAAAGTCGGCGCATACTATTTCAGCGGCTGGTCGCACGGCCAGAACGACAACATCAGCGCCATCTTGACCGGCTCGCATCGGGGCGCCGAGCCGCTCATCGGCTGGTACGACGACTCACAAACACAGGTCGACAAGAGCATCGACCAGGCCGCCAACGCGGGCGTCAATTTCTTCTCTTTCGACTGGTATGACACTCCGTATTCGCCGTACGCCACCGACCGCACGCTCAATGAGGGGTTGAAGTACTATCTCACCTCCGCGCGGCGTTCCCGCCTCGGGTTCAACCTCGTCTTCGTGGACCACGCGCCGTTCGTGCCCGCGCCCGACCATCCGGCGGCCATCGCCTCGTGGCGCACGACGGAGTGGCCGCGCATCATCGACCAGTGGCTGCCGCTCTTCAAGCAGCCCGACTACGTGCGCGTCGACGGCAAGCCGCTGCTCATCGTGTTCAGTCCCGAGCACATGCGTGAGATCTGCGGCGGTTCGGCCAACGTGCGCGCCGCGCTCGACTATTTACGCGCCCGTGCGCGCGCCGCCGGTCTGCCAGGGGTGACCGTGGCGGTCGCGGCGACCGTGGCGGCGCACTCCAACCCGATCAAGGTGCAGGAACTCAACACCGAAGGGTACGACGCCGCCACGGGCTATAACTACCACTCGCTCGGCGACGAGCAGTACCGCAAGCCCGTGCCGTACAGCCAACTCGTCGCCGAAAACAGGGCGACGTGGAATCGCGTGGCCGCCGCTGTGCATCTCCCGTACATGCCCGTCGTCACCTCAGGCTGGGATCAGCGCTACAGCGCGCGTGAGCAGCAGACGGCCATCATCTATGACGGCCGCACCCCCGCCCAGTTCGCCTGCTATGCCGTGAACGCCCGCCACTGGATCGATACGCATCCCGCGCAGACGACCAAGGAGCGCATCGTGATGATCTTCGCCTGGAACGAGATCGGCGAGGGCGGCGCCATCATCCCCAGCCATCAAGACGGCGCCGTCTACGCCAACACCATTGGCACGATCTTCGGAACCACGACCAGTCCTCCACGGATGCTGGTGGGGTGTACGTAGTAAAGGAGGTGGATAAGTCGCTAGTCTCATGGCTGCGGTCATGGGAGCCTAAAAACGTGAGTTTTGCATCATGCTAGTCCGGCTAGTACGTTGTATGATCCAATCGACCCCCGGCGCGTGGAGCAGCCGCCGGCTATTGCGGAAGTTAGGAAGAGAGAACATGACCACCGCTAATCATTCGTCGGCAGGTACACGGCGGCGCGTGGGGCGTGCGCTGGCGGCGGCAGGGTTGCTGACCGCGTTCACCCTGGCCCCGCTCTTTCCCGGAGCCATAGGCGCCGCGCGCGCTGACGCGAGCCGGGGGCCAGCCACGGTTGCCGACTACCCCTACGACAATACAGTAACAGCTACACCTGGCACACCCGTTTCAGGGACATCTTCGGTGACCGCGACGGCGACGGCGACGGCGACACCGCGCACGACGGCGATTGTGACATCACAAGCGGGGCGCGGTACGGTGACCCCAACCGCGCGCGCGACGAGCACGCCGACCCCCGCTCCCGTGGCGACGCTGCCGCGCTTGCCCAAGGGCTTCAAGGCAACCGTGCGCCGCACCAATGGCTACGAGCTGGGCGCCTACTACTTCAGCGGCTGGTCGCACGCGCCCAATAATAACCTTACGCCTATCTTGACGCGGGGGCCATTGAGCCGCTACGAGCCTCTGGTCAGCTGGTACGACGACTCGCAAGTACAGGTCGACCGCAACATCAATCAGGCCGTCAACGCGGGCGTCAACTTCTTCGCCTTCGATTATTACGACCTCGTCCAGTCGCGCTACCCGACCGACCGCACGCTCAACGAGGCGCTCGGCTACTACTTGACCTCGCGGCAGCGCTCGCGCATCAACTTCTGCTTGACTTTCATCGACCAGGCGCCGTTCCAGCCCGCCGCGCACGACTGGCCGCGCCTGGTGTCCACCTGGATCCAGTACTTCAAGCAGCCCGACTATGTGCGTGTGCATGGCAAGCCGCTGTTTATCATTTTCAGCCCCGAGCACATGCGCGATATCTTCGGCAGTTCCAGGGGGGTCTATACCGCCCTCAACTATCTGCGCGGACAGGTCGCCAAGGCCAAGCTCCCCGGCGTGACCATCGCCGTGGGCGCCACGGTCAGCCCCAGCGCCAATCCCGCCAATGTCGCGAAGTTGAAGGTCGAGGGCTACGACGTGACGACAGGCTACAACTATCATGCCTTCGGTAACGAGAAGTACCGCACTCCGGCGCCCTACAGTAACCTCGTGCAAGAGAACCGCGGCATGTGGGATCGCGTGGCGAAGGCGTATACGTACCCTTACATGCCCGTCATCACCTCGGGCTGGGACCAGCGTTTCAGCTATCGTGAGCAGAAAACGGCTATCATCTACAAAGATCGCACCCCGGTGCAGTTCGCCTGTTACGCCGCCGCCGCGCGGCAGTGGGTCGACAACAACGCCAAGCATACCGTCAAAGAGAAGATCGTGATGGTTTTCGCCTGGAACGAGATCGGCGAGGGCGGGGCTATTATCCCCACCAAAGTCGATCGCGGCGCCTACTCCGACGCGTTGAGCCGCGTGTTCAACGCGCGCAAAGCGCCCGTTTGTAAATAGGCGTCAGGCGTCAGGAGATAGTTATCGTGGCAGTGGCGTCGTTAGCGATGGTGTAGGTTGACGCCTGACGCCTGACGCCTTGTACGGAGGATAGAGTGTGAAGATCGCCATGCTGGGTTCCCGGGGTATTCCCGCCAATTATAGCGGCGTCGAGACCTGCGTGGAGAACCTGGCAACGCGACTGGTTGAGCGCGGCCACACGGTGACGGTCTATTGCCGGCCGCATATGGTGCGGTGGGAGCAGCCTAACTACAAAGGGGTACGCCTCGTCAAGTTGCCCACGATCCGCACCAAGTTCCTCGATACCTTCGCGCACACGGCGCTGTGTACCCTGCACATGATCGCGCATCGACCCGATGTCGCGCTCTATTTCATCGCGGGCAACAGCCCCTTTGTGCTGCTGGCGCGCCTTGCCGGTGTCCCGACGGTGTTCAACGTCGACGGCCTCGACTCGCAGCGCGCCAAGTGGGGCGGGCGCGCGCGCCTGTACCTGCGGTTCGCCGAGTGGCTCTCCGCGCGCGCCGCCACGCGCACCGTGACCGATTCGCGGGCGGTGCAATGCCTCTACGAGCGCCGCTTTGGCCGCCCCACGACCTTCATCGCCTATGGCGCCGAGCTCCCCGCCCCCATGGGCGCGGAGTACTTGGAGCGGTTCAACCTGGACCCCTGCGGCTATATCCTGTTCGTGGGGCGCCTCGTGCCCGAGAACGGGATACATGTGCTGATCGCGGCGCACGCCGCCCTGCCCACGGCGCCGCCGCTGGTCATCGTGGGCGACGCGCCCTACGCCGATGAGTACGTCAAGAGCGTGCGCGCGCACGCGGGGTCACGGGTCATATTCACCGGCTACCTCTTTGGCGAGGGTTACCGGCAACTCCTGCACAACGCCTACATGTTCGTGCTGCCCGACGAAGTGGGCGGCACGCACCCCGCGTTGATCGAGGCCATGGCGGCGGGCAACTGCATCGTCGTCAACAACCACGAGCCCAACGTCGAGGCTATCAGCGACGCCGGTCTGAGTTACGATGGGCGGCTGGGGGCGCCGGATCTGGTGCGGGTGATGGGGCAGGCGCTTGCCGACCCCGCCATGGCCGCCGATTTGCGTGTGCGCGCGAAGAGCAGGGCGGGCGCGTTGTACTCGTGGCGAAGCGTGACGGACGCCTATGAACGGCTATGTCACGAGATCGCGTCGCGGCCGGCGCGAGCGCCGGTAAAGCCGATGGAGCGGAAAAGTGGAAAAAATCCGTAACGTTTAGCGTCTGTAGGCATTGTACTTGCTAGAGAGCACATAGAGTCATTCTAGAACAAAGCATAGAACGTCCTGATACAAGGAGCATTCTTTTGATCCGACGGTTGGAGCGTCAGTTGCTCTTCCTGCATCTGGCTATCGACGTCGCGCTGACCCTGGTCGCGCTGCGCCTGGCCGAGGTTATGCGCCAGCACGTCTTGCTGGGCATTGAGCAGCGCACCGGGCCGATCACCCTCAACTGGCAGACATACGTCGTCGCGGCGGTTGTCTGGGGCGTGGTCTTCCAGGCCCTACCCGTCTTCGACTCTAAGCGGACCACGACGTTGGTGCAGGAGTTCAAAGGGTTGTTCAAGGCGGTCGCCGTCTGCGTGCTCGCCATGGCCGGTCTGTTCTATCTGCTCGACATACCGCCGTCGCGCCTGTTTTTCCTGTACTTCTGGCTGCTCGACCTGGGTGTGCTCATCTGTTTGCACGCCGCTGTACGTCGTACACAGCGGTTCGCACGCGCCCACGGCTATGACACCCGTCGCGTCCTCGTCGTCGGCGGCGGCGCGGGGGGGCACGCCGTGGTCGCGGCGATCAAGAGCCACGCCTGGAGCGGGCTGCGCCTCGTCGGCGTCGTGGACGATGTCGAGCCCTCCACGCTTGATGGAACGCCGGCCCCCGATGTCTATGGTGTCCCGCTGATCGGTTCGATTGACTGTCTCCCAACCCTGCTTGAGAAGGGTGGAATCGACGAGGTTGTAATCGCCCTACCGTCGAGCCGGCACGAGTCATTGGTCTGGCTCTCGAGCGAGTTGCAACGGTTTCCCGTGATGGTCAAGGTCGCGCCCGACATCCTCGATGTCTTTTTCCTGCGTTCGACGGTGACGGACCTGTGGGGGTTGCCGTTGCTCTCGGTGCGCGAACCGGCTATCACCGGTATGCGCTGGTTCTTCAAGCGTGTTCTCGATGTCGCGCTGGCCGGGCTGCTGTTGCTGCTGCTGTCGCCGGCGCTGGCCTGTATCGCGCTGACCATACGCCTGACCTCACGCGGCCCCATCTTGCTACGTCAGGAGCGTGTGGGAGAGCACGGTCGCGTGTTCCACATGCTCAAGTTCCGCACGATGTATACGTGCGGAGCGGGCGGTGAGGCCACTCCACGCCGCACAGCCGCGGGCGCCGCGCCTACCACACATAAATCACCCGATGATCCGCGCGTCACACCGCTGGGGCATTACCTGCGCCGGGCTAGCCTAGACGAGTTGCCGCAGCTCTGGAACGTGTTGCGCGGCGAGATGAGCCTGGTCGGGCCGCGGCCGGAGTTGCCCTGGATCGTCGCGCGCTACGAGCCATGGCAGCACGCGCGGCATGTCGTGCCGCCGGGTATGACGGGCTGGTGGCAAATCAACGGGCGCAGTGAGGCCCCGCTGCATTTGAACACGCATCTCGATCTGTTCTACATCCAGCACTTCTCGGTGTTCCTCGACCTGCGCATCCTGGCGCGCACGCTCGGCGTGGTCATCCGCGGGCGCGGCGCGTTCTAACGGGCGTCCAAGTGTCCGACCGCTGTGATGTGGGAGAGCCATACCCCCGTCCTCCGTTGATAGACGATCTCGGCCACAACGCTTCTAGACAGCCGTATACTGTGTATATGCAGGAGCGTTGTGGAGGGGGTGACGATGCCGGGGGGGATGGATCAGCGGTGGGTCGCTGTCGCCCGGCGTGTGGCTGGCGCGCTGGCGGTCCAACCGGGCGACGTGGTGGAGGTGCGCGAACGCTGCGGACGCTACGACGTAGTCCAAGAACTATTGTTGGCGATCGAGCAGCGGGGCGGTATCCCCTTGCCCCAACTTCTGCCGCCCGCGTACTATCAGCGCCTGCTGACCGACACGGACCCTACGCTCCTCGCCGTGTGGGATCGCCGCCGCTTATCGTGGGTCGAGCACGACATTGACCGGGTTCTTGTTTTGGCGGGCGAGGAACGTGAAGAGGACGTGCCAAGCACAGCACGCGACGCATGGCGGCAGGCTGTTGACCGTCTGACCACTGCGGAGGAGCGCCGCCGGCTGCCCTATCTCCTCACGGCCGTGCCGACAGAGGCGCGGGCACGGGAGATGGGGGTGACGCTAGCCGATCTGGAGGACAGCGTGCTGCCGGCGCTCCTGGCCACACCACAGGAGTTGGGGAGGGAGATCGACCGCGTGCTCGGGTTGCTGCGTACTGCACGCACCCTGACGATCCGCAGCGCCGCCGGTGAACTGCATCTGACCCTCGCTGCGCGCCCCTGGCTCAGCGATAGGGGGGCGCTTCCCGCCGCGAGTGTCTCGTCTGGCGGCGTGCAACCGGTGAACAACCTGCCAGCGGGAGCGGTCTACACGACGGTCGTAGAGGAGGCGACGCAGGGAAGCATAAGAATATCGCGGGCGGCGGAGGCGCGTGACATAACACTCCACTTCATGGGTGGGCGGGCGATGGCGATCGACGCCGCCGAGGGGAAGGCGGAACTCGACGCGCTCTTCGCGCGCCACAGCGGCGAGGCACGGCGGGTAAGCCATGTGGGGATCGGGCTGAACCCGTATCTGCGGCGGGACATAGGCTGGACGTTGGTCGACGAGCATCGCCACGGCAACCTCTTGCTCGCCATGGGCGAAAACCGATACTTAGGAGGCGCGAACCGGTCCTCGCTCAACGTCGACTTTGCGCTTCCCGCAGCTACGCTGTTAGCTGACGGCCAAGTGATTGTCGGTGATGGAACGTTAGCGGTGTAGAATACGGATTCGGACGCGTCGTTAGGCGCCTGGTCTCGGACGCGTCAGCTTGGCGATAGCCGTGGACGAACGGACGAGGCGCCTCTTTATCGCCAATGGGAGCGACAACACTGTGCGCATGCTCGACGTAACGCGCCTGTAAGGGGTAGTGTGACGGAAGTTGTCATGAGCGGCAATGTGGCGCCCTCCGCGACGGTGACGGTCGTGGTGGGGCAGTGGGGTGGGAGAGGCGATGATTGATAGGCGACAGGGCATCAGCCTGCTGCTGTGTTGCTGTCTGGGACTGCTGACAGCCCTCTCGGCGCATCCCGTAGACGGACGCCAGCGCGCCATCGCCGCGCCCGCGCCTTTCACCTGTGATGAGCCGAATGACTTGATCGTGGAGCATGGCCGCATAACCCTCCACGGCACACATTTCTACGACCATGTGTGCGTGCGCGACAAGGGGATCCTGACCACGTCGGACGCGCTCACCCTGCTAGCCGGCACCCTCTATGTGGCCCGCGACAGCCGCATCTCGGCCGACGGAGAGGACGGTGCGCTCTATTACACCCACGATTGCGACACGGCGGGCGGACATGCGCAAGGTCTCGCCGGTAGCCCGCTGACGATCCTGGCCGATCAGGCCGTCATCCATGGGGCCATTTCCTCCAACGGTGGTCGTGGCATCGATTATAGCCTACCCTGTGGCGGCGGCAGCGGCGTTCTGCCGATCGGTCGTGGCGGTGACGCGGGGACCGTGACGCTCATCGCTCGTGCTGTCGTGCTGGATGGGTCTGTATCGGCGCGGGGTGGCGACGGCGGCGCGGCGACGGCGAAAGTCCCCGCCGCCCCTGGCTTACCCTATTACCTACAACTTAAGCTTGGTGGGCGGTTTGTCAAGGGGTGAGTGATGGGCGAAGTGTACTACTATAGAAGTATGAATGATAACAAACACCCCATCGACACCCCGCGCCGTGTCCGA
>JAABUJ010002451.1_pt1 | contig 23001 bp, 19 predicted proteins | sample 5559131 | NCBI WGS metagenome assembly JAABUJ01 (sample SAMN10711875, study PRJNA513366) | rock metagenome | isolation source: Antarctica rocks | place: Antarctica: Victoria Land, Mt New Zealand nord | collected 2016-01-07
ACTGTCTAAGTTAAATGATCTGCAATAATGTCACTTAATATTAACTGTGCAGTAATTTGATGAACTGCAGTTCTGATTCATTAAACATTGATCTTCTTTCTGTTTGTCTGTTCACAAGACAATGACAGTCTTGTCAGTCTTAAGCTGTATCTCTTTTTTCTGAAACTTTTATAAATCTCTCTTAATGTCTGGATTGTTCTGAGTGTCAATGACATTGCAGATCACAACATACTTAACTGATAGTGCTTAAAGCAGCATCTGAAACTGTCATTCTGATTTGAATAACTTGATCATATCAGACTGAGTTGCAGCAATCTTTCTGCTGAGTTTGCTCAGATAAGTTTATGCTTCTTTAATGAACATGTTCTTTAACATTTTATATTCAACAAACTTCATCAGATATTGCCTCTCAGTCATCTGCAGCTTCTTTTTGTACTTAAACTTTAGTGCATTTCAAACATTCTTTGTGCTGATTTTGTTCATCAGATATTCTTAATCATCTACATTTATGCAGATAATAAGTCAATATAAGATCTTTACATCAGTTTTCTGATTTTTAAAGCTGAAACTGCTGAGAAGAAATGAATCTAAGAATTCACTGATCAGTATGTTGATTGCTAAGACTTCAACAATATTTTATAGATCTTCTTTTATCAGTTATCTTCTCATGAGAATGAATCATTGATTGCAGTTCTTATAAGTGAGAATTGAGATGAGTTGTCACTTTGTAAAGAAGTTGTTGAAGTTCATTGTGGTGATAGTTGACACATAGTATAAGAAGTGAATAAAGTAAAGTAACAATGTATGCATTGAAGATAATGTAAATAAAATAAATAGAAAGCTTTTATGTCTCTTGTTCTGTAAGACAGTAGTGCTTATTCATCTTAATGACTCATATTAAGCTATCAATGAACAGTGCTTTCTGAGCAACTGTAAGTGCTTATTTATCTATTAAAGACACATATCAAGCTGCTGAAGAACAGTGCTTCTGTGAGTAACTGTGAATGCTGATTTTTGTTAAGATCAATTCTTTATGAATCTTTCAAGTCAAACATACTCAGCTACTGAAGATGCTTGTTTGCCTAACAGATACATATTAAGCTGTCATCACTGTGCTGATTTCATTAAAGTCAGATTTATCACAAATCTCAATAGTTAATAACACTGCTAAAGCTGAATTCATCATGAACCTCAAAAGTCTGCAGACTCAGCTGCTGCATACATTAGAAGTATGCACTTTCTCTAAGAAGCTTCTTATTAATTTGAGCTCATAATCTATTGAAAGAAATGAATACTTATGCTATATTATGTCATCTAGTGAAATTTCTAAACTGTGTTGTCTATGGGCACATCTTGATCAAGAGAGTTACAGAAGAAGTAAAAAGAATGTTGACTGTAGTTAATGTGAATAGAGTCTTCACTCAGTCTTTAATGCTAGTTCTATTCTGCTTTATAGAAGCAGCTAGAACACTGCTTCTCAACATGTCTTGTGAGACAGTTTATAAAATGAATGAGCTTATACTTAACTGAGACAAAGACAAAGACATATCTTTAAGCTTACTGCTCTGTGTGACTATGCACTATATATAAAGCAGTGCAGTTCTCTTCTGCTGACTTTTTTATCATTATAATGTCTACATCATCAATTCAACTTACTGCTGTGATTCAAAGCTGTGAATCATTGACTAGATTCAGCATGTCAACATTATAGAATAAATATAGAATGAGTAATAATGATAAATTCTAAAATATATCTATATGAATGACAAAGCTCTCTGACTCATATTCTGACAGCTTTATTGTTAATATTCTTTTTCTCAGAAAGTCTTCTATTCAGTTCACTATCTTCAGTGATAGACAGTGTTTTTAAAGATTGTGAAGTAATCTTTTGTAAAAGATATTATTAAAGACTTCTGATACATTCAGCATTAATAGTAATGTAATTAACATGCTTAATTCTCATACTTCATGAATCTACTTCAGCAATATATAAATTGCCTACTCTGTAAACACAATCTTTCAGCTTCTCAGCAGTGTTTTAAGTAGCAATTAATAAATCTCTGTCATGTAGCTTATTCTGTGTGTCATCATGAACTTTAAAGCCTTGCTTATGATGTTCAGAAGTGTCACTAATTAATATATCTTAAATTGCTAATAGTCTTCTTTGTTGAGCTTCTGCAACATCATTATAATGAAGTGTTTAAAGATTCTTAAATGTCTTCTGCTGTTCAGATACAAGTTATACAGTGAGAGCAGCAGTAAAAGTAGTTGCAATAATATTCAGTGTAGAATTCAGTTCAATATACTATTTAATTCTGATGTCTTATTGTCTAATGTTCACATTATAATCTCTGTTAATTCAGTCTCTATGATTGAAAATATAAATATCAGCTTAGAATACTTATATTCTGCAATGTTGTCAAGATCTATCTTTAAGAAAGTTAAAAAGAAAATTGTTTAAAGTAACTTTATCTTGTTCTGCAGTTCTGTAAGTTTCAGCTTTTCTGTTTATTTCAGAACAGAAGTGAAAGTCTGACTTGTAGCTTCACAATTTCTGATTTACTTCATCAATTTTTATAATCTCTGAGAATTCTTTAAGATCATCTCTATTCATTCTTTATGACTCACTCTCATTAATTTTGTCAGCTTCTTCTTTTTTTCATTGCAGACTCAACAGTATATCTTTTAAATATGTATACTCTGCTTTCTTTATCAACAACAATGAGCTCTATTTACTTCTCTTATCATCTCTTTTGCTTTCAGACTAAATTTTAACTTTAATTATTTGCTAAGAGTTAACATCAATACTGTTGTCTTCACTGTGATCTGAATTGTCTCTGTGATGACAGTTATATATTGCTTTATATTGAATTCATTGTAGTTATAAAGTAACATTGACAGCTATTCTGTCAGAATCTGTTGTAAAAGCTTTATGTCTACTCTATCTTACTGTCAATAAGATTGTGATGTGATCTCTGCTGTAGACAGCAGAAGATGAGTGACAATAAAGTAGTAATTAAAGTCATGATGTTGTTGTTGTATCTTGCAGCTAATTAATCATTGAATAAGTTTAAGCTGCTTAGCATCAGATCTATGATGCTGTATACTTGCTGAGATCTTTATGTGACTAAGCTCTACAGTAAGAATAGAGAGAACTATCATTTATTTATTATTTATATTAACTGCTCTGTCTGTGAATTCTTCTTCACTCTTAGATCTCTTTATATTGAATGATGCAGATTAAAGTCTTTCACTATAATGTATTATTAGTGATCATTCTTCAGTAAATCATTCAGTTACTTTAAAGTTACTGTAATATTCTTTCTGACTGCTTCTCTATACACATTATGAATGCATAAATACTTAAACTGACTATGTTCAGTGTACTAAATCTTTAAAGTCATAAGATCTCTACTGTATGTCTGAACTGTTCAGTCTGCACAGTTCAGTCATAAATTAATGTAGAAGCAGACTTGAGTTAATTTTTCTTCTGTGAATTCTAAATAGATCAGATGAAATCAGTCTTTGCAGAGATAATAAATATTGTTGTTGTGTTTATTGTGTCATGACTTCTGAATGATCAGCACATCATAATCTTATATGATGAGATCTTAAAGCAGAAATGTCATGATCTTGTCTTTTGACTTCATTGTGTTGTACTATAAGATGACAAAGTTTAAGTGTACTGACATTACTCTGTCATTGTTGTGATCTTTAAAGTTAATGTTGTCTCTATATTCATGATGTCTATCATAAAATCATCTTAACTGATGAGCAGCAAGCTTACTAAGTTCTACTCAGAGACACTCTCAATTTTTGTTGTCTAATTATTTTTTAAATTTATCTGACACTCAAAGAATCTAATGCTTCAGTAATTTACTGCTATCTTTATTGCTGCATTTATCTTCTGCATTTTCAGAGATCTAATTGTGATTCTTTTAGATCTGTTTTCATTCACTGATCTCAAAGAAATTTAATTTGCATCTGTAATTGCTGTTTTTGTAGATAATATTAATCACTTTTCATTTTCATTGATGAACATCTTTGAGGCTGATGTCAGAATTGATAAGATTCTTATGAGAATCTTAAATATTGTTGAGCAGAGCTCACTGATGATTTTATGATCATTACTTATTGTTATATATGATGTAAATGTTACATTCTCATTAATATTATCACTGCTGCTGCTGTTGTCTCTGTTGCTGCTGTTAATGCTTTTGCTGTAATTATTAATGTCAATCTTACTGACTCTGTCATTGACTGTCTTTAAGAGTGTGACTTCTTTAAGTTTAATAATTAATGTCTGAATTAATACTCATCACTGAATTTACTTAATGTTATATGTCATCTATATGCACATTATTTCTTTTTAAAACTCAAAACACTTATTGTTCTATGTCTTGTGTGAATCTCTGCAGCTTACACACTTTCTAATGTTGAATTCTAGATTCTTAAAGAGACAATTCTTGAATCTATAACTCTTTACACATATACTGCATTTCTAAATATCTCTGCATTGAGCATTTATGTAATCATACTTATGACACTTAAAGCACTTCTAAATGCAGCAAGTTCAATTATATAACTCTGTCTTCTTGTACTTAAAGTTTCAAATTAACTCAGTTTGAAGCATTAAATTGATGTATTCTGCATTTATAAATTTCATCATTACAGATTTTGTCACTCATTTTAAGCTGCACAGTCACCTTACATAGTTAATTAAAATGTTTTCTTCAGCTTCAATCTTATAATTTTCTGCCTGTATGCATGTCACTGTGACTCACTGATCTTTTATTTTGATACTTTGTATCAGTATGTCATGCACAATGACATCATAAATGATGATAACTATCTTGCTGCCTACTTTTAAAGATATAATTTATTTAATGTTACTCTACAGTGACTCTTTTTCAATCACTGTGAATGCATACACTGTCAGATCATTTAACTTCAGTTGTTTAATAGTTACAATCTTAATAATGATGATGTTTTGATCTGCAGTGATGCAAATGTAACTGTTGATGCAGTTATGTAGTGTAACTGATGAGAAAATGCATCAATAATTAATGAAAACAGTGTCAGTGAATTTAATAACAATTCTGTAATCATTAGATGTGAAAAGATCTGTAATGATGCTTTTTTCTTTAAATGATAATGAAAAGAACACTACTATTAAAAATGATGATGTATCTGCTGTCATTTAAGCTTAAATGTGTGTATGTTTATATTCTGTAATGACAAAGAATTGTAATGCAGAGTTTCTGCTGATAGAAGTCTTTAGAATGTTTTTTGTGATTGTGATGTTGTGTTATATTGTATTCATAATTTATTGTAGAATTTTCAGATCAGCTGCAATTTAAGCTGTTTTAGATTGATTCAGAACTCTTTTCATGAAGTTCTGAACAGATCTGACAAAAAATTCAATGTAAATTCATTAAAGAATCTTTTTAAACTTATCTTTCTTAATCTTTGAATTCATAAAGATCTGAAGTTGAGTTGCTTCATGTTTTAATTGAATGATGTGCTTTAATAAAGAGAAGAATTGCATACTCATTGCTGATCATGAAGATTCTGACATTGTGATCTATATTAAGTTATAAAGTGCAATGAGAAGAGTTACTGACTAGATTTTGAGCTTATTTGGCACAGTTCTGATGAAGTTATTCTGAAAATTCATTTTGAGCTAGAGGAGGTGTTCTTTGTTGAAAGGTGGTGGGATGAAGAAAGATGTTGATTAGGCTCGTTCAGCCCACAGGAAGTGATGAGCCAAGCGAGCCAATCAGCGTGAATATCTTTCAGCTGACACATCCATCATTCCTCGTCTCCTTTTGGCGGAGTCAGGTACAGACATCTAACTTATGTACGATCTTCAGCTTCAATTGATTCAGCGATAATAAGCTGCGTTACCTCGTGATAACAGATCTAGCCTCTGCGGATAGCTTCACTCTTTTTCAACATTCTGCGTACTGAATAATTCAGCACACAGTAATTTGTACGGTACATCTCACTGCTTCCTCGGCTTCGCATATATTTTCGCCACACACAGCGTACATCGTCCATTGCTCGAGTCTGTCGGCGTACCTACAGAAAGAAGCTCCAATCGTCAATTCGATACACTACACTACCCATTTTCTTCGACACTATATCCGAAAAGCCTTCTCCATGTCGTTCTCATCTCTCGTCTCGGATCTCACATTCAGGGACTCCGATCAGGACCGGCGCTCACAACTCTCGAGGGGTGGCTCTTACGCTCGTTCATATGCGAGCACAGCGGCGACCAGCGTCAGCATATCTGGCGACATCTCCAGCCAATTGCATGGCGGGTACAGCCATCCGCTCACGAGGTCATGGCAGGCCGAAAGGCAGTTAACTAAAGTACACCTCGCCAACCACAGCTCTGTTCCCGTGCACGACATCTGACAATATAAAATCACAGTCAATGCTCATCTACCCCCTCTTCATCTCCGACCAAGCCGACGAAGAAACCCTCATCCCCTCCCTCCCCAACCAATCCCGCCGGGGCGTCAACCGAATCATCCCCTTCCTCGAACCGCTCATCCGCAAAGGTCTACGATCCGTCATCCTCTTCGGCGTGCCCATCGCGCCCGGCGCCAAAGACGCCCTCGGCACGGCCGCCGACGACCCGCAAGGCCCCGTCATCCGCACCATCCGCCTGCTGCGCGCGCGCTTCCCGCAACTCTTCATCGTCGCCGACGTCTGCCTGTGCGAATACACGTCGCACGGCCACTGCGGTATCCTCCGCGACGACGGCAGCCTCAACAACCAGCTCTCCGTCGACCGCATCAGCGACGTCGCCATGGCCTACGCCGAGGCCGGCGCCCACTGCGTCGCCCCCTCTGACATGAACGACGGCCGCATTCGCGCCCTCAAGCTGAAGCTCATCGAGGCCGGCATCGCCCACAAAGTCGTCCTCATGTCTTACTCCGCTAAGTTCTCCGGCTGCCTGTACGGCCCCTTCCGCGACGCCGCTGGCTCCTGCCCTTCGTTCGGCGATAGGAAATGCTACCAGCTCCCTCCCGGAGGCCGTGGCCTCGCGAGACGTGCTATCCATCGCGACATTCAGGAGGGCGCGGATATCATCATGGTTAAGCCGGCGAGCTCGTATCTGGATATTATCAGCGACGCAAAGGAGATCGGCAAGGACATGCCCGTCGCGGCGTACCAGGTCTCGGGCGAGTACGCCATGATCCATGCGGGAGCGAAGGCCGGCGTGTTTGATCTGAAGACCATGGCCTTCGAGTCGACGGAGGGCATACTGAGGGCTGGGGCGACGATCGTGGTGAGCTATTTTACGCCGGAATTTTTGGATTGGTTGAGCAGTTGATTGGACGGAGTGGTCTGGCTTGGATTTAACATGGTTGGTGGGCGTCTGATGAGGGCGAGGTTTGAGAAAAGTCGAGAAGAAATGCAGCTACATGTGGCTTCTTGGGTTGATGCAACAGCCTGTAGCTCCGTACTGTATAGCGTTCTCTATGCGAAAGCCAAAGTGCGACTATTATGGAACTGGCGTAGAGAATTCTTAGATTCTCGTCGTCCCAGTAGTGCCGCTCAAACCTACGTTCTGTCCCACTTTCCTCGGATTCCATCGCGACTCTGTGTGGGACTTGTACATCGTTTCCTACCCTGACCTACACATCCAAATGAGGCAAGCAAACGTGCTGCATCCTCACGTCCTGACCAGGAGTCACCGCATGCAGTAGACGAGTTGGGTAGCAATTTGTCTGATGACCTACTGGTACAGTCGGTTTAAAGTAACTCGAGGTGGAACTGCTGCACATCACTTGTGAGAATATGGCACGCTCTGGTGTGTAGGTGTGCGATAGTGGTGGTTATATGAGATTGAATAAGTCTGGAAAGGATTTTTGGCGGCAATACTTAGAGTACGGCCACAGACCAGGGTGCACCATCCGAGTGGAATAACACTGGTAGATGTGACATTAACAGCCATTTTCGCTGAGGTACTGTCTGCCAGAGCTGATTTCTGACTACACCATTCTAAGCAAGACACTTTCAAGTCAGTGTTGCATTGTGGTCAGCTCTTCCCCTTTGACCAGTCTCTAGGCATCGCAGGGTGGCCCGGTTTCGTGCTCATGGTACGTGCAGGTATTGATCTTGTAAGGTGCGTGGAGGAGTTTCGGGCTTTCTTTCATCTTTAAAGTGACCTCCAGCAGAAACTCTGCCGTCAAGTATTCCTTGAAGTCACCCAGCTTTATTTCTTGAGCAGTATCATATGCGATGTAATCGACCACTAGCTTCCGTAGTAAAGACTTCTCGGCAGTGTTCGCGTAGATGTATGGTATTTCGCGCAAGAGACTGTGTTTGACCGGCAAGGTACCTTTCTTCAAGTGTTGGACGAAGCCAGTGATAACAACATCCTTGAGACCCAAAACTCCACGCATGTCGGCGAAGACGTAGAGTCGAGCCATGTTCCGGCTAGTTTTCAACCCAGTAACGTCGGTCTGTCGAAAGCGTTGTGCGTATAACCAGTGAACAAACAGTTCGAACACGTCGGGGTCGTCTTCAGGTAGAATTATCAGATTCTCTTCCGACTCCTTACAGCTGCCGCCAAGAGCGCTCTGAAAGTAGCTCGAATAGAAATTCAGCAGGTCTCGATGCACAGTGAAGTTGCACTTATTGGCGCCGACTTGTATGTCCACCGTACTCTGAGAGCTGGGAATTCGGTCAACTTTGTAGAGAGTACGGGTAGTGGAGACAAACTTACCCGAATAATGGTACCTTAGCCTGGGCTAACGGTGACTTTAGTTCAGGGGCTGAGGTTGCCATGGCGGTGCTGGGTTTGGACACTGAACTCAGTCGATGTAGGTAGAGAGAAGTAACGAGTGCTAAAACGAAGCCAGCAGCGAAACTGGTGAAACGTGGAAATCAATGATATAAAGAGAGCCGATGCTGTCAGAGCAAAATCAACCACGTGAGAGACTAGGAAAGTGAGCTTCATGTGTAGACGTCTATCCAGTAGAGGTGCATGAAAGCGAGATGAGTGAATGGAATATGAACTGAAAAATTGGCACAATCCTTATATTTTGTTAGTATCATCGGGTGTAGCTAAGTCTAATGCATACAGCAGCAGTATCGCAACTCTTTGGGCTCTAGATGATCCTCCTAGAACGTCAAACTGTGCACGATTGATGTCCAAAAGGGGTAACTTCCGGAGTCGAGGACGGAGAGGGTTGTGAAAAGATGAGATAAGATAAGATGAGAGAGATTAGTCTTAGTCGCGGTTCATCATTTGGCAAAGAACGTTGCAATTGCGCCTGATGGAGATGGCCTATGACACCCAAACAGCTTCTGTCAACAGGTTTGCAGCGAACCAATCCGTCAGTGCTTCCGTTCAAGGGCTTGTGGACATCATTGTAGTAACTTCATTCAAGGTATACATTCTCCTACTGTGTCTTGCCTCCATACTCAAAGCTAAGTATGTAGCGTTCATGATCTGCGGTTTATGTGTTCAAAATCTAGAAAGGATTCCACTATCTCACATCATCGTTTGCCATATGTGTGTTATTCAGTCCTCAACCACGCAGGCCACTTTACTTTCTCCATCAGAACTCTAGCGCTTGCATAGTTCTTCATGGGAAACCCACGATGGAGGGGGAACCAGTTTCTTATCACGTTAGAGGGCTACACGGCCAAATTGTTGCAGTGATGGCTCCGTACGTTGTTGGCTGTATGTTCGGAACTGGCAGATACGCTGGAAGTTGCCCAGCCAGGGTTGACTGGGTGTAATCAACCATGAGACACGCCAGTAAGAGTCGATAGTTTAACGGCTGTGCTGGCGTCGAGGGAAGATCAAGTGGAAGCACTGAGGATAACGCACGGCATTCATTTGTGGGTGGGAAAGAGAGCCGGAAAGGAGTTGTTGAAACAGAACGGGGATGGCTTGGGACAGACGGCTGCGAAAATCAGCTTCGATCACTGATGGAGGAAGTGACATTGACATTGAAGGAAGTTCTCATTGAAAGATGTTCATCAGAGGTTGCGCGGGCTTTGTACTAAATTTTAGAGTGTGAGTGAGGTCTCGATGCGCATCAGCTAAGAATCTTCATTTACTCACAGTTATTGCAACGCCTCTCCACTCGTGCTCCAGTGTGTTGAGCGAACTGGCCTTGAAGTCTTTCAGTAATCTCTTATGGGTCTGGACCGTTTCCCACAGGCCGCCACTTTTATCTGTATACTTGCTCCAAAGGTCGCGCGTCAAGATTGAGTGTATGGATTTTGCTGAAGTCCTTTGTATTTGTGATTTCACTTAAGGCTCACCAAGTGCACAGCAACCACACGTTACGCTAAAGTCACTTTGGGTGGCCTGGTGCAAATCACTTTCTCTCATCTTCTCCCTCCACAAGACGCGACATATCAGCTACCTTCGGCGCTCTGCTCTCCCCTTGGGTAAATCTGATTCAGGAAGCTCAGCAGCAGGACACTGCCTTTTCCCCCGTCCATCCTCGGAACGCTGTAATATCTCCTCTCTCTCTGGTTCTCACGATATGGCATCTGCAAATGAAACAGAGGTTGAGGTTGCGAAAGCACCATCTCTTCGGTGGGTTCTGCATTTTTCCTTGCTTTCGGGATTGTGCAGCTCACAATACCCAGCACACTTCACCAGTCTGTAGTCACGGTCAAGATTGGAATCGATAAACACCCGTTCGTCATACATAGAGAGCGCCTCTGTCACTATTCTTCCTACTTCAGGACTCATTTCACTGGGAACGAGGCCGGCAGGCATACCATGGAGATACCAGACCAAGATAGAGAAATCTTCAAGATAGTAGAGCATTGGCTGTACAATCAGAAGCTCCACCAGCCTGATACGGGCGATGGTGACCTAGAGTTGTCTGATATGATCAGAGTCTATGTCTTCGCGTTCAAGTTCGGTATGCCCTTACTGCAGAATGCAATTGTGGATTCTGTTCTCGCGATTAGAGGCATCTTGGCCGAATCACAAGATGTACAGTATCTCTGCAAGAACACCCCTCTAAAAGCTCCTTTACAACGGCTTCTGGTGACTATGTTCGCCTTGGACGCTAAACCCCTATGGTTCGAAAGCCGCATGGACGACCTTCCAAAGGGCTTCATTTCGCGCATTGCGTTACTCAACATATCGAGACTCGCACGCAGACTTCCAGACAATCCGTCGCCGTTTGAGACGGACATCTGCCAGTACCATGAGCACAACAACACCACCGAGACCTGTCCAGCAAAGCGCAACAGACCATCGAAGAGGAAGCGTGATAGTGTTGACTAGTGGGCACAGCAGATTGGTCTTGGTAGTCGACGGCATTGCAGATGGACCGCTCGTTGCTCGAGCTTTCCAGATCCCAAATGAGCGTCCTTCGCGTCTCTTTACTCATTCGAAAAGGGAGCTCACCCAACGCACACAACCATAAAGACGTTCGCCCAGCTCCGTCAAAACATTGCAAGATCAAGCTGGTCCATAGCAAATGTACGCGTAGCCTTCTTAGAAAGCCAAAATCAAGTTGATACTTCGATAACTGTCGATCCAACGATCCAGACGCAACCTGGCGATTGTGACGATGGAGTGTTGTGCTTCTAAACACCTTTAATCGCTTGAGCCGACTGTCCAACAAGATCATCAGATGTATTGCTGACTGATTGACCTGCTAAAGGCATATATGAGTTCCGATATCACATTGAGATACTGTAGGGGCCTCATGACGGGCCAACAATGCGCGCGCAAAGGAACCCCCAAATCGAGCGCCCCGCCAGCCCTAGCCCTAGCCTTACAGGTAGCTTCCCAACAACACGACCACAACTTCCCTGCAGGAAACCCTCCTTCCCGCCTTCCCACGACCACGCTGTACCCCAACATCTCCGACAGATTGCCCTTCCACTCCGCCCGCCGCACACATGTCGACAGCACCCTCCACGCTTCCCAAGTTTACATCATCCCCTCGGATCCGTGGCACGACCCACCGACGCCGTGAACGACAAACAATCCACGCTCTGGGACCACGTCGCCGGCAATCGGACGAGCACGAAGCCGCACACGCCGTTCAGCGAGCGAGAGGAAAGCAGGGCGGATCTGCCAGTTATGTTGCGAGCGGGAAGTGTGAGGGAAGGCGGCCGAAGAGCGTGGCTCTGATACGATACAACATGCATAATCAGCAGAAATCAAGCATCGCCTAGACCACGAAGACGACTGAAGCCGACGGCATACCTACTCTCGCCCCGCCCTACACCAATAGGCGCGCACCGACTCCGCCCGACCACCATCGACTTCCTCTCCCCCCACCTCACCCGCCTCACTCTCAAACCCCATCCTCAGCATCCCCCCCTCCCCGCTCCGCCGACGACAGCGCCCCTCTCGCCGCTGGCGCGCACAACCCACCGCGGCCAATAAACACCTCTTCCCGCTCGCGGCGCCGGGCCGCGTTTGATCGTTATCCTTTCCTCCGCCCTCGCGACCCGGGCGCCCCTCGGCATCTCGCTCGCTGGCCGCGTCGAGTCCTCTGCTCGCTGTCCAGCACGCGCGCCGCCGGGGCTGTTGAGGTGCAAGGCGGACCCGCGGAGACGACGAGGCGAGACATGAGTGAGTGCCAGGTGGGGTGGTGGAGGTGATGCGGGCGTTGAGGCACGCGGGGGGGATGGGGGCGAGTCGTGGGATTGGACGGCTGTTGGGGCCGGTGGGGGTTGGGTGTGAGGAGACGAGCCGAGATGTGTGGTGTTGCGGGCGGTGTGTGGGTGTAATGGTGGGGTGAATGGAGGGAGGCTGGGGCGAGGGCCGGGGGCGAATGGGGGGGGAACTGAAGGTTGAAACGGTGTCGAGGGGGAGGGGATGAGTGGAGGGAAAGGCGGGGTAGGACGACGTGTTGGGTACGGTGATCAGCGAGTTAGGGTCGCCACGGACGTTGAGGGAGGTTGGTGTGGTGCGGGAAAGGCTGGATGGGCTGGTGGTGGCGGAGAATATTGTGCGGGACCGGGGCTTGCAGGCCGAATCTAGTGCCGTTGATGGAGGAGGGGCAGGTATTAGGAATTGGGAGGCGGTGTTGGGGTGAGGTGAGAGAGAGCCTGAACAGGGTGTTTTGCTATGCGGAGTAGAGAGCGAATGATTGACCTTCACATAGAAAGGCCCGATGAATTGTCGGTAACTTGATTATCCGTACATGGTCTCTTTGCTGACAGAGCCACTGTAATAGAAAGACGTGATCAGTTCTTCCCTTGCCTCATCGCAACCTCCCAACCCTCGAATCATTGCTACCACCTCTTGAGCCCAGCTCAAAAGCCCAACCAGAACGAGAGTCGAAAGACCCTAACGATACTGAACATCCCTTGTAGGACGAAGTAAAGCAACGGGTATATGTTTCAGCAAACCAACAAGCGGATCAAGAACACGGCATACATGTATAAATCATAAGCTGATGGGGTAAAAATAGTGCAACATAACATAGCAGATAACTCCAGTGGATTATTGGGCATGATTAGATTTCGTCTAGCAAAACTCCGGTTCTTGGGGGTAGAGAATAGTGAGAAAGCGATGTGCTGGAACGCAGATGTGGTGGGGAAACAGTGATGTATGTCGAGCAAGACTGGGAGCGGGTGGAGGAGTGTGGGGTCCAGAAGGTGTGCGTAGAAGAAGAGAGAGGGCTGGTGTTGGTGGTAATTATTCGCGCTCAACGCCTCGTATCGGTTCGGCTGGGTTGCCGGCCGAGACGATGAAAGCGCCGATACTCTGAGATCAAAGTTAGCAACAATGTATTTCGGCTCATACGCTTATCTCCAAGACCTACCTTGGTGACGACGCTTCCCGCTGCAACCGTACTACACCGGCCAATTGTGACACCTGGCATGATGATAGCGCGACATCCGATCCAACAGTCGTCCTCAATGGTGATGGCGTTTCCCATGGCCGGTCCTTGACTTCCTTTCCGCTTGGCGGGGTCGATGGGCAGCGTGCCGCCTTGGAAATTCACATTCGGTCCGATCACACATCTAGAGCCAATGCGCACGCTGCAGGTGTCAGTGATGGTGCAGTTGGCGGAGATGAGGACATCGTCGCCGATGATGATGTTGTAGCCGTAGTCACAGGTGAAAGGGGCTTCAACTACGACTCGCTCGCCGACACTGCCCACCGGCGATATTGAGCTTATTGATCCTGGTGTACCGGCGCCACTGCCTCCGCTGTGGTGGGAGCTGTATGGAGAAGGTTGTAAGATTTCACGGAAAAGTCTTGCGCGTTCTTCCCGGCTGACACCAAGGTTGGGGTTGGTGGAGTTGTTGAAGCGCCAGACGGCTGCTTTGCACCGTTCGCGTTCCTCGAGCAAGATTGGGTTGAAGGGCCGGTAAAGTTCGCCTGCGAGCATCTTCTCCTTCTCTGTGCGCTCCATTCGATGAGGTGCAGGTCGGAGTGAAGTGGTGTGCTGAAGCGCGAGTTGCGCGGCAGCTTGGGCTGAGTGAGTTTGTGGACTTGCTACGTTGGGTGGAAGGTACGGGCGATGCAGCGTTGATTCCGAGGAATGGGTGGAGCTGCTATGGTGTTCGCGAGACAATTCGTGAAGTGGTGGAACGCCACGGTAGTCCGTCTTCGGTAGGTGATCTGAAAGATAGGATGGGTTCCCCGGGTTTGGCCAGGTTCCCTTTGACCACGGTACTCTTGACTTCGAGCGTGTTGGACTTGGGACCCGTTGTGACTGGTCTCGATCCTCTTCTATCATGATCGGTCTAATCTTTCTACCTTCCGACGAATTGTGCCGTTGGAGATGTGGTTGTTGGATTTTCGCATAGATATCGGGGTTGATCTCGCTACTGTCACGTGGTTGCAGGTTGCCCTGGTATGGATGAGCCGGTGCATCTGGATAGCCGTCCTTTGACTGCAAAGGTACGGGTCCTTTGCTGCTAGATGGCTTTTGCCATGTATTCCGGGTATTATACCCTTGACAGACGAAACCACCACGAAGGCAATTGTTGCCTGTGGGCCAGATCAGTTGGTTCAAATTTTCAAGGAGGTACATCCGTGTGAACTTACATTCAGGGTGCTGTTCATCACACTTCTTCTTCCGCCTTCTGCAGGTCATACAGCCGGTTTTGGTTCGGTTGCTGAATACCCTCTTCCGCCGCTTCCGCTCCGCTTCGACTCCTGAAAGTGGGGTGTTGCCTGTCCCATACTCCGCATACCGCTGAGGTGTGCCCCGCTCGTCATCATCCTCTGGACTGTCCGTGCCTCCACCCCTTTGCGATTGCTGTTCGTACATTCTTGACTCTTCCTGTAAAGTCTCCGCTAAGTGTAGATCTGCTGGGTCGGTCCGTTGTGTACTGTATGTCTGACTCGTGGACTGTGGCTCTTGACTATACCACCCCTTTGCTGATTGAGATTGCTCTCGACTTTCAATTTCCAAGGGAGGATACTTTGACCGGATCCCTCGATTGTCGTCGTGGGTCGGACTATCGTGGCGGTAGTGCGACTGCCGCTGGAGCGGGGCCTCGGTCTCCTCTATCCCCGGAATCGTCCCTGATTCGTGCTCCAGTCGGCGCTGTTCCGGGCTCTTCGGCATACTGTGACTATGATATGAGGTTGCACTCGAGGTCTGGCGTTCTTCCGAGTCGGATCTTTTGCGCTTGTGAGGGCTGGTACTGGTGGAATCAGAACTGTAGTTGTTTGGCGGCTGAGGATGACGCCCGCCGGGCACGTAAGTCTGTCCTCCATCACCGTTTGTGGAGGTCTTGGCCCAGTCGTCCCTCTGACTGCCTACCGACAGCCTCTCCTCCGGCCTCTGTAAATCGCTGGGCTCATCACGCGGCCCGCCCTCCTCAATCTGTGATCGTTCCGGAGCTTTACCGTTAGGATGTGAGCTCGATGTCGCAGATTCCCGACCGTTGACGGCGGTGAAACGCGAAGGACTGGTTTCCGTCACATGGTCTTTCTCGGCAATGTCACCATTACCGTGGTGGTTGGATGTGACAGCCGCCATTTGAAACGTGGAATGTCGTACTGTGACCGGTGGCGACCATACGAATTAAACAGTAATGGCGCAAAGCTTGCTGGTTTCAATTCAAAGGTAGCCGTAATAGTGACTCGAACTTCGGTTTGATGTGTGGCGTGCTATTAAGATGCTTCAACTTGGGCCGAGTACTTTGCCCTTATCCAGTGAGAACGAACCACCCCACGCCTTCTGTCAGACGAAGTCTGTAAGCCCTTATCCTTTTGGCCGACCTCGTTCCTCCTCCGATCACACTTGACGCTCAGTAAACTGGGAGACTGAGCAGTAACGATGCCAGTTATGGTGCGCTTTCAAGGCAATGCGCGCTAAGCTCTCGCAATCGAAGGCGCAAAGATATGCCTCAACAGAGATGCTACTTCTCGAGGCGACCTTCCAATGTTGAGTCTCAGACGTCGGAGGATTCGGTGCTATGTTTCTCTCCAACTGATTATCTGTCGCTTAGGCGTCTAGGTCTGCCGCTGATGAAGCGCGGACAGATACAGATGTTCCCGGATAACGAGTAACGAGAATAACGACAGAAATTCGCGATGTCGAGTGAAGTGACGGTAGAAGGTGAATATTCTGAATAATTCTTCACTTCGATATCGACAGCGACTTCGAATACTGTTGCCACCAACCACAGGATACCCAGATAGTGAGATGAAAGGGGTGGTGGGATGTTGCAACGGCTCCGCGCGCGCGAGGATTGGCGATGGGCAGACTAAATAATACTCGTACCGACGAAGCACTCGGTAAGTTACAAAGATGATTTTGAGTCCGGTCCAAATCCACTAATTTATGGCAGTTGCCAATCGCCTGCGGTGCACACCCCATGCGCTGCGGCGATGCGCGGCAACTGAGAGGTTCTTACCTACGAAGTATACCTTACATGAGTTAAACAGAATTAGCTTCGAAGGCCGCGCTGCTACTGCGTCAACAAGAATGAGAAACCGATCCAATCTTCCGCGACGGCAACTCAAAAACTCAAGCCAGGTGGTGGCTTGGTTGACACACGGGCGATACCAGACTACTGTCTCCGTACTAGCAGATCCCAGTGGTGAGGAGTGCGACTCAGAAGGTACAATAACTAGTCGCCCGAGCAAGAACACCGACGGACGTAGATTCCACAAAACTTTGTCGGGGGCCACGGCGGCAGCACATCATTATAAGAGTTACGGATGATGAGGTTCTCTGAGTTCCTTCAGGATCAATGTAGGATACGGGGGCGAGGCGGTTGTGGGATGGGCTGGCGCGGCTAAAGAAATTGGCCGGGCCGTATTGAATTGAAGATCGGAAAGTCTGATGGAAAGCCCAACAAAGGCAACGAAGTAAATAATATTTAGTGCCTGGTCTGTCACACCAGAGGGAAAAAGATGGGATGGCAAGATCGGGGACGCAGCAGACGGGATGACGATGGCGCTCTCTTCACCTCGCCCATCTTCCTCTTCGGTCGTGCTGCTGCTGTCTGTTGATGCAGGTCTGAGGCGCAGGGCCCTGACTAGCTTTGGCGGGGTCCCTCATGGCTGGGATGGTCAGACCAGGGGAGGCGATTCGCTCGAGCCAGCCGGGATTACTCAAGCACGCGTGACGTCGCCACTGATTGGTTCATGGTCCGAGCAGATATCACAGCGCTTATCTAGGATCTGCCAGGCGCTTTTGGCGTTGGTGAAGATGGCTGAAGAGTTGGAAGCATGGCTATGCCGAACAGCACAACAGCAACTCCCGGGCATTTGCAGCGCCTTGGGCCCTTTTCGACACTACTAAGGTAGGTATGATCTGACATCCACGCTGACGCAGCACGAGAGGCGCAGGGAATGCACAACGGCGTGTAACAACCATTGGCTTTAGCGTCACTTAGTACTGACGTTACGTTTTGAACAGCCAGATGAGGCATGGCTTCACTAACGACACGTCTATCCGAATTGTTGTGCCGCCCATCCACCCATCAGGATGGATCACCGATGATGAGACGACGAGGCAGTCCTGGCGCTAGCGTCACCAGCTAACCAACGCTGAAGAGGTGTGAAGATCCCGGCTATAGGAACTAGTAAGGTCGAGTGACGAAGCTGCAGAAGAGGGGCAACGACCAGAAAAACACCATCGATCAAGTCCTATTACTCGTTCTCTGATGTTGGCAAACCTTATACTGGGTAGAATCTCCTCATGCGATGAGCCAAGAGCCCGAAAGGCAGAAGGCAAAAGGTCCAAGTATGGGGATGCAAGAACGAGAGTAGCACTCTGTCATGAAACAGTCATGTATGGAAAGGCGGCTGTAACAGGTACTTGAGTGAGCACTCTTATCATGTTATCATGTGGTACTCCACACTTTCTCAAATACTGTTAGGGAGGTAATGACGGAGCGGAGCCTTTCTGACGACGATGATGCCTGCAACTGCCATGTTTTTCTGCGGGCCGTCCTGTGAGTATCATGTACATGTGAGTAACTCTGCGAAGCAAGCCATAGCCATAGCCATGACCATACCATCGCTAGCTACATATCAGTATTGTGTTAACGTTTCCAGTCGGGAAAGTGTATTTTCAGTTCTGTCGCGCTGTCTTCCCGCTTGCTTTCTCGCCAGCCTCGCCTGTCATTGGCGCTGCAAAGCGCAGCAATTTCAACTTCAACCAATGATCGCCTCCACCCAGCCTGACCGCAGCGGACCGCGGCGCGGCTACCAGCCCGCTTGGGATGTCTGTGTCTGGTGGTACAAGTACCTCAGGTACCTAAGGTAGTTACGAAGTATGAAGTACCTTAAGTTCCTTGGGAAAGAATAGTCCGTCAGCATTGAGCTAACAATGGTGCATGTAGTAGCGTACATGTGTTTGGCCATAACACACGCTGACTGTATGCGCTGTGCTGTTTCAGCCAAGCAGGAAACGTAAACGAAAACGGACCACAGCATGACTGAGAACCTTCAGTTTACTACCTAGACTATCGACAAGGCGTCGTCCTACGTGTTACAAACCCTACCCACCAGGTACGTTAGATGTCAGTGGGCAAGTATATGTATGTTTTTGCAGGGACTGACGAAGTTGCAGGACAGTGATTGTCTCAGGGCATGGCCAATATTTGATATCAGTACTCCGTACTCAGTATATGACCAACCTCCTATCACTACTACTCAGTATGGATCAATTCTGCTACGAGGAATCTTCAAGCACACCACCACCACACGCCCGCTGCAGTGGGTATGACCCCTAACAGAAATGCCTTGCCTTATCTGATCCACGCCTCACAGCCTCGTCAATAACCCCTGCATGCGCAGGGATGGCGTAGATGTGCGAGGAGGTGTGGTCCAGAAATTATTCACCCTACTTGTTTGTTGTCAGAAAGACTGGAGCGAGACTAAGACACACTGATGGCTGGTTGGGAGACTATCATGGCGGATTGCTAACTAACTTCATAGAAGAATTGAGATCATCAATATTCATGCATGCACACCCAGGCTCCCTCCCCCTCTCCCTCCATGACACGCGCCCATGCGTAATTGCAGCACCGATCGACCTCCATAACTAATGGACCGCTTGCAGCATATCGATGCTCAGATCACTCCACGAGCTTTCTTTCTGGCCTGCGCACTCTTAAATCAACCTCTTCCTTACATCTCCGACAGTCTTTCCTTCAGAAACATGTGCCTGACGATCATCTGCACAACGGCTTGACTTGGCATGCACTTGAACGTGGCAAACTGCCGATGCATCTATAGATCATCACCGTTGAAGATCTCATCAGTCCGAAACCTGGAGCTCGTGGCCTGTCTCAGCATCTATGCCTCTGTCCGGTCTTCTTCTTAAGCATGAATGTCTTGCATGGATCTTGCCAGACAGCGAACAAACGCCCAGCTCACGCCGACTTTTCAGTACCTTCCTCTCTGTTCTTAGCTCCGCATACGTCAAATAACCGCCGTGGAGAGGACCCTACCGTGGTCATTACCTACAGCGGCTATGCTCATACTGCTGTCTGGGAGGGCATTCACTGCGTGAAGAATCTCGGAATGCTCATGGACTTCCCGCTTCTAGCCGACCACGTTCTTCACTTGATATGCAGCTCAGAAAGCCTGAAATTCGTCTGTCAGTACCTGCACAGGATGATATGCAGACATCTGACATGCCTCTGCATTTCCATGAGGCACGTTCTCGGCTTATGATAACCATAGATCGCTCAATCCATAGTCATAACATTCGAGAGAAAATCAACATGTCACTCTGATTTTGCCGGAGGGGTCGACGACGTTGTTGATGATCTCCCAAATGCTCTTTCTCATAACTCCAGCTCTGAAAATCTGTAGATTCTCTTATCGAAGCGGGCGAGTCAGTTTACTCTCAACCGTCTGCAGCAAGCTGACGCTACTACCAACGACAAGCTACTGAGGCAAGATGAGCCATATGAGGGACTACCAGACAATAGATCAGTTCGTAGTCACCGCAGCATCTTTATATTTATCGAGTTCGAGATAACCCTAATGCTATGCATGCATTCTTGTTCAATACGGACAAGGGGATGCTCGGGAAATGCCGAGGTTCGCTCGTCCCGAAATATACGGTAATAATCCACAACAGTGGAGTAGTGGTGATTGATGCTATACGGGTATGGGAACGATCACCTTGCTCATAACAAGATGATCAACGTCCTTTTTGCAATTCCACTTACACTCCAAACTCACCCACTCGATCTTACTGACAAGGCATCATGAGGTGTCACACCAATTGGCTTTCGAAGCCTCCGGCTCTTCGCCGGCTCAACGTCTACAGTCCGGATAGCCTGCAGTGTGCCAGATCGCGACATCCCCCTTCCGCCCAGCACATCTATCCGCCTCTCAGAGGCTTCGGTAAAGGGAATCAGCAAAGATGGGCATCCTCCAAAACCGCCCCCCGGCCTCGGACAGCCCTATTCTTCCCCGGTAACCCCTCCAACTCTCGAGTCTCTCAACCCAGGTCGCTGACCCTGGAAAACAGGTCAAGGCGTTCAGCGAGTCGGCATGGCCACCGACTGGCTCGAAGCTTTCCCGCAGACCGTCAAACCCTTCCTCGACGAAATGGACTCTCTCGTCCAATTCCCCCTCAGCCGGATCATCGCCGACGGCCCCAACTCCACCCTGACCGCCACCGCGAACGCACAACCCGCCATCATGGCGACCTCGATCATGGTGCTGCGGGTGCTGGAGAAAGACTTCGGATTCAAGACCGACGAGCGCGTCGACGTCACGCTCGGCCACAGCCTCGGCGAATTCGCCGCGCTCGTCGCAGGCGGCTACCTCTCCTACCCGTTCGCGCTGAAGCTGGTCCGGCGCCGCGCCGAGGTGATGGCGCGGTGCTCCCGCGAGGTGTCCGAGGCGGACGGCGGTGCGTATGGCATGGTGGCGCTGGTGTGCGAGCCCGATCGGCTGGACTCGTTGATCGAGACGATCCACGCCTTCTTGGGCCATGCGAGTCCCGGGTCCAGGGACGACTCCAGCTACCATGTGCCGCCGATCGAGCAGGTGCTGATCGCCAATGAGAACAGCAAGAATCAGATCGTGTTGAGTGGTAGTCTGGAGAGGATCAAGACGCTGTTGGTGCAGCTGCGCCAGTTTGGAGGCCACGATCCGCGTGCCGTTGCGCTCAAGAGCGATAGCCCTTTTCACAGTCCGATCATGAAGCCGGCGGCGGAGACGATGAAGCGGATGCTTGAGACAGACGACGACGTTTCGTTCCCGGGCATCATGCCGTGCGTCAGTAACGTCACGGCTAGACCGTTCGAGAGTAAGGCAGAGTTGAAGGATTTACTGGCGAGACAGTGCGTGGAGACGGTGAGGTGGTGGGATAGCATCAAGTATTTAGACCAGGAGCACAATGTCCGAAGGTGGATCGGTGTTGGTCCGGGCAAGGTGGGGAGGAACCTCGTCGGGAAGGAGGTTGGGATGAAGGGAAGAGATGTGGTCAAGGGCGGAGGGGTATGGGGCATCAGCGTCCCGAAGGAGGTGGAAGGGGTCTTGAGGGCGTTGGAGGAGACGGAGAAGTTCGTTGACGAGGAGGCCTGAGCTGTCTCACAGTACGTGACGTGCCGTGTGCCCTTTGACTTGCGCAATGGCCGAGAACGATATTAATCGGGAGCGACGAACGTCAAGGGCCCACCATGGTCGCAGCCCCCGAAACGAAAGACACTCTTAAGCTACGAACACCGGCCGGGAGGACGCTACGCTTTCGTACACTCCTCGGTCGTTGATAAAGCAGACGAACATCATTCACCAAAAACCCTTCCGACCGCGGTCGGAACACCACCAGCGAAGCTAGGAACCCTACTGCGCCGAAACTATCGAACTTCAGCGAGCATCGTCTTGAAAGCTGAACGGTCCAATTTCTCCAAACGAATTAACTCTCCACCTCATTGAACATCTCTCAACGCGATACGGACAGAGTCTGCATCGTCTGAGTCATCCAGACGTACTGGCACTACCGCTTGGCGCCATCAATCCGGTCAATCCAACTGGATCGAGTCGACCCATACCTTCATCTTCTACGCACCTACCCCCTGAGAGGACCACCGAGATTTCATCGGCTTTTCGTATGGAAATACTTTGTGTTGGAACCTAAAGTCCACAGTTCACTCTCGCATTTTCGCTCTCTGTCTACGATAGGATGCTCTGGCTTATATGTAGTTTAACGTGTTAATATACAAGTCGCTCTGAACAAAGCGACGGCGTCCCCTCTTTTGCACGCTCGTACTCGCGATACTAATATCTTACTTCGCCCTGGTTCGAATAGGGTGAATGACAAAACTCTATCACCACACCAGCGGACTCCTCTCCGTTTTCCAAGCCCGCAGCGGCGAGCTTAGCCTTACAGAACCTCCACCGCATATCCAAACTCGCACACCCACTCGCACAACACCAACGACATCGCCCACCCCACCCCAGTCATCTCGACCCCTCAACCCCACCACGGCCCTTCCCATCCCCGCTTCCCCCCACCCCACCCTGCACCTTCTCCTCCTCCACCTCCCTCTCCTCCGCCTTCGCCCTCAACCCATCGACCCCCATCCCCCACAAAC
>JAABUJ010002452.1_pt1 | contig 22995 bp, 12 predicted proteins | sample 5559131 | NCBI WGS metagenome assembly JAABUJ01 (sample SAMN10711875, study PRJNA513366) | rock metagenome | isolation source: Antarctica rocks | place: Antarctica: Victoria Land, Mt New Zealand nord | collected 2016-01-07
CCGGCGAGTGACACTGCCCTTCCGAGCAGTCCCGCGAAGTGAAAGGACACGCGATGGCCCCACAGCCGCTCTATCAGTCCTGCACGCCACGCTCTTCCGTGTTCGATGCCTCTCTGGCCGATACGGTGTACGACCTCAACAGCTTGAGAGAGATCGACGCCCCGTCCTTCTTTGCCGAGAACTACGTCACGGCCGGCATGAAACAGCTCCTGACCGAGGGATTCAAGAGGCTGGGAGGCTCGTCGCACAACTCGTCCGGCGCGTTCCTGCTCAGCCAGAGCATGGGCGGCGGGAAGACGCACAACCTGCTGGCCCTGGGACTGCTCGCGCTCCATCCAGAGCTGCGAGACCAGGTGATGGGCGGCTTCCAACCCACCGACAGCCTGGGGAAGGTCAACGTGGTTGCCTTCAGCGGCCGAAAGACCAACACGCCTTATGGCATCTGGCATGAGATAGCGGAGCAGCTCGGTAAGGAAGAGATCTTCGGCCGCCTGTAGAGCCCGTTGCGCCCTCCCGGCGACGACGACTGGGTCACCCTGCTCACCGGCCGGCCAACGCTGATCCTGCTTGACGAGCTTCCGCCCTACTTCGAGGCGACACGCGCCACACCGGTGGGTGGAACCACGCTCGACGTGATCACCACCACCGCGCTGGCCAACCTGCTGGTCGCGGTAAACAGCGGGAAGCTGCCGAATGTCTGCGTGGTGATGACCGATCTACGGGCCAGCGCCTACGGCATGGGGCACAACGCGATCAACCAGGCGCTGGGCAATCTCGAACGCGAGACGCAGCGATCGGTCACGCGCATCGACCCGGTCCAGCTCAATTCGGACGAACTCTACCATATCCTTCGTACCCGGCTGTTCGAGCGCGTCGGCGACACGGCGCAGGTCGAGGCGGTGGCCTCCGCCTTCGGCCAGGCGGTCGCTGAGGCCAACCGAGTGGACCAGACCAAAGAGTCCGCCGCCCATATGCAGCAGAGCATCGTGGGCACGTATCCCTTCCACCCCGGCATTCGTGACCTCTACGCGCGCTTCCGCGACAATCCCGGCTTTCAGCAGACCCGTGCCCTGATCCGGATCATGCGGTCGGTGGTGGCGGGGCTCTGGTCGGAGGACGGCGCCGAGGCCAAGCGGCGGTATCTGATCGGCGCCCACGATCTCGACTTTCTCTCGTCCGACATCGCCAGCGAGATTCGCAACATCAACGGATCGTTCGAGAATGCCATCGCGCACGATATCGTCGATACCGCTGGTACTGCCGTTGCGCAGCAGATCGACGCGGAGTTGCAGGGGCGGGACGCCCGCGACGCGGCGGCGCTGATCTTCCTCGCCTCCCTTTCCCAGGCGGTCGACCCGACGCTGGGACTCGATCGCGGCGAGTTGGTCGGGATGCTGGCTGCCCCCCAGCGTGACCTTGGCAGACTCAACGAAGCGCTCGACGAGTTGCAGCGCCGAGCCTGGTATCTTCACGCCTCGGCCGCCGCCAAGCTCTTTTTCCGCAACGTCGAGAACATCAACGCGCGGTTGGAGAACTATGCCCAGCAGGCCATGGACGAGGACCGCGAGGTCGTGCTGCGCGAACGCCTGCAGCTCATGTTCAAGCCGGTCACGGTGGCGGTCTACCAGTCGATCGAGGCGCTGCCACGCCTGGACGAAGTGACGCTGGTGCAGAACAGGACCACGCTCGTCATCTTTCGCCCCGCCGCGTCCGCACTGGCCGAGATCAGAGAGTTCTGGGACCACCAGCAGTGGAAGAATCGGGTGCTCTTTCTGACCGGGGAAACCAGCGGCTATCACCGCGTGCTGGAGGAGGCGGCCTACCTCCGCGCCATCGGCATCATCGTTCGTGAGTTCCGGCAAAAGAATGTCGCGGAGGGCGATGAGCAAATGATCACCGCCATCGAGCGGCAAAGCAAGATCGAGGGACAGTTCTACCTGGCGTGCCGCGAGACCTTTCAGTCGCTGTACTACCCCAGCAAGAACGGCCTGACCCCGCTCGACGTCGAGTGCGTGTACGCGCAGAACAAGTTCGAGGCGGAGGGGCAGATCACCAACGCACTGCGAGAGGTCCACAAGTACACCGACAAGACCAGTGTCGACGACGGTTTCGCGACCTCGATCGAAAACCGCCTGTGGCCCATGACCTCGAAGGAGGTCGCCTGGAGCCAGATCCAGCAGAACGCGGCGAGTAACTCCGCGTGGACCTGGCACCATACCCGCGCGCTGGACGAGACGCGCGATGAGATGGTCAAACGGGGCCAGTGGCGCGACCTGGGCGGAGGCTTCTATGAGAAGGGTCCGTTTCCGCCGCCGTCTACCGAGGTCTCGGTCCAGCAGCTCAGCCGGAACTCAGAGACCGGAGAAGCCACGCTGCGAGTAAGACCGTTGCACGGCGATATCGTGTACTACGCGGAGGACGCCACGGTCTCCACCAGCAGCCCGCGACTGGAAGGGCAGGACCTCAAGACCAGCGCGCTCACCGTGCAGTTTCTGGCCGTGGACAGCACCAAAGAGCACCAGACCGGCGAGCCGTACCGGTGGCAGAACAGCATCACGCTGCGCTCCCGCTACTATGACGGCGCCAATGGCAAAATGTGCGAGTTGCGGGCCGCCCCCAGCGGGGCCATCCGGTACTCGACCGACGGCAGCAGCCCAGCGTCGAGTGGCGACCGGTACGGCGAGCCGTTCAGCGTGCCGGCAGGCGCCGCGTTGGTGCAGGCAGTGGCCGAGTCAGCGGGAATCTACAGCGAAACGCTACGCGTCGAGGTCCCACGGGGCCAGCCGGGTGCGGCGCTTACGCTCGACCCGTCTAAGCCGGCGACGTACACGCGCTCTATCTCGCGCGACTCCTCAACCGATGCTTACGCATTCTGCGATGCCGCCCACAAGCGGGGTGCAAAGCTGGCCGGCGTCGCCCTAACCGCTGCCAGAGAGAAGCACTGGCTGGAGTTGAGAAGCGATGATGCACTGTTCCTCGATGCGGCGACGGTTCGCGCTCAAATCACTGCACTCCGACAGCTGCTCCCTGAAGGCAATTCCGCGGTGACGGTGACCCTGGCGACTGAAGCCATCAAGACCCCGTCTGGGCAGGACCTGCTCGACCTGGTCGAGGACATGAAGGACCAACTGGATCTCACCAAGGTGGAGCAGTAGATGCCGGTCATGGTCGCCATCGACTTCGGCTTCGATCCCGCCCGCTCGCCGCATCACTTCGCCGTGCTGCCCAGGGGCAGCACGACCGTCCAGTTCGTCGAGCGGTTCGACTATGGCGAGCGACCGGAGGACGATGCCGTCGTGCCCAGAGAGACGCTGAAGGCAGAGCTGGACGGGGAGCGTTGGCAGCGCATCAGGGAGGAGGCGGCGGACGTGTTCAACGCCCACCTGCGGGCGGCGGGCTTCCGCAGCGGGGCCTGGCGCAAGGGCGCGCCAACCCTGCTGGCGCCGCATCTCGGTCGTGAATTGCTCCTCCTGGTGTGGGCGGTGGAGGGCCAGGATCTCTCGCTGCTGCCCGCCGTCCGCCTGAACTGGCGCGGCTTCGCGCCGGAGGAGCGCTGGTGGCTCTACAGCACCATTAACGCCAGCAGCCGCCACCCCGACCACGCCGGCCGCGGCTGGCGCAAGGCGATCAAGATTGCGCTGGCGGAGAACCCGGTGGATACCGACGGCTTCCTGAGGGAGTCGCGCGCCGCCGCCCCGCGGCCTCGCGGACGGAAGGGCGAACCGGAGGCCATGCAGCAGCCATCCCTGCTGGACTTAGACGCCTCGCAGCCCGCGCTCCTGCCCCTATCCGTGCCGAACGAATGAGGCTGCCATGACGCTGACCGAATCGACCCCCGCGCCGGTCGAGACGACCGGGACGCGAGCCTTCATGGAGATGCAGTTTCCCGTCTCCAGACTCTCCAAAGAGTCCTATAAGGAACGCAAGGGCGCCCAGGGGCAGGCGCTCACCGGCCTGGGCAAGTGGTGGGGCCGCAAGCCGCTGGTTTTGGTGCGCGCCATCATCCTCGGGCTGCTGCTGCCCGCCACCGATGATCCCGCGCGCGATCGCGACACCTTTTTGGCCTTGATGACCATGGACGACGACGGCCTGTGGCGACGTGCCGGCGCCACGCTGCCAGTCAAGAGGGCTTATGAATACGCCGTTGGTCGCGAGCGCGAGCAGTTCTTCACCGTGACCGAGGGCAAGGTCGTGTGGCGAGCGGGCCTGACCGCCGAGGAGCGGCGCGGCATGCAGCGACGCGCCTTTAACCGCATGAACTACGACGCAAAGCTCGAGTTCTGCATCAGCCCGGAGGAGGCCGGCGGCCCGACCCTCGAAGCCTGGCCCGCCATCAACGCCCATCTCGGCACCCAGGCCACCTGCCTGCAGGATCTGGTGGCGGAGCTGGGCCGCCGGCGGTGGGGGCACACGCCCCGCGTGGGAGACGTGTTCAGCGGCGGCGGCAGCATCCCGTTCGAGGCGGCACGGCTCGGCTGCGATGTCTACGCCTCGGACCTGAACCCGGTGGCCGCCCTGCTCACCTGGGGCGCGATGAACGTGGTGGGCGGCGGCCAAGAGGCGGTGGATCGCGTGGCCGCAGCCCAGCGTCGGGTATTCGACCGGGTGCAGCGTCAGGTGGAGGCCTGGGGCATCGAGCGTGACCCGGATACCGGCTGGATGGCGGACGCCTATCTGTACTGCGTCGAGGTGCTGGACCCTGCCACCGGCTGGCGCGTGCCGCTGGCCCCGTCCTGGGTCATCGCCCGCCGGGCCAAGCAGGTGGTGGCGCGGCTGATTCCCAACGACGCCTCGCGTTCCTTCGACTTCGAGGTCATCGAGGGAGTCGACGCCGCCGCGCTCACGGCCGCGGAGGAGGAGGGGACCGCCAAAGACGGCGTCCGCTCCCCCGCGAGCCGCGACGGCCTCTGGCTACCGCCGGCGCAGCGCTCGACGACGTCTACTGCCCAGCTGCGGGGCCGGAGCGGCCTGCGCCAATGGGAGAATGACGACCTGATGCCGCGACCTGATGACGTGTACGGCGACCGGCTGTACTGCGTCCGTTGGGTTGATCCCGCCACCAGCCAGCGGCACTACCGCGCGCCTACCGCTGCCGATCTGGAGCGTGAGGAGCGTGCGCTATCGCTGCTGCGTGAGCGGTTCGCCGATTGGCAGGGGAAGGGCTACCTCCCGAGGCGCACCATCGAGCCGGGCAGCGAAACTGATCGCCCAATGAGGGAGCGCGGCTGGACCTACTGGCACCACCTCTTCAACCCGCACCAACTGCTGGTGCATGGCCTCTTCGCCGAGGCCATTGCCGGCGAGCCGGAATGGGAGCAGCGGGCGCTGCTGTTGATGATGGGACGGATGGCAGACTCGAACGCCCGACTGTGTCGGTGGCACTCCGGAAACGACCAACATGTAGCGGTTTTCTACAACCAGGCACTGAACCCGTTGAGCAATTACGGCTCCCGCGCGATAGCTTCACTGGAGACAGCCTTCTGCACCCCACTGTCAGCTCGACCCATTGGGGCACACGTTGAAGTCGCGTTGGTCGATGCACGCTCGGTCGGTGTCGACTGTGACCTATGGATCACAGACCCCGGCTACGGCGATGCCATCATGTACGACGAGCTCTCCGAATTCTTTCTCGCCTGGTACGACAAGGCGCTGCCCAGGCTCTTCCCAGGCTGGTACAGCGATTCCAAGCGGGCGCTGGCAGTGAAGGGTGAGGGCGCAACGTTCCGCACCACGCTGGCAGCGTGCTACCGGCGCATGGCGCAGCTCATGCCACTGGACGGGTATCAGGTGGTGATGTTCACCCACCAGGACCCGGAGGTGTGGGCCGATCTAACACTGGTTCTCTGGTCGGCGGGCTTGCAGGTCTCGGCGGCGTGGACCGTGGGGACCGAGACGGGAGCGGTCGGTGTCCGGCAGGGCAACCTGGTGCAGGGGACGGTGCTGCTGGTCCTGCGCAAGCGCGCAACCGAACAGCATGGCATCATGGGCGATCTCTACCCCGATATTCGGAGCGAGGTCGAGGCTCAGCTCAGGTCCATGCTGGCGCTCGACTCGAAGGACGATCCCAACTTCGGCGACGCCGACTACCAGCTGGCGGCCTATGCCGCCGCCCTGCGGGTCCTCACCGGCTACGCCACGGTGGAGGGGATCGACGTGCAGCGCGAGCTGGGCGCGCCACGCGGCAAGGCGCGCAGCCCCATCGCGCGGCTGATCGACCAGGCGGTGAAGATCGCCTCGGACAGCCTGATGCCCCGTGGCGTGGAACGAGCGGTGTGGCGGGCGGCGTCACCCGAGGAGCGTTTCTATCTGAAGGGAATCGAACTCGAGGCGCGGGGCGAAGCGCGCCAGGGCGTCTACCAGGAGCTGGCGCGCGGCTACGGCGCCGATGGCTTCAAGGCGCTGCTGGCCAGCGGCAAGGCCAACGCCGGCCGGCTTCTCGCCCCCTCCGAGCTCGCCAGCCGCGATGTGCGGCGCGCCGGCGAGGCGGGCTTCGGCGGTACCCTGCTGCGCCACCTGCTGCTTGGCGTGTATCGCACCGCCGGACACCCCGAGCGCGACCCCCGCCCGGCTCGCGAGAATCTGCGCCAGACTCTGCCCGACTACTGGAACCGCCGCCAGGCCGCCATGGCCATCCTGAAGTACCTCGCCGACACCGCGGCCCCGCTGACCACCGGTACCTGGGCGCTGGACACCCATGCCGCCAGGCTGCTGCACGACAGCCTGGCCAATCACGCCCTGTAATGGCCGGCACCCTTCAGCGCTACTCATCGCGACGGGCCAGGCTGACCGGATTTCTTCCCGGCCTGCTGGAGGGCGCCACCGGCTATGACCGCATCGCCGGATACTTCAACAGCAGCATCCTGGAGGTTGCCGGCGAGTCGCTGGAGACCCTGGCGGCGGGGACCACGGTCCGGGTGATCTGCAACAGCGAACTCGATCCGCTCGACGTTGCCACCGCGCGAGCCTTCCAGGGCGCCATGTTCCGCCAGTGGTGCGCCGCACTCCCCGAGGATATCCCCGAGGGGCTGTGCGCCCGCCTGGGACGCCTCGCCAATTTCCTGCAGAGCGGAAGGCTGCGGGTCAAGGTGCTGCCGGACCGCGTCTTCGGCCTGGTCCACGGCAAGGCGGGGGTGATCACCCGCGCGGACGGCAGTGCCATCTCCTTCATGGGCAGCGCGAACGAGTCGAAGCGCGCCTGGACCATGAACTATGAGCTCGTCTGGACCGATGAGAGCCAGGAGGGGATCGCCTGGGTACGCGAGGAGTTCGAGGCCCTGTGGTCGCATCCCGACGCCTTCGACCTGGCCGAGGGCGTGATCCAGGAGGTTGCTCGCCTTTCGCGCCGGATCGTTATCCCCGATATTCCCGATTGGCGCAGCCGCAATCAGGGTGATGCCGGGGCTGCCGCGGTCGAGCTGCCGGTCTACCGGCAGGAAAACGGGCTGTGGGCGCACCAGAAATCGTTCGTGCACCGTGCCTTTGCACTGCACAAGACCGGCGGAGCGCGCCTGCTGCTGGCCGATCAGGTCGGTTTGGGCAAGACGGTGCAGCTGGCGCTGGCGGCGAAGCTGATGGCACTCTATGGCGGCGGACGCGTCCTGGCGCTGGTACCCAAGCCGCTGCTGTCGCAATGGCAGGACGAGCTGTGGAACCTGCTGCGACTGCCCTCAGCGGTCTGGACCGGGACGGCCTGGGTCGATGAGCGCGGCGTGGCGCATCCGCTGCCGCTGGCGAAGTGTCCGCGCCGCTTTGGCATCGTATCCACCGGCCTGCTGGTGCAATCGCCCCAGATCGTGGACACGCTGGCGGATCTACGCTACGAGTGCATCATCCTGGACGAGGCGCATCGGGCCCGCCGCAAGAACCTGGTGCCGACCCACCGCAACGAGCCTGCCCAGCCGAACAACCTGCTTGCTGCTCTGCACCGCCTGGCGCCCTCCACGAGCAGCCTGCTGCTGGCCACGGCGACGCCCGTCCAGCTCGATCCGATCGAGGCCTGGGACCTGCTGTGGGCGCTGAACATCACCCATCGTGAAGTGCTGGGCAGTAAGTTCAGCCGCTGGATCACGCAGCCTCGAACCGGGCTCGACTACGTGCTGGGCAGGGAAGCGCCACCTGAGGAACTGCCGGCGGCGTGGGAGTGGATGCGCGATCCCCTGCCGCCAGTCTCTGAAGGGAGAGAATACGGGATTCTGCGCCGGGACCTTGGGGCGTCGGATCAGGAGGCATGGGTGCAGGCGGCTGCGCTTGCCAAGTTGGGAGCGCCGATGCGGAGCCGCGTCGAGAGCATGTCGCGGGACTTTTTCCAGGACCACAACCCGTACATCCGGCACATCGTGCGCCGCACGCGCGACTATCTGGAAACAACCATCGATCCGAAGACCAACGAGCCGTACCTAAAGCCGGTGAGAGTGCGGCTTTTTGGTGAGGGGGACGCCGACGCGGTCTCGCTCACTGGCTTCCTGCAGGACGCCTACCAGACGGCGGAGGAGTTCTGCGAGGAGGTCGGCAAGCGGGGCGTCAGCTCCGGCTTCCTGAAAACGATTCTGCTGCGGCGCGCCGGCAGCACGATTGTGGCGGGTCGCGCCACGGCGAAGAAGATGCTGGAGCGGAGCAACCTCGACAGCGACGAGGAGGACGACGCCCCGACCTCCTCGCTCTACCCACTCACCCCGGCCGAGGAGGCGAAGCTACGGGAGTTTCTGGCCAAACTTGATGCCGCCACGGGACCGGACCCGAAATATGCCGTGGTCGAGCACCTGCTGCGCTCGGGGGTCGACGGGACCGGTCCCTGGTTGGAGCGCGGCTGCATCATCTTCTCACAGTTCTACGACTCGGCCCACTGGGTGGCGGAGCAGCTCTCCGGGCGCTTTCCGGAGGAGACGGTGGCGCTGTATGCCGGTGGCACGCGCTCCGGCGTCTTCCGCCGCGGCGAGTGGACTCGTCTCTCGCGCGAGACGGTCAAGGCCAACGTGATGAACGGCTCGATCCGTATCCTGGTCGGGACTGACGCCGCGTCCGAGGGACTTAACCTCCAGAAGATCGGCACTCTGATCAATCTCGACCTGCCCTGGAACCCAACCCGCCTGGAGCAGCGGAAGGGACGCATCCAGCGCATCGGCCAGGTGCGCGACGAGGTCTATCTGTACAACATGCGCTATCGCGGCTCGGTGGAGGATCGCGTGCACCAGCTCCTGTCGGCCCGTCTGGAGGCGGTCCGCGACCTCTTCGGCCAGATCCCCGATACGCTGGAGGATGTGTGGATTGCCGTGGCGCAACGTGATGACGAGCAAGCCTTGCAGATCATCGACGCCGTGCCCGACAAATCGCCCTTCGAGATCCGCTACGACAGGATCGACGAAGTCGACTGGGAGTCATGCAGCACCGTGCTCGATAGCCAGGCGCAACTCGACGTGCTGCTGGAAGGCTGGTAACGCTATAGCTCAGTGCGATGTGCATCTGTGCACGGCGCGAATAGATCGCTGCTTCAGTTGGAGCAGACGCATGCAGTGGTGTTGTAGAAGAGCGACAATACAGCTATGACAAAGAGAACAGCTATTCAGTTGGATGAGGAGCTGCTGCACGCGGCCGGCGTCCGTGCGGTCGAGACCGGGCGCGCAGAGTATGAAGTGGTGGAGGCAGCGCTACGCAAGTACCTTGGCACTCTAGAGGCGCCGCCCCTGGAAGGACTGCGTCAGCGGCGAGACGAGTTGCTGGCCATCGCTGAGGCGCGCGGCGCCCGCAACCTGCGTGTCTTTGGCTCTGTGGCCCGCGGGGAGGCACGGTCCGATAGCGATGTCGATTTCCTGGTAGACCTGGACCAGGGGCGGAGCCTCCTTGATTTGAGCAGCCTCATTCTTGACTTGCAGGAAGCGTTGAGGCGTAAGGTCGACGTTGTGGAGATCAGCACTCCATCTCGCATCGCCAATCGCATCTCTCACGAGGCGGTGCTGCTGTGAGCGATCGCGAGCGGGACGAGCAATTGCTCCAGTACATCGCCGAAAGCATTGCCTTTCGAACCTATACTGTGGTGATGTGACAGAAGGTACTGATACGCTCTCTGGGCTGAACCTGGACCAGCTTCGAGCCGTCCGTCACCTGCACGGCCCCTTGAAAATCGTGGCCGGAGCAGGAACCGGGAAGACCGGTACGCTGACCAGGCGCTTCGCGTATCTGGTGGAACAGGGTGTCCCGCCCGATCGCATCCTGGCGCTGACCTTTTCGCGACGCGCCGCCAGTGAGTTCCGCGAGCGAGTTCTCACGCTCCTGGATGCCTCCTATCCGCGTCTCTGGATCGGCACCTTCCACGGGTTCTGCCTGCGCATTCTGCGGGAGGAACGCGAGCTCTTCGGGAACTTTACCGTTATGGGAGAGCCGGAGCGGCGTCGGGTGGTGGCTCGCGCGGTGCGCGACGACCAGCACGCCGCGAGTCGCACCTACTATGCCGGCGAGCGGGGGGCAGCCCGGCTGGTGGAGGATGCCCTCACTCTGACCTCCCGTACCAAGGACGAGGCCATCGGCGTCGCCGATTTTGCGGAGTATGCAGACCGGCGTGGGGTGGAGCGCCTGCGCGAGCTGGCCAACGTCTATCTGGGGTACGAGGCGCTGTGCACGCGCTCCGGCCGGCTCGACTTTGGCGACCTCGGCTTTCTACTTATCAACACCTTTGAGAAGGACTCGACGCTCCTTGGGCGCTGGCGGGAGAAGTTCGAGCAGGTCATGGTGGACGAGTTCCAGGACACAAACGAGGTGCAGTGGCGCCTTCTGACCCTGCTGGCGCCCCCACCGGCCGGCAATCTCACTGTGGTGGGAGATCGCTGCCAGGCGATCTATGCCTTTCGGGGCGCGTCCTCTCGTTTTTTCAGCCGGTTTACCGAGGAGTACACCGGGGCGGAGAGTATTGTACTGGCGACCAACTACCGGTCGCAGCAGCGCATCCTCGACGTGGCGCATACGCTCATCGCCTGCAATACCGGCCACGACTCCCACCATCTCCACAGCGAGAGCGGTGCAAAGGAGGAGTCGGTGCGCATCGCCGGCTTTGTCGACGAGGACGCGGAGGCCGACTATGTGGCGCGCAGCATCCTCCGGCTGATCAGCCAGGAGCGGCTCTCACCGAGTGACTGCGCGGTGCTCTGCCGCTCAGTCAAGCAGTCGGCGCGTCCCTTGATCCGGGCCTTCACCGCCTATGGTGTGCCCTTCTCGGTTCGCGGCTACGATCTGGTTATGGAGGAGGCGCTGGAGGATCTCTGCGCCGTCCTGCGATGCATTGCCGAGACGGGCACCTGGGTCGACGCGGCTCGAGTGCTGGTCCGCCGGCAGATCGGACTGCGGCAGGTCCAGGAGGCGCTGCCGGAGGATAGCCTGGCACGCCGCTATGCCCATCTCCTCGGCCCAAATCAAGCACTGCTCCAGGCAGTCCCGCCGCTCGATTCCGTGACCTACGCGCGGGTCACCGGTTGGCTCGATGGCAGTGAGTCCTGGCGGCCATTAGCGGAGGTGCGGGAGGATTTGCCGGCTCATCTGTCCACCGCGGCGGAGGCGCTCGATCGTCTGCAGGCGGCATGCGCCTGGCTTCGGACACTGCCGCTGGAGGGGCAGGTCTATGCGGCGCTGGCTCTGGTAGGACGGCTCGATGCCGTTTCACCGGGGTCCCCTGATGCCCGTGCCGGTATCTCGGCCTGCCGGCGAGCGCTGCGCGCAGCACATGGCCTGGCCCGTGCCGGCCTGGGCATTCCCGAGTTGCTGGGCGAGTTGGGCCGCCTCAACGAAGAGCAGACGGAGCTGGGTGAACGAGGCACGGCCCCTGGAGTCGCGGTGCTCACCCTTCATAGCGCCAAGGGACTGGAGTGGCCCGCGGTGTTCATTGCCGGCGCCGCGGCGGGTACGCTGCCCGCCCCGTTACGCCTCGATCGGGCGTTTGACCTCGACGATCTGGCCCAGTATGCCCGCTCGGGCCGGCCGGGGATGCTGGCCGAGCTGGCAGCGGTCTATGCGGCGGAACCGGAGGGAGAACGGGCCAGACGCTACCTGGAGGAGGAACGACGCCTGGCGTACGTGGGGTGTACGCGAGCCAGGCAGCATCTCAGGGTCACCTTCGCCCGCAGTTACGACCGCAGGGAGGCCCTACCGTCGCCCTTCATCGCGGAGCTGGAACGGGCCGATCCCCAGGCGTGGGTCATCGATCAAGAGTCGGATGCCGGCGTGATGCTGCCGCTGGATGTGGCGCGCGCGGTGCGCCAGCAGGCGTTGGCGGCCCTGGGCGTTTCGGGACGGCCCGTTGCAATCCGGGAGCACCCCGAGGACGATGACCGGGGTGATGCGGTCGGTACGCTCCTTGCCGCCCAGTGGACGGCTGCACAGGTGGCGGGTGGCGTGCCGATTCGATTTCGCGAGCTGCCCCAGCCCTTCCAAGCGAGCGCCGACGGCAGCGGGTCGTCGCTCGCGGTCAGCTTCTCCGGCATCGATGTCTACCGGGCCTGCCCTCGCCAATTCTTCTACGGACATGTGCTCCACGTCGAAGCCCCGGCAGGCGGGGCGTCCACCACCCTCGGCAGCAAGGTACACACGGCACTCCACCAGTTGAACCGGCAATGGATGGCGATGGGCTACCCACCCACGGACCAACAGGTGCAGGAGGCGTGGAGAGCAACCTGGAAGATCGATACAGCGACCATCGACGCGGCGCTGGCCAACCCGGATACACGCGTTCCGTGGGAGCCTGGCTTCGTCTTTGCCCGGCAGATGGTCCAGGCATGGCGGCGCGGAGCAGCGTATATCCGCCGATACTACCTATGGGAGCGCGAGCTTCGAGCCGGTGGGGAGAACCGCGTGCCGGTCGAACTGGAATACGCCTTCGTCTACCCGCATGGCAATCACCTGATCAACGGCCGCATCGATTGCATCCTTCGCACGCCCACCGGAGATCTCATCGTCGATTACAAGACAGGCAAACGGAACAGCGACCTGAAGGCGACAAAATCGCTCCAGCTCGCCATCTATGAGCAGGCATGGATGCAGCACCAGAACGCTACCTCAACGCTTGGCCTGGCGTACTACTTCCTGGCTCAGGAGAAGGATCGAAGCGGCAACTTCGCCCCCTGGGACAGCGACAAGCAGGTGGATGTCGCGCGGCACACCAAGACCACTCGCACCGAACTCTGGATGGCGATTAACCAGACGTTGACGCGAATCGCTGGGAACGATTTTGCGGCTATCCCGGTCAAGGGAAAGGACACCTGCGGACGGTGTGCCTACCACACTTGGTGCGAGGAGAGCCTGGCATGACGCTCGTCGACCACCGTTCCTCCTCGCGCCGTGCATCCAACCCAGAGCAGGAGAGCGTCGTTGCCCACGACCACCATCCGATTCGCGTCATGGCGGGAGCCGGAACGGGTAAGACGCATACCCTGACGGCACGCGTGGTCCGGCTGATCGAGGATGGCCTGGCTGGTCCCGAGCAGATCCTGGCCCTGACCTTCAACAGCAAGGCGGCGATCGAACTGCGCGACCGCATCGGCGACGCCTGCCTCCAGGTGGGAGTCCCGCCGGAGGCCGAACCGGTCACAGTTCTCACCTACCACAGCTTCGGCAACGCGATCATCGCCGAGTGGGGCGGAATGATCGGACTGCCCCCATCGCCACCGCTCCTCTCGGACGCGGAGTGCTGGCTCTTGCTGTGGGACTGTCTGCCCCACATCGACTTCCGATCCATCGACCTGATGCATCTCCGCAGTCAGTACGGCAGTCCCATCAAGCCGATTCTGGATCTCGGGAGCCGGTTGAAGGATGAGCTGGTCACGCCGGCGCAACTCGCGGACTACCTCGCCGGCGGTGGGGTTGACGATGGGGAGCAGCGCGACAAGCTCGCCGACTATACGCGCGCGCTTCTGGTCTACGAGCGCGAGCGGAGCGCCAGGGGTGCCATCGACTATGGCGATCAGATCGCGCTGGCGGTGCAGGCGCTGGGCCTCTCGGAGGTGCGCGCCGCCTACCGCAATCGCTATCGCTTCGTCCTGGTGGACGAGTACCAGGATACCAACTATGCCCAGAGCATGCTGGTTCGGCTGCTGATGCAGGACTTCCAGCAGCGCAACGTCTGCGTGGTGGGCGATATCCGGCAGGCCATCTACCGCTTTCGAGGCGCTGCTCCGGATAACTTGCAACGCTTCCCCCAGGACTTTCCATCCACCACGCCCTACTCCCTGCGACGCAACTACCGCTCGACAGAGCAGATCCTGGCCGCTGCCAACGCGATCTGGACCGATGGGCGCTCGGAAGAGGGGGAGGATCTGGTGAGCGTCGACGGCCGGCAGGGACCGCCGGTCATCGCCTGCGCCTGCGAGGACGCGGAGAGCGAGTGGGAGTGGATCGCTCGGCGCATCACGGCGGAGCACACGGCCGGCGTGGCCTATCGCGACATCGCAGTACTGGTGCGGAAAAACGATATCAAGCAACAGCTCTGGCGGGGACTGATACAGCGTGGCATTCCGGCGGTCATGACCGGCGGCGCCGACCTCTATCGGACGCCCGAGGTACGGGAGATCCTGTCGTATCTGCGGGCGCTGGCCAGACCGAGCGACAACATCTCTCTGGCCCACATTGCGTCCTCCGACTCCTTCGGCCTGGATGAGGCCGCGCTCTATGAGGTCATTGGTCCCTTGCCGCGCGGACGGAGCCTCTTCGATCGGATGCTGGAGCGCACCGGCAGTCCCTCCACCTCACACGATCTGCGCCTCTTCCTGGCCACCTTCAGCAGGCTGCTCTCCGACACCGCCACCCTCTCGACCGCGCGCGTGGTCGAGAGCATCATTGGGCTGCGCCGTGGCGCCTATACCGATCTGCAGCGTGCCAACGTGTACCGCTTCCACGGCATCGCGCAGGATTTCGCCTCCGGGCGGGTGCGCGGCGCCGGCGTGGCGGCCTTCGTCGCCTATATCAATCTGCTGCTGGCTGCTCCGTCGGACGAAGAGGAAGCCACCGACATGACCGAGGAGGACGCCGTACAGGTGCTGACCGTCCATGCCGCCAAGGGATTGGAACGAACGGTCATCTTTGTCGCGTGCGCATCCCAGCAGGACTTCAGGATTGTCAACAAGGCAGATCCACTGCCGCTCGAGCTGCGTCATCCGGCGGCGGGCATGCCCATCGTCGAGGATTTTCCCGAACCGAAAGGCTTCAAACGGGCGCTCGAGGCGTGGGAAAAGCGCCAGCATCTGCTGGAGGAGCAGCGCATTGTGTACGTCGCGCTCACCCGCGCCAGGAACCAGTTGTACCTCTCCTGGCACCGGCTCCCTCTTTTCTACAGCAAGGAGCGCCGGCCGCTGGAGGTGCTCAAACACGTCCTGGCACTGGCCATCTCTGAGTCCTTTGATCGCCCTGACTGGGAAACAACCAACGAGGCGCCGGCTCAACCGGAGGCCCCGGAGCTGGCGCGTCGCTTCGCTCGAACGCAAGCCAGGGTGTGGGCGACCTGGACCACGGATGACTTTGAGGCGGAAGGGAAGTCGCTGAGCGACAACAGGTCGCTGAGCGACAACACGTCATTGGCGGAGCGTCTGGCGATTGCCTGGCACCGCTATGCGATGGAAGACGGCCTATCTATAGACGATGGGGACCTGCTGGGAGGCGGCATCCGCCGATGGCACGCGGAGCGGCGCCGCGTTGAGGGCCTGCTCCATCGCTGCCTCACGCCGGCCGTTCGCCCGGTCGACGCCGATCGCCGTCCGGTGATCGAGGCGCCAACCACCCTCAGCTACTCGATGCTGGCCACCTACCAGGCGTGCAGCCGTAAGGCCTATCTGCGGTTCCTGGCCGGCTTCCCGGGCGAGCCAGGCCATCAGGCCACCGGACCCGGCACGGCCTTCCATACCGCGGTGGAAACAGCAGCCGCCGGACAACAGATTGGCCGGCAGCTCACCTTCGATGAGCTTCTGCAGTCGTTCAGCGAGGCGGCCGCCGAGACGCACGGCGTCACGCTCTACACGGTGAGTGAGGCTGAACGGCATATGCTGCGCTCCTTCTGGGACGGTCCAGATCGGGCGGCGACGCCGCTCTTGGTCGAGGCGGAGTTCTACTGGCGCGTTGGTCCCGGCTACCTGCACGGCTTTATCGATCGTATTCAGCAATGTTCAGACGGCACGATCGAGCTCATCGACTTCAAGACCAGCCGCACCGCCTCGACCGAGGCGGAGGCTCGCCAGAGTCTTCAACTCCTCATCTATGCTCTGGCGGCCCGCGAGTCTTATAAGGTAGAGTTGGATCGCCTTTCCCTGGTCTATCCGCGGCTGGACACCCGTGTCTCCGTCTCGTTCACTGACGAGGAGCTGCGCGTGGCGCGGATGGCCATCGTCAACCTCATGGAGCGAGCGCGCACGGCTACATACGAGGAGGTCGACACCGGCCACTGCCCGATATGCGAGTACCGGCTTATCTGCCCGGCGGCGTCTCTGTTCCAGTGACGCGCAGGTGAATCCCTCCGCCCGGAGAATCATTTCTCGACGCCTTCCTTCACGGTCTAGACGGCAATCACCCTGGAAGCACCGTGATACTTTGGTGGGTCACCTTCGCCATCGACCACAGCGATGGCTCGGCCATCAATGCAGTGAGATCGTGGGCCAGCGCGGCGTCATGGCGCCTGACGCTCTCAGATTGGAATGCGGAAGCGCCTGTCGCGAGCGTCGGTCAGAGGTTGTGGCAGATGGGACACATCGATGCCGTAGAGGACACGAGCCGCCCACGACCACCCTACGCTCCATCGCCAGGACGTTCAGTCTTATTGGGCTGGAACGCTCTCGACCGCCGCGGAGGCTCGTTCCGCGAGGGTCTCGATCTCGACAACGATTCGGTCAAGCACGAGCATAAACGCCTCCATGTCCCGTTCGCTCACGCCGTCAAGCGCGGTCTCCAGCGCCCTGAGGCGCTGTCCGAAGACCAGGTTTGCCTTCGATGCGCCCACCGTTGTCGCTCGTAGTCTGACCTGCCGGCGATCCGACGGGTTCCTATCACTGAGCACATGTCCGCTCACGGTCAGCTCGTCTGCAAGTCTGCTGGCACGTGCTTCAGACAGCGAAAGAGCACGAGCCAGCTCCTTGACCGTGCTGCCTTCGCTCTGAACCAGGTAGAGGAGGGCCTTGAGCTGCTGCATCGAAATCCCCGACGCCTGCTTGGGATCGCAGCGCTCGAGCTCATGCATGGCTCGCACAAAGCGAATCATGTGCAGAGCGACATCCCAGGAGGCCGGGGTGCTCGTGCCGCTCAGCGATGTCTCGGTGTTCATGCCTCCATAGTACACCTTTTCCATGCGAAAGGCAATGGAAAACTAAAGCAATCTTCCACTTGCGCAATAATTGCGTTTCGCATATGATGATGACATCAGGTCGCCCAGAGGAGGCATCGCCATGACTACTTCACAACCGCAAACCCATTGGGAACGACTCTCAGCATCGATCGGAGGATCACCGTGTCTGTAAGGTCTGTCACGAACCCAGGCGCGGAGGCGCCATCGCTTCCGGCGCGCATCGTCAACAAGTGGCTGATCCTGGTCGTCGTCTGCCTGGCACAGTTCGTCGTGGTGCTCGACGCCACCATCGTCAACGTTGCCCTTCCCTCTATTCAGCACGGATTGCACTTCAGCCTGGACAGTCTGCAGTGGGTGGTCAACGGCTACACACTGACCTTCGGCGGCTTCCTGCTGCTCGGTGGTCGCGTCGCGGACCTGCTCGGGCGCAGGCGGCTCTTCATCGTCGGATTGATCCTGTTCTCGTTTGCCTCACTCATTGACGGACTCGCCCAGAACAGCGGCATGCTGATCGCGGCTCGCGCCCTGCAGGGCGTTGGCGCCGCGTTCCTCTCCCCAGCCGCCCTTTCCCTCTTGACGACGAACTTCCCGGAGAGTGGCGAACGCACGCGAGCTCTGGGTGTCTGGAGCGCCATCTCCGCCGGCGGCGGAGCAGTGGGCCTGCTGGCGGGCGGGATCCTGACGAGTGCGCTCTCCTGGCAGTGGATCTTCTTTGTCAACGTCCCGGTGGGGGCGCTGGCAGTCCTGGCGGCGCTCCGGTACATTCCTGAATCGATTGCCGACCTCGGTCATCGCAGGTTCGATGTGGCCGGCGCACTGTCTGTGACGAGCGGTCTGGTCCTGCTGGTCTTCACCCTGGTAAAGGCGCAGTCATTTGGCTGGACATCCCTGACTACAATCGGCCTCTTCGCGATCTCCGCGGTCCTTCTGGTCGGTTTCTTGATGATCGAGATGAGAAGCAAGGCGCCGCTCATTCGCCTGAACATCTTCACCATCCGAACGCTCGCCGTTGGTGACCTGATCCTGCTGCTGGTTGGTGCGGGGCTGTTCTCCATGTTCTTCTTCACCTCGTTGTACGCGCAGGAGGTCCTGGGTTACAGCGCCCTGAAAGCCGGTTTGGCGTTCTTCCCGGTCGCCCTCGCGATTGGTGTCGGAGCTGGGATCTCGCAGGCACTCATCCCTCGTCTCGGTCTCCGCATCACAATCATTCTCGGGTTGGGTCTGGGGATCGTGGGCATGGCCGTCATGACCCAGCTCCCGGTGCATGGAACCTACCTGAATCTTCTCGAGGGGCTCATGCCGATCTCCATCGGCCTCGGCCTCACGTTTGCCCCCGCCACGCTCCTGGGGACTTCAGGAGTGGAGGGACAGGATGCGGGACTGGCATCCGGTCTGTTGAACACCGCGCAGCAGGTCGGCGGCGCCATAGGTCTCGCCGTTCTCTCCACCCTTGCCTCCAACCGCACCAGCACCCTGTTGGGCGCGCTGCATCATGCTCCCAGCCGGGCAGCCTTCTTGAGCGCCGAAGTCGACGGCTTCCATGTTGCCTTCATCGGTGGAGGGCTGCTGTTTATCGCCGGTCTGCTCGCGGCAGTCACGCTGCTCCGTGAGAGGCATCTCGCTCACATGAAGACCAGCCCGCTAGCTGCTGAGGCGGCTTGAGACCAATGGTCACGCCCCGATTCCGCTGGAGCGTGCTCCCTGCATGCGGTAAAGCCTGAGCACACCCATCTGAGTCCTCCCGATCTCCGAGGAGGATCAATACGCGAGACCTCCTGAAGCCCCATCGAAGTCGAGAGACATCGACGAGCGGCAGGAGGTCTCGCTCCATCTACCGCTGCGTCGCATACCGAGGCGACGCCGGCGCACAGAGATCGTTGTCGTGGCGAGGGAGCAGCGGTGAAACGGGCAGATCGGAAAACAGGGTTCCAAATAACGGCTCAATTTGTCGGTTAGCTGCCAGACGCGCGTCCCGTCTCGTGCAGCGTCCGCGGTTGTTCAGCATACTGTGACCCGAGAGCGGAGGCAATGGCTTCCTTGTTGGGAAAGAACTGATAGAGCGAGCCGTGCGAGATGCCCGCCCGGGAAGCCACCGCGCCGGTTGTGGCCTCGGCGTACCCCACCTCAGCAAAGACCTGCTCCGCCGGCGGGTTCCGGGCATTTTTTCAATATATGTTTACGGCGTAGAGTTAGCGTGGCCGAGACGCACTGACGCCGCCCGGCCGGCGCACGAAGCGGAGAAACCCCAATCTCGTCGGACACCATCAATCGGCCCGTCGCACAGCCCTTCGACCACGCGATCGACCTCGACCTAACCCCCATCTCGCGTGCGGGACGTCGTGGCTCGGACATGGATTCGTTCGCCTTGAGGTCCGAACAGACACAGGATCTCGACGGGCTCGGGGCCGGCACTGCTACAGCCATGCGGCACACGCGTATCAAACTCCGCGACTTCACCCGCCCCGAGTATCAGATCGTGGTTCCCGAGAATCAGCCGGAGGCGACCACTCAAGACGTACATCCAGCCGTAGCCGTCATGGACCCGCTGTTCAGGAAGGCTTGCGTCCGTGCGGCCGGGTAGGATCTGTTTATAGGCTTGCAACCCACCAGAATGACGGGTCAGTGGAACGAACGTCATCCCATGCCGCACGAACGGTCTCTGGTCAACGCGTGGATCGCCGGCTTCGGGAGCGTGAACGAGATCGTCTAGCGGCACATCGTGTGCCTGTGCCAGGGGAAGCAGCAATTCGAGTGTCGGTTTGCGGTGACCGGACTCCAGGCGGGAAAGCGTGCTGACCGAGATCCCCGTTGTCTCGGACAGTTGTGTCAGAGTCATCCGGTTCCGTTGCCTCAATTCCCGTAATCGAGGCCCCACTGCGTTCAGAACGCTCGATAATCCCTCACTCATGCCCCCAGCTTGCTAAATCAGCAATTCCATCTGCAAGTCTCAGCCTCTGCGCGTAGCATGAGGACATGGAAACACACTGCGACGTTGTCATTATTGGTGGTGGTGTCGCCGGGCTGAGCGCGGGACTCACACTCGTTCGCGCATGCCGGCGAGTGGTCATAGTGGATGGCGGCGCACCACGGAATCGGTTTACCGCCCACATGCACGGGGTGCTCGGCCACGATGGCAAGCCCCCGCTCCAGCTGATCGCCGAGGGCCACCGTGAAATCGAGCGCTACGGCGGCGCGATCGTCGAAGGACAGGTGACCGAGGCTATTCAAGCGTGGGAGACATTCACGGTCACGATCGACAGCGGCGCCATCTTGCACGCTCGGCGCGTGATTGTCGCCACCGGGCTACGAGACGAACTGCCCGACATCGACGGCCTCGCCGAACAGTGGGGCAAGGGAGTCGTGGTGTGTCCGTACTGTGACGGCTACGAAGTCCATGACGGACGAATCGGGATTCTGGCGACCAGCTCATGGAGCCCCCACCAGGCGCAACTGTTGCGTCAGTGGTCCGCGAACATCACGTATTTCGTTGACCGCACGGACCCTCCGGAAGGTGATGAACTGCGTGCCCTTCGGGCCCGCAGCATCGAGATCGAGGCGAGCCCGGTCATGAGGATCCTCAACGACGATGGCCGCCTCACTGGCATCGAACTCGAGGATGGCAGGCACATCGGCCTGGATGCCATCTTCACTGGTCCGCGCCCCGCTCCCATCGACGGCATCCTGCGGGCACTCGGGGCCGACCTCACCGATACCCCCTTCGGTCCGTTTGTGGCGATCGACCCGACGGGCAAGACGAGCGTTCAGGGAGTGTGGGCCGTGGGATACGTGGCGAATATGCAAGCTAACGTGCCCATGTCGATCGGCGCCGGATCGTTTGCCGCCGCCGCCATCAATATGGACCTGATCACAGAGGACATCGCCCGTGCCGTCAGCGAGTACAGCGAGCGGGAGAAGGTCATATGAGGACCGACGACGTCAATCGGGGTGTGGCGGAATCATTCTGGGACGAACTCTACGGGAAGCAGGAGCGGGTCTGGAGCGGGAACCCAAATGCCATCCTGGTGGGCAAAGTTACTGGACTGACTTCCGGAACGGCTCTCGACCTCGGCTGTGGGGAGGGCGCCGACGCGATCTGGCTCGCCCAACAGGGCTGGCGCGTCACGGCCGTCGATGTCTCGCAAACGGCGCTCCGCCGCGCGGAGGGTCATGCGGAGTCGGCTGGTGTCAGCAAAAACATCGATTGGCAGCAGCACGATCTGACCTTCTCGTTTCCCGACGGATCCTTCGATCTCGTTTCAGCTCAGTTCTTGCACTCTCCAGTGGATTTTCCTCGCGAGCGCATACTCCGGACAGCAGCCGGTGCCGTGGCGCCGGGAGGACGGCTGCTCGTCGTCGGCCATGCCGGAGTCCCGCCATGGGCTCCGAATCATCAGTCCGAGGTGTACCTTCCCACCCCTCAGGATGTTCTGGAGAGCCTTCAGATCGATCCAGAGCAGTGGAAGGTCGAACTCCTCGAATCCCCGACGCGCGACGCGATCGGTCCGGCCGGTCAATCCGCCACGCTCACGGACAGCGTCCTCATGGTGATGCGACTCACTAGCTGAGGATTCGCCCGATTCACCGGACCTCGTTTGCTGATCTAGCTAGGGAAACAGCTCTAGACACATTCACTTCCCTCCAGAATGAGCTTGCCGAGCATCGACGTGATCCGGCGCTCGACGAGATCTACCCGCGACAGCCCGCAGCATGGCTACGCGAGAAGCCCCGATCACTGTATACCCTTATTTGGCACTCCGTGTTCCGAGCATAGACAAAACATATCTCAACAAGACGTTTGGATAGACCGCCTCGAAATCGGCATATCGGTCTTCGAAATTGCGGAATTTGTCGTCTGCAAGCCAAATCCTTAAATGCACTTTGCCCCGCGACGGTGACAGATGAGATACTGTTTGAGAAATGGCTGGGGTCAAACGAGGGGTCAATTCCCGAAATTTGGCGTCTTTAAGCCAAAAAATCGACGTAAGTCCCCATAGCTCAGAGTGACACAGAGTTGCGACACGAGGTGACACAAGTGACAAAATCCCCCGGTTTCGGGGGATTTTTGCTGTCTCGGATGTGACAGGAGCGACATACGTGACATGTGTCTGGGGTCATTTTAGGGGTCAAAGGATCGGCGCGAGGGGTCAAGCGAGGGGTCAGTCTCGCGTAAGTCTTGCGGCATGGATTGAGGACGATGGTGTTCTTTTCGCACGAAGCCGCTCTACCCACGGTGATCGATCCGCTGGTGTTGGTATCCGCACCGGACATACGTGCCGTTGTTGGCCTTCAGGGCATCCTCCCTGCCTGGCAGGGTGATAGACACACAACTGGTTCGTCCATTGGCTCTTCCGGCATCACCTCGCATAATCAGCTGATCTTCCCGGTGCCGTGAGGATATGGGGCGGGGTATTCGCCCAAGAGCGAGCACAACGCCCGGGCAGCTATTGCGTCAGTCCCGGGTGATCTTTACTTTGAACTGGGCGCGGATAACATCTTGTGAGAGCTATCATCCGCTTCCGCCATCGCACGGACGCCATCAGGCTGAAGGAGTACGACCCGTTTACGGCCTACTTCGATGAGTGCCGCTTGCTTTAAGTGGTCGAGGGCATTTGTTACGGTCTCGCGGTAAGTGCCGAGCATGTAGGCCAGGTCCTGGTGACTATATCCTTCGACCACGAACTGGCTACGCTGGAAGA
>JAABUJ010002453.1_pt1 | contig 22948 bp, 25 predicted proteins | sample 5559131 | NCBI WGS metagenome assembly JAABUJ01 (sample SAMN10711875, study PRJNA513366) | rock metagenome | isolation source: Antarctica rocks | place: Antarctica: Victoria Land, Mt New Zealand nord | collected 2016-01-07
TGTTCGGGGTGCCGATGGCCGAGATGTCCGGCGCGGTGCGCCGCCGGGCCAAGGCGATCAACTTCGGCATCATCTACGGCATCAGCGCGTTCGGCCTGGCGCGGCAGCTCGGCATTGAGGCGGGCGAGGCCAAGCAGTACATCGACGCCTACTTCGCCCGCTACCCCGGCATCCGCGCCTTCATGGAGCGCACGCGGGAGGAGGCGCGCATCGCCGGCTACGTGCTGACGCCGTTCGGGCGCCGCTGTTGGGTGCCCGGCATCGCCGAGAAGAACCCGGCCCGCCGCGCCTACGCCGACCGGCAGGCGAGCAACGCCCCGCTGCAGGGGGGCGCCGCCGACATCATCAAGCGCGCGATGGTCAAGCTGCCGGACGCGCTCCGGGCCGCCGGGCTGTCGGCGCGGATGCTGCTGCAGGTCCACGACGAGCTGCTGTTCGAGGCGCGCGAGGACGAGGCGGAGAGGCTGGCCGTGGTCGTCCGCACGGTGATGGAGGGCGCGGCGACGCTTTCGGTGCCGCTGGTGGTCGAGACGGGGGTGGGGCGCAGCTGGAGCGACGCGCACTAGCGTCGGGGCTTGCCGGACCGTTCGCTCCCGACCTAGCCTGGCCCGCGACAAGCGGGAGCGCCGGATCAACGGGGCCTCGCCGGGAGGGGCGCGGGGATGAGGATTTACCAGGCGATCAACCGGGTGCCGGGCGGCCTGATGGTGGTGCCGCTGTTCATCGGCATGGTGATCAACACCTTCTTTCCTAACCTGCTCAAGATCGGCGGCTTCACCGAGGCGCTTGGCCCGGCCGGGTATCCGACCGTGCTGGGCATATACCTGTTCACCGTCGGCACCAAGATGACGTTGAACGCCGCGCCGCGGATGCTGAAGCGCGGGTTCGGCATCATGTTCGTCAAGATCGGCACCGGCATCGCGATCGCTCTGGCCGTGGCGACGTTCGCGGGCGGCAGCCTGCTTGGCTACTCGACCCTCGCGCTGATGGTGGCGCTGAGCGACACCAACGGCGGCATGTTCCTGGCGCTGACGAGCGTGATGGGCGACGAGGACGACGCCGGCACCTACGTGCCGCAAAGCATCGAGACCGGGCCGTTCGTGACCATGCTGTTCCTGGTGGGCGCCGGGCTGGCTGCGATCCCGTGGCTGACGATGGTTTCGGTGATCGCGCCGATCGCGGTGGGCGCGGTGCTGGGCAACCTCGATCGCGAGCTGCGGGATTTCTTCGGCAAGCACGAGGCGATCATCGTGCCGTTCATGGCGTTCACCTTGGGGCAGAACATCAACCTGCACTCGGTGGTGACGGCGGGGATCTCGGGGGTGTTCCTGGGAGTGTTCGTGACGGTCGTGACAGGGGCCGTGTGCATCATCGCCGATCGGTTGCTTGGAGGTTCCGGCATTGCCGGGGCTGCGGCGTCGAGCACTGCGGGGAACGCGGCGGCGGTGCCGAAGGCGATCGCGCTGGCCGATCCGAGCTACAACGCGATCGCGCCGGTCGCGACGGTGCAGGTGGCGGCGTCGGTGATCGTCACGGCGGTGCTCACGCCCTTGCTGACATCGTGGATGTACAAGCGGGTGCATCGACGGCGTGCCGCAGCGTTGGCGCCCCCGTCCGCCGTGCAGGCGGGCGGGGGCGCGGACTGAACGCTAGCGGGGCGCTTCGGCGAGGTCCCGCGCGCCATCCATGCAGGCCAGCAAGCTTGCCGAGGCGGCGTTGGTTCCGGCCAGGGAAGCGGTGTAGCGCGCGGCGACGGTGAGAAAGAGGATGGAACGCCCGTGCTGGAAGGCGGACATCACCTGTTCCCGCCTATCCAGGGGCACCTTCGCCAAAATAGTGGTGACTCCGAACCCGTGCAGGCGCTCCGTCACGTCGAAACGACCTACTGGAGCGCCGTCCACCACGATCTGAATGGCGTTGCCGCCGAGGGCGCGTGGGTCATGGTCGGTGATTTCGATCGCGAGATCGTCGCCCTTGATGCGGAGGCCGGGGAGATTGCGGCTTGCCGACGAGATCGGAGCGGCAGCGGTGTAGCAGGCGAGGTCCTGCGACGACGTCCGGATCATTGCCGTGGACCAAGTGCCTGCACGAGGCCATTGCCGCAAAATTTCGGCAGACGGGCTCTCCGCCGCCATCGCCGGCGTCGCGATGACGAGGGCCGCTATGGCCGCAAATGCCGGGCGCATCGTTCCGCTCCATCAACCTCCATGCACAATACTACGACGGTATGAAGAACAAATTTAGCTTCGGTCCGTCGCAAAATTGCATCCAGCCTGGCTTGCACAGCGCGGGAGAAGCCCGCAACCTCCGCGCAAAGCGAGGAAACCGAAAGGAAACGGCGATGTCTGCAACGGCTCAAACGACGGCCATGTCTCCTGCGGACCAGCGCAGAATGCTCACCCGGGCGGCGCTCGCCGCGACCATCGGCACGACCATCGAGTGGTACGACTTCTTCCTATACGGCACCGCCACCGGCCTGGTGTTCGGCTCGCTGTTCTTCCCGAACAGCAACCCCTTGGTCGCCACCCTCAACGCGTTCGGCATCTACGCCGTGGGCTTCGTCGCGCGGCCGGTCGGCGCTGCGATCTTCGGTCACTTCGGCGACCGCATCGGCCGGAAATCCACGCTGATCGCCACGCTGATGCTGATGGGCGTGGCGACGGTGCTCGTCGGCGTCGTGCCCACCTACGCCACGATCGGCATCTGGGGCGCCATCATCCTGACTGCCTTGCGCTTCATCCAGGGCGTGGGGGTCGGCGGCGAGTGGGGCGGCTCGGTGCTGATGTCGATGGAGTGGGCCGGCAGCAAAGGCAGCCGCGGCCTCGCTGCGTCGTGGCCGCAAATGGGCGTGCCGGCCGGGTTGTTCACCGCGAACCTCGCCGTGCTCGCGTTCAGCGCCTGGTCCGGCGACGCGTTCCTGACCTGGGGCTGGCGGATTCCGTTCCTGCTGTCGATCATCCTGATCGCGGTCGGGCTCTGGATTCGACTCGGCGTCGAGGAGTCCCCGGCATTCCGGCGCATGGCATCCGAGAACCGCATCGAGAAAACGCCCGCGCTGACGGTCATCCGCCAGCATCCCAAGGCAATCATGCTAAGCGCGCTGGCCCGCATGGGCGAGCAGGCGCCGTTCTACATTTTCACGGCGTTCGTGTTTTCCTACGGCGTCGGTACGCTCAAGATTTCGCGCGACCTGCTGCTGATTTCGGTGATGGTCGGCTCGGTGCTGTCGCTCGTGACGGTGCCGCTGTCCGGGCATTTGTCGGACTGCTTCGGGCGGCGCCGGATCTATATGCTGGGCGCGATCCTGACGGGAATATACGGGTTCATCTACGTCGGCTTGCTGAACACCACCTCGCCCACGCTGGTGTTCTTTGCCATCGTCATTTCGCTCATCCCGCACGATATCATGTACGGCCCGCAAGCCGCGCTCATTGCCGAGTGTTTCCCCGCCAACCTGCGCTACAGCGGCGCGTCGATCGGCTACCAGCTCGCTTCCGTCATCGCCGGCGGCCCGGCCCCGCTGATCGTAGCGTACCTGCTGGCGCAGTACAAGACCGGATGGGTCATCGCCGTCTTCATCCTAGTGTGCGCGATCATCAGCCTGATCGCCACCGCGATGATCCCCGACAACAAGGGTGGAGCTTATGACGACTAAGCTGGCCGCTTCTCCCTCTCCCGCTGGCGGGAGAGGGTCCGGATAAAGGGGGCTCGCGTCAAACCGTGAACTGCTCGCGGATGATCCGCTCCGATAATCCCTGGTCCGGGTCGAACAGGACCGTCGTGTGCACGCTTCGATCCTCGGTGATCGCGACCGAGGCAACGTTGCGCACCTCGGTCGCGTCGGCCACCGCGGCGACCGGGCGCTTCTCGGGCTCCAGCACCTCGAACAGCACATCCGCCGTGCTCGGCAGCAGCGCGCCGCGCCAGCGCCGGGGACGGAAGGCGCTGATCGGCGTCAAGGGCAGCAGGTTGGCCGACAGCGGCACGATGGGCCCGTGCGCCGACAGGTTATACGCGGTGGAGCCGGCGGGCGTGGACACCAGCACGCCGTCGCAGATCAACTCCGGCACGCGCACCCGGCCGTCGATGGTGATGCGGATCTTGGCCGCCTGGCGCAGCTGCCGCAACAGGCTCACCTCGTTCAGCGCGAGCGATTCTTCCATCGCTCCCGTTTGCGTCACCGCGTGCATGCGTAGCGGATGGAGTACGGCGGCCTGCGCCCGGGCGACGCGGGCGGCTAGATCGTCCTCGTCGAACCGATTCATCAAGAAACCGACGGAGCCGCAGTTCATGCCGTAAACCGGGGTGTCCTGCCCAAGGATGGCGTGCAGGGTTTCCAGCAGGAAGCCATCGCCGCCAAGGCACACGATCGCTTGCGCTTCCCCAACCGGCCAGTCCCCATAACGATTGGCCAACCGCTGCCGGATGTCGGCTGCCGAGCCGACGGCCACGAAGGCGAGGCGCTCGAGGGGCGCGGCCGCCGCCTCCGGATCGGCCTGGTCTGTTGGCTCGATCGGGACGACGGACAGGCTCAGGCAAGCCGCCGGTGTTCGAGTATTGGCATGTCGCGGCGCACGCGAGCGGTGAGCGCCGGGTCGATGCGGGCGGTGGCCCAGCCGATGCCGTCCGAGACCTGCGCCGTCACGCAGCCCCAAGGGTCCACGATCATGGAGTGGCCGAAGGTGAAGCGTGGCTCGCCGCGGCCGTCGTGGTGGCGTCCCCAGGTGGCGGCAGCGGCGACCCAGCATTGGGTTTCGATCGCGCGGGCCCGGATCAGCGGCTCCCAATGGTCGCGTCCGGTGGCAACGGTGAACGCGGAGGGAAGAAACAGCAGGTCCGCTCCTGCCCGGCGCAACGCGAGGAACAACTCGCCGAAGCGCAAGTCGTAGCAGATCGCCAATCCAACGGTGGTGTCGCCGACCTGCAAGGTGACGACGTCCTGGCCGGCGCCGTAGGTCGCGCTCTCGCGATAACCGGCGCCGTCGGGGGCGGTGATGTCGAACAAATGGATTTTGCGGTAGCGCGCGCGTTCCTGGCCGTCCGGGCCGAACACGACCGTCGTGTTGAACAGGCGGTCGCCGACGCGTTCGGCCAACGATCCGCCATGGACATGGATTGCATGGGCGCGAGCACGGCTGCGGAGGAATTCGTAGGCCTCGCCGCCGGGCGCGTTCGACCCCGGTATGGGCAACTCCTCGGCCTGGGCCATCTTGGCGCCGCGGTCCCCGCCGAGGCAGGTCCACATTTCGGGCAAGGTGACGATGTCCGGGCGGTCGGCAGACGCAGCCTCGTCGATCAGCCGGCCGGCCTGGCGGATGTTCTCCGCCTTGTCGGTTCCGGCATTCATCTGCAGCACGCTTAGGCGCATAGGACCCTCAATGCGACGCGGAGCCGACTGAAGCATGCGGCGCTTGGGTCCGGCAAGCTCAGCGCGGCCGGTCGAAGCGGGGTTCGGCGCGGCCCGGCGGATCGGCCCAGCGGGGCGGCGCATCCGGTGGCGGCGCGCGGCCGGCGCTCCGGCTTGCCGTGGGAAACCGTGGCGCCGGCGGGATCGGCGGACGCGACGGCAGCGAGTCGTCCTGGTAGCCGTCCGGGTTCAGCAGCGGCGCGTCGTACTCGCTCATCCGCCGCGACATCGGCTCCGGCAGGCGCAGGGCGAGGCTGCGGATTTCCCCCTGGATTTCGTCGAGCCTGGCCTCGACGCCCTCCAGCCGTCCTTTCACGCCGAACACGCCAAACGGCATCAGTACGAACGCGAGCAGAAACAGGATCGCTGGGACCAGGATGACGATATTGACCCACCAGGGCACCCAGGCAGGCAGCGAGAAGGGAAGGTTCATGACGAAGGTTCTGCCCTGAAATACACCGAGCGGCCAAGCTGGAAACAGTAGCTGGAAGCGGTATAGGCGCCCGCCCGGCGGCTGCGCTAGAGTGCACAGCATGATCACCACCTCACCCGCCTTCAAGGACAACGCGCGGGCCGCCCTGGCGAACGCCGGGCTGCAAAAGGCGCTCGGGCTCAGCAAGACGAGCTTCGTGGTCCGCCGCGCCGCTGCCGTCGTTGCCCTGCCGGAATTCGAGGCGCTACGCGACACCGGGCGCGACATCAAGAACCATACGCTCGCCAACCTCGATTTCTATCTGGAAACCTACGCCGACGCGGTGGAGCGATCCGGCGGGCACGTGCACTGGTGCAGCACGGTGGCCGACGCGCGCGACGCGGTGCTGGCGATCTGCCGGCAGGCGGGCGCGCGCACCGTGACCAAAGGCAAGTCGATGATCGCGGAGGAGATCGGGATCAACGCGCACCTCGAACAGGCCGGGATCGCCCCGATCGAAACCGACCTCGGCGAATACATCATCCAGCTGCGGCACGAGACGCCGTCGCACATCATCGCCCCGGCGTTCCACCTCAACCGCGAGGACTGGGAGGTGCAGTTTCGTGCCTCCCACACCGACCTGCCGCCCGACCGGGTGTTCGCGGAACGGCGCGACATCCTGACGGAGGCGCGCACCCGGTTGCGGGCGAAGTTCCTGGCCGCCGACGTAGGCATCACCGGCGCCAACTTCCTGATCGCCGAAACCGGCAGCAGCGTGATCGTGACCAACGAGGGCAATGGCGACCTGACGCAGACCCTGCCTCGGGTGCACATTGTGCTGGCCAGCATCGAGAAAATGGTGCCGACGCTTGAGGACGCCACCAGCCTGCTGCGGCTGCTGGCGCGCTCGGCCACCGGGCAGGACTGCTCGGTTACACCACCTTCTCGACGGGGGGCGGCGGCCCGGCGACCTGGACGGGCCGGAGGAATATCATGTCGTGCTGCTGGACAACGGCCGCTCCAGCATGATCGGGACCGAGTTCCAGGAAATGCTGCGCTGCATCCGTTGTGCCGCGTGCATGAACCATTGCCCGGTGTACGGCGCCGTCGGCGGCCATGCGTATGGCTGGGTGTATCCAGGGCCGATGGGCAGCGTGCTCACGCCGTCGCTGATCGGCGTGGACCAGGCCGGCCACTTGCCGAACGCCAGCACCTTCTGCGGCAAGTGCGAGAGCGTTTGCCCGATGAAAATCCCGCTGCCGAAGATGATGCGGCACTGGCGTGAGCGCGAGTTCGAGCGCCACCTGATGCCGCGCGCGATCCGCACCAATCTCGGCCTGTGGGCCTGGTTCGCCCGCCGTCCGGCGCTGTACCGGCTGGCCATGCGGGCGGCGTCGGCCGGATTGGGATTGCTGGGGCGTCGGCGCGGCCGGTTCGCGTCGCTGCCGATGGCGGGCGGCTGGACCGCAGGGCGCGACTTGCCGGCGCCAGAGGGCGACACCTTCTTCGCCCGCTACGGCCGCCAGCAGCGGGCGATCAAGGATTGAGTAAAAGAAGTCGTACTGGCGTCGATTCGCCGCGGGTTGAACCGCGGCAAATTGCCTCCCGATCAGGCGGCGATGCTGCACGGCCGGCTCGCCTCCCATCCGCGCCATCTCGTGCCCGCCCGCAGCCGCGCCGCCCGGGCGGCGCAGATCGACCTGCTGGTCCACTACATGGAGCGCGAGTACGCGACCGTCATCCGCGTCCCGGATGCCGCCGCCGTTCCCGCTAGCATCGCCGATTACCTCGCGGCGCAGAACCTGCCGAGCGCGATCACCGTGGCGCCACACCCGGAGTTGCGCGCGCTGCCCTGGTCGGACCGGCCGTTGCTCGCGATTCGCGAGGGCGCCCCCGACCCGGCGGACATCGTCGGCGTGCAGCACGCCTTCGCCGGCATCGCCGAAACGGGGACGCTGATGCTGCCCTCCGCCCCTGACCGCCCGACGACGCTGCATTTGTTGCCGGAAACGTCCATCGTGGTGCTGCGCGCGAGCCGGGTCGTAGGCGCCTACGAGGAAGCGTGGGACCTGCTGCGGGCCGAGATCGGCGGGATGCCGCGCAATGTCATGTTCGTTACTGGGCCGTCGCGCTCCGCCGATATCGAGCAGACGCTGGAGCTGGGCGCCCACGGCCCGCGCCGTCTCCACGTCGTGCTGATCGAGGACGCCCCGGCGGCGTGACCCCGCGCCGGCGCGCGCTGAACGACACGGACCGAGCGGCCTGGGCCGACTATGTCCGGCACGTCGCCGCCCTGCCGGGTCGGGAGGCTCCGCCTGCGCTCGCGATGCCGACTGCGGCGATTGAAAACGTGCTCCGGGCCGCCCCGCTGCCACCAGCGCCTGCGATCCGTCTGGTCCTGCCGCCGCCTTTGTCAGTGGGAGCGCAGCCGGCCGGGATCGACAATAGCACCTGGAGCAAGCTGCGGACGGGCAAGATACCGGCCGTCCGTACGCTCGACCTGCATGGGCGGACGGCGCAGAACGCTTTTCACGCGTTGGAAGGATTCCTGCGCAGGGCTCACGCCGACCGGCTGCGCTGCGTGGAGGTGATCACGGGCCGAGGTTCCGGCGAGGCAGGCGGCGTGATCCGGCGCGAGTTGCCATTATGGCTCAACCTGCCGCCGTTGCGCCCGCTCGTGCTCGCGGTGACGCACCCGCACGCGGCCAACCTGGGGGCGGTCCGGCTGCTGCTGCGCCGCCCGCGGTAGTCCGCGCCCGGCGCCGGGCCGAGATGTGCGCAAGGGCAGCGTATTTACAAATCATCACGTGATCGGGCCAGATACAACTTTCGCGGGAGTGGAAGACAACCGATGTACGTTCTGGTGGTTGAGAACGAAACCCCAATCCTGATGCAAATGCGAACAGTGCTCGAAGATTTGGCTGTCCCGGTCTCGTTCGTTCGGGGCCGCGAGGAAGCGCTGGCAATTGCCAACGAAACCGGGGCGCCCGTCGTTCTCGTCACCAACATCGACCTCGGGCGGCGACTGGACGGATTCAACCTGGCCTACACCCTGCGCCGCATGGCTCCGACGATGCCCACCCTATTCGTCAGCGCAACCCGGTGGGACGTCGTGCGCGGGATCGTCAGCAAGCAAGACTATTTCATGTTGAAGCCGTTCGACGCGACGATCTTCGCCGACAAGCTACGCAACATCCTGCGGCAGGCCATGGCTCCCGCCGCTCAATCCAGGCAGGCCTGATTGCGTCAGGCCTGTTGCGGCGTTCGCGCCCCTGCGGCCGTAATGGCCATGTTCGCGACAACGGCGACGGCGACGTTGGTCGCAAGGGCGAGCAGCCCCACATAGATGGTGTAGTTGGAGCCACCGATTGCCAGCGTATGCAGCGGCTTCAGCCCGTCGCTCCAGGCAACGACCGAGCCGCCGAAGAAGCCTGCCGCCCAGCCGATCAGCAGCGCCCGGCCGTGGAACCACCCGGTGAACAGCCCGAACACGACGGCCGGGAAGGTTTGCACGATCCAAAGGCCACCCAACAATTGCAGATCGAGCGCGAACTGGGTCGGCAGGAACAGGATGACCATCAGCGCGCCGACCTTGACCAGCAACGAGGTGATCTTGGCGACCTGGGCCTCGCCTGCGGGCGTCACCGCGGGATTGACATAGGCCTTCCAGAAATTGCGGGTGAACAGATTGGCCGCGCCGATCGACATCACGGCCGCGGGCACCAGCGCGCCGATGCCGATCGCGGCGAAGGCGAACCCGGTGAACCAGCTCGGGAACAGCGCCTTGAACAGCGCCGGAACCACGTCGTTGTTGTTCGCCGGTTTCACTCCCGCGGCGTAGGCCATGTATCCCAGCAGCGCGATCAGCCCCAGCAGCAACGTATAGGCCGGCAGCAGGATGGCGTTCTTCTTGATCGTCTCGCCGCTTTTCGAGGCGAAGATGCTGGTCAGCGTGTGCGGGTACATGAACGCGGCCAGGGCCGAGCCGAGCGCCAGGGTCGCGTAGGGGATCACCTGCGCCCCGCCGAGCGTGATGCTGCCGGAGCCTTTTGCCTTGAAGCCCGCGTCGGCCGCCGCGAACACCGCGCTGTAGCCGCCGAGCTTGAGAGGAATGATCGCCACCGCCACCAACACCACGATGTAGATCATGATGTCCTTCACGAACGCGATCAGCGCAGGCGCCCGCAGCCCGGAGGAGTAGGTGTAGAGCGCCAGGATGAGGAACGCCACGATCAGCGGCAGCTCGCCGGTGAGGCCAAGCGCTTTGATGACGACCTCCATCCCGATCAGCTGCAGCGCGATATAGGGCATGGTCGCGAGCACGCCCGTGAGGGCGACGGCGAGTTCCAAGCTGCGGGAGCCATAGCGGCCGTAGACGACATCGCCTGCCGTCACATAGCCGTTGCGCGCCGCGACGGCCCACAGCTTGGGCATGATGGCGAACACGATCGGATAAACCAGGATCGTGTACGGCAGGGCGAAGAAGCCATAGGCGCCGGCGGCATACACCAGCGCGGGCACGGCAATGACGGTGTAGGCGGTGTAGAAGTCGCCGCCGACCAGGAACCAGGTGATCCAGGTGCCGAACTGCCGGCCGCCCAGCCCCCACTCATCGAGGTGCGCCAGCGATGTCGGCTTGCGCCAGCGTGCCGCGACGAAGCCCATAACGGTGACGAGGCCGAAGAAAAAGACGAAGACCGCAAGCGCGGTGGTGTCGACGTTGTCGCTGATCATACGTCGGTGTCCTTGCGGGTGGCCCGCCAAACGACCCAGGTGATCAGCGCGCTGACCGGCACCCAGGCGAGCTGGTACCAGTAGAAGAACGGAAAGCCGAGCAGCTCCGGGGTGCGGAAATTGTAGAACGGCAGCCAGAGCAGCCCGATGAAGGGCAGCAGCAACAGCAGCCACATGGCACGATCCTTCCCCATCCCGCACGCCCTTTGGCGTGGTTCACGGTTATGTCGCGTGGATTGAACGAGGGCAAGCGGACTACTGTAGCGTTAAAACGATTTGCCTATTACGCCGCTTCCGACAGGACGAGCCGCCGCCGGAGGGTGACCCGTAGTGGAATCGCAGCGTACACATCCTTGACCGCCTCCGTCAGCGTCAGGCCCGCCAGGCGCGGCACCATGCGCCGGCCGACCTGCTCGAACACGCGGGCGCTTCGCAGCACCGCGCGGAGGTCGGCTGGCGGCACATACAACGCGGTGTCGCGGCGTTCGACGCAAAACAGGCTGCCGGCCAGCAGGCGGCCGATCTGGCCCGGCGAGTAGGGTTGCCCCTGGCCGAACGGCGTGCTCTCCACATGCGCCCATACCCCGACCCGGTTTGGCGCCACCACCAGCAGGCGGCCATCGTCCTTCAGCACCCGCCAGATCTCCCGCAACATGCGCCGGGCGTTTTCAGCGTTTTCCAACCCGTGCACCACCAGAATGCGGTCGAAGCTGAGATCGGCGAACGGCAGCGCGTCCTCCTCGATCGTGCATGACAGGTTGGCCGACCCGGCGGGCCAGCGCGCCACCCCGACCTGGGCGGGCGTTGCGGCGATGCACCGCGCCGCGTCCTCGCGCCAGCACCGCAAATAGGGAGCGGCATAGCCAAGCCCCAGCACGGATTGCCGGGGCAGGCTGGGCCAGAGCAGCGTAAGGCGCTCGCGCAGCAGCCGGGCGGCCACCACCCCGCGCGCCGTCATATAGAAGTCCGCCGCCGCATGCGCGTCCGTCGTCATGGCCGCAGCATAGCACAGCGCGTGGATTGCGCCGGAGGGGGGTGGTGTTACATTCCGACCGCCACAGGAGATTTCAGCATGAGCATCACGGCCCGGGCGATTCCGATCCTGTCGGACAACTACGCCTGGCTGGTGCGCGACGAGGCAACCGGCTTCACCGCGGTCGTGGATCCGGCCGAAGCCGCCCCGGTCGTGGCCGCGATCGAGGCGGCCGGGAGGCTGGACATGATCCTGCTGACGCATCACCACCAGGACCACATCGCCGCCGTCGATGCGGTACGCGCGCAATTTCCGGCGGTTGTGGTTGGCAATGCGGCCGACAGCCGCCGCCTGCCGAAGCTGGACCTTGCGGTCAGCCCGGGCGACATTTTCGCGTTCGGCGCAGGCGAGGCGCGGGTGATCGACACGCCGGGCCACACGATCGGGCACATCGCGTTCTTTCTCACGCCGGGCGACGTGCTGCTGTGCGGGGACACGCTGTTCAGCCTGGGGTGTGGCCGGCTACTGGAGGGCACGGCGGCCCAGATGTTCGCCAGCCTGCACGATCTGGCCGCGCTGCCGGGCGACACGCTGGTGTGCTGCGGACATGAGTACACCGAAAGCAACGCGCGGTTCGCCCTCAGCGCCGATCCGGATAACCCGGCGCTGCAGGCCCGCGCCGACGAGGTGAACCGGTTGCGCGCCGCCGGGCAGGCGACGGTGCCGAGCCATCTCGTGGACGAGCTGGCGGCCAACCCCTTCCTGCGCGCGCCCGACGTGGCGACGCTGGCCGATCTCCGTTCCCGCAAGGATCGTTTCCGTTGAAATTGTTCTACTCCCCCACCAGCCCTTACGTCCGCAAGGTGATGGCCTGCGCCATCGCGCGCGGAATCGACGGGCAGCTCGACCTCGTGACTACAAACCCGCACGCGTCCCCGCCGGAGCTGCTGGCCTGCAACCCGCTCAGCAAGGTGCCATGCCTGGTCGCCAACGATGGGGTGGCACTGTTCGACAGCCGCGTGATCTGCGAATTCCTGGACACGGTGGGGTTCGTCACGCCGCTGTTCCTGCAGGGCGGCGCGCGGATCGGCGCGCTGCGGATGCAGGCGATCGGCGACGGAATCTGCGACGCGGCGGTGCTGCGCCGGATGGAGCAGGGCAAGCCACGCGAGGACGCGCGCGCGGTGCAGATCGAGCGGCACCGGGCCGCCGTCGAGCGCGCCCTGAACCTGTTGGACGCCGAACCGCCAGGGCAGCACCTCGACATTGGCTGCATCGCGGTCGGCTGCGCGCTGGGCTACCTCGATTTCCGCTTCGCCGATGAGCCGTGGTCGGTGGGGCGCCGGGCGCTCGCCGCCTGGGGGGAAATGTTCATGGCCCAGCCCTCCATGGTGCGGACGGCGCCTCCGCCTGACTTGGGGTAACGATCGCATCGGACCGGAGCTAGGAGGGCCGCCACTACCGCCAGCCCTGCCCGGTTGCCCCGCCGAAGATCATGCGGCTTCCCTCCGGCGTGAGAAGGCCATAGGGAAAAGCCCGGTCGAGCGCGCTGCCCTGGTCGAGAACCTGGAGCTGTCCAGGAGTCAGGCTCAGGTTCAACGAAGCCAGGTTGTCATGTAGCTGATCGAGTTTGCTTGCGCCGAGAAGGAGGGTGGTGACGCTCGGCTGCGCCGCCGCCCAGGCGAGCGCCACTTGTCCCGGTGGCCGACCGAGCTGGGCGGCCACCTCCAGCAGCGCGTCGAGCATGCGCCAGTTGCGCTCGGTGAATTTCGTGTATGCGCCCTGGAACGGGTTGCTGCCGCCGAGCCGGCCCTGTCCTGCGGTGCCTTGGTCGTTGCGCTGGTACTTTCCGGTCAGGAACCCGCCCGCCAGCGGACGCCAAGGCATGATCCCCAAGCCGCACTCGCGGGCGGCGGGCACGTGCTCGCGCTCGATGCTGCGCTCGACGAGGGAGTATTCCAACTGGAGGGCAACGGGCCCGGGGACGCCATGCGCTGCCGCCAGAGTTGCCGCCTTGACAGCGTACCAGGCCGGCAGGTCGGAAAAGCCGAAGTAGCGGATCTTGCCGGCGCGCACCAAGTCGCCGAGCGATTGCAGCACCTCCTCGACAGGGGTGACGAAGTCATAGGTGTGCATCCAGTAAAGGTCGATGTAGTCGGTGCGCAGCCGGCGCAGCGAGCCTTCCAGCGCCCGATGGATGTTCTTGCGGCCATTGCCGCCTGCGTGGGGATTGCCGGCCTCGGCGTTGAAGCTGAACTTGGTGGCAAGCACCAATTTGTCGCGCAAGCACCGGCCGGCGACGTAGCCGCCCAGCAGTTCCTCGCTGCGGCCGCCGGAGTAGACGTCGGCGGTGTCGATGAAATTACCGCCGGCGTCCACATAAGCGTCGAAGATGGCTTGGCTCACGTCGTCGGCGGAGCCCCATCCCTGGTTTCCGAAGGTCATGGTCCCCAGCGCGGCCGGGCTGACGACCAGCCCGGAGCGGCCCAGGGTGCGGAATGCAGTAAGGCTCATGTCGTTCCTCTCAGGTTTACGGTGGGGTTCAGGCCGGAAAACGCCGGGGATCAACGAAGGCGGGGAACATCCAGCCGGGATACTCGGGCGGCAGAAGGCTGGCCGCGTTCAGCGCCTCCATCTCCGCCTCGGACAGCGTCAGCGTCGTGGCCGCGATGTTGTCGTTGAGCTGATCCACCCGCTTGACGCCGATGATGACCGAGGTGACGTGGTCTTGCCGAAGCAGCCAGTTGATCGCCACCTGCGTCACCGACACGCCATGGGCGGCGGCGATCGGACGCATGGCGTTGATGCAGCCAAAGGCGCGGGCCTCGTCGATCGGCGGAAACGGCAGGCTGGCCCGACGCGAACCGTCCGGCGCGGCTTGATCACGCCCGACCTTGCCGGACAGCAGGCCACCGGCGAGAGGGCTCCACACCAACAGGCCGAGCTTCTGGTCCTCTACCATCGAGACGATGTCGCGCTCCAGGTCGCGCCCGGCCAGGCTGTAATAGGCCTGTAGGCTTTCGAACGAAGGTCATGGTGCCGAAGCACAGTTCGGACACGAGCAGGCCAGTCCGGCCAAGCTGGTTGTAGCGCATTGATGTCTCGTCCTTGTTCGTCTCCAGCGGATTTGGCGCGTATGCAGCCAGGCGATTAGTCCTTAAAAGCGGCATGTATCTGTGAGCTGAATGCAGCAATGAAGCGAAACGATCTCAACGACCTGGCAGCCTTCCTGGAGGTTGCCGACGCCGCGAGCTTCACCCGCGCCGCCTCCAAGCTGGGGATGTCGCCGTCTGCCTTGAGCCACGCGATGAAGGCGCTCGAGGGCCGGCTCGGCGTGCGGCTGCTGGCGCGCACGACCCGAAGCGTCGCCCCGACCGAGGCTGGCGAGCGGCTGTTGCGGATTTTGCGGCCTGCCTTTGCGGATGTCGGCGCCGAACTGGAGTGGAGGCCCTGGCTGGGTTGCGTGACAAGCCTGCCGGCAATGTGCGCATCACCACGCCCAAGCACGCTGCGACCTCAGTGCTCACGCCTATGCTGCCTGTCTTCCTGGCGGCGTATCCGGACATCCGTGTCGAGATCACGATCGACGAGGGCCTGACGGACATCGTCGCAAGCCGTTACGACGCGGGCCTGCGGTTCGGGGAGAAGGTCGCCAAGGACATGATCGCAATTCGGGTCGGCCCGGTGATCCAATCAGCCGTGGTCGGATCGCCGGGCTATTTCGTCAACCATCCCGTGCCGCTCACCCCGTACGATCTCGCCGAGCACCGTTGCATCAACTATCGGCTGGCCACGGCGGGAGGCCTCTATCCTTGGGAATTCGAGCAGGCCGGCCGAGCGCTTCAGGTGAGAGTCGATGGGCCTCTCGTGTTCAACGACAGCGACCTGATCCTCGACGCCGTCTTGGCCGGGCAGGGAATCGCCCAGCTCTTCGAAGACCAGATCACCGACCACGTTGCGGCGGGGCGCCTGACCCGGGTTTTGGCGATGTGGCGCTGGACCGCGCCGGGCTACTATCTCTACTACACCAGCCGCCGCCAGACACCGCCGGCTCAGGCCGCGCTCGTCGAAGCCCTCCGTTTCAGATGAGCCACGCCGCAGCAGCTTCGCCGGCAACATACCCGGTGCTGAATGCGGCTTGCAGCAGGTAGCCACCGGTCGGGGCTTCCCAGTCCAGCATCTCACCCGCCACGAACACGCCGGGGCGGTTCCGCAGCATCCACCGCTCGTCCAGTTCATCGAGGCGGACGCCGCCGGCAGTTGAAATGGCGCGGGCGATGCCAGTGGCGCCGGTCAGACGCAGCGGCAGGAATTTTATGTGCGCGGCAAGAGGACCTGGATCGGAGGGCGCCTCCGTCTCGCGCAGCAGGGCGATCGCGACGGGGGAGAGGCCCGCCGTCTTGCGAAGGAAAGTCGAGAGCGACTGCGCCCGGCGGGGGAGGGCGACGCGCCGGGTCAGTTCGTCAAGGGACAAGTCGGGCCGTAGGTCGAGCCGGAGCAAGGCTTGGCCCTGGGCGGCAACGGCGTTGCGCAAGGCGGATGATAGCGCGTAGATCAGGCCGCCCTCGATCCCGCCGGCGGTCACCGTGGCCTCGCCCCGAACCGTGCGGCCGCCGAACGTGGCGGCGATCCGCTTCAGTGGCGTGCCCTCGAAGCGCTGGCGGAAGATGTCGGTCCATTGCACCTGGAACCCGCAATTGGCCGGCAGCAGCGGCGCGATACCCACGCCGCCCCGTTGCAACCCGGCCGTCCAGGCGCCGTCGGAACCGAGCCGCGGCCAGGACGCGCCGCCCATGGCGAGCACCGTCGCATCCGCCGCGCCGGCGAGTTGCGGGTCGAACGCCGACGCGCCATCGCTGTCCCATCCCGTCCAGCGGTGGCGCAGCACGAACATGACGCCCTGCGCCTGCAGCCGGGCCAACCACGCGCGCAGCAGCGGCGAGGCTTTCAACGCCACCGGGAACACCCGGGAACTGGTGCCGACGAAAACCGGCTGCCCCAGCGCCTCGCACCAGGCGTGCAACGCGTCGGGTGGGAACGCGGCGAGCGCCGGGGCGAGGCGGTCGCGCGCCGGGCCGTAGCGGTCCAGGAACACCGGCATCGGCTTGTCGTGCGTCAGGTTCAGCCCGCCGCGCCCGGCCATCAGCAGCTTGCGGCCGACCGAGGGCATACGGTCGATCACCGTCACCGCGACGCCGGCCAACGCCAGCCGTTCCGCCGCCATCAGCCCGGCCGGGCCAGCGCCGACGACGTGCGCGGAAGGTGATGGGTTCGTCATGGGGCCATCCGATACTATGTTGGCGGTCGGAAAGGGAGCGGCGATGGAACAGGTCGAGGCGGTGGTGCTGGGCGCGGGCGTGGTCGGCCTCGCCGTCGCGCGGGGATTGGCGCAGTCGGGGCGGGAGGTGCTGATGCTGGAAACGGCGGGCGGCATCGGCACGGGCACGTCCTCGCGCAATAGCGAGGTCGTGCATGCCGGGATCTACTACCCGGCGGGCAGCCGGAAGGCGCGGCTATGCGTCGCCGGGCGGGAGATGCTGTATGCGTACTGCGCCGAACACGGTGTACCCGTGAACCCGCTTGGCAAGCTGATCGTCGCCAGCACGCCGGCCGAAGCGCCGTTGCTGGACGGCATCCAGGCCCGCGCCGCCGCCAATGGCGTGTCGCTACAGAAACTGTCCGGGGCCGAGGCGCGCGACGCCGAACCGGCCCTGCAGGCCGAGGCCGCGCTGTTGTCATCGCGCACTGGCATCGTCGACAGCCACGCCCTGATGCTCGCCTACCAGGGCGACCTGGAGGACCGCGGCGGCATGGTCGCCTTTCGCGCGCCGCTGCTGAGCGGGACGGTCGCAGAGGACGGCATTCGCCTCCGTGTGGGCGGGGAGGCGCCGATGGAGCTGTCCTGCCGCATCCTGGTGAACGCCGCCGGCCTGCACGCCCCGGACGTGGCCCGCAGCATCGCCGGCATCCCGTCGCAGACCATCCCGCGCGCCTGGCTGTGCAAAGGCTCGTATTATTCGCTGGGCGTCCGTGCGCCGTTCCGCCGGCTGATCTACCCCGTCCCGGAACCCGGCGGCCTCGGAGTCCACCTCACGCTCGACCTCGGCGGCCAGGCGCGGTTCGGCCCCGACGTGGAGTGGGTGGAGCGCGAGGACTACGACGTCGACCTCGCTCGCGCCGATGGTTTCTACGCCGCCATCCGCCGCTACTGGCCCGGCCTGCCCGATGGGGCGCTGCAGCCGGGCTACGCGGGCATCCGCCCCAAGATCAGCGGCCCGCACGAGCCCGCCGCCGACTTCATGCTGGCCGGCCCGCAGGTCCACGGCGTGCCGGGCCTGATCAACCTGTTCGGCATCGAAAGCCCCGGCCTCACCGCATCGCTCGCAATTGCCGACGAGGTGGTGGCGATGCTGGCCTAGGCGCTTTTTGCTTCCGCCAACCCGAGATCCCGCTGCATCGCCTCGCGCATCAGGAATTTCTGCATCTTGCCGGTGACGGTCATCGGGTACTCGTCCACGAACCGCACGTAGCGCGGGATCTTTTGGTGCGCGATCCGACCGCGGCAGAAGCTGCGGACGCCCTCGGCGGTCAGCACGGCGTCGTCCCGCAGCTTCACCCAGGCGCATAGTTCTTCGCCGTATTTCGGGTCGGGCACGCCGAACACCTGCACGTCCGCGATCGCCGGATGGGTGTACAGAAACTCCTCCACCTCGCGCGGATACACGTTCTCGCCGCCGCGAATCACCACGTCCTTGATGCGGCCGACGATGTTGCAGTAGCCCTCGGCGTCGACCACCGCCAGGTCGCCGGTGTGCATCCAGCGCGCCGCGTCGATCGCCTGTGCCGTGCGGGGCGCATCCTCCCAGTAGCCGAGCATGACGGAGTAGCCGCGCGTGCACAGCTCGCCTGGCGTCCCGCGCGGCACGATGCGGCCCTCGGCGTCGATGATCTTGACCTCGAGATGCCGATGGACGCGTCCGACCGTCGAGACCCGGCGGTCCAGCGGATCGTCCGACGTCGTCTGGAAGCTGACCGGGCTGGTTTCGGTCATGCCGTAGCAGATCGTGATCTCATGCAGGTGCATGCGGTCGACCGCGCGGCGCATCACCTCGATCGGGCAGGGCGACCCGGCCATGATCCCCGTCCGCAGCGAGCTCAGGTCGAACTCGGCGAAGCGCGGATGGTCCAGTTCGGCGATAAACATGGTGGGCACGCCGTGCAGCCCAGTGCACCGTTCCTCCGCGACCGTCTGCAGCACCGCCAACGGGTCGAAGCCCTCGCCGGGATACACCATCGCGGCGCCATGGGTGATGCAGGCGAGGTTGCCCAGCACCATGCCGAAGCAGTGATACAACGGGACGGGAATGCACAGCCGGTCGTGCTCCGTCAGCCGCATCCCTTCGCCGATGAAATAGCCGTTGTTGAGGATGTTGTGGTGCGTCAGCGCGGCGCCTTTCGGGCTGCCCGTCGTCCCGGAAGTGAACTGGATGTTGATCGCGTCGTCGAACTGCAGCGTGCCGGCCAGGGCAGCGAGGCAGACGTGCTGCGCCGGGCCGCCGCGGCCGGCGACGTCGGCGAAGGCAATCGTGCCTGGCGAGCTGCCGCCGATCTGGATGACGGCGCGCAACGCCGGCAGACGGGCCGCGTGCAGGTTGCCCGGCGCGCTGCCCGGCAGCTCCGGCGCCAGTTCCGTCAGCAGGGCGATGTAGTCGCTGGTCTTGAACGCGGTCGCGGTGATCAGCGCCCGGCAGCCGACCTTGTTCAGCGCGTACTCCAGCTCGGTCGTGCGGTAGGCCGGGTTGATGTTGACCAGGATGAGCCCGGCCTTGGCGGTGGCGATCTGCGTCACCAGCCACTCGGCACAGTTCATCGACCAGATGCCGACCCGGTCCCCCGGCTCCAGCCCCAACGCCAGCAGCCCGGCGGCGAACGCCTCGGCCCGGTCGCGCAACTCGGCGTAGCTCCAGCGCACGCCGCCGCGCACGATCAGCGCCGGGCGGTCGCCCCATCGCGCGACGGTGCGGTCGAAACTGGTCCCGAGCGTCTCGCCGAGCAGGGGCGTGACGCACGCGCCGTGGACGTAGCTGGGTTCGGTCATGCTGCTTGTTCCTCCGGACGCAAGGTCGAGCGTGAACGTAGTATGATGAGGACGCAAACTTCCTCTTTCCCTGACGCCCGATTCGAATGCCTAATCACAGCGCTACCCGTGGCGAACGCGGGGGCGCATCGGGGAGGCGTATCGATGACCTTGCGAGCCATCCGGCACGGCGCGGCTGCGGCCCTGCTCAGTGCGGCCGTCCTGCTGGCGCGGCCGGCGCAGGCGCAGCATTATCGCCTCGGCTACGACCAGCCGCATTCGACCGGCTACGGCGTGGCTGGCGACATGTTCGACGCCAAGCTGCGCGAACTGAGCCATGGCGCGATGTCGATCGACCAGTTCCCCAGCGCCCAGCTCGGGCAGGAGCCTCAGATGCTCCAACTGGTCAAAAGCGGCGACATCGACTTCATCATCAGCAGCACCGCCAACGCTGCGACCGTCTCGCCGGAGTCGGGCGTGATGTCGCTGCACTACCTGTTCCGGTCCGACGCCCAGCTGCTGCGCGCGCTGGCAACCCCCGCGGTCGTCCAGGCGGTGCGCAAGATGTTCGACGACACGGTCCAGGGCGCGCACGTGCTGACGATGGCGACGCTCGGCCTGCGCGAGATGTACGGGACCAAGGAGGTCCACAACCTCGACGACTTGAAGGGCGTGAAGGTGCGGGTGCAGGCGACCGCGACCGAGGACACGCTGTTCGCGGCGTATGGGGCGCAGACGGTGCACATGCCGTTCGGCAGCGTTTACACGTCGCTGCAGACCGGCGTGGTCCAGATCGCCGAGAACGGCATCGACGTGTACCTGCAGAACAAGCACTACGAAGTAGGCCCGGTGCTGTCGCTGACCAATCACGAGGCGAACAACAGCGTATTGTGGGTCAGCGACCGGCTGTGGAACAGCCTCACGGACGAGCAGAAGGGTTGGGTGCAGGCGGCCGCGGACGAGGTCGGGCAAAAGCAGCCGGCCCTGGCCGTCGCGTTGAACGTGAAGTCGCTGGACCGGCTGCGCAAGATCGGCATCAAGATCGTCGACAAGGTCGATATCTCCGGCATGGTCCGGATCGCCACCCCGATCGAGGACGACATCGCCGCCAAGCTCGGCCCCCACGCCGTGCAGATTTTGAACCTGTGCCGGGCGGTGCCGGAATCATGACGGGCGGGGACGCATCGCTGGTGCTGGGGCAGCAGCGGCACCTGAAATGGCGCGCGCTCGACTGGCTCGAATGGCTGCTGATGGCGCTGTGCGGGGTGGCGCTGCTCGGGTTCTGCGCCTCCGTGCTGGCGGACGTCGTCACGCGCGAGTTCGGGATACCCTGGCTGATGGCGCAGGAGGTGACGGACACCTTCTTTATTTACGGCATCTTCCTCGGCGCTGCCGTCGCGACCCGGCGCAACGATCACCTGACGCTCACCGCCGTCGCCGACGTGCTGCACGGGCGCGTGCGGGTGGCGGTGGAAGTGCTGACGCGGGTGGTGGTGCTGGCGGTCGGCATCTGCATGGTGGTGTTCGGATGGCAGAATTTCCTGTCCGGCTTCACCAGCTACCGCATGCCGTCGATGACGCCGATCGCTTCGCTGTATGCCGCTATCCCGCTCGCCGGGGTGTTGGTCGCGCTGTTCAGCGTCGAGCAGATCGTGTGCGGCCTGCGGAACGGCTTCGAAGGCCACGCGGAGACGGCGCGCGCCGGTGGGCCGGAGTTCGCGGCGGATACGCGAATCGCCATTTAGTTGGGTATCGTGGTACTAGGTCAAGGAGTGAGGCCGAGGGCTCTGCCCCTGGACCCCGTCAAAGGCGAGCCTTTGAAATCCATGACCTTAAGCGACGCGGGCCTAGGGCAGAGCGCTGACCTTGCCTATTTGGCAGCTTGTTAAGATGGGCGACGCCGCAATCCTGGTCGTGATGGTCGGGCTGTTCCTGAGCTTCGGCTACCTCGGCGTGCCGGTGGCGTTCGCGCTGATGGCCGGTGTGCTGGTCGGCGTGCTGTTCACCCCCGTGACGCTGCCCGCGATCATCCAGCAAATGTTCAACGGCGTCGATTCCGAGGCGCTGCTGGCCGTGCCGTTCTTCCTGCTGGTGGGCGAGCTGATGACGTCGGCCAACATCGCCGTGCGGATCGCCGACTTCTCGCAGGCGCTTGTCGGGCACGTCCGCGGCGGCCTGGGCCAGGTCGTGACGGTGTTCAGCATCTTCTTCTCCGGCATGTCGGGGTCGGCCAGCGCCGATGTGGCGGTGCTCAGCCGCACTTTGGGCGGGCCGATGCAGCGCGACGGCTACTCCGCCGCGTTCACCGCCGCCCTGATCGCCGCCGCGTCCACGATCGCGGTACTGGTGCCGCCGAGCATCACGGCGGTGGTATATGGCGCGGTTGGGAACGTATCGATCGCCGGGTTGTTCCTGGCGGGGGTGCTGCCGGGGCTGATGATCGGCGTGGGACTGATGCTGTATTGCTACTTTTTCGGGCCGCCCGGCGTGCGGCGGCGGCGCGCGACCCTGCTGCAGGTGGGCGTCGCCGCCCGGCAGAGCGCGCTGCCGCTGTTCATCCCAATTATTTTATTGGGCGGCATCCTGACCGGCTGGTTCACGCCGACCGAGGCCGGGGTGGTGGCGATCGCATGGATTTTGGTGGTGGTGATCCCGACGCTCAACCCGGCGCATCTGCGGCGGTTGCCGGGGGATTTCTGCCAGGCGGGGCTGATCTACTCGCTGCCGATGATCACCATTGCCGCCGCCGCCGCATTCGGCTGGCTGCTGGCGTATTTGCGCGGGCCGCTGGTGGTGTCCGGCTGGGTGACGGACGTGGCGGGGACGGACCCGCATCTGATCATGTTCTCGCTGGTGGCGCTGTTCACGATCGTGGGCGACTTCATCGAGCCGATCCCGACCATCATCATCTTCATGCCGGTGGTGAGCAGCCTGGTGCAGTCGGGCGACATCAACCCGGTGCACATGGGGGTGCTGCTGATCGAGACGCTGGCGTTCGGGCTGATCACGCCGCCGTATGGTCTGGTGCTGCTGATGGCATCGAAGTTCGTCGGCGTCCGGTTCGCGGCGGCGCTGCGGGCGAGCTTGCCGATCTACGTGGTGTTCTTCGTGACGATCTCGTTCACGATTTTCTTCCCGGACGCGGTGCTGTGGCTGCCGAAGCATTTCATCCCGCAGTCAGTGGGGTGTTTTCGGGTGCCTGGGGCGGAGACGTTTCTTTGTCCGTGAAATGTATCTATACCCCGTTCACGCCAGGATCCGAAAATCCTTGGGCGAGATGACGCGGAAGTTGTCGGATACGGCGTCGCAATAGAGGTGCCACTTCCTGGGCACTTCCTCGCGCAG
>JAABUJ010002454.1_pt1 | contig 22941 bp, 22 predicted proteins | sample 5559131 | NCBI WGS metagenome assembly JAABUJ01 (sample SAMN10711875, study PRJNA513366) | rock metagenome | isolation source: Antarctica rocks | place: Antarctica: Victoria Land, Mt New Zealand nord | collected 2016-01-07
GGCGGCCCCAATGGCCCCCTACCAGCCACCCGAACCCGTTCCCCGCCGTCCCAGGCCCCCCGGCCCGGCCGCTCAGCCGCCTTACTGCACGCGAACCAAATCACGACCTTGCTGCACGATCGAGGCTAGCCTTTGACGGCCCAGTAGTGCTCCGTTACCTTTAGGGTGGCTCTCGTAGGGGATGTTCGGGCGGCAGCTCTCTGCGGCAGACCGGACAGGTGCCCTGCCAGCAGGCCAGGAGCGCTTGGAGCTCCCGGAGGACCTCGAAGAGGGTCAGGCTGCCGCCCTGGCTGGCGGACGTCGTCGTCGCTGCAGGGTTGGGAACGCGTGCGCGACCGAGACGAGGGTGACGTGGTGGTTCCAGCCGCGGTGTGTGCGGCCTTCGTAGTGATCAAGACCGAGGGCGTCGTTGAGCCCGCGGTACAGGAAAGAGATCCTCGGCCAGGCGCGATCGGACGGGCCGCCTCGATCAGTTGGCTGGCGCCGCCGATCTCTGCTGTAACGTCAGTCGCGTGCTAGGCAACGACGGCGATGCCTCCCGAGCCGGTGCCTGCCGAGCCGATTCACCGGGAGCTGATGCCCATCGAGCCGGTTCACCCGGAGCCGGTTCACCCGGAGCCGGCGATCCTGGGGTGATGACGGCTGTGGCGCTCGGCTGGGAGCTGTCTGACCTGTACACGCAGCGCAAGACCGGCTCGGCGGAATCCGGGCTGCCGGAGAATCTGCCCGGGGTCGAGGGCCTGGCTCCGCGCCAGCGGGTCGAAGCCGGGATCGCCAAGGTCTCGGTGCTGATCGAGCGGGTGCTGGCGCCGCTTTCAAACGGGCCCTCGCGACCCGCCGTCGAGCCTCTGCGCGAGGTCTCAGAAGGCGACGGGGGCGCGTGGGAGCGAGCCGTCTACGACCTCCACGTCGGGCTCGTGACGACGCTTTCGGCCCATGACGTGACCCTGTATCACGCCTACGATCTCGGGCGCTTGCTGGCCGATACCTGCCATGAGCCGCAGGATCTCAGCGCGCTGATCGACCGCCTGGAGCCCGAGGCGCTGCTGCCCATCGAAGGCCGGCTGGCCGATTTGAGCAGCCGGCTGGCGCCGCACTCGGCGGCCGCGGTCGCCGCGACGCTCGAGCAGTGGAAGGGCTGGACCGTCGAAGCTCGCGCGCGCGAGAGCATGAACGGCGTGCGCGGCGCCCTGGCGCGCCAGGGCGATCTGTGGCGGGCGCTGCTGACCGGCGAGAAGGACGCTCGCCAGATGCTCGACCCCGACACCTTTGTGGCGGCGTCCGTGCGCCATGCCAGTCGGCTCGGGACGTTGATCCGTGGGCTGGCGGGGGCGTTCCTTCCGGCGACGGTCATGTTGGCGGTCACCACCCTCCTGGTGCTGTGGGTGATCGTCTCCGGGAGCGCGATCGCGACGGTGATCGCCGCCCTCGGGGCATTGGCCGCGACACTGGTCGTGATTCGCAAGTGCGTTTCGCTGACCGTCGAAGAGACGGTCGGCGAGCTCCGGGCCCAGCTCTGGGGCGCCGAGATCGACGCCGCCGTTGCGCAGTCGATCCTCCGGCTGCCGCCCGCCGCTCCGGCCACCGCCAAGCGGCCGAAGCTGTCACTCAGCAAGCCGCCGATCGAGGGCGAGCGGACCACGATCACCCAGCGTGTCGAGCGGGCGCTGCACGTGACCCACAGCGCCAAGCGCCAGGGCTTCCGAGTCTCGGCCTCGGGTCCCGACACGGCAGCCGCACCGCCGGTCGATGAGAGCGCCAGCGCCAACGGCAATCACGCGGCTTGAAACGCGGGCCGCCCTCGCGCGCCGACCCCATGCCTGATTGCGCCGACCTCATACCTGATTTATAAGTTTCGCCCTGCCGCGGGCGCTCAAGAGCTCAAGAAACCTGTCGTTAGGTATGAGAAGCTGAAAAGCGATGACTCGCTTTGAGCGTGCGGCCAACCTGATCGGCGTGGTGGTGCCCTTCCTCGGCATCCTGGCGGCGATCGTGCTGCTGTGGAACCGAGCCGTCGACGGGGCCGACCTGGCCATTCTGGCCGTCACCTATCTACTCACCGCGGTGGGGATCACGGTCGGCTTTCATCGCCTGCTCACCCACCGGGCGTTCGCCACCCACTCGTGGCTGGAGCGCACGTTCGCGGTGCTGGGATCGCTGTCCGTCCAGGGGTCGGTGATGGACTGGGTCGCCGATCATCGCAAGCACCACGCCCACACCGACCGCGTCGGCGATCCCCACAGCCCGCACGTCGGTCACGGCAGCGGCCTGGCCGGCTTGTGGCATGCGCACGTCGGCTGGCTGCTCGAGACCCAGGGTCAGGCCGATTGGAAGCGCTACGCGGCCGAGCTCTACGACGATCCGGCGATGCGCAAGATCGGGCGCAGCTTCCCGTTGCTGGTCGCGATCTCACTGCTGGTCCCGACGCTCGCCGGCTTGATCGTGCACGGCTTCACTCTGTCAGGAGCGGTGCGGGGGCTGGTGTGGGGGGGGTTGGTGCGGATCTTCCTCGTGCACCACGTGACCTGGTCGGTCAACTCGATCTGCCACTTCTTCGGTCGCCGCCGGTTCGACGTCGACGACCACTCGACCAACGTCGGCTGGCTTGCCGTGCTGTCTCTGGGCGAGTCCTGGCACCACAACCATCACGCCTTCCCCCGTTCGGCCTACCACGGACTGCGCCGCTGGGAGATCGATCCGTCGGGGCTGATCATCTCGTTGCTGCAGCGTCTCGGGCTGGCCTGGAACGTGGTGCGGATCGCACCCGAGCGCCAAGCCGCGCGACAAGCCGCGCGCCCGCTCGCCGACGCGCGCGTCTAGCCCCCGCTCGCTCGCCGACGCGAGCCGTTAGCCGCGCAGCCGCGCAGCCGCGCAGCTCGCGCAGACGCCCGAGATCACCAGCTCCGCCCCTTCGGCCTCAAAGCCCATCACGCCGGCCGCCTGAAGCAGCGCCGCGACCTCGAGCTCACCGTCGAGGTCCTCGACCTTGCCGCAACCGCGGCATATCGCGTGCTGGTGGGGCTCGGTGCGCCCGTCGTACAGGGCAGCGCCGAGACCGGTATCGATCCGCCGCGCCAGCCCGAGCTCGACCAGCAGCTCGAGCGTCGCGTAGATGGTCGGGGTCGAGGTGCCGGGCAGCTTCTCGCGGACGCCCCGTCCGATCTCCTCGGCGGTGGCGTGATGCTCGCGCCGGCGCAGCTCGCGCAGGATCACGTTGCGCTGCGGGGTCGCCCGCTGGCCGCGCCGGTGCAGGATCGCGTCCAGCTGCTCGGCCTCTCCAGCGGCCGTGGCCGAGTCAGCCGGGCTGGATCGAGCCCCGCTCGGATAACGGGTTCTGAGTTGGGGGTCGGCTATCGGATCCATCAGGCAGCCCTAATTCTAATCCACTTGTTATAGTGAGCGCAATGGCAGAGATGATGAGTCAGATCAGACGGATCGACGAGCGGACGTTCCTGCTGCACTACGTCCAGCCGGGGCTGGTCGGGCTGATCGACGGAACCCTCTCGACGCTCGCGCCGATCTTTGCGGCGGCGCTGCTCTCGGGGTCGCACGCCGCGCTGTTCGTGGGCCTCGCCACCGCCGTCGGCGCCGGCATCAGCATGGGCTTCTCAGAGGCGCTGTCTGACGACGGGTCCCAGACCGGCCGCGGATCCGCACTGGCGCGGGGCATCGTCACGGGCGCGATGACGACCGTCGGCGGGGTGTTCCATTCGCTTCCGTTCCTGATCTCGTCCGTCCACACGGCGCTGGTCGTCGCCGGGATCGTGGTGTCGATCGAGCTGATCACGATCTCGCTGATCCGCAAGCGCTTCCTGGCCGTTTCGCTGCGCACCAGCCTGCTGCAGGTGGCGCTCGGTGGTGCGCTGATCGTCGCCGCCGGCGTGGCGCTCGGCAGCGCCTAGAGCATGGAGCTGGACGGGCGCCACGTGGTGGTGACGGGGGCCGGGAGCGGCATCGGTCGCGCCTGCGCGGTCAGGTTCGCGGCCGAGGGCGCCCGCCGGGTGGTGGTCGCCGACCTTGACCTCGCCCGGGCCGAGGCGGTCGCGGCGCAGATCGGCGCAGTGGCAGCCGCAGTCGGCGTCGACGTCAGCCGCGAGCCCGAGATCCGGGCCCTCGTTCAGCGGACGCGGGAGGCCGGCGGCGCGATCGACCTGTTCTTCTCCAATGCCGGCATCGGCGGCCCTCCGGGCGGCCCCGAGGCGCCCGACGACGAGCTGCAGCGGACCCACGAGGTCAACGTGATGGCTCACGTCTGGGCCGCGCGGGCCCTGCTGCCGGAGATGATCGAGCGAGGCGACGGCTACCTGCTGAGCACCGCCTCGGCGGCCGGCCTGCTGACCCAGGTGTCGGCGCTGGCTTACTCCTACACCAAGCACGCTGCGGTGGCCGTCGCCGAATGGCTGTCCATCACCTACCGCGACGCCGGTGTCAAGGTCTCCTGCCTGTGTCCTCAGGGCGTGCGTACGCCGATGCTCGACCGCGCCCTCGAGGATCCCGTCGGCGCCGCGCCGCTGCTGGCCGGCGGGCTGCTCGAGCCCGAGGATGTGGCCAAGGCAGTGGTGCAGGGGATCCACCAGGAGGACTTCCTGATCCTCCCCCACGCAGACGTGGCCCGTCACCTCGCGCTGAAGGGCGCTGCTCCCGAGCGGTGGCTCAACGGGATGCGCCGGCTCGTTCGCGAGGCCCGCGCCGGCAAGCCCGTCGATTCCGGCGAGCCCGGTGGGGCGTCATAGGAGGAGCTGAGCGCGCCGGGCTCCCGGTCCGGTCAAGTCGGTGACCAGGCGCCCGAAGCTCGTGATGTCGATCGGCTTACCGACGTACGCGTCGCAGCCGGCATCCAGGGCTCGGCGACGATCTTCGCGCTCGGTGCCGGCGCTGCAGGCGACGATCGGACAGATCGAGGTCGCCGGATTTGCCCTGATCCGCCGGGCCAGGATTGCTCCGTCGCCGTCGGGGAGTCGCATGTCGAGCACGATCAGCGCCGGCCGCAGCTGCTCGAGAACCACCTCGGCCTGGCTGATCGAACCCGCGGCGATCGTCTCGTAGCCGTCAAGCTCGAGCAGCCGCTCCAGCAGCGTGCAGTTGAGCGGGTGGTCGTCGATCACCAGCACCGGCTCGACGAGGCCGGCCCGCTCGAGGGCACGCGCGCTGGGCGATGCGAGCATCAGCGCCTCGCCAGCGGCCTCGGCGGCGCCACCGTAGCGGCGGGGGGCGAAGGGCTGAGATCGATCTTCTCGGACGTCAACGGGCCCACGTCCCCAGGCTTGACCTCGACGGGCAGCCACGCATAGAAGGTCGCCCCGGCCCCGGGGCGGCTGCGCACGCCGACCCGCCCCCCCTGGGCCTGCACGATCAGCTTGGTCACGGCCAGTCCGAGCCCGGTTCCGTGTACGCCGGTGGATCCGAGCGCCACGAACTCCTCGAACACCCGCTCCTGGTCTGAGGCCGCGATTCCCGGGCCGGTGTCGGACACCTCGACGAGGATGCCGTCCCGGTCCCGGTCCCGGTCCCGGTCTCGGTCCCGTTCCCGGTCTCGGCTCCGGTCCCGGGCCCGATCGTGCTCCCGGCTGACCGCGACCGTCACCCGGCCGTCGCGGCCGGCGAACTTGAGCGCGTTGGAGAGATAATTGAGGATCACCTGGCGCAGCCGAGTCGGATCCAGCGCCACGGTGCCGGTGAAAGCCGGATCGAACTCGATCTCGACCCCGTGCTGAGCGGCCATGAACGCCATCGAGCGGACGCACTCGCGGGTGATCTCTGACGGCTCGGTCGGCTCCGGCGCGAGCTGCAGGTGACCGGTCTCCAGCTGCGCTAGGTCAAGCCCCTCGCTGATCAGCCTCAGCAGATGGTCGGCGCTGGCGCGGATGATCCCGAGCTGCTCGTGCTGGGCGGACGACACCTGGCCCGATCGCCCCGTCTGGATCAGCTCAGAGAAGCCGATCACCGCGTTCAGCGGGGTGCGCAGCTCGTGCGACAGGTTGGCCACGAGCCGGCTCTTGGCCCGGCCGGCCCGTTCCAGCTCGAGGTTGCGGCGCTCCAGCTCTGAGTTGATTCGGTGCCGCGCGCCCAGGGTCATCAGCAGCCGGCCGAGCAGGGCGGCGAGAGCCGAGACGAGCAGCCTTCGCTTCGCGGGGGTAGTCATGGGCGGACCATCTTGACCCCCTTCGGCGATCAAGACCGGCAACTGGAGCATTTGTGGAGGCTCCGGACGGACTACCCACATGCGCTGCGTAATCTCCCGCACCGGGTTGCCGGCGGCGGGGTCCGCGAGCTCGATCAGGGCAGCTGCTCGAGCCCCGCCAGGAGCTTGCGCCATCCCTCCCGGAGCCCGACCAGGCTCGTCGTGACCGTGTCTGAGCGTCCGGCGCGGGCGGCGTTCTCGAGCTCACGCAGAGCGTTCAGCAGCGGCCGGGCATCGAGCATCAGGGCGCTGTTGCGCGCTGCGTGCGCGGCCCGGGCGGCGGCGTCGAGATCCCCGGCGGTGACCGCGCGCCCGAGCTCGTCGATCGCGACGCCAAGCTCGCGCACGAGCCCGGTGACAATCTCCGGCAGCCGGCTTCCCAGCAGAGGCTGGAGCTTGGCCAGACGGGTCAGATCAAGCTCGCCGGTCACGCGCCTCTGATCATGGGTGCAGCAGGTGGCGAAAGTGGCGGGAAAAGGATCCGAAGTCGTTGTGGTGCAGGCTGCCCAGGCCGGATATCCCGAGCAGCATCACGAACACGCCGGCCGCCAATGCCAGCACCGCGAGCACGGCCGGCCAGTGAGCCTCGAGGCGCTTGCGCCCGGCGGTCAGCCACCGCTGGGCATCGGCGCCCGCGAACCTGAGCGTGGCCACGATCGCCAGCAGCGGGGCCACGAAGCAGAGGTTGAACAGGACCAGCAGCATGACCTGGCGCGCCGCACCGAACCCGGAACCCACGATCGCGGCAATCGCGGCGAAGTACGGGAACGCCGTCGGCAGCTCGACGGCCGTGATCGTGGCTCCGAGCACCGCGCTCGACTTACCGCCCGCGCGGACCTCCCTCTGCTCGCGTTGCCCGAGCCGGTCACGATAGCCCCACAGAAACAGAAACGTCGCCGCGGTCAGCATCGCAACGCCGGCGATCAGCTCGATCACGTAGCTCAGGCGCTTGCCCGGGTGCGGGACCAGGGTGAGCAGCAGCTCTCCTGGTCCCAGCGTGATCGCCAGGCCGCCCAGCAGGTAGACCGCGAACACGGCCAGCGTGAAGCGCGTCACCTCCTGGCGCGCGTGCTCGCGGCTGGCCAGATACAGGGCGGGCGCGATCGTGGTCGGGTTCAAAGAGTCGGCGATCCCGATCGAGATCACCAGGCCGATCAGCCGGAGCATGAACCGATTGTCCCGGTCGGCGAGGCTGCGTGTCCACCCATGTCGGCGCGAGGCTCGGTGCGGGGAGGCGCGAACCAGCCCACGTTTGCGATCCTGGCGGGGCGCTACACTCGAACACGGCGCCGGGCGGCGTTTTGCTTTGACGCCCGCGGCTCGGCGACCGAATCCCTGTCCACGATCTTTCGGGAAGCGCGCAATGACCCGCGGAGACGTCCGGATCGCCGCCACCCTCGCCTGCGAGGAGTGCAAGCGCCGGAACTACCAGACCAACAAGAGCAAGCGGAACAACCCCGAGCGGTTGCAGCTGCGCAAGTACTGCCGGTGGTGCCGGCGGCACACCGCGCACCGCGAAACGCGCTGAGCGCGACCGGGCTAGTCCGTGGCTCGAAATCGCAAACGCGCGAAGGATCGGCGCGCCCGCCGGCCGACGCCCGCCCAGGTGGGCCGTCCTGGCTACGCCGGGTCCGAAGACGAGCGCGACGAGACTCCGAGTCCGATCGAGCACGCCACGCCGGACGTCGAGCTGGCCGACGCCCAGCTGGCGCTCGGTCGCCCCGAGCTCGCCGACGGCCCGCTGAGCCAGGACGCGCCGATCGACGGCGGGGCGACGAACGGCGACGCCGGCGAGCTCGCCCCGGCCGGTGGTGCCGCGGTCCCCGACCGTCAGCGAAGTGCGGCCAGCCGGCTGATCAACTTCCTGCAAGGAAGCTGGCGTGAGCTGCAACGGGTACAGTGGCCTGATCGTCGGCAGGTGATGCAGGCCACCGGGGTGGTGCTTGGATTCGTGATCGTCGCCGGCGTTTTCCTTGGCGTGGCCGACCTGGTCGCCACCAAGGTCGTCAACCTAATCCTGAAATAAGAGCTCTTTGGCTGAAGAGAGAACATGTTTCGCTGGTATGTCGTAAACACCTATTCCGGCCACGAGAACAAGGTCAAGCACAATCTCGAGCACCGCGTGGTGTCGCTCAACCAGAAGCGTGCCGTGCGTCAGATCGTCGTTCCCACCGAATCCGTCTCTGAGATGAAGGACAACCAGAAGGTGACGGTGGAGAAGCGCACGATGCCGGGCTACGTGCTGGTCCAGATGGATTTGAACGAGGACTCGTGGTCACTGGTCAAGGGCACACCGGGGGTGACTGGGTTCGTCGGCGCGTCCAACGAGCCTGTGCCGCTGACCCAGGGCGAGGTGGATCGGCTGCTGCATCAGGAGACCGCCGAGCGCCGGCCCAGCCGCGCCCAGTTCTCGATCGGGGAGTCGGTCAAGGTGATCTCGGGACCGCTGTCAGACTTCTCGGGCGAGATCTCCGAGGTCAACGACGACGCCCAGCGCCTCAAGGTCCTGGTGTCGATCTTCGGCCGGGAGACGCCCGTCGAGGTCAGCTTTGACCAGGTCAAGAAGATTTAGGGGGCCGCTCGCGCGGCCCTGTGATTTGCGTAGCTAAGGTTCAAGCGATGGCGAAGAAGGTCCTCACCCAGATCAAGCTCCAGGCGGTCGGCGGCCAAGCCAGCCCCGCGCCGCCCGTCGGGCCCGCGCTCGGACAGCACGGCGTCAACATCATGGAGTTCGTCAAGTCGTTCAACGCGCAGACGCAGTCCGACATCGGAACCGTGATCCCGGTCGTGATCACCGTGTTCGAGGATCGCTCGTTTCAGTTCATCACCAAGAGCCCGCCGGCCGCGGTGCTGATCAAGCAGGCGCTGTCGCTGGACAAGGGCTCGGCCGAGCCCCACCGGGACAAGGTCGCCAAGATCACCCAGGCTCAGCTCAGGGAGATCGCCGAGAAGAAGATGAAGGACCTCAACGCCAACGACGTCGACGGGGCGGCGAAGATCATCGCCGGGACGGCCCGCTCGATGGGGGTCGACGTTGTCTAGGCACGGCAAGGCCTACGTCGACGCCAAGCAGCGCTTCGACCGCCAGCGCGAGTACACGCCCGCCGAGGCGATCGCTCTGGCCAAGCAGCTCTCGAGCGCGAACTTCAACGAGTCGGTCGAGGTCCATGTCCGGACCGGCCTCAACGTCCGCCACGCCGACGAGCAGCTGCGCGGCACGATCGCGCTGCCCAACGGCCTCGGTAAGGAGGTCAAGATCGCCGTCTTCGCCCAGGGCGACAAGGTCCGCGAGGCCCAGGAGGCCGGAGCCGACGTGGTCGGCGGCGAGGATCTGGCCCAGAGGGTCCAGGAGGGCTTTGACGACTTCGATGTCGCGATCGCCACCCCGGACATGATGCCGATCGTCGGCCGGTTGGGGCGCATCCTCGGACCGGCCGGGAAGATGCCCAACCCCAAGGTCGGGACGGTGACGATGGACGTTGCCCGGGCCGTGAGCGAGTCCAAGTCCGGCAAGGTGGAGTACCGGACCGACCGAACCGCGATCGTGCACCTGGTGATCGGCAAGAGCGACTTCGAGGAGCGTCTGCTGCTCGAGAACTACGCCGCCGTGATCGACGAGCTGATCCGCGCCAAGCCGTCGGCCGCGAAGGGTCGCTACATCCGCTCGGTCACCTTCGTCACCACGATGGGCCCCGGTATCAAGGTCGACCCGTCGCGGACCAAGGACATCTTCGAGGAGCCGGTCGCCGCGTAGGATCCAACCAGTCGTTACATAGAGACACGCCCCAGACCCCCGGCCGCACGTCGCGTAAGCCCGGAGCAGGTGGAACTCGAAGCGATCCGGCCGCTGATTGCCTGCAATTGCACCGGAAGTGTTCGACGCCCGCCCAACCAGGCGGGCGTTTCTCATGAGAGAGAGCAATCGATGAACAGAGACCAGAAGACAGCAGTGGTGCAAGAGATCGCCGAGCAGATCGGATCTGCCGAGGCGATATTCGCGGTCGACTACCGCGGGATCAGCGTTGCGCAGGTCGCGGACCTGCGGATTCGGCTGCGCGATGCCGATGCCCGCTTTCGGGTCGTCAAGAACTCGCTCTCAGAGCGTGCCGCCGATCAGGCGGGAGCCGCCGAGCTCAAGCCGATGCTGATCGGCCCGACCGCGCTGGCCCTGGTGTACGGGGACGCGGCGCTGGCCGCCAAGGCGCTCAGCGACGTCGCCCGCCAGATCAACCTGCTCGAGTTCAAGGGGGGCCTGCTCAACGGCGCGCTCGTCAGCGCCGATGATCTGCGCGCGATCGCCCGCCTGCCCGGCCGAGAGATCCTGCAGGGCCAGCTGGTCGGCACGATCGCGGCGCCGCTGACCGGGCTCGCCCGCGGTCTGAACGCGCTGATCGCCGGGGTCGCGATTCAGCTGCAGGCGATAGCCGATCAAGAACTCGTCTCCGGTGGGGCGGCGGCGGCAGCGCCCGAGCCCGCGGCCCCTGCGGAGCCCGAACCCGAGTCCGCGGCCCCTGCGGAGCCCGAACCCGAGTCCGCGGCCCCTGCGGAACCCGAACCCGAACCCGAACCCGAACCATCACCTGAACCAGAAGCGGCAGCCGCGTCGGACGCGGAACCGTCCGATGACAAGGAGGAAGCATGAGCACCACCCAGGAGTGGATTGACGAGCTCAAGACGATTTCCGTTCTCGAGCTCTCCGAGCGCATCAAGGCGCTCGAGGAGGCCTTTGGCGTCTCCGCAACCGCCGTTGCGGCCGCGGCCCCCGCTGGAGGTGGCGCGGCCGACGGCGGTGCCGAGCCCGAGGAGGAGCAGAGCAGCTTCGACGTCGTCCTGACCGCCGCGGGCGAGAGGAAGATCCAGGTGATCAAGGTCGTCCGGGCCGCCACCGGCCTGGGCCTCAAGGAGGCCAAGGCGCTCGTCGACGAGGCTCCCAAGCCCGTCAAGGAGGGTGTCGACCGGACGGAGGCCGACAAGCTCAAGGCTGACATCGAGGAGGCCGGCGGAGCGGTCGAGCTCAAGTAGCTCTAGTCGGGTTGCTCGTCCCTCGCGCGCTCCGCGCCTCCGGGTGCGGGGCGCGTCGTACGTTAGCTGGTGGAGAGGGTCGGCCCGACCTGCTGGCCCGGCCAGTCGGGCGGGAGCAGCTGCGCCGGCAGGTCCGGATCGTCGCCGGCGACTTCGTAGACCGGGAGGGTGGTCGCCGCGAACCACTGCAAGGCCGCCGTGCGGCGAGGGGGATGGCGCTCGGCGCGGGTGATCCATTCCCGCGCGTCTCTGAGGACGGCACGGTAGCGGCCGGCGAGAGCGTCGAGGTCCCACAGCTCGCCCGCCACCCGATGACTGTCCTGCGCCGACAGGGTGAGGCGTGTGGCGAGCATCTGGCTGCCCGGTGGTTGCGCTGGCAGCAGCGAGCTCAGCTCCGAGCGGCGGTCGGTGGTTGCCACGAGCAGGCCGGGACGTAGGGTGACATACCCCAGCAGCTGGGCGCAGCGGCGCAGCCGATCCCGAGACGCCCGGTGTCGTTCGGGAACCTTGTGGAGCAAGCCGTTGAAGCTGCCGCTCTCTTCGACATCGCCGGGCCGCTCGTCGTCTACTCGCTGCTGCGCTCGAACGGGGTGAGCCTGGTGGGGGCGCTCGTACCGAGCGGTGTCCTGCCCGCTTTCGGCGTGGCCTTCAACTTCAGGCGCAACCGGTGCTTGGATGCGGTCGGCGCGCTGGTGCTGATCGGGATCGCGATCGGCGCGGTGCTCGCGATAGCGAGCGGCAATGCGCGGGACGTGCTGCTCGAATGCTCGGTCCTCACCGGGGTGTTCGGCCTCGTGTGCCTCGGCTCGCTGTGGTCAAGCCGTCCGTTGATGTTCCGCTTCGCCCTCGAGTTCGTGGGCGCCGAGACCCCCAAGGGACGTGACTTCGCCGGCCGGTGGCGCTACGCCGGCTTCCGCCACACCTTCCAGGTCATCACCGGGGTTTGGGGGGTTGCCTACCTGGCCGAAGCGGTGGCGCGAGTGATCATCGTCGAATCGAGCTCGGCCGGGGCCGCGTTTCACGATCTCCAAGATAATGCCCTACGCCGTCGCGGCGATCGCGGTCGCGTGGATGATTCCGTACAGCCTCCGCGCCAAGCGCAGGGGTGAAGCCTTGACCGCTGCACGCGCCACACGGGCACGTTGTCACCTGCCGCGGGAACGGCCGGGAGGCTGCGATCTTTGCTGCGGTATGCGCAACAAACATCGCACCCTCCCTGGCAGCGCGCCGGCCAGGGCCGGGCGCGCGATCATCACAGCTTGCCCGATGGCGATTTTCCCCCTACACTGCGCGGGTCAGCCAATAGCCGTAGCCGCCCAAACGATCCGGTATCGCGCCACATACGTGACTGCCGAGGGCGGGGTCCGTGAGAGCTGAGCGGTCCTTCACAGGGCGACAATGCCGTGTGCTATCTTTGCTGGTCGCGCTCTCGAGGGGCTGTCTGCTCTCGACCGCGCTCAGTCCTCCCTCTCGACCGCCCGAGGAGTCGCCGTCTTGGCAACCGCTCACGCCCCCCGGACGCGCCGTAGCTTCGCGCGTCTGAACAAGGTCCTTGAAGTCCCCAACCTGATCGACATTCAGCGCAAGTCCTTCGCTTGGCTGACCGACCCCAACGGCGGCGGCCTGCGCGAGACGATCGACGACATCTCGCCGATCGAGGACTACACGGGCAACCTCGCCGTGCAGTTCGGCGAATTCACCTTCGACGAACCGGTCGCGAACCTCGAGCAGTGCCGCGAGAAGGATCTGACCTACGCGCGCCCACTGACCGTGACCGTGGCGTTCATCAACCGAGAGACCGGCGAGATCCGCGAGCAGTCGGTGTTCATGGGCGACTTCCCGTGGATGACCGAGCGGGGGACGTTCATCATCAACGGCACCGAGCGCGTTATCGTGACCCAGCTCGTCCGCTCGCCGGGGGCGTACGTGATGGAGCCCAAGGATCGCGAGAAGCAGGTCTTCATCGCCAACCTGATGCCGGCTCGCGGCTCGTGGCTCGAGCTCGAGATCGACAAGAAGGGGCGCGTCTACGTCCGCATCGACCGCAAGCGCAAGCTGCCGGTCACGGTCCTGCTGCGCGCGATGGGCTATGCCTCGGACGAGGAGATCCTGAATCTCTTCGACAACTCGCTCTACATCCGCAACACGGTCGACGCCGACCCCGAGGTCACCCGGACCGAGGAGGGCTCGCTGATCGAGCTGTTCAAGAAGCAGCGCCCGGGCGAGCCGCCGTCGATCGACGCCGCGCGCTCGCTGCTCAACCAGCTCTTCTTCGACCCCAAGCGCTACGACCTGACCCGGGTCGGGCGGTACAAGCTCAACTCGCGGCTCGGACTGGACATCGACCTCGACTCCCGCACCCTGACCCACGACGACATCATCGCCCTGGTCAAGGAGCTCGTCTCGCTGCCCAAGCTCCTCGGGATGCCCGAGGAGCTCGACGCCGACATCAAGGACTACGCGGCCGAGGCGGTCTCGATGCCGCGCGAGCCGATCCAGGATCACCTCGACGAGTACGAGCACTTCGGCAACCGCCGCCTGCGTACGGTCGGCGAGCTGATCCAGGAGGCGTTCCGGATCGGCCTGTACCGCATGGAGCGCGTCGTCCGCGAGCGCCTCACCACCGAGGACGCGGACACGATCACGCCCCAGACGATCGTCAACATCCGTCCGGTAGTCGCTGCCCTCAAGGAGTTCTTCGGCTCCAGCCAGCTGTCGCAGTTCATGGATCAGACCAACTCGCTGGCCGGGCTCACCCATCGGCGGCGGCTGAGCGCCTTGGGCGCCGGCGGCCTGACCCGCGAGCGCGCCCCGATCGAGGTCCGCGACGTGCACCCGACCCACTACGGCCGGATGTGCCCGATCGAGACGCCGGAAGGCCCGAACATCGGCCTGATCGGATCGCTGTCCTCCTACGCGGAGATCTCTGAGCACGGCTTCGTCACGACGCCCTATCGGATCGTCAAGGACGGCAAGGTGACCGACGAGATCGTCCGGATCGACGCCACCCAGGAGGAGGTGCAGATCATCGCCCAGGCCAACACGCCGGTCGATGCCTCTGGACGCCTCCAGGGCGACGAGATCCTGTGCCGCACCCAGGCGGGTCAGTACGTCACGGTCACGCCCAAGGAGGTCGACATGATCGACGTCTCCCCCGAGCAGATCTGGTCGGTGGCGACGGCGATGATCCCGTTCCTCGAGCACGACGACGCCAACCGCGCCCTGATGGGCTCCAACATGCAGCGCCAGGCGGTGCCGCTGCTGATCACCGACGCTCCGCTGGTCGGCACCGGGATGGAGCGCCGGGCGGCGATCGACACCGGCGACGTCAGCCTCGCCCGGACCGCCGGGACGGTGTCCTACGTGGACGCCGAGCGCGTCCTGATCGAGGGCAAGGACGGAGGCAGCGAGGAGTACGAGCTGCAGAAGTTCATGCGATCGAACCAGGGCACGCTGATCCACCAGAAGCCGATCGTGCAGGTGGGAGCGCCTGTCGACGAGGGCGCGGTGCTGGCCGACGGCTCGGCGACCGACATGGGCGAGATGGCGCTGGGCAAGAACCTGCTCGTCGCCTTCATGTCCTGGGAGGGTTACAACTTCGAGGACGCGATCATCCTGTCCAAGCGGATCGTGTCCGACGACGAGCTCACCTCGATCCACATCGAGGAGTACGAGATCGACGCCCGCACGACCAAGCTCGGCGACGAGGAGATCACCCGTGACATCCCCAATCGCTCCGAGGAGTCACTGCGCAACCTCGACGACCGCGGCATCGTCCGGATCGGCGCCGAGGTCGAATCCGGAGACCTGCTGGTCGGCAAGGTCACGCCCAAGGGCGAGACCGAGCTGACCGCCGAGGAGAAGCTGATCCGCGCGATCTTCAAGGAGAAGGCGCGCGAGGTTCGCGACACCTCGCTCAAGGTCCCGCACGGCGAGGGCGGCGTCGTGATCGACGTCAAGACCTTCAGCCGCGACGAGGGCGACGACCTGCCGCCCGGGGTCAACGACCTGGTCCGCGTGTTCGTGGCCAAGAAGCGCAAGATCGCCGAGGGCGACAAGCTGGCCGGACGCCACGGCAACAAGGGCGTGATCTCAAAGATCGTCGACATCCAGGACATGCCGTTCCTGGAGGACGGAACTCCGGTCGACGTGATCCTCAACCCGCTCGGCGTGCCGAGCCGGATGAACCTCGGGCAGATCCTCGAGACCCATCTGGGCTGGGTGGCCGCCAACGGCTGGTATGAGGACGGCTCTGAAGCTCGCGAGCACGCCACCAACGGCGGGTCACGGACCGACGGCTCACCGAGCGCGCAGCGCGAGGTCGGCAAGGTCTACGTGGCCACGCCCGTGTTCGACGGCGCCACCGTCGCCGACGTCGACGAGGCGCTGGTCCGCTGGCAGGACGAGCACCAGGGCCTGATCAACATGGACGTCGACAAGAAGCGGCGCCAGGGCGAGCAGGCATCCGGCAAGACGACGCTGTTCAACGGCCGCACCGGCGAGCCGTTCGAGGAGCAGGTCACGGTCGGCTACATGTACATCCTCAAGCTCCTGCACCTGGTCGACGACAAGATCCATGCCCGGTCCACCGGCCCCTACTCGCTCGTGACCCAGCAGCCGCTGGGCGGCAAGGCGCAGTTCGGCGGCCAGCGCTTCGGCGAGATGGAGGTGTGGGCGCTGGAGGCCTACGGCGCCGCCTACACGCTGCAGGAGATGCTCACGATCAAGTCCGACGACACGGTCGGTCGCGTCAAGGCCTACGAGGCGATCGTCAAGGGCGAGAACATCGCCGAGCCGTCGATCCCCGAGTCGTTCAAGGTCCTGCTCAAGGAGATGCAGTCGTTGGGCCTGGACGTCAACGTCGTCTCTGAGGAGGGCGAGCGGGCCGAGATGCGCGAGGAGGACGACGACCTGCTTCGGGCCGCCGAAGAGCTGGGCATCGATCTCAGTGGCGTCCGCGCTACCGACGGCTCGGCGGCCGACGAGTCCGCCGAGCACGAGGGTGAGACCGTCGAGGCCTCCGCCGCGGAGACCGAGACCGAGGACCCGAGCTTGGAATCCGGTGAGGAGCTCGAGGCCGAGGATCTCAGCTCAACCGACGATCCGATGCTCCAGGCCGACGTCCCAGCCGGCGAAGCCGCAGGCGTGCTCGAGGAGGACGAGGCATAGCTCGGTGGGTTCCCGTCCCGGCCTCCGGCGCGCTTCGCGCGCGGAGGCTGGAGACGGAAAATCCCACTTCGCAGCCCCACCAACCGCAGCAAGATTCAAACCAAGGACTCACTTTGATCGACACAAGGGGGCTTCGCCCCCTTACGGCCTTCGGCCTAACCCCCAGTCAGAGGACTCACATTGATCGACATCAATAATTTTGACGCTATTGAAATAGGCCTCGCCTCCTCCAAGCAGATCCGCTCCTGGAGCTCGGGCGAGGTCACCAAGCCCGAGACCATCAACTACCGCACACTGAAACCGGAAAAGGATGGGCTGTTCTGCGAGCGCATCTTCGGTCCGACCAAGGACTGGGAGTGCTACTGCGGTAAGTACAAGCGCGTCCGCTACAAGGGGATCGTGTGCGAGCGCTGTGGCGTCGAGGTCACACGCTCCAAGGTCCGCCGCGAGCGCATGGGTCACATCGACCTGGCTGCGCCGGTGTCGCACATCTGGTTCTTCAAGGGCGTCCCGAGCCGGATCGGCTATCTGCTCGACATGGCTCCCAAGGAGCTCGAGAAGGTCCTGTACTTCGCCGCGTCGATGGTGACGTGGGTCGACGACGAGGCTCGCGCCCGCGACGTCGAGTCGCTCGAGGGCGAGGTCAACAAGGTGCTCGACGCCTACGCGGCCGAGAAGGAAGAGCGCGTGCTCGAGCTCAAGGAGTCGCTGGCTCGCCGCGAGGAGTTCCTCAGCTCCGCCCGGACCGGCCGTGACTTCTCCGACGAGGACCACCTGTGGGCCGAGTCGCTGGAGGTCAACGTCGCCAAGCTGTCTGACGACGAGCGCGAGAAGATGGTCAAGGAGCTGCGCAAGAGCTTCGGAGCCGACATCGACGACACCGAGGCCTACATCGAGGACGCCGCCGAGCGCATGCGTCAGGTGTGGGAGCTGTTCAAGACGATGAAGGCCAAGGACGTCGTCAACGACGAGACGACCTTCCGCGAGCTGCGTGACCGGTTCGGCTCGCCCTACGGCTTCGGCGAGTACTTCCGCGGCGGCATGGGCGCCGAGGCGGTGCGTGACCTGCTCCAGCAGGTCGACCTCGACGCCGAGGCCGAGGACCTCCAGGAGCAGGTCAAGACGGCCAAGGGGCAGAAGCAGGCCCGCGCGGTCAAGCGGCTCAAGGTCGTGTCGGCCTTTTTGCAGTCGGGCAACAAGCCCGAGATGATGGTCCTCGAGGCCGTCCCGGTGATTCCGCCGGAGCTGCGCCCGATGGTCCAGCTCGACGGCGGCCGCTTCGCCACCTCTGACCTCAATGACCTGTACCGCCGTGTGATCAACCGCAACAACCGCCTCAAGCGTCTGCTCGACCTCGGCGCGCCCGAGATCATCGTCAACAACGAGAAGCGGATGCTGCAGGAGTCGGTCGACGCGCTGTTTGACAACGGCCGTCGCGGTCGTCCGGTCACCGGCCCGGGCAACCGGCCGCTGAAGTCGCTCTCGGACATGCTCAAGGGCAAGCAGGGCCGCTTCCGCCAGAACCTGCTCGGCAAGCGGGTCGACTACTCCGGGCGCTCGGTGATCGTCTCGGGGCCGTCGCTGCGCCTGCACCAGTGTGGGCTGCCGAAGCTGATGGCGCTCGAGCTGTTCAAGCCGTTCATCATGGCCCGGCTGGTCGAGCGCAAGTCAGCGCAGAACATCAAGGCGGCCAAGAAGATGGTCGATTCGATGATCCCTGAGGTCTGGGACGTGCTCGAGGAGGTCATCTCCGAGCACCCGGTGCTGCTCAACCGGGCACCGACCCTGCACCGCCTCGGCATCCAGGCGTTCGAGCCGATGCTGGTGGAGGGCAAGGCGATCCAGGTTCATCCCCTGGTCTGCCACGCCTTCAACGCCGACTTCGACGGTGACCAGATGGCCGTCCACCTGCCCCTGTCGGCCGAGGCCCAGGCCGAGGCGCGGATCCTGATGCTCTCGGCCAACAACATCCTGTCCCCGGCCCACGGCGCGCCCCTGGCCACGCCGACCCACGACATGGTGCTGGGCGCCTACTACCTCACCTACGGCCCCGACGGCCAGGCCCTGGCCGACATCGACCCGTCCAAGCAGGACCCCCGCCCGCACGTGTACCGCACCGCGCAGGAGGCGGAGTGGTCCTACGAGCACGGCGTCACCAAGCTGCACGAGCTGGCCGAGTACCGTCCGCTGGGTCTCGAAGGCGGACACCTGCTGACCACGGTCGGGCGGATCATCTACAACGACAAGATCGAGCGCGCGCTCGTCGAGGCGCTCGGGGATCAGTTCGACCCCACCTCGTATGAGTTCATCAACCGGTCGATGAAGAAGAAGGACACGACCAAGATGATCGACGACCTCGTGCAGCTCTACGGGGCACCCTCGATCTCCCAGGTGCTCGATGCGTTCAAGGACATCGGCTTTCACTACGCCACCCAGTCCGGCGTGACGATCTCCAAGAACGACGTTCAGACGCCTCCGACCAAGACCGAGATCCTCGGCCGCTATGAAGACGAGCTGGCGATCCTCGAGGGTCAGTACGAGGACGGCGAGCTGACCGAGGAAGAGCGCCACGAGGCGGTCACCGGGCTGTGGGATCGGGCGACCAACGAGGTCGGCGAGGCGCTGTTCGCGCACCTCGACGAGCTCAACCCGATCTTCATGATGGCCAACTCCGGCGCCCGCGGCTCCTTCTCGCAGATCCGGCAGCTCGCCGGGATGCGAGGCCTGATGGCCAACCCGAAGGGCGAGATCATCGAGCGCCCGATCAAGGCCAACTTCATGGAGGGCCTGACCGTGCTCGAGTACTTCATCTCGACCCACGGCGCCCGCAAGGGCCTGGCCGACACGGCGCTGCGCACGGCCGACTCGGGTTATCTGACCCGGCGTCTGGTCGATGTCGCGCAGGACGTGATCATCCGCGGCGACGACTGCGGCACCCAGCAGTTCATCGACAGCCCGGTGTCGCAGCTCGAGGTCGATCCCGAGACGCGTCGGCTGCGGCCGACCGGTGAGGTCAACACCGACCTGATCGGACGGATCGCGGCGCAGGACATCACCACCAAGCGCGGCCGGGTGATCGTGCAGCAGGGCAAGGAGATCGATCGAGCCGAGCTGGCCGACCTGTTCGACGCCTGGGCCGACGACACCGACAAGGGATCGGTGATCACGGTCGCCGTCCGGTCAGTGCTCAAGTGCGAGGCGCCCACCGGTGTCTGCCAGGCCTGCTACGGGCGTTCGATGGCCACCGGCAAGCTGGCACAGATCGGCGACGCGGTGGGAATCGTCGCCGCCCAGTCGATCGGCGAGCCCGGAACCCAGCTGACGATGCGTACCTTCCACACCGGCGGGGTCGCCGGCGCGGACATCACGCACGGTTTGCCGCGGGTGGTGGAGCTGTTCGAGGCCCGCAAGCCCAAGGGGCTGGCCAAGATCTCCGAGGTCAGCGGGAAGGTGTCGATCGAGGACACCGACAAGGCGATCACGGTCGTGGTCACCGACGACGGCGGCGAGGAGCATCGCTCAACGTTCCCGCGGCGCACCCTGCTCTACGTCGAGGAGGGCCAGCGGATCGAGGCCGGCACGCAGCTCAACGAGGGCTCGCTCTACCCGCACGAGCTGCTCGCGATCCGCGGACGGACCGACACCGAGCTGTATCTCGTCCGCGAGGTGCAGGAGGTCTACAAGTCCCAGGGCGTGGACATCAACGACAAGCACATCGAGCTGATCGTGCGCCAAATGATGAAGAAGGTTCGGGTCGACCAGAAGGGCGACACCGACCTGCTCCCGGGTCAGTTCGTCGACCGCTACGAGTACGCGCGCATCAACAATGGTGTGATCGACTCCGGCGGCGAGGCGGCCCAGTCTGAGGAGATCATCCTCGGGATCACCAAGGCGTCGCTGAACACCGACTCGTTCCTGTCGGCCGCCTCCTTCCAGGAGACGACCAAGGTGCTGACCGATGCCGCGCTGGAGGGCAAGATCGACCGGCTCAACGGGCTCAAGGAGAACGTGATCATCGGCAAGCTGATCCCGGCCGCCACGGGCCTGAAGCGCTACCGCAGGATCGAGATCGAGCCTTCGGAGCCGCTGCCGCGCGGGATCGACGAGGTCGGCCTGCTCGATCACGACGACCTCGCGGCCGAGCTCGGCCTGACCGATGGTGAGTCGCTGACCGGATTCGGCGGTGGCATCGAGGCCGACCTGTCAGACCTCGAGAACATCGGCAACGGCGGCTCCTCGCTCGGTTTCGCCGAGGAGCTGGCCGACCTCGACCACCGGTCCGGCAACGGAGGCTCCTCCGCGGAGTAAGCATTTGGCGTCATCCGGCGAGCGGTGCGCACGTCTGATCCAGCACGAGCACGAGCACGAGCTCGGCGCTTGGTCTCGGGCGCTCCGTTCGCCGGACCGTCGCCTGGCCGGGCTGCTCGGTGGCGAGCTGCTCGGCCACCAGCACTCGCGGGCTGACTTCGGGGCCTGGCTGGAGCCCTCGAGCCAGCAGCTCGATCGACCTGAAGCTGAACCCGCTCGGCACCTACGTACTGCTCGGGATGCCGCTGTCGGAGTGCGTGGCGGGCGGCGCCGGGTAGCGCCGATCCCATTTTCTCCAAGACGGGGCGCCACGGCGGCTCTACGGTGGTTGCCCACTCAAACTCCGACCCGAGAGGATCGATCATGGCGCAAGCGATGCGACCCAATATCTTCCCCGCGTTCCGCTACCGTGACCCCGACGCGGCGCTCAGCGCCCGTGACCTGGAGGGAAACCTGTGGTCGTTTGGCACCTATGACCCCTATGCCGCTGTCTAGCTTCGGTCCGGGGGACGCTTGACCCGACGCTGGCGGGCGATCTCCTACGGGTCAGCCGGGGCGGCGATCGTCGCCGGGGCACTGTGTGCAGGACTGCTCGGAGGCGCCACCGGGCCGATCCTCGCGACCGTCTTGATCGGCCTCGGGTTGATCGCCGCGCTCAGCCTCGTCTTCCTGGAAGTCGGCCTCAGCGAGGACCGAGAGCGCGAGCGCTCGGTTCGCCGGGTCCCGTCTCGCTCCGCGTCGACTCACCACCCGCCGGCCCCGCCGGGTCCCGCCCGGCTGCGGCCTTTGCGGCCGGATAGGGCCCGGGGTCGGCGTCGGCGGCTGCGCTGATCTGCGCGGTCGGCGCCGTACCGGTCACCCGCGCCACCGCCGCCCGTAGCGATCACGCCGGAGCAGCTCGCCGGCCGCGCGCGGGCAAGAGCCCATCATGCCGGTGGACGATCGGCTACCAAGGCGCCACTTCAGCTGCGAGAGCGATGCCGCGGCGTAGTCCTCGAAGCGCTGTAGGTCGTCGGGTTTGATGTCGCCGGGGTCGTCACCGTCGAGCAGCAGGTCAAGCAGGCTCACGAGGTCCCAGTAGGGCTGGTCGTCGAAGGCGGTTCCGGTCGTGGCTTGGGAGCAGGCCAGGAATCGATCAGCGACGGATTGGCCGTGGTCGATGACGAGGTTCCAGCGCACGGTCGCACGAACGTGCTCGACGCACTCGTCGCCCACGGCGCGCGCCTGGAGGTCGACGTCTACCGCGGCACGCCGCTGATCTGGGCGGCTTCGACCGGTCGCGCCGACACCGTGAAGCGGTTGCTGGCCCTGGGCGCCGACCCAATTGGCCGCGGACCGATCTTCTCGCCGGACGGTGCAGGGCGACGAGGTGCGCTTCCTGGCGCGGATTGCGCTTGGGCTGCTTGCCCCGCAGGCGCCGCTTGGCCTTTGACCTTCATGCCCTCGCGGGATGCTCATCAACACCGTGCTGCTTCCGGGCCGTATCCACACCCGGATCTGGGATCAGGCCAGCCAAGAGGTGATCGCCGAACGCACACAGGCGATTCTCCTCGGATGCTTCGGTGACGCCGACGAGGTAGCCAACCTCGTGCTCCTCCTGGCCTCCGAGCTGGCCCCCTGTGGTCGCTCGTGTCGGCGACACCCCTGTGGCCGCTCGGTAAGATCGTGAACCTGGATTCACTTCTGAGCGATCGAGGAGACCCCACGTGGACTTGAACGACACCCCCGAGCAGGCGAAGTACCGCGCCGAGGCGCGTGCCTGGCTCGAGGCGAACCGCGAGCAGGCGCCGCCGCGCTCGGGTTCGTACGAGGACACCGCGTACATCGACGCCCGCAGGGCTTGGCAGGGACGGCTCGCCGAGGCTGGGCTGGCCGCGGTGACCTGGCCCCGCGAGCTGGGGGGGAGGGGCTTAGGCCCGATCGAGCAGGTGACGGTCAACCAGGAGATCTCGCGGGCCCAGGTCCCGGGGATCCTCGACGTGATCGGGATCGGGATGCTCGGTCCGTGCCTGATCGCGCACGGGTCAGAGGAGCAGAAGAACCGTTATCTCGGGCCGATGCTGCACGGCGACGAGGTCTGGTGTCAGATGTTCTCCGAGCCGGCCGCCGGCTCTGATCTGGCCGCTGTCCAGACCCGGGCCCGTCAAGCTGACGACGGCAGCTGGACCCTCAACGGCCAGAAGGTGTGGACCACCAACGCGCAGTTCGCCTCGTTCGGGTTGCTGCTCGCCCGAACCGACGCCGACGTCCCCAAGCACAAG
>JAABUJ010002455.1_pt1 | contig 22929 bp, 24 predicted proteins | sample 5559131 | NCBI WGS metagenome assembly JAABUJ01 (sample SAMN10711875, study PRJNA513366) | rock metagenome | isolation source: Antarctica rocks | place: Antarctica: Victoria Land, Mt New Zealand nord | collected 2016-01-07
CGCCCGACCGTTCGCGTGCATGCGGCCCCGCCCGCCAAGCCGACGAATCGATCGGAGGACAGCAGGTTCACGTCGGTCTATCGGTGGGTCAGACCCAGCGCGCGGTGCCAGGTACATCATCACTGTCAATCGGCCCGTGCCTCGGCGACCTCAGAGCCCGCCGGATGCGTAGATGATCTGGCCGGTAAGCCAGCGGCCCTCGGGGCTCGCGAGTAGGGAGACGGCGGCGGCGATGTCGTCGGGTCGTCCGAGTCGCCCGAGCGGGGTCAGCGTGGCGATCTGGGCGAGCGCAGTCTCGGGGTTGGCGTGCCGGAGCAGATCGGTGTCGGTCGCGCCTGGGCAGACGGCGTTGACCGTGATACCTCGGGCGCCGAGCTCGATCGCGGCAACCTTCGTGAGTTGTTCGATCGCGCCTTTGCTGGCGGCGTAGGCGGCAATGCCAGCAGCGGGCAGCCGGGTGTTCACGGTTGAGATGTTGATGATCCGGCCGTCGTCGTTCATCGTCCGGGCGGCATGGCGTGTGGTGAGGAACGCCGACCTGGCGTTGACGGTCATCGTGAGATCCCAGAGCTGGTCCTCGGTGTCAGCGATCGGCCCGACCGTCGAGTCCAGCGCTGCGTTGTTGACCAGGATGTCCAGGCCCGCGAGGTGTTCGGACGCGGCGGCCATCAGCTCGTCCACAGCGTCGGGCTCGGCCAGGTCGAGTTGCACCGCGTGGGCCCGACCACCAGCCTCCCCCACTACGCGCTCGACGGCCGCAGCCGCGTCCGAGCTGTGCGCGTAGTTGAAAACCACGACGGCACCGTCACCGGCCAGCTGCTCGACGATCGCCCGGCCGATTCCCCTCGAGCCGCCCGTCACAACTGCGCCCTTCCCGTCAAGCACGCCCACCCTGGTCCTCCTGATTGTCGGCAAGCAACCAACCTACGGAAGCCCGCGGGTGGCGGCCAGGCCACCTCGCAGGTCGTCCCGCAGCACGATCGGCCAGCGGGACGACCGCTGCCTCAGGTGCGGGTAGCGACGACGAAGCCGCCAGGGGACGGATCAGTCTGGCCCCGTCCGTGGTCGGCGGCCGCGGCCGCCCGGTCGTGCAGCTCCATGCGCCAGCCGTGCTCTGCCAGCCAACCAGGCGCGTCCTGCAGGCCGCCCTTCCACAGTCCGACGTACTGCTGCATCGCCGGCAGCTGCCCGGCCTGCGCGCGCATGGAGGCACCGCCTCCGACCTCGAACGCCACCCGGCTGCCGGCCGCGGACAACGCACCCACCCGATCGAGGAGCGTTACCGCGTCGCTCTCGCTCAGGTAGATCAGCAGCCCTTCGGCCAGCCACGCCGTCGCCTCGGCGCTCGCCAGCCCGGCCCGGCGCAGCGGTACCGCCCAGTTGGTACGCAGGTCGACCGCGATCGCTGTGCGCTCGCAACCCGCCAGAGCCGAGCGCTCGACTAGGACACGCTCCTTGAAGGCCAGCACGTCGGGCAGGTCCAGCTCGAACAGGCGGACGTCATCCGGCCACGGCAGCCGGAACGCCCGCGTGTCCAGACCGGCTCCCAGCAGCACCAACTGGCCGATACCGCCGGCGGTTGCGGCGAGTAGATAGTCATCGAAGAACCGGGTCCGGGTGACTGCATGCGACTACAACGCGGCACCCCACGAGGCCATCTCACCGGCCCCGGTGCGCTGCTCGAGGTCGAATGCCCCCGGCGCCGCCGCAAGAAAGGCCTCGGCGTACGGATCGACGAACAGCCGGTCGGCCCGCCGGCTCTCGGCCGCCCGCACCGCCGCCGCACCGAGCGCGGTCTTTCCCACGCCCGCCGGCCGCCCACTATCGCTCACCGAGCCAGCCTGCCACGGCGGCCGGCACCAGCCCGACGTCATCGGCGGCCGTCGAGCATCCGTATGGCGATCGATGGCCGGTGCTGTGACTGCTGCGCGCGCTCTGTGGCGGCCGATGCAGGGTTCCCCAGGTGGGGCATCGGCGGTGTGCGTTGCCCCGCATGGGCCGTAGCCGAGAGGATGACGGGCATGTCACCCATCGCTGTTGGCGACCTGCTGGGTTCACTGACCGCTAAGGCCCTCGAGGGCGAGGTGCCGAGCCGTGCCGAGATGCTGGCGCTGCTGGCGAGTGCCGATAACGACATCCTCGACGTGGTCGCGGCCGGTTCCCGGGTCCGGCGGACCTTCTTCGGGATGCGGGTCAAGCTCAACCACCTGGTCAACATGAAGAGCGGCCTGTGCCCGGAGGACTGCAACTACTGCTCGCAACGGCTCGGGTCCGAGGCGGAGATCTTGAAGTACTCCTGGATCAGTGGTAGCGAGGCTGCCCGCAACGCCCAGCACGCCATCGCCGCGGGCGCCAAGCGGGTGTGTCTGGTGGCCAGTGGCCGCGGACCGGGCGAGCGGGATATCGACCGGGTCGTCGACACCGTTGCCGCGATCAAGGACGCCGCACCCGCCGTGGAGGTGTGTGTATGCCTCGGCCTGCTCAAAGCCGGGCAGGCCGAGCGGCTGCGTGAGGCCGGCGCGGATGCCTACAACCACAACCTGAACACCAGCGCCGAGAACTACGCCGACATCTGCTCCACACACACCTTCGACGACCGGATACAGACCGTGACCGCTGCGCAGCGGGCCGGGTTGTCGCCGTGCTCCGGGGCGATCTTCGGGATGGGCGAGAGCGACGTGGACGTCGTCGAGGTGGCGTTGGCGCTGCGCGAGTTGGACCCCGACTCGGTGCCGATCAACTTCCTGATCCCCTTTCAGGGCACGCCTCTGGGCGGCCACTGGGAGCTGACCCCGCACCGCTGCCTGCGCATCCTGGCGTTGTTCCGGTTTGTGTTCCCGAACGTCGAGGTCCGCCTGGCCGGTGGCCGGGAGATCCATCTGCGCGGGCTGCAACCGCTGGCCCTGCACCTGGCCAACTCGATGTTCCTCGGCGACTACCTGACTTCGGAAGGCCAAGCCGGCAACGAGGACCGCGCGATGATCGCCGACGCCGGCTTCGTCATCGAAGGCGCGACCGAGCAGACCCTTCCCGACGCCCGTCACGAGCTGGTGACCATCCGGCGTCGCGGCGCCGGCACAGACCAACCCGCGAACGCCTGACCAGCGCAGGGACAGGGCAGGGACGACGTCCGCACCGTCCCAGTTGCCGAAGGTCTACCGGGCACACCGCGCTCCCCCATGGACCGCACTTCCGCGAGCCTGATAGTCGTTCCCGCACGCCTGGCCCGCACAACTGCCCGGTGAAGGTGCGACCGACGCCCGTTCACAGTCACTGGCAGCGGACTGCCCGTCAGTGGTCAGACCGGTCGGGTCCCGACGCCGTCGGGATAGAGGTGGAGCAGCAGCGGCACCCACGCCGCCCACGCGCCGTCCGGGAACAGCTCAGCGAAGCTGGCGGTGGCGCCGGTGCGGACACCCGACCAGTAAGCCTGCAGGTCACCGGTCAGCAGCAGCAGCCGGCCGGCCTGGTGGACCTGGTCGTGGAACGCCCGCGGGTGGGGTTCGTGGAACACCCCGCCCATCACCCAGTGCGTGCCGCCGGCCGCCGCAGCGCCCGGGGTGGAGTTGCGCAGACCGGCGGCGTCGACCTCGGCCGGGTGTTCCGCGCTGATGACCAGCACCTCTGACGGGGCGCTGCAGTCCGCGGCCATGTTGCGGGCTGTGCGCACCCGGCCCCACTGCTCAGGGCGCCTCACCCGAGTGAAGCCGCGGCGCCGCGGCCGCGGCGCCCGAGCCTCCAGCACCCACGGGCTGGTCACCACTGCCGGCCCTGGCAATCCATAGGAGCCTTCGGCGAGCTGCGCCCACGCCCACGTCGTCAACGCACTCCCCCGCCGGCCTTCGCCTCCGGGGTCAGCCGCGCCGAGACCATCATCGCGCCCCGGCTACTACGCGGGCTCGGCCGCGGCGGCTCCGCGGTCGGTCAGGTACCGGTACACCGTCGGACGGGAGACCCCGAAGGTGTCGGCGATCTCCTGCACGGTGTGCTTCCCGCCGTCGTACATCGCCCGGGCCTGCGCGATCTTGTTGGGCGTCATCTTGAACCTAGGCCCGCCCTTGCGGCCGCGGGCGCGGGCCGCGGCGAGCCCATCGTGGGTGCGTTCGACGATCAGGTCGTGCTCGAACTCGGCGATCGCGGCAAGCATGTGGAAGAACAGCCGCCCGCCGGGGGTGGTCGTGTCGATGCCCTGGCTGACCGCGCGCAACCCGACCTGCTGGGCCTGCAGGTCGTCGGCGATCTGCTTGAGGTTGCGCACCGACCGCCCCAGCCGGTCCAGCTTGGTCACCACAAGCGTGTCCCCGGCCCGCAGGTAGGACAGCGCCTCGTCCAGCGCCGGGCGCCGCGCCAGCGTCCCGGACGCGTGTTCGGTGAACGTCTTGTCGCACCCGGCGGCCGCCAGCGCGTCGGTCTGCGCCTCGGGGTGCTGGTCCCGAGTGCTCACCCGCGCGTACCCGACCACCGCCACCGACCGAACGTATCGCGAACGTACCTCGCGTGCCGTAGTTCACGGACACGGGTCGCGAGACAACTGCTCCTGCCCGAGCTCCGGCCTTTCCGCCGCGTCTCGTAGACGATCGTCTCCGAGACGAGGCCAGGTTCGTCCGGTCTCAGCGAGACTGGCGGACATGACCTCGATCGTCGCCCTGTGGCGCTACCCGCTGAAGAGCGCCCGAGGCGAGCGTTTGCAGTCAGTCGTTGTCGACCAAGCGGGGTTGCGCTCGGACAGGGCGTGGGCGTGCATCGACCTGGAGGACGGCACGGTCGGCAGTGCGAAGCACCCCCGACGCTGGGGTCGGCTGCTCGAGGTGGCCGCCCAGGCGGAGGGTGAAGGGGGCGCCGCTGCTGTCGCCGTGGCGGGCCGTGAGGCGATGGCAGGTAGCGCGAAGGCGGACGCTGTGTTGAGCCAGCACCTGGCGCGTCCGGTGCGCCTGACCCAGGTCGTGCCGGAGCAGGCCATGTTGCACCGCCAACTGCCCGACCACCAAGCACTGGTGCCGGAGTGGATGAGCGAAGCCATCCCCGGCCAGGAGATGATCACAGCGGTGTCAGGCGCCCGGCCGGGTGGCCGGTTCGTGGACTTCGGCGCCGTGCACCTGCTGACCACGGGGGCACTCGACCTACTCGCGCGACAGCTAGGCCGTCCGGTCGTCGACGCATCGCGGTTCCGGCCCAACATCGTCCTCGACGCCCCTCGAGACCCTGAGCCCGGACAGGAGCTACGGGTCGGAGACGTGGTCTTGCGGGTGGTGCTTCCGACTCCCCGCTGCGTCGTCCCGGGGCTGACCCCGGGGCCGGAAGCCCCCGTGGACCAGCAGTTGCTGAGCGCTCTGGCCCGCCACCATCGGACCCTTGTCGCGGACCTTGGGACGGCCGCGTGCTTCGGGGTCTACGCCGAGGTCTTGCAGCCCGGACGAGTAGCGGTGGACGACGCGTTCCTGTAGCCGGCCCTCAGCGGGACGCTGTGCTGCTGGCCCTCCTCGTGTCGCACACTGCCCCTGTGATTGAGGTGCGCCTGGCCAGCGACAGTGACGGCCCAGCCCTGGCCCAGATCGACCTGGCAACGTGGATGCCTGTCGTGTCCCCGGCTCCTCCGCCGGCCGACCCAGCTGCGTACAGGTTCTTCAACGACCGAACGGTGCCGAGCAACGTCCTGGTGGCGGAGCTGGACGCACATCTCGCGGGTTGGGTGAAGGTGCAGTCCCCGACGTCGATGCCGTCGCACGCGCACGTGCTCGAAATCGGTGGGCTCGCCGTCGATCCCGTGCGTCAGGGCGCTGGTGTCGGCCGACGTCTCGTCGAGGCGGCCGTGCAGGAATGCCGGCGTCGTGGGGCCCGGAAGCTGACCCTGCGGGTGCTTGGCCTCAACACGGCTGCGTGCCGCCTCTACGACAGGTGCGGCTTCCAGGTCGAGGGTGTGCTTCGGGAGGAATTCCTGCTCGCGGGGCGCTACGTCGACGACGTCCTCATGGCTCGCCATCTCGTGGCGCCGGTCCGTGACAGGTTCGGCGTGCCGTGCGGCACGCTGACAACCACGTCGATCATGCAGGCGATCGGGGCTGCTGTTAGACCGAGATCCGCCAGTAGTGCTGGGGTCGTGTGCGTGTTGAACGAGCAGATGCCCTGTCAGGTAGGGAGAATTGGGGTTGCGAAGACCTGATCCTTACCCACCAGAAGGGCACCTGCTCGGTGAAGAAACTACGGCGTCGTGAGCGGTCCGGTCCGCCACCGGCAGCCCAGACCCTCGCGCGGGCGTCGGCACGGGCCGCGCGCAAGGCAGTGAGCTGCACTGTCCCGACCCGGTCCAGCACCCGATAGGCGGTCGGGTGCGAAGCGACCGGACCGAACGGCTTGATCGCGCAACGCGGCCAGGTCCGCCAGGCAGTCCCCACCATCGGCGAGGGTGACGGCCAGGTCGGTCAGGACCCGACCTGGCAGGTGCACCGGGGCCCCCTTGTAGGTGTCGAGCAGGGCGGCGGTCCAGCCCTGGGTCAGGCCCGATTCGTCGGCCAGTTCCCGCAGCAGTGCCGCACCGGCGTGCGACACGATCCCGGTCCCGTCAGCAGTGACCAGCGGACGGCGGTTCTCGTCGTACTCTTCACTCGCGACGTGCCTCTCCGTGCAGGTGACTATGGACCCTAGACAAGCCCATCTTCCTTTACAGAGCAGGTACTTTCGCGCTCTCACCACCCGTGTCGCGACAATCCTCGTGAAACCCCGGGCTAAGCGCGAGGGCTCCCAAGCCTTTCGATAGATTCCAGACCCTTGATCGACGTCCCGAAGGAGCGGACCGTGAGCGTTCCCGTGCTTGCCTCGGTTCGTCTTGATCGCCGAGGCGGCGTCGGGATCCTCGAGCTGTGCCGTCCGGAGGCGGGCAACGCTCTGGACAACCTAATGCTCGGAGAACTGCTGACGGCAGTCCGCTGGCTGCAGCAGCAGGACTGGCTGCGTGCGCTGGTGCTGTCTGGCGCAGGACGTGCTTTCTGCGTCGGCGGCGACCTGCACGAGTATGCGGGGGTCTTCGACGACGTTGCGGCGGCCCAGTCGTTGGCGACGTCGTCGACGTCGACGCTGAACGAGGTGATCCTCGGCCTTCACGAGGTGAACATCCCTGTCCTCGCAGCGTTGACCGGGCAGGTGTCTGGAGCAGGGTTCTCCTTGGCGCTCCTCTGCGACGTGCGCATCTGCTCGAGGCGGGCAGTTCTGGACTTCGCGTACGCGCGGATCGGAACCGCCACCGACGGCGGGATGACCTTCTTCCTTCCCCACGTCGTCGGGCGGGCGGCTGCACGCCGGCTTTTGCTCTTCCAGCCCCTCATCAGAGGACCCGAAGCGCTCGCCCTTGGGTTGGTCGACGAGCTGACCGAGCCCGCTGAGACCATCGCCGTCGCGATAGAGCACGCTCAGCAGCTGAGCCGCCGTGCCACCACAGGCGTCGCTGCGGCCAAGCGTCTTCTGAGGCCCCCGGGGCTGGCCGAGCATCTGCACGCGGAGGCCCAGCTGTTCATCGAGGGCGCGTGCAGCTCAGAAATGCGCGACGGGGTCACCGCGCTCCTGCACGGCGAGGCGTCGCCTTTCTGCTGAAGCCGCACGGGTCATTCACAGCGCTCGACTCCGCTCGAAGGAGACACGGCGGGTCCTTCCGATCGCGACGGTGGTGCCGAATTGCTGAAGCGGTGCCGGTCGTTGACTCTCATCAACGGCAGCGATCGACGCGACATGGCTGCCGAGGTTGGCGACGAAGACGGACACGCTCCGTGGTTCGGCCCGTCGCGCCGGCAGCCGAAGCACAGGCACCGGCACCCACACCCCCAGGGGCAACCGCAGCGGTAGCTGCGCGTCAACCTCCTCAAGGTCGACGCTCAGACCCAGCCCGAGAGCTTTTAGCACCGCTTCCTTGCAGGTCCATGTGCCGTAGAAGAAGAGATCCTGGTCGCGGCCGGGAACGCGCTGCCAACGTCGCCGTTCGGGGATGCCCATCGTGAGCTCGGCCAGCGCTGGCAGGTCTGCCCGCGGACGTACCGCCTCCAGGTCCACGCCGACCCGGCAGTGGCGACCGATCGCAACCGCGCTCATGTCACGGGATCGGCTGATGCTCATCGATGCGCTGGTGTCCGTGAGGCTGGGCGGCCGCCCGTTGCCCCAGCGCACGCCGCACGAGAGGTGCTCCGCGGCGACGGCTCTCAAGGCGCTGCGAGGGTGCCGGTCCATGGCATACAGCCAGACCGCCACGCCGTACGGCGTGCTCACGCGAGTGCAGCGGCGGCGGCGGCTTTCCCGCTACGGCAGCAGGCCTCCAGGGACGTACCGAGCAGATAGTCCCCGGCCAGCGAAAGTCGGGGCGTCCGGCGTAGCTCCCCCTCAAGGAGGTCGAGGCGGTCACCGTGGCGGGGACCGTAGCTGCAGAGAGCTCTCGTCCAGTGCTGGCTCGCGAAGTCGAGGACGTCGTTGCCAACCAGATCCGGAAGCTGAGTGGAGGCATCGGACAGCGCCCGCTCCAGGAGGGTCTCCGCGTGTGGTTGCCCCTCGAGAAATCCACGGGCCTCGCTTCCGCTGAGTGTGTAGCGGACCAGGTCGAGCTGAGCCTCGCCGTAGGCACCGGCGTTGCTGAGGGCGGTGCCACGGGGGAAGGTCAGCGCGCGGATATCGGGTGTGAACACGTTCGACCGATGCCTGGCGACGACCACAGCCGCCGGCTGGTAGGTGATCTGCCCTAGGGCTCGAGCTGCCGTCGGGGCGACCTGCTTCACCAGCGTGGCCGCGTCGCCAGCGGTGAGGGCGAGGATGACGTGCGAGGCGCTCTGCTGGTGGACGGCGCCGTCGGGTGTGCGCAGAGTCAGCGTCGCACCGTCGGCGCCGATCTCGATGCCGACGACCCGATGGCCGAGGCGAGTGGAGACCTGGCTGGCGATCGTGGAGTAAGGACCGGCGAATCCCTGGGTGAGCTGATCGAAGGTGTCGAGGAGCATGCCCAGGTTGGCGCCGAAGTTCCCGACGTAGGCCGCCTCGGGCTCGGCCCCGTTCATTCTCACCGTGACGGTTCGCACGAGCGATGCGAGCAGCGCCTCGCCGAAGTACTCCGCGAGCGCGATGTCCTTGGCCCCGGCCCGGGAGCGGAAGTACGGCCCGCGCAGCCACCTGTTGCTCTCGTCGAGGCGGACAGCCAGGACCATCCGGAGCAGCCTGGCGACGTCCCGGGCCGGGATGCCCGCGAGAAGCCTCCGAACGCTCGCCAGTCGCGACCTGTCGTCGACGGTTCTGGTCCCGCCCGGGCCGATGCGGGTGGAGTTCAGCCCGAAGTGCTCGTACTGGCCGCCGTCGAGGTCGGTGATCATCGCGCGGAAGTGCTGGTAGCGGCGGCCGATGTTCTTGCCGCCTAGGATGACGCTCGTGTCGCCGAGCGGCTGCAGGCGGCACCGGCCGCCCAAGGACTCGTCGGCGTCGACGAGGAGCACGTCGCGGCCCGTTGTGTGGATGGCCCAGGCCGCCGAGATGCCGCTCCACCCGGCGCCCACCACGACGATGGGGGGGTCGGTCATGGCGAGTGGCTCTCTGAGGAGCTGCTGGCTTCCGCCCACCAACGAGCGATGCAGCTGGCCACCGCTTCGCTCCGCTTCACCCAGCGGAAGTGCGCTTTGGGGTCCGAGGGGCGGGCCGGGTCCGAGGGCAGCGTCCAGCGTGTCAGGTGGGCGCGGGGCACCTTGTCGACCAGCCGCGTCACCGCGCCGAGGGGGGCTAGCGTGTCACCTTCCACGGCGACGGCGAGCACAGGCAGGGGCAGAGCACCGAGCAGCGCTTCGTAGTCCTGATCGCTTCGGTGGATAAGGTACCTGCCTCTGCGACCGTTCGCGGCCCAGTCGCGCATCACGCGAGCCGGCTGCGTGCCCCCGAAGCCGAAACGCTCACCCGGCCAGTAGCCCCAGAGCCGGGCTGTCGCGGTGAACAACTCGGCAGCCACCAGGTAGCGCAGCCCGGCGATGGGGCCGTGACCGAGCCAGTGGACGTTGCCGGCCGCCAGCAGGACCACTCCGGCGACATCCCCGGGGTCGTGCGCGGCCGCCAGCAAAGCGAGCTGCCCACCGAGGCTGTGCCCGCCCAGCAGCAGCGTCGCCTCCGGCGCCAGCTCGCGGACGGCCTGCATCACGGCAGGCACGTCTTCTTCGATGAGCTCGCGGTAGCCGTGGCGGCTACCCGCGCGACCGTTCTTAGGCGTGCTGTCCCCCTGGCCTCGCAGGTCCACGAGGATGACGCTCAACCCCTCGTCGTTGAGGCGGCGAGCAAAGGGCTGGTAATAGCGCGCGGGCGTTCCCATTCCCGACAGGAGGACCAGGACAGGGGCGCGAGGGTCACTCAACGTCGAGCGGACCGCAAGCTGATGACCCCCGGTCGTCGGCACCATCGTGACGGTGGTGCGCCCCTGTTCAGGGGCGGAGCTCACTTCATGAGCCTAGGAAAGAGCTCGTCGTGCTCGGCGATGAACTGAGTCTCGGTCGTGACACCGAAGCGGTCCGTCTTGTCGAAGTCCTGGGAGCTCTCGGTGAGGTGCTCCATTATGGCTTCGCCCTGGGTGTTCAAGGTGTGGCGCAAGTAGTCCGTCTGGAGGTTCCCGTGCCAGATGGTGCCCAGCTTGGTCGTGACGTAGGCATCGCCGGCATCCTCGACGACTCCTGCGTCGATGTGTCCCTGCAGCACTCCACGGACCCGCTCCGCGTCCGGGAGGTGATCGAAGGAGGCGAGTAGGTCCTTCTTCAGCTCGCGGTAGCGGGGGAACATGACCATGATTCGGTCGCGCACCCCATCGACCCCGATGGACTGCAGCGTCTCGCTCGACATGCCCCGGTCGTCCACGTTGCGCTGCCAGTCGTCGACCTGCTCGGGGTTGATCGAGACCATGTCCTTCATGTTGCCGCGGGCCGCGCAACCGATGCCGATGATGTCCTGGCGTGCGCAGTGCGCGGTCTGGTAGATGCTGCGCTCCGCCTTCTTGGAGTACGTCTCCGCGATGGTGTTGTGGTAGCCGTTGTCGAGCAGGAAGTCGTAGAGGTGCTCGCGCATCTCCAGCAGTTGCCAGCCGGTGCCCGGCTGCGGGACCCTCCCATCCATGATCATTTTGTGGAGGGGGCGGTAGGGGAGGTAGATCGTGGTGAAGGCATCGATCTCGTCAGGGCTGTAGGTGGAGACGAGCTCGGCCAGCTCGTCCTGGAACCCCTCGATCGTCTGGCCCGGGAGGTCGTACATGATGTCGACGCAGGTGTCGGCCACGTAGTCGATGTCGCGCATGGTGTTGAAGACCGCGTCGAGGTCGTCTCGCGTGTCCAACCGCCCGATTTGCCGGTGGATGACGGGGTTCAGGGTCTCGATGCCGAAGGTCACGCGCTTCCAGCCGTTGTCTTTCAGGCATTGCAGGAGGCCGGGTCGTCGCAGGGTGCGCGGCTCACCGGTGAAGCTCAGCTCGAGGTTCTCCCAGTTGGGCAGGCGCTCCTGGAGGTGCTCGCTTAGCCGTTCGATCGATGACGTCGGCAGGGTCGAGGGGCTTCCTCCACCGATGTAGACCCCCGTGAAGTTGCGGGCCTGGACGTATGGCTGGTCCAGGTACCAGTCGGCTTCTTTGATGAGATAGTCGGTGTACTTCTCCAGTCGCTCCTCGTCCTGCTTCGGGTAGTGGTAGCGGTTGAAGTTGCAGTAGTGGCAGAAGGACTTGCAGTAGGGGACGTGGAGATACATCATCATGTCGTTGTTGATGTTCCCGCCGGGGTCGCTGAGGGACGCGATGTTGGCGTCCACCTGCGCCGGGTCCACCTGGTGCCAGTCCATGGTGGCAAAGTTGGGCATGATGTAGTGCGAGACGGTCATCACGCCGTCGAAGGGCAGCGGTCGCGGTGCGTCCGCACCGGAATAGAACTTTTGGCTTTGGGGAACGAGCGTCGTCATGCTGTGTCTCCTTCGTGTGAGGGGATTTCCCGCTTGTGCGTGGGTAGACGCTTGGCCGGTATGGGTGCCTGGTTGGGTTTCCAGCTGAGGATGCCTGCGCCCCAGGTGAAACCCGCCCCGAAAGCGACGACCCCGACGCGATCTCCAGCCGCGAGCCGGCCCTCAACCTCGGCTGCGTGCAAGGCCAGCGGGATGCTCGCAGAGGAGGTGTTGGCGACTCTGTCGACGTGCACGTAGGCGACCTCGTCGCTGATGCCCAGCTCCCGGCACACCGCCCGCAGGATGCGGGCGTTGGCCTGGTGGGCCACGAACAGGTCGAGCTCGTCGATGTCGACGCCGGCCCGGGCACACGCCTCGGTCGTGCAGGTAACCATCGAGGACACCGCAGCCTCGTAGACCGCAGGACCGTCCATGCGCAGCAGCCGCTCGTCGCGATCGGCGAACAGCAGCTGGTGAGCGCCCGCGTCGCCGCCGAGGCAGAATGCTTGGATGCCGTCGACTGCCGGACCCGACCTCACGACGACGGCTCCGGCGCCGTCGCCGAAGAGGACTGCCGTCGACCGGTCCTGACGGTTGGTGATCCTTGACAGCGCTTCGGCAGCGCACACCAGCACCGTCTGCGCACGCCCGCTGTCGATCAAGGCGCAGGCGTAGTCCAGCGCGAAGATGAAGCCGGCGCAGGCGGCGTTGAGGTCCACGGCGGGTGTCTGCTTGGCTCCCAGCGCGCCCGCCAGCTGCGGGCCCAGTCCGGGCGTGACCAGGTCCGCCGTGATCGTGGACGCGATGATGAAGTCGAGGTCGTCGCTGCTTAGGCCGGCGTCGTCGAGGGCTGCTCGCGCCGCGACGACGGCGAGGTCGAGCAACGACTGGGTGTCGGTGATCCAGTGGCGGGTCACGATCCCGGTGCGCTTGCGCACCCAGGACGCGTCGACGCCCACGTCGGCGAAGTGCTCGTTGCCGATGGGGGCGCCGGGGACCTGTCCACCAATGCCCGCGATGTAGGCGCCGCGCCGCTCCGAAAGGACGTCAGGACGAGGCATCGTCGAACTCCAGCATGAGGGCCCCGACCGGACCGTCGGTCGTTTTGATCACGACCCTCACTTCCTGCGCCGAGATCGGTGTCGCGCACAGGTCGATGCGCTCGCCGATGTCCGCGAACCTCGTGAAGTCCGCCGAGATGGCGACGAGCACGGGTGGGTGGCTGCGCCGCTGCCCGGGACTGGACAGGCTGACCGTCGCGACCTGCCGTGCGGCTTCGATGAGGGCCAGCCCTGAGTGGTGGTCACTGGGATGGTCGGAGAAGAAGCAGTGCCCGCTTTCGACCACCACGGATGCCGCCGTACAGCGTCCTCGGTGGGTCGCGTTCGCGATCACAACGTTGGCCGAGTCCCGGCGTCCAAGCTCGACCGGATCGACCGGATCGACCGGATCGACCGGCGAGGCTGAGGTGGCAGCGGGCCGGGAGCCGGAGCGGGCCTCCTCGTACACCGACTGGTCGAGGAGACGCAGAGTCCCCTGGAAGCTCCCGATGGGCCGGCCGGCCTGGCCGAAGATCGCCTCCCCGGTCACCAGCCGCAGCAGCCCATCGCTGCCGCGCCGAACCCGTTGGGGCGTGAAGACCAGGTCGGGGGCGTGCAGCGGCGCACGAGGGACCTGGTGTGTCGGCAGCCCCACTTGGAGCTGCCGGATCACAAACTGCTGGTCGAGTGGAACGTTCTCGTAGGTGTGCAGCAGCACCTCGACTGCTTGGCGCGACGCCTCCAGCCACAGCAGGAGATCACAGTGCGGCTCGGCCCAGTCGTTGAAGTAGGGGTGGTCCGTCGGGATCCGCAGGTCTGCCCTGAGCTGTCCGTGCGCTGAGCTGACCGACGCCACGAACACGTTGCCTAGGTCACGTTTGTGCGCGAGGTGTTTCGCCACGGCCTGGCCCGCGACGGCACCCGTCATGAGGTGAGCTCCGCGGTGGCCATGGGCCCCAGGCCGACGGCGTGCATGCCGCCGTCCACATGCACAATCTCGCCAGTGATGCCGCGGGCCCGGTGGGACAGGAGGAGGACGACGGCGTCGACGACCGCGCTCATGTCAAGGGGATCCCACCCGAGGGGAGCCTGCGCCCAGTGCCGGACCAGGTCCGGATAGGTGCTCACCGCCGTGCCCGACAACGTCTCCAAGGGACCCGCGGAGACGAGGTTGACGCGGACACCCTGCTCCCCGAGGTAGAGCGCGAGGTACCTCGCCACCGACGCCAGGGCCGACTTCGACACCCCCATCCAGTCATAGCCCCTCCACGCGACGTGCGCGTCGAAGTCCAGGGCCACGATGCTTGCGCCCTGAGGGGCCCGGACTAGCAAAGGGAGCAGCTCACGAGCGAGGCCTTGGAGGCTGACCGCGCTGACGCGCAGCGCGAGAAGGGCGTCCTCAGTCGGCGTGCTCAGGAAGTGCCCACCCAGGGCCGAGTCGGGTGCATGGCCGATGCAGTGCACGATGCCGTCTAACGAACTGCAGCGGTGGGAGAGCGCCGCGGCGAGACCGGCGTAGTCGGCCTCCTCCCTGGCGTCGAAGGTGAACAGCTCCGGCGTGACCGGTAGTGCCTGGATCGCGTTGGCCGTAAGTCGGGCGCTGCGTCCGTGGCCGGTAACCAGGATCCGCGCGCCGTCAGCCTGCAACGCGCGGGCGATGCCGAAGGCGATGGAGTCTTCGGAGAGAACCCCCGTGACGAGGTACGTCGACTGGTCGCTCCCGCTCACGCCGCGCTCACTCCCCCGCCGCCAGCACGAGCACGGCGTTGTGTCCCCCGAAGCCAAAGGAGGTCGATATGCCTATCGGCCTCGTCGCGTGCACCGGGCTTGATTGGAGGAGGTGGCCGGCCGGGACCAGCGCAGGATCCACGTCCTGCAGGCCGGCGGTCGGCGGCAGACGCCGCGTGTGCAGAGCCATGACGGTCGCGATGGCCTCGACCGCCCCCGCCGCGCCGAGCAGGTGACCCGTGGCGGCCTTGGTCGAGGAGATGGGCACCCGGGCCAGCTGCTCGCCGAAGCTCGTGCCCAAGGCCACGAGCTCGGCCGCGTCGTTGAGGGCCGTGCCGGTCCCGTGAGCATTGATGTAGCTCACGTCGGCCGGGCCCACGGCGGCCCGGTCCAGGGCCTGGGTCACCGCCCGGGACGCACCGCTGCCGGTGGGTTCCGGTGCGGTGATGTGGAACGCGTCGGTGCTGGCGGCGTAGGAGAGGATCTCGGCCAGGATCACAGCTCCCCGATCGTGGGCGTCCTGCTTCCGCTCGAGGATGAGGACGCCCGCGCCCTCTCCGAGGACGAACCCGTCGCGCTGAGAGGAGAAGGGAATCGATTTCCCCGTGGGGGACAGAGCCCCGGCGTTAAGGAACGCCGCCTGGACGAGTGGACTGGTGGCGGACTCCGCGCCGCCGACCACGACCGCATCGACCTCGCCGGTCTGCAGGGCGCGCCACCCAGCCCCGATGGCCTGGGTGCCGGCTGAGCAGGCAGAGATCACGGCGTAGCTCTCGGCGCGGAACCCGTGCCGGATGGCGATGGCGGCGGCCGCCGCGTTGGCCATCATCATCGGCACCATGAGCCCGGAGACCGACAGGGGGCCCTCGGACAGGATCAGGTGGTGGCTGCGCTCCAGCGTCCCCAGGCCGCCGACGCCCGTACCCATGATGCACGCGACGCGGGTCGGGTCGTAGGGGACTGCGTCACCCCAGCCAGCCTGATCGAGCGCCTCCTGGGCGGCGGCGCAGGCCAGCTGCGTGAACCGGTCGGTACGCCGGCTCTCCTTGCGCCCCAGCGTCGCCTCCGGATCGAAGTCCAGGCACAGGCCCAGCCCGTCGACGATGCCCGACTCGCCGCTTATCGCCCGGTCATGGAAGACGGCGGCTCCGCAGCCGAGCGGCGTGACGGCCCCGACTCCTGTGATGACGACTGCGGTGCTCACAGCTCGGCGAACTTCGTCTCCACCACTCCCAGCGCGTCGCTGACGGTCTTGACGTCGGTGAAGTCCTTGGGCCGGACCACGATCCCGTAGGTCTTCTTCAAGGTCTGTCCAAGCTCCACGAGATCGAGCGAGTCCACTTCGAGGTCCTCCAGAAGCGCGTTGCGGTTGATCGCAGCCGGATCTACCCCGAAGTCCTCGAAGGCTTGAAATACGTGCCGCTCGATATCTGCCGCCGTAGGTGTCACAGGATCCCCATCACTCTCGTCATACCAATTGTCTCAACGTGAAAACGCGACCGCGGAAAGACCCCCGTCCACCGGCAGGGTGATCCCGGTGATGTGGGCGGCGGCGGTCGAGGTGAGGAAGTGCACGGCATCGGCGATGGCGGCAACGGGAACGGCCTGCCTTGAGGGGACCACGCGCTTGAGCACGTCCTCCCCGGCGAACGACCTGCCGTCGGTCATCGCGGTGTGCACGAGTCCGGGTGCGACCGCGTTGACCGTGATGCCCCGCCGGGCCACCTCGATCGCCGTCGCGCGAGTCAGCGACTCCAGGGCAGCCTTGGACGCCGAGTACGAGGCGCCTCCGGCCAGGGATCGCGCGGCCAGGACACTGCTCATGTTCACGATGCGACCGAAGCGATGCCGCATCATCGGCTTCAATGCCCGACGAGTGGTGTGGAAGCACGCGTCGAGATTGATGTCCAGCACGACTCGCCATGCCTCGAATGTTCCTGACATGACAGATTCATCTCGAGTGACACCTGCATTGTTGACGAGAATGCTCACGGATTCGAAGCTGTTCTCTGCGCATTGAAAGAGGGCGTCGACGGCGCCAGGGCTTCGCATATCGCACTGGACGCTAATCGCATTTCCTCCATTCTTGCGAATGCCGTCGACGGTGCGGTTGGCCGCTTCTTCTCCCTGGTGAAAGGCCACCACCACCGCCGAGCCGTCTGCGGCCAGTCGACCAGCGATCGCAGCGCCGATCATCGATGATCCGCCTGTGATCACGGCACATCCCGTGCCTCTGGCCACGACTGAATCGTTCTGGCCGAGTCGCGTGCTGTCAAGAGCGAGCACGTCAGTCACGTCCAGTCAAGTGGCACTGACGGTTCCGGTGTTATCGTGATCCCCAGGGTTCGGCGCAAGTCGTGGTAGACGACGCGTCGTCGGCGCCTGGCCCCAGTGCGCTGAGAGAGGTCTTCGAACACCGTCATGAGTCGTTCTTCCGCGTGGCTCTTTCCTGGTCAGGGCAGCCAGGGCCCGCGCTTGGGGTGGGACCTGTGCGAGGCGTTTCCTACGGTCGGAGCGCGCGTGCGAGCGGCGGGCCTGTGCGCGGACCTCGACCTTCTGACCTGCCTGGAGCACGGCAGCGCCGCTGATCTATCGGACACCTTCGTGGCCCAGGTCCTGGTGTTCGCCCTGTCGGTCGGTACCGCGGAGCTCATCGCTAATCAGGGAGGTCGGCCTGCGGCCGTGTCCGGGCACTCCCTCGGCGAGTTTTCCGCCCTCGTCGCCGGCGGCTGGCTCTCCTGGGACGCCGCGCTGCCCTTCGTGACAACGCGGGCACGAGCGATGCGCGAGTGCTGCCTGAGCACCGCCGGCGCCATGGTCGCGGTGATGGGGCTGACGGTGGATCAGGTCACGACCCTCTGTGCCCGCCACGAGTCATTGGCCCTCGCCAACGTCAACTCCGACTCCCAAGTCGTCCTCAGCGGACGCGTCCCCGATGTCGCCGCGGCACAGGATGATGCCGAGCTCTGGGGGGCCTCCTGCGCGCGGCTCACGGTGGCCGGCGCCTATCACAGTGAGCTGATGCGCCCGGCCGCCGAGGCGATGGCCCCGCTGGTCGCCGGTCTGCCCCTGCGGGAGGGCGTTGTGACCCTGGTGAGCAGCATGGACGGACAGGTAGTCGCCGATCCGGAGGCCTACCGGCGCCAGCTCCTCACACAGATCGTCAGCCCCGTGCGATGGAATGACGCCGCTCAACGCGTCACCTCCCTGGCTCGCTCGGGCGTGGAGGTCGGTCCTGGTCGGGTGCTGCGCAACCTCATGCGGCGGATGCAACCAGGCTGGAGCGTCGGATCGACCGGCGACGTCGCGGCGGTCAGAGCTTGCCTGGAGGACGTGACGTGATCGCATCGTGAACGACCACCTGCAGGTCACCAGACCGAGCGAGGGTGTCCTGACGCTGACGCTGAACCGCCCGGAGAAGAGGAACGGCCTGTCCATCGGGCTGCGTGATGACATCACGGCTGCGTTGGACGCGGCGGCAGCTGACGTCTCCGTCAGGGTCGTCATCCTCACCGGCGCCGGCTCCGCCTTCTGTGCAGGCTTCGACCTCAGCGAGTTCGGCGGACTCGGAGATCACGAGCACGCCGAACGTCTGTGGTCCTCCAGCGACCGGTTCCACCACACCTGCCTCACGTTCCCGCTCCCCCTCGTCGCTGCGATCAACGGGCCGGCCCTGGCGGGCGGCTTCGATCTCGCCGTGATGTGCGACCTCCGCGTCGCCGCGGACTCCGCACATTTCGCTCATCCCGAGCGGCTCTTCGGCGACGTCCTCTACGCCCCGCTGCACGACATCGTCGGCGGGGCGCTCGCCCGCGACCTCGTGCTGACCGGTCGGAGCCTGGGCGCGCACGAAGCGCTGATGCACGGCCTGGTCCGTGAGGTCGTTCCCGACGACGAGCTCGCAGACTTCACCACCCGACTCGGCGCGGACATCGCACAGGCCCGCCGGGAGCTCCTGCTCCGCACGAAGTCGAAGATCGTTCGCCGAGCGGGGATCCCGCTCCTGCCCACCCTGCAGCTGTGAGCCCGCCGCCCCGCTACAGCTCGATGAGCGTCGGAGATGACCTGCCAGCGCTGGCGATCGCCCTGGATCGGGCTGACCTCGCGCGCTACGCCAGTGCGTCGGGCGACGACAACCCCATCCATCTCGATGACACGCACGCACAGGGTGTGGGCCTGCCTGGGGTCATCGCCCACGGCATGCTCGTGATGGGTATGGCGGCACGGGTCGTCACCCAGTGGCTCGCGGACCCCGGGGCCATCGTCAGCTACGATGCCGGGTTTCTGCGGCCGGTGCCGGTTCCACTGACAGGTCCGGTACACCTCACCGTCACCGGCTCGATCGCCACCAAGCTTCCCGACGGGCTCGTCGCCATCCGTATCCGGGCGAGCTGCAACCAGGCCAATGTCCTGAAGCGGGCCGTGCTGGTCGCAAGAGTGCTCTGATGGGGACCGCGCAGTCCGCTTCCCCCGAGACCGCCTATCGCAGCCCCGCGCTGGTTCTGGTTATCACCGGACTCACGGCCTTCATGGCGTTCCTGGACTCGACGATCGTCAACATCGCCTTCCCCAGCATCAGCGAGTCGTTCCGGCACTCCTCGGTATCCACGGTCTCCTGGGTGCTCAACGCCTATAATGTCGGGTTTGCGGCGCTGCTGATCCCCTGCGGGTGTCTGGCCGATCTGCTGGGCCGCCGACGGGTGCTTACGGTCGGGCTCGTCCTCTTCACCGTCACGAGCCTGCTATGCGCGGTCTCGCCCGACATCGGCATGCTCATCGCGATGCGCGCGCTGCAGGCCGTCGGCGCAGCCCTGCTGGTCCCGGCCAGCCTCGCCCTGCTCCTGCCCGCTTTCAGTGAGCAACGCCGGGCCTTCGCCATTGCCATCTACTCCGCAGCCGCCGCTGCGGCCGCGGGCATCGGACCGGCTCTCGGCGGGCTGCTGGTGAGCACGTCCAGCTGGCGTCTGGTCTTCCTGGTCAACGTCCCCCTCGGTGCCCTGTGCCTCCTTGGCACGCGGCGAGTGCTGACCGAGAGCCTCCAACCCAGCCAACGTCGCCCCAGCATCTCCGTGTCCATCGCCACCTCGGCCTGCATCGCGCTGGTGGCTCTTGCCATCGTTCAGGGCGATGCCTGGGGGCGGACGAGCCCGCGGGTCATCGGCAGCCTCTGCGCCGCAGCACTGCTGCTGGGCTTCTGCGCCCAGCGCATCGCCGTGGGAGCCGCCTCCCTGGTCGATCAGTCCCTGCTGCGCACGCGCACCTTCCGCGCGGGCAACAGCGCGACCCTCGCGTTCTCCATCGCCTTTTACGCGACGATCCTGTGCAACGTCCTGTTCCTCACCACGGCGTGGCACTACAGCGTCCTGCGCGCCGGCATGTCCGTTACCCCTCCCCCACTCGTCGCCATGCTCGTGGCCGGTCCCGCCGGCCGGTGGGTGGACAAGGGAGCAGCGCGGCTGGTCAGCACGTCAGGTTCTGTGGTCTTCGCCGCCGGGCTCCTCCTGCTTGTGCACCGCAGCGGACTGCAACCACACTATTGGAGCGTGTGGTTGCCCACGGCAGTCCTGACGGGCATCGGCGCCGGAATGGTTCTCTCCACTCTCGCGACAGTATCGTTGCACGCGGTACCCACTGACCTCTTGGCCACGGCCAGCGCCACCAACGGAGCCGTGCGCCAGCTCGGGGCGGTTTTGGGGGTTGCCCTTCTTGTCAGCACCGTGGGCTCACCCAGGCCGGCAGGCCTTCTCGGCGCCTTCCATCACGGCTGGGCCATGGCGAGCGGAGCCGCGTTCCTTGCCGGATTGCTGTGCCTGCGCATCCCACCCCTCCCACGCGACGACCGCTGAGGCGGCCCGGTGGGTCGCGACAACATGACGTTTGGTGGTTCGATTACCTCCGCCAGCCTGGCAGGCAAGCGTCATCGTTGCGGTCGGCGCCGCTCTGTGGGGGTGACGAATTTGTCGGCGCCTGAGGTGCGGCGGGGCGAGGTCGTGCCGCGGTCGGCTAGCGGGCGTTCGGCGGGCGTGCGCGGGCTGGCCGGCGCGTTGCGGGCCTGCTCGTTGTCCCGTCGGCGTCCCTCGGTCCGCATGCGGTCCTGGGCGGCGTCCAACGCGCTGGTGGCCGGCGGCAAGGACAACAGCGGTTCTGGGCTGCCGCAGGAGCTGGCCCGGCGTGAGGGCCGGCTCGCGAAGATCAAGGAGGCGAAGGCTGCGTTGGAGGCCGAGGCCGCCGAACGCGCCGCAGCGGAGGCTGCTGAGCGGGCCTGCGCCGCGGGCAAGGACGAGGACACCATCGCCGAACGGGCCGCCGCGGCAGCAGCGCGGGCGGTCCCGAAACCGAAGGCGCAACGCAACTTCACCGATCCGGACTCGCGGATCATGAAGACCGCGGACGGGTCGTTCGCGCAGTGCTTCAACGCCCAGGCCGTCGTCGACGCTGATCATCAGGTGATCCTCGGGACCGACTTGAACAACTGCGCCGCCGACAGCCAGACCTTCACCCCGATGATGGACAAGGCCCGCCGCAACACCGGGCGGCCCCCGAAGCAGGTCCTGGCCGATGCCGGCTACTGCTCAGAGGCGAACCTCGAGGACGCCGCGAAGCTCACCGAGCAGGACGGCACGGAGTTCCTGATCGCCCCCGGTCGGCTCGGTCACGACGAACCGGTTCCTGCCGCGCCGCGCGGCCCGATCCCGAAGGACCTGACGCTCAAGCAGCTGATGGCCCGCAAGCTCCGCACCAAAGCTGGCAAGGCTGGCTACGCCCGGCGCAAGGCGATCGTCGAACCGGTCTTCGGCCAGATCGCCACCCTGCAAGGCAAACACGTCCTGCTCCGCGGCCTCGACAACGCCCGCGATGAGTGCGACCTGCTCACGACCTGCCACAACCTCCGCAAACTCCACGGACACCTCGGAGTCAGTGGCCTCAGAAGCCTCCGGGCGGCCACCTGACAGTCACCGAAGGGAACGCAGGACCCTCACCACAGCCCCTCAGAGGACCCCAAGCCGCGCAAATCGCGCCCACAGCGCTCCACCGTGCTCAGGCTCCAGCCATCACGGAACTCGCCCCGAAGCCCACTGACAACGGCTTGGCCTTTCGGACCCACGCTCCTAGTGGTCCGTCTGTGAAATGGCGGGAGAGGTCGCGGCGCGCCTCGGGTTGTCTGCGATATAACGTGGGATCATATGGTCATGCCTGTTATGACTGCCCCGGCCCTGTCGTTGACGGCGACGCAGCGAGCTGAGTTGAAGCCGATGGCGACGTCGACGTCGCTGCCGCACCGGCAGGTGCTGCAGGCAAAGGCTCTGCTGTGGGCCGGTGATGGGGCGGCCAACCAGGAGATCGCGCGCCGCTGCCAAGTCACGCCCGACGCGTGCCGGCGTTGGCGGGCTCGTTTCGCCGAGCAGGGCATCCAGGGCGTCGGGAAGATCGCCAAGGGACGCGGTCGCAAGTCGCCGCTGACCGAGGGCACGGTCGCCGAGATCGTCCGGGTGACCTGCCAGGACAAGCCTGACGACGGCGGGACGCACTGGACGACTCGGTTGCTGGCCAAGCGGTTCGGGCTCGGTAAAGACACCATCGCCAAGGTCTGGACCGACCACAACCTCAAGCCCTGGAAGGTCAGCACGTTCAAGATCTCCAACGACCCGCAATTCGAGGCCAAGCTCGTCGATGTCGTCGGGCTGTACATGAATCCGCCGAAGCGGGCGGTGGTGTTCAGCTTCGATGAGAAGACCCAGTGCCAGGCGATGGACCGCACCCAGCCGAGCCTGCCAATGGTGCCGGGCCGGCCCGGCACGATGACCCACGACTACAAGCGCAACGGCACGACAGACCTGTTCGCGGCGATGAACGTCGCGACCGGTGAGGTGCTGACGCACTGCCAGAAGGGTCATACCGCCAAGGACGTGCTGCGGTTCTTCAAACAGATCGTCGCCGCCGTCCCGCGCGGCCTGGCCGTACACGTCGTGCTGGACAACCTGTCCGCGCATAAGGCCCGGAGATCACCAAGTGGCTGGCGCACAAGGACCGCCGTCGCTGGCACCTGCACTTCACCCCGACTTCCAGCTCGTGGACCAACCTGATCGAGCGCTGGTTCAAAGAGCTCACCGACCGCATGCTCAGCCTGGATCCACCGTTGCGATAGGGCGGGTTGGCATGTCGTAGACCGCGGATGCCCTGCTGTGTATGGAGAATGTGACTTGCGAAGGACACGTTCTACCGACTCAGAAGGAGCATCCGCGGGATGCGA
>JAABUJ010002456.1_pt1 | contig 22916 bp, 26 predicted proteins | sample 5559131 | NCBI WGS metagenome assembly JAABUJ01 (sample SAMN10711875, study PRJNA513366) | rock metagenome | isolation source: Antarctica rocks | place: Antarctica: Victoria Land, Mt New Zealand nord | collected 2016-01-07
AACAGATCGGCCAGTGGAACATCGTGCACGGGTACCATGAGGTGGGCCTCCGCAGCGAGATGGGGTTGGTTCTTTCATCTCTACCTGCGTGGGCCTGTCTCGTGCAATCCACATAATGCGCCTGAGATTGGCGCGTATCAAGCAGCGACCGGCTAGGACCACGAATGCGCCGCGGCGAGGATCTCACCGAGACGGTCCTGGTAGGTGTGGTGTCCGGCCAGCAGACGCCGGTGGCCCGCGGCGGCAATGCGCGCTCGTTCGTCGTCGTGGGCCAGGTAGTACCGGACCTTCTGCACCAGCTCATCAGCGCTCTCGAAGCAGGCCATCTCCTCACCCTCGCCAAAAAGCAGCGCGTGTTCGCTGCTGCGCTCGGCCAGCATGAAGGCGCCCGTGGCCGGGATCTCAAAGCTGCGATCGGTGTAGGTGTCACGGTTGGCTTTGCGCAAAAAGCAGAGGGCAATGCTGCAGCTCGCGAAGGCCAGCAGTTTATTTGCCCCATAGAGCGGGCGCCGTTGGACGAAGGGATAGAGCGGCGACGCGGAAGGAATCGCTTGCCAGCCGTTCCCATAGACGGCGATGCGGGCTTCGACCTGTTCGGCCAGAGTCTCCAGCATGGCAGCACGGTCTCGCTCATACGTGCCGACAAAGAGTACGTCGGCGCCAAAGCGCTGACGATCCTGAGCCGTCGGTTGGACCGGATGATGCGCCCGGGGGTCATAGGCCGAGCGGATGTAGATCGCGTGGCGTGCTCCCGTCGCCAGCAGTTCGGGGACGTTGTAGCGCTTGCTGGTCGCGATCAGGTCGTATGCGGGGATACACTCGCGCATGGACTCGGGTATTGCCCTGGCATTGAGCGGGAAATAATCGTCCAGCATGTAATTGACGATCGTTGCGCCGGTCGAACAGCGGATTGCTTCCAGCATGGAACGCCTGAGACGGGAGCCTTTGAGAACCAGCACCAGATCCGGCTGGGTCCGGAGGGCCACGCGCCGGAGGGCAGCCGCGTACCGCAGTTTCTGCAGCGGCGTACTGATGCGACTCAGCAGCCGGGTGGACAGCGTCAGAGTGTCGCAGACGAAAAAGTTGCGGTCATTGACCACCACGACCTGATGTCCCATGGCCGGCAACAGCGTGGCAAAGCTCCAGCCCACGTTGTTGCGCATGATTTCACCGAGCAGCAACACACGTGTCACGGGGCGCGGTTCTCCGAGGAGATGGGCAGCGTGAGGTGACCTGGCGAAAAACTCGCTCGAAGCAGAAGTCCGTTCATCGAGCGATCTCTCGATACAGGCCAATCATGGCCTGGGCGACCGCGGCCGGCGCGTAGCGAATCGGGACGGAAACGGCGGCGGCCTCTGCCATGCGGTGGTGGATCACCGGATCGGTCGCCAACCGGCACATAGCAACTGCAATCGCCTCCTCCATCACCGGGACCACCAGGGCCGCGCCATCCTGCTCGGCCTCGCGGTAGATCCCCACGTTGGTGGAGAGAATGGCCGGCAAGCCCATACCCATCCCCTCCACGCAGGCGTTCCCAAAGTTCTCACCGGCGTAGGGCGTCAACACAATCGCGTCCGAGGCTTGCAGCGCGTCGGCCAGTTGGGTCCGTGTGAGATGTCCCAACATGTGTACCGCCGGCTCGATCTGCAAATCTTTGATGAGAGCGGTCAACCTGGCTCCCTCACCATCGTCCCCACCGGCCAGCACTAGCTGCAGTTGTGGCGCCTGGCGCCGGGCATGAGCCATCGCCCGCAGCAGCACTGGTAGCGCCTTTCGGGCGTGAAGTCGTCCCGAGTACGTCAGCACAAACGCATCGTCCGCGATGCCGAGCCGGCGCCGAGTGTCCTGACGGGACTCGGTGGGCACGAGGTCGTGCAGCGATACCGGGTTCGGCGCCACGAAGGTTCTGGCGCCCTGCGAAGACGCCGCCGACTCGATGCGTTCCAGCTCCGTGGTCAGATGAAGTGCCTCCGCGCCATGCACCATCATCTTACCCAGGGTGTGTGCATGCATCCGCTTGGCTGCGCTTCCCGTCTGGAGGGCGCCGGCAATCAAGCTACCACGAGGTGTGATGACATAGGGTACGCCGCAAAGCCGGGCCGCAGAGGCCCCGGCGATCCCCGGATATTGCCAGAACGAGTCGATGTGCACCACGTCGAAACGACGCGCATGCGCCAGCAGCATACGCTCCAGACCGTGCGCCCAGGCGATGCGCGGTCCGCCGTGAGCATGGAAGTAGGTGACGTCCACACCGCCCAGATCGACATGATAGCCTGGCGAGACATCCAACCGTTGTGCCCCATCGTAGTCCGTGGTATAGACCGACACACCCATCCCGGCGGCGACCAGAGCTCGACAGAGGGCCGAAGCGCTGCGGGGCGGCCCACCCCACCGCCAGGCAGGTTCGTAGGCGGTCGCGATATACAGAATACGGAGGGCAGTGGTTGACGGCGTCGTGATTTCCCTGTCATCTACTCATCGGTAGCGCGCTGGTTCAGCTTAGGGTACCCTAAGGACGCACCAACTCCCTCTTACCCCAGGACCAGGCATGCGCGTCCTGCTCTCCAGTCACACCTACATGATCCACCACACCCAGCGACGTTGCTCGGATACACCAGTGCTACACCTTCACTCACATCGCTGAACACACAGCTCAGGCGCGGCGAGATGCGCGCCATAGCTGATACCGGGACCTGCAGTTTGCGTCGCGTGGTAGCATGACCGATGCCTGACCCTGATGGAATCCCTGTCTCTCAGCGACAGCTCAATCGCTGGACGCTAGCGCGGCAGATGCTGCTCCAGCGGGTTGCGATCGATGCCGTGACGGCGATTGAGCGACTGGCGGGAATGCAAGCGCAGTATTCCCCATCGCCCTACATTGGTCTCTGGTCGCGCCTGAGCGGCTTCAAACGGGAGGAACTGGAGGTCGCGGTCCTGGAGGACCGAGTGTTGAAGGCCACACTGATGCGGGGAACGCTCCATATGGTGTCGGGCCAGGATTTCAGCCGCTATCGCGTGGCGTCGCGCAGCCCATACCACGTCTACACGCAGATGGTGCAGCAGTTGCGGGAACGCGGCGTTGACGTGGACGCTGTCCGGGAGGAGATCGTCGCGGCTTTGCGCCAGCGACCCTTAAAACGGGTGGAGGTCCGCGCCATGGCGAGACATCTCGTCCCCGACGATCTGCCGGAGTGGGCGGCGTGGAGCACGGTCGCGCTCTCCGGCGATCTCATTAATCTGCAGGATGACGCTCGGTTTGGCTACTTCGGCGGCAGTCGGTATCGCCTGGCGCCGGACGACGAGTCGGAGGCTGAGGGTGAGCTGCGCTATGTCGCGACCGCCTACTTCGCGGCGTTTGGACCGGCCACGCGGGCCGACCTCGCTCAGTGGAGCGGTCGGTCGGTGAGCAGCTTCGCGGCGGCGCTCGACGACCTGGGGCTGGTGTCTCTGCATGCTGAAGACGGCCGTACCCTCCTCGACCTCCCCAGCACCCCACGTCCGGATCCCGATATCCCCGCGCCCGTCCGCTTCCTCCCCAAATGGGACAACCTCTTGCTGGCTTACGCCCGCCGCGAGCGCGTGTTGCCGGAGCGCTACCGGAAGATCGTTATTCGCAAGAACGGCGATGTCTTGCCCACCTTCCTGGTCGACGGTCTCATCGCCGGGACCTGGGAGGCGCCGCTGCGCGGCCCCGCCGTATTAACGCTCTCGCCCCTCGAACCACTCTCGGACGATAACCGCGCTGAGATTGAGCACGAGGGCGAGCGGCTCCTCACCTGGCTGCGACCGGACACCGATCGCCGCGCCATCACGTGGGCAATCGGCTGAGCCCTTACCGCTTCTCTGGAACGAGCGTGTATTCCGGGAAGTTCCCGTACAACTGCTCGTTCGGCTCTCCCTGGGTGACGGCCCGTACCACGTACTCGCCACCGACGAAGCAGCCTTTCCAGGACTCTCCGATGCCGCCGAACGGCTCTTCGCGGTCGCCGCGGGAGCGCACCCGATTGATGCCCACCTTGAAGGTGCGCAGCTCTCCGGCGATGCGCTGCGCAACCTCCGGATCGTCGCAGCCGATTGAGGCCACCAAACTGCCGTTGGATACGTTCATCTCACTGATCAGTTCCTCGATCCTGTCGACCACCACGATCGAATCCAGCGGACCGAACGGCTCCCGGTGGTACAGGGCGCAGTTGCGAGGCACATTGAGGAGGGCGGCGGGCGCGACGTAGGCGGATCGATCCTGTCCCGGAAGGAACAGGGAGTCGTCGTACCCGCCGTCGTAGATGCTGATGGCGCCTTGGTTGAGCGCCTCCTCGTACAGGTCGCGCACATCGTCCGCCGATCTCGAATTGATCAAGGGGCCGAAGGCCAGCGCCGGCGGCTGGTCCTGGCCATCAGCGGTCAGAAGTGGGTGGCCAAATTGGATCGAGTTGAGCACCGGGAGATAGGTTGCCAGGAATCGGGGGAACAGCCGGCGCTGTACCACGAAGCGGGTATATGCGGTGCAGCGTTGTTTGCCGTACTCAAACCCCTTCTTAGTCTGTTTGGCCAGCTCGTCCCAATTAGAGAACTCCCAGATGCCATAGGCGTTGATGCCCTCCATCTCCATCATGTACCGCCCGTCCTGATCGACCAGGCCGGCGGCAATATCGCGGCCACTCGACCGACCACCGACAAACGCCAGGCAGGAGACCTGGGCGTCTCGGACCAGTGCCTCACTGAGCACGCCGCCCGATCCACTGAGAAAAGAAACTGGTAGGCCGCAACGACGGGCAATACCGAAGGCCAGAGTGAGCGTACACAAGCCGCCATCGGTGGGCGTTTTGGCGATAACTGCATTGCCGGCCAGCACCTGTATCAGCACCGCGTGCATCAAGACCGAGAGCGGATAGTTCCACGAGGCGATGTTGGAGATGAGGCCCAGTGGCCGGCGCCCGGTCATCATGCCCTCGATCTGCTCGACATACCACTCGACCCCGGAGATGCATCGGTCCACGCTGACCAGAGACTGAGCGTACGGCTTACCTATCTCCCAGACCAGCAGATACGCCAGGAGTTCACGGTGTTCCTTGAGTTGATCAACGCAGTCGCTGACACGTGCTCGGCGCTCGTCCAGGTCGGTCTTTTCCCACGCGGCATGTTCGCGTGCGGCAAATTGAACGGCCCGGCGCGCGGCATCATGGTCAAGCATGGGATAGGTGCAGAGTGGCGTCCCGTCGCATGGAGAAGAAAACGGCTTGCGGTCGCCAGGCTGGGACCACTCGCCCTCCACCAGGTTCAGCGGCTGCCCGTCCCCATCGAAGGCCTCGGGCATGGCGCGTCGAAGCTGCGCGTACAAGGTTTCCCACTCGGCTCCCGGCACGATGCGTCGGATCGTGTCGCCGTCACCGGACTCCGAGACGGGCATCTTATCGATTGCAACCTGCGAACGGGTTGATTCGCTCATAATTCCCGCCACTGCTCGGCCACTGCCTCGCCGGCGGTAACTCCCCCCGGCCAGCGTTTCCCGATCTCGGCCGTGATTCGGTCCAACTCCGCCCAAAACGACTCCGGACTCTCTACCGTGCCCAACTCAGCAATCGGTACCAGGCGGGTGATCACGCGCCCGCGATACGTGATCTCATCCATGTCGTGGTGGTCGCGCACTCTGCCCATGATCTCGCTGGCATGCTTCTTTAGCTCGCGCACGCCGATTTTCACCAAAGTCATCTCAATGTGCTCTCTTAAGTGGCCTCATGGTACCACCTCGATATGCCCGGACACACGGTAACTGTGCAGAGCGTGTGAGGCCCGATTCTTTCTGCAAGGTTTGTTGCGGTTCAGACACGGGATCCAAGACGAAGCCACGCATATGCCGCCGCTCTTCGCAGGACGGGCAAACACGCTCCAAACAATGCAATACACCAGAACACTATTACCGCCTGGGTGTATGTCGAGGGCACATTTGCACATGTTATCGGCCCACTTCCAGCACCGGAAGCTGGGCACAGAGGACCACTAGACGAGATCGTATGCATCACGATCAATGCATCAACAGCGCCCAGTGTCACAAGCACGATCCAGCTGTCTCGCCACCCCCACCGACGTACGCCAAACACCGCCAGGCCGATACCAGCCAGAAGGAATGGTAACCCTACACTGAGGATTCCAACGACTCCAACCCCTACGGCCAGTCCAGTTACGACCCAGAATGATATCGTCCCTGCTGTTTTCATCACCCACTCCGGTTACGAAGTATCATCGTGGAGGCTGCATCCATCATAGAACAGACCCGCATGGTCGGGAGGCCGGTAGGGCTCTTTTAGATGCGCCGCACAATCCTCGCCAATCGCGAGCAGACGGTCTGCCAGGCTCATGCCCTGCTGCCGGCGCAGACGATCAAGCCGCTCTCGACCCGCCGTGGTCACGACCACAGTCGCGCTCTCGCCGGTGAGGTGGGCGAGTTCCCGCACCATACGGTACGTCTCATCGCGATTGATATTCAGACTCACCGATTCTCACCTTCTTTCCTGGCAGTGATGCCATTCTACCGTGTCGGCGGCGGCTCTCGTGGGTGCGAAGCGGCGTCGGGAGGCGGTGAACAGCCACGTCCTCCGGGCCTGTGCCTATGTTCTCGATAGCTGCAGTTGGGGACGGCGGCTGCATGAACCGCGGTCGTCGCACGAACGGGCATGCAGGTCATCTCGGGATCGAAGAGCGGCTCTGGGGCGACGGTCGACGGCGCTCGCTCGTCACTGGGGAGACGGCAATGGTGCCTGTCGCCCGGCCCATCACATCGAGGCGCACGGTGGTAACGACACGCAACGCGGTGGTAGTCGACGGGCGACAGGAACTCGTGAGGCGATCGGGAGGCTGGAATGCCACGGTGCCCGAGCAGTTCCACGCCAGGGAACGGGGACTCATCGAGAAGAGGCCGCGAACGAAGCGGATTCCAACCCTCGTCGTTCGTACCAGCAGGCGGTACACCATGGTGACTGGGTATGGGCCGTCCCCAGCCATATCAAGGGTGAGCATTTGGTAACCAGGGTCGAGATTATACGCGTTGTACGGCCGTGCGAAGCCGCTTACCGTGTCCCGAAATGGCGCAAGCGATGCGTTGACCACAGTGCTTGTTGGCGATACCGACCCCGCTCGCGCCGCCCATCCCCGCTGCAGCGGGCCAGCGGCCGTGAGGGCGACACCGAGGAGTAATGTGAGACAGAGGACAGTCAGCACACCGGCTCGGCGTCGTGAAGGGTAGCCGCGCCGTAGCGGAACACCAGCGAAGCGCACCGCCAGCAGACTGACTACCGCGACCACGCCTATCCCGTACACCGCGAGCGCCCAGATGGTCCGTGTATCGGTGCCCGTTGCCAGCGAATGGACCAGCGCGAACAGCCAGGCGCCAAATCCTGTGTAGTGAAACGTGCGCCAGACACGATAGCCGATAAAGCGACGTACGTAGATCGAGAGCGCGAGCGCGATGGTGAAGTACATCGCGATGATACCGAGGCCGAGCCACGTCGTGCGATACGGTCCGACGAAGGGGATGAGGAGTTGATACCACTCGAACCGGATAAAGGTATCGAGCAGGGTGCTGACGACGTGAATCGCCAGAAAGACCAGAGCGAGGAGCTGCAGGAATTGGTGCAGATCTTCGGTGAGCAGGCGCGGCCACCGATCCGAGCGCCAGCGCACCGAGAGCAATAGCCCGGCGACAACCCCCGCCGTCAGCAGCAGATAGACAACGAAGCCGGAACCGCGGACCACATACCAGTACAGCGTGACGGATTGAGGAGCGACCAGGCCGAACGTTGAGTTCACCACCTGTTCCTACGCGGGCCACTGGATGGTCGAAGCAGTGCTACCGTCCCGATGCACGATACACCCATGCAGGCCGTGCCGTTCGAGGAAGGCCATCCCCATGTCTCCCAGTAGCAGGGCGGTCTTGGCGGCCACGTCCGCTTGCACGCACGATTCGGCGATGACGGTGACGGAGCGTACTGAGGTTGCTGCGGGTCGACCGGCGCCAGTATCGATCAGGTGGTGCTGCTCACGGCCAGCAATCAGCCAGCGACGCTTCAGCGTGGTACTGGTTGCCACCGCTGCATCGCGTACCCGAATTGAACGGCCTGCCTCATTGCCGGAATCCTCTAACGCCACGGTCCACCCACCATCGGGCTCCGCGTTACCCCGCACCGCTATGTCCCCACCGGCGGCAATACAGCGGTCCGGCAGGAACGCCGTGGCGGCGAGGGCTCGATCGACCGCCAATCCCTTGCCGATGCCGCCCAGATCAATGCGCTGGCCGGCTGTCAGTCGGATCCTGTGCGTCTCAGGATCGCAGAGAACGGCCCGGTAGTCGGGTCGGAGTGCCTTTTCGGAGAGAGGACGGGTTGGCCTGCCCGCGTGGCCGACCTGTTCGAAGGAACGGTCATATCCAGCCTGCTCCAGGGCGGCAAGCACGGTCGGATCAAAGACGCCATTGGTGTCCCGCGCTGCGCTGACGGCGAGCGATACAGCCTCGAAGAGAAGCGAAGACGCCTGAAACGGCTCGCCCCCCGACCGGTTGAGCGCTGTTAACTCGCTGTCGGGGAGGAACCGAGACAAACATTGCTCCACCTCTGAAAAGGTCTGGAGCACCAGCGCGCCGGCACGGTCAACGACGTGGCTGGCTCGCGGCGCAAGCAGCGCGATATTGGTGTTCATCGCACGGAAGCGGATCACGACGGTAGTCACGAACCGCCAGATGTGACCTGTGGTGGGCCGGAGGCGATGGACGGAGGAGTCAACTGTGAGGGTGAAAAGAACGGATAACCAAGGTGATTCTCGAGGCGGCTGACCTGCTCGGCGGGCGTGGGAACACGACGCTGCGTCTGTTTGGTGTTCGCTGCCGCTAGCCCGGCAAAGCCCCCGAGCGCTGCCACGGCGGCAACCCCAACCCAAAACTTGAACCGGGTACCTTTGCGCCGTGCTTCGGTTCGGGTCGGCCTCGCGTTCGTCGTCATTCTCTTCACCACTCAAGTGTCTACAGGCTATATCTGTTCTGCGACCTGGTGACTAATTCATGTAGGGATTCCCGGCCTTGGTCTGGGCGATCTGCTTAGGCTCGATAACAGCCACCTGCTGGCCCTGGTAGCTGGTCTTTCCCATGACCCCGGTTACTTTGACCCATTGATTATCTTGCAATCGTCCGTGGGAGGTATCTCGAACCAACAGACCCTCGGGTCGAGCGTCGGCGATACAGCACGTTATCTGATAGCGCAGCACCATGATGAACCCGGGGGGAACGCTCGCGGCACTATGCAGCACCATGCCCTTGAGGACGATTGGTTTACCCATGAAGTCCTTTGGATTGGGGTCAGAGGACAGCGCTCCCACCCAATCCTGCAGACTAAAGGACCGGGTATCGACGGACAGGCTCACGCGGTGGATGGTGTTCGAACCCTGGATAGCCGAGACCCCGGCAATCTGCAGGCCTCGCTGGTTGGCGGAGAATGCTTGTAATGCACGGGGCGGGAAGAGGGCGGCGAGCAGCAAGGGGACGCAGAGAAAGAGGTACGGCCAGAGACGCGGAGAAGGCTCTGCGCAGCCACACGAATCAGCGCTGCAGCAGCTATCGGTTCCGCAACCGCTCGCGTCGGGTCGGTGGAACGCCTTTATTCCGGCGGTGATCAGCAGCAGCACACCGGCCGCTGTCGTCGGCCATACATATGCCGGGTTGATATACAACGTCAGCGCATGGCGGACCGCCAGGGATAGGATGAACATGCCATAGCCAGCCACGATGGCCGGAAGGACATAGCGAGCGACCTCGATGCGGATTTTTGTTCGAGTAACGGCGTTCAATCGCTCGATTCGAACGGTCATAGAAAGGATCCTTTCAGGTTCAGCAGCAGGGCAGCGAGCATGACGAGCTCTGCTGTCAGCGCGCCAATGGCCAGCACGATACGTGGTCGAAAGGCGGTGAGCATCAGGCCGGTGGTCTTCATGCCGAGCATCGGACCAAATACCAGAAACGCCAGCAGGGCCGGCGTTGGGAAAATGCTGGAGTAGGAGAGCGCGAAGAAGGCGTCCACCGTCGAGCAGATTGAGAGCACAAAGGCAAGACTCATCATCGCCACCACGGCGAGCACGATGCCGGTGCCCAGGTTCGTAAACGCCGCCCGCGGCACCAACACCTGCGTCGCCGCGGCAACGGCGGCGCCGATCAGCAAGACCTGCATCATCCCCGTAAATTCACCGGCGACCTGACTGAAGACCTCGCCAACCTTCGCCAGTACGCCGCCGTGGCCATGCTGGTGCGAGTGGTCATGCCTATGCTGGTGTATGTGCCCGTCTGGCGGGGGATGCTCATGTCCCCGACGCTTCGCTAGCCCGCCAGCGAGAAGTTCTTCGCCGCGACCCAGATGGCCAACCAACAGGCCCACCGAGGCGGCGATGACAAAAGCCAGGCCACCGCGTAGCCAGACCATTTCCGGGCGGAAGCGGAAGGCCGTTGCCGTGGCAAAGATGGCGACCGGGTTAAGAATCGGCGCCGCGAGGAGAAAGGCAATACAGGTGGAGATAGGAACGCCTTTTGCCAGGAAGCGCCGAGCAACGGCCACGTTGCCGCACTCACACACCGGCATCAACATGCCGAGGAAGAGCGCCGGCACGAGCGACAGTATTGGGTTCTTCGGCACCAGGCGGAGCAAGCGATCCTCGCTCACGAAGACGTGAACAATCGCGGAAACCACGATGCCGAGCAGTAGGAACGGCGTTGCCTCCACCAGGATGCCGAGAAAGATGCTGATCCAGTCCTGTACTTGCGGTGCGATGGCGCTGCTCCTACGATCCCATCCCGCTCATCCCCGCCTTGCCGTACCAGGCTTTGCGCCAGGTCTTCATCTCGGCAATCTCGCGGTTCTGATCCGCGATGATGCTGCGGGCGAGAGCTATGACTGCTCCATGCATTCCTCGCTTGAGCTCCAGCATGGAAGCGGCGACGGCTGACTGATGATGTGGCACCATGGCGTCCAGGAAGGCTCTATCGAACGGGTGCGCTGTCCGTAGCTTTTGAATCTCACGGGGCATGTTCATGGACATCGACATACTCATGCCGGGCAACATCATCATGTGGCTCATTGGTGGGGTGGTTGCGCTACCGAACCACGCCTTACGCCAGGTCTTCATTTGTTTGATCTCTCGATCCTGGCTGGAGATGATGGCGTGGGCCAGCTGCCGAAGCTTCGCATGTTGAGAGTCCCCTAGCGCAAGCTGTGCCATGGCGACCGCTCCCTGATGATGCGGCGCCATCATATCGATGAACTGCCGATCAAACATCGCCGAACGCGCCGGAGTAGTGTGTTGCCGTGCTGCAGCGCGCGCCGCCATAGCCGGAGTGAGTGTGAGCGCCAGGAATCCGAATACTGTCAGGGTCGAGACACAGCGTGTCCGAGCTAGAAAAGAAGCATACATACCGATCATTCCTCCGTAAGGTGTGTTCTGAGAGTCGTCTGCTGTCGGCGGGTGCACTGGTAGAACCAGTGGACGAATCTCAGAGCAAGAACACCTGAAGGAGCGCCTGGGTCGGTGGTCGTACGCCCTTCCTTGCGGCAAGCGAAGAAATACGCGATGAACGATCCGCCGTCAGTTCAAGCTCGCTATGGGCAGAGAGGCAGATCAACGGCTTCGCGAAAGACGGTAGCGCTGGCTTTTCGGCAAACATCAATGGACACGAAGACATCGCGCCGGAGCACGTGCCGACGCAACATCGGGACGTGCTCATAGTGCTCGTTGGTGCAATGGTAGCCCCTGAAGTGGCTGGCATGGCATTGGTCGGGAGCACCGGGGCGGCAGCGGCCAAAGCAACGCCTTCCGCTCCCATCAAAAGATGGTGAGTGGCGAGCCCAAAGGCGAGCCATATTGCGAGTACCGCAACGAGGCGCCCCGCCGCCGTCCCTGGCATCGCACTACTTGCTGGCCTACACGGATCCTGGCGTCTCCGGCGAGTGCGTAGCAAGCCAACGCCGATAGAAGGCTGTTGTTCCATAATCCATCTTACCAGTGCATTGCTCGCGGGTTGAATAGCCGCGGATCAGTACTCCCAGTTACTTCATACTGGGCTATGCGAAATGATCGACCACAACGCCGCTATCGAAGACGAGAGAGGGGAAATGCACAGTGGCTCTAACAACATGGTTCCGGGCATTGATGAAAAGTGAGGTGGCCGCAGCTGATGTTGAGGCACTGCTCCGTGGTGCCGGGCAATTAGAAGTTCTCAGGGAACAGGTCCAGCAGCGACGTGATGCCGTGGATTCCGGAAGAAGAGTGAGAAGTGTCTTTCTGTTGGCGTAACTGGATATTTGCTGGTTGCTTGGCATGCGCCTTGAGTCTGCATCCATCGGTGGGCCAGGCACGCAGCGTTCTCCCTCCGCGCCACGGCATCACGCTGCACCCACGTAGCGCGCAGGTGAAGGTCGGCAAGGCGTATCCGTTCCGGCTGTATACGCACTGTGGCACTAACTACGATGTCGACTTTGACCATACGTTCTGGGATCTTGCTGATCCCCACTGGGCCGATAGGACGGGTGGAGAGCCTCACCAAGGGCTCGGTAATCCTTTTCAACCGGGGACCATGACGCTCGTCGACCCACACCATGCCCGATTTGACTTTACTGACGCCATGTATGGTCCGCCACACACGAGGACACAGCGGGCTCACATGTGGTTCACACGCCATCACGGTCCCAAAGTGCTTCCGGGGTTCTGTGATTGAGCGCTCACCCGGACCCTGTGTTATACACAGGACTGATACGCGGTAGATCCGCGGCAAAGCGGAGTAAGCGCCCGAAGCATCTGAAGGAGTTCTGCGTAGCGTCTGTTGTCTCTCCAGCGCGATTCCACCGCCTTGGTACCCTCGGCGGTATGGATCCGAATGAGCGTTGTCGGCATGCCGAAGATCGGGGTTCCGGTGATCAGGGCTGGCATGGCGAAGAAGCCTTCCGCTTCAGCCAGCCGAAGCAGTCCCTCAAGCACTGTTTGTGAGAGCCGTTGATGCGGGTGTGCCAAACGCAACGGGAATTTTCCCTTGAACTTTAGGCGAACCACGCCGTCGTCCATGATGCTGACTTGATAGGCAGGCACGGGGGCCGTAAATGCCCCCATCGACGCATAGACGATCGCTGCTTTGTTGGCGGCTGTGTTCATGTGATGCTGACCGAGTCCAGGGAGCCCTTGAGCGTATCCCGTACCACCCAGCAGTGCGATCAGGACGATGCCGGTCAGGGAGCGAGAGTAGCGCGCCGAGCCTGACGGGTCTCACCTCCATGTGATTTAACGCCAACGCTTGACTGGCTATCATCAGCGCAGTCCTGAGGAAGTGTGAACTGGCGTCTTCAGGGACGGTGCGCATTCCGGGGACGGAATTCCCTCAGTGCGGCACGGTACGGTTGGGTCGCGGTGCAATTGTTGTCTTGAAATGGAGAAATTCGTGTCAAGGGTTCCGGCACGAAGAGGTATCGAATGTAGTTCTGGAAAAAGCGATCGACAGATGTTGCTTGATGGCCCGTGACGTAGCTGCCGCGTACCACGACGGTCCTGGCGATGTGCTTGCCGCGCCAGATCTCGTCGACGTGTACCGTAGCCGTTCTCGCGTTGTTCCGTGTTGCAATAACCGTCCCGGTAAACACTACTGGAGCGGTGGCAAGAACTCGTACCAGTGGCTGGGGGACGGCGCACGATGCCATAGCTGGTTGGGCGTCGGCTCCGAATAGCTCAGTGATGCTGAGGAGCGTGAGCGCGCAAACCGAAAGTCGTGGAATAGCAAGCATAGGATTACGACCTCGATTTCCGTGATGTGCGTTGGCGATGCTGTGGCTTTTTGCGCTCCGCTGCCCGCCATGCCAGGGCGGTAGCACCTCGTCCCGCACTAGATACGAGTCCAACGCTATAGCCCCAGGCACCGCCAATGGCGAGCGCTACCCAATGCAGCGCATGGTCGGTACTGGGGAACATGGCGAAGTAGAAAACCCCGGCCCCGACGACCGTCATCAGTTCCGCGAGGCCCATTGTCCCGCGGTTCTCCGACCGCTCTAAGCGCAGTGCGGCCGGTACCGGTCCGTGCTCTATGCGATCCTTTAAGCTCGTGTAGGTCCGTTGATCAATTGGTGCACGATAGCTCAGATACCAGGCGGCGTAACCCAGTAACAGCATCCCGAGAAGCATGCCGCTGTAGGCGATAAGGCGGGGATCCCCGAACCCTAACGTACGCCAGAGTATGATGGCGCTCTCCGCCACGCACCAGACGGCGATACTCGAACCCAGCCGATACTGCACCTGCCTGTGAAGCAGATTGTTGCCGGGCCGTCGCGCCCACCAGATGGAAGTGATACAAAGCAGAACCAACAGGCCAAGAGCAGTGAGCGCTAGAGGGCCAAGCTGCTCGCTGGCGGGATGGCCAAGATACTGTGGCATGAGCAAATGCGCCTAACTCCCACACGACCGACGGCAACAACACACCAAACTACTATAAGTAAACAAACTTGTCTGGGGCTGGCAGCACCAAGGGTGTCCCACACGTTTTCGGAGCCGACGCTTCTTGCCAGCGAATTATGCCCGTTGAAAGGCATCGAGCCCAAGATGTTGTGGTTGGACTCGCATTCAGCCGGCCGATACTGAGATATTCAGGGCAATCCCGAAAATTTATGGGACACCACCGGCCCGCTCGCTCCCAGGCAAGCGACTGCTCTCCTCGGCAATACAGTGCGCTCACTTTCCGGTTAAGGTCAGTGTGCGCGAGCACAGCATGATGGCGTCTTTTCAGGCGAGCCGTTGCCAGCGCTAGGGGTGTTCTCGGCGCTTGCGCAGTGACCACGATCAGATCAATCCGAACCGGCGAGGGAGCCGCGTACCGGTAGCTCGAGGTGTGTTCGAAGCTAAAACGGAAGGTTAGTTTGTGCGTACCACCGCATCACCGGCGCCATGATCTGGGTCCACTGGTTGAACATGAGAAAGACGCCCATGGTGAGCAGCACCCCGCCGCCGCTGAGGTCGAAGATTCGGCCGTGGCGCCGCAGCCAACGGACCGATTGGAACATACGCCCCGCCAGAGCGGCGAGCGCCAGAAAGGGGACACCCAGCCCGACGGCGTAGAAGAAGAGGAGCAGGGCGCCCTTTTGTGCCGTTCCCTCGGTCGTCGAGTAGGCCAGGATCGAGGTGAGTACGGGGCCGATGCAAGGACTCCAGCCAAAGGCAAAGGCCATGCCGAGGGGGAAGGCGCTCCAGATGCCGAACTCGCGACCCAATGTTAATCGCTTCTCGCGGTAGAGGAAGGGTAGCCGGAAGAGGCCAATGATAAATAGCGCCATGATGATAATGAAGACACCCGAAATTCGGGTCAGCACATCCCGATAGGGGAGAAGAAAGGAGCCAATATAGCTGGCGGTCGCGCCCAGCGCCACGAACACCAACGAGAACCCCAACACAAAGAGACCGGCCGCCGCAAGCATGACGCCACGGTGCTTCCCATCCTGGATCTCCTCAGCGCCAAGGCCCGAAATGTAGGAAAGATAGCCCGGTATCAGCGGCAGGGTGCAGGGAAGTAGGAAGGAGAGGAGACCAGCACCAAAGGCGACAACGAGCGCACCAGGTCCATTCATCGGAGACTGCCCTTCCACTCCATCTGCACAGGCATTGTTACCTCGCCCCGGATACTATCAGAACACGATGTCCCGCACCTTTGTGTGTGCGCTGGCACGGTACGCGGCAAACCGGCTCAGCGTCACGATGGATCACGTCGACCAGAAATAACATCTAGGGCTTGCTCTGCAATAGCTGCTGGATATCCCGGCTTAAGAGCTCCGGTGTCACCGGACCGGTGGACTTGTCCCGAATGACGCCACGGCGATCAATGAAGAATGTCTCTGGAACGCCGTAGACACCATAGTCGATGGCCGTGCGCTGATCGGGGTCCTGCAGGTTCAGCCATCCTCCGCCACGCTCCCTCAGGAATGCTCGGGCGTTGGACGCTGTGTCCTGATACACGATGCCCACGAAGGCAACGCCTTCCCGCCGGTAGGCGTGCCAGGCCTGAACTAAATAGGGGTGCTCGATCTTGCAGCCGAGACACCAGGATGCCCAGAAATTGAGGACAACGGGCTTCCCTCGAAGCGAGGCGAGTGAGAATGGCGCATTATCCAACGTGCGCAGGTGAATAGCAGATGCCTGGTGATGCAGCAGCGGCGATGACGCGACATCAGGATTGCGGGCGAAGCCGAAAGCCAGCAGAACAAGCAATGGTGCCGCGAGCAGCGGTGCCCAGAGTGCTCGTTTCATTGCTCGCTGAGAAGCGGCTGCACCTGGGTCATCCGGTACACCGAATCGACGACACCGATTCTCACTGATTGCACGGTACCGTGCCGGTCGATCAGAAAGGACACCGGCAGTACGTTGACCTGGTAGCGCCCGGAAATGGAGCCACTCTCATCCAATCCGACCGGGTAGGGGATGTGTAGCTGTTGCAAGAAGCTGAGCACATCGCCTCGAGGCTCCTCCATGTCGACCCCGAGCACAACCAGCCCGCGTCTCTGCTCCTGTCGGTACCAGGCAGCAAGCTGGGGCATCTCGGACCGGCACGGTTTGCACCACGTCGCCCAGAAGTTCAGGAGCACCACCTTGCCGTGAAAAGCAGCTAAGCTGAGCCTGCCTCCGTGGGCGCCGTCCAGAGAAAAGGCAGGAGCTGGGTGACCAACCTCGGGAGCGGCATTCTTCAGTGTGATGCTGACCGGTATGCCGAGCAGAATGCGAAGGTCCCGGCCGACCATGGCGTTATCCAGGCCGCCAGTCCACAGCACGCGTTGTCGTCCATCTCGATCGATTAGATAGGTGGCCGTGGTATGACCATCCGCAAGCGCCGCATTCGCTCCGGCCGGCGGTGCGTAGATGTAGTACGCATGCCAGATAGCTGCCAGTTGCTGCCTGGTACCAGTTAAATACTGCCAGCGATGCAACAGACCGTGGGCGCGAGAGAAGGACTGGACGGCGGCCCGCGTGTCGCCTTCGGGGTCGGTACTGACCACGAGCAGTGCGACCGATTTACCCGCAGCACCCAGTTCGCTCACAGAGAGTCTCAGCTCTTCCGCAATCAACGGACAGGTTTCCCGACAGTGTGCACGAAGAAACGTCAGTACTACCGGTCGACCCCTGAGGTGGGTCAACGAAACCGGATGGCCGAATTGGTCCGGCAGGCGGAACGACGGGACAACTCTACTGGGCAAGATATCGCCGGTCAGCGAGGGTGCCGCGGTACTCTGGCGCGGCACAAGCACAAGACCCAGGCTCACGAGGGCAACCAGAACCACCAAGAGACTCACAACTACGGTACGTATGCGCATGGAAGTACGGCCTGACGAGGTTTCGAGGACTGGGCGTTGAACGTGGTGTGTGATATACCTTGCCTCATTGGCGCCTACAACACTGTAGTCTTCAGGTCGGGTTACCGGCCAGCAACCGCGATAGTAGAATAATAGAGATGCGGTTGCCGGCCCTGCAGGACGTGTCGAACTATGTGCTCGAGCGCTCCGACTCTTCATCGGGCCACAAGGAGGAGGTTTGAATAGCAATGGTTAGGGCCCGTTGGAATGAGCCGCGCAGCTTGGCGTACTTCGTCATAACTTCGGTCGTGGCCGCTGCCGGCTATGCGGCTGTCATTGCTATTCCGACCGCAATCCTCCCGAATCCCTTTTTCATCCGAATGACGGCTCCCACGGTGTGGAGCTGGGTGTTCTGGATTTTACCCGCGCTGCTGTTCGGACCACTCGCCGCGTCCTATATCATGCCCGGCATGCATCGAACATGCTCGCTCCAGGGTAAGACCATGGCGGGTGGAATTCTCAGCTATCTTGCAGTCGGCTGTCCAATCTGCAACAAGATCGTCGTGGCCGTTCTCGGGGTGAGCGGTGCCCTGTCATACTTTGCGCCAATCCAGCCGATTCTGGGTGCACTATCGGTTGCGCTACTCGGGTACGGGTTATGGCTCCGGTTTGCTCCAGCCGGGCGAACACCACAAACCACCGCAGCGTGATCCAGGAGGGGATAGGGACCTCATCGCCGCACAATATGTCCCTGCCGCGCACAGCAGATGACCAATATTTTATATGGCGTGGTCGGGCAGATGATCGCAGGATAACCATCTTGGATTGCAGCGTTCTGTCTGCTGTATCTCGTGAGTGGTGGGTGCTATGTGGCGGGTAAAGGTCGGGTGTTTGGGGATCGTCGTTGTTGCGGGATTCGCCTTTTTTGCTGTGAATGAGCGGCTCGGCACTCCCGGCCTTGATACCGTGATTGACGGCATGAAGTGCAGCGGCCCGGGACCGGTGGCGTACCACGTGCGCGCGCATCTCACAATTCTTGAGCGTGGTCGCCAAATTCTCGTTCCCCCCAACATCGGACGGTCCGGCAATCGGTGCTGGTACTGGCTGCATACGCACGACTTCAGCGGCCTGATTCACATCGAATCCACCGATCGCAACTTCCAGCCACGGCTGGGCCAGTTCTTCGATCTATGGAAACAGCCGCTATCCGAGAAGAAGGTCGCAACTGTACCAACTGGTCATGGACGATCCATCAAAGCGTTTGTGGGGCGTACGCCGAACGGTGGCGACCCTCGGATGATACGCCTCCAGAACCATACGACTCTTTCAATCGAGATAGGGCCACCGTTTCCGATCCCGCGGCCCTTTCGATTCGCTACCCCGTAGTTGCGGACACATGATTCCGCGGTCTATGGAGAGCTGTGGCTGGCAATCGATCGCACAGCGGCATGGACATCCTCTCCGGCCTAGACGATAGCACTATCTCCCGATTCTCATGGTTGAGGAGTTGGTGGGGGCGTCGCTACCACACCGGTCGACTGATCCTCAGCCATGTTCGCCATGGATTGTGCGATCAAGGCATCTTGATGCGTAGTCAGCACACTGGTTAGCGACGATTGACTGGCTATCTCGGTCGCAGTTGGCGAGATGAGGGCATCGGCCAGGACGATGCCATCCATGGGCGCGGACGGCACACCGAGCATACGTAGTACTGTCGGCGCCACGTCTACCAGCCGTGCTGGGAAGTGGGATAAGGCCGCTCGCTGTATGCCTGGACCTGCCATCACCAACGGCACATGTTGCGCTCCCCAACTGAGTCCGCCATGGTCACCGTGCGCCGTTGGGTATGCCCCGCCGATGGTGTTCTCCCGGAACGGCGCCACTACGTCTGGCGCCGTCGGCCCGGCAAAGGTGGAGAGTAGATACTGGTAGGCGGCGTCGAGAGAGGGATCGATGGCCAGTCCCGGCGCCGGCAGATAGTCATACTGGCCGTGTCGATCCACTTGGTAGTACGCCGCCGCTACTCCTGGAACACGCGCCATCTGGGCTGCCACTGCGCGCCCATGCCAGTAGTTCTGAAGGTAAATGTCGGCAGCTGTACCACCCGTATGAAAGAGATACTGGCCACCGGCCGCTTTGACTGCCGCTTTAGTCGTTGCCCCATCTACCGCCCGATCGTTTGGCACCATGCCATGATCGGCCGTGACCACGAACAGGGTCTGGTTGTAGATGCCCGCCTTCTGATAGGCAGCCACGATTCGCGCAATGTTGCGGTCAAGTCCGGCCACTACCTGCGCCATCACGCTCGGTGAGGCGGGCCCGCCATACGTATGGCCGTAGAAGTCAGCACCGGGGAAATTTACCATCAGCACCTTGGGACGAAACGCGTCGACCGCGGCCAGAGCCAGCTCGTTCGAGAGATAGTCCCAATCGGTAAAGTGCTTCAAAGGAAGCTGCGCTTGCAGACTCGGGTGCTGGAAAAAGTACTCCGGTGGCCTGTGGCCGGGAACTGCGCTGGGAACAAGCGCACGTTTCCCCGGTCCCGAGCGCTGATGGTAGAGGATATAGTCCGCGGCAAATCCACCCATGGCATCCGCGGCATAGATCTTCTCTGAGGAGAGGGCAACCACACGCGCCTTGGGATCGGCAGCTTTAACCGCCTGAGGAATGGACGGGGCTCCGGCAGCTTTTAGATCCCGTTCCATAGCCCCGGCCAGCACTCCTGGGGGCCACCCATCCAGCCGCTCTCGCCCGGTCTGTGGATCACGCCATTCGAAACCAATGACGCCGTTGCGGCGTGGTAGGGACCCCGTGGACAAGGTCGCATGACCGGTCGGTGTCTCGCTCTCGAGTTGTGCCACCCACGCCCGGTCGTAGGTAATGCCCCGCCGAATCAAGGCAGTAAGTGCCGGCATGGGCGCCAGACTGATGTAGTCCGGCCGGAATGCGTCCAGAACAATGAGCACAAGGTATTGAGCGGTCTCGGTCGCTGCCAGTGCTGGTTCGGGCGTCACGCCCACGAGCGCCGAGATGCCGCTGGCGCTTACTCCCAGAGCTGCTAACCCTGCCACAAACTGCCGTCGAGACAGGAGGCCGCGCGCGAACAACCGCTCCAGTTCGCTCAGATCCGGTTCGCACTGCGTCAACTGTTCACCTGCACATCGTATGGTATCTGCTCTGCCGCATCGTTATCTGGTGATCTGCCCAACCTAATGATAGCCACCGGGCGCAAGGTGCTGGGTTAGCGGGCACCTTCCCTCCGGTCCTGTGACACCAGCGCGTTCACGAGCGGCGTTGTTTGCTTGATCTCCGTCATTCGTGCCGCGGTAGCTGCGCTGCTCGGATTATTCAGCGCGTCGCTGAGGACGTTCCCCTGCATGCCGGTCGGTGTAACTCCCATGTCGCTGAGGAGAGTCGGCGCCACATCGTCCAATTGCGCTGGCGCACTTACTAAAGTTCCCTGGCGGATTCCCGGGCCCGCCATGATCAGCGGCACCTGCTGCGTCGTCCAGGTGTTCCCACCGTGGTCCGCCTTCCAGCCGGTCTTTGGATCAGCGAATGTGGCGCCGGACCTGGCAAAGACCACCACGGTGGGCTGGTGACCGTTCACCAGCGTGTTGAGAAGGTACTGATTGCTCGCCTCCAGGCTGGCATCGATTCCTCCTCCCGACCGAGCATAGTGCGGTTGCCCGGCAACCGTGGTCAGAGAGTAGACCGACTGGACATCGGAATTATTTGCCCGCACGATGGTGTCGGCCACCGTTTGCGCCTTGGTCGGGTCCTTTAACCAGACGTAGGACGCGGTACTATACGAGGCTGCCGGAGCCGTGGTCCCAGCCTGTGCCACCGCATCAGTCACCAGGCTCTGCGGCACAAATCGGCTCGTCAGTTCCATGCCGTGATCGGCCGTGATAACAAACAGCGTCTGGTCGAGGATACCGGCCTGACGATATGCATCCTCGATCTTGCCCAGGTCGCGATCCAGGGCGCGCATGATTCCAATGACTTTGGGCCGGTTCGTTATGGAGCCATAGACATGTCCGAGCGGCCAGTCGAACTCCGGGTAGTTGATGAGGGTGATGCGCTGGCGCATCTTGGCAAACGCAGCCAACGCCAGTTTTGTTGCAAAGCCATCATCGACACCGTCCGGGGGATGGATGGTCGGTCCGATCAGCCCGGGTGCGGTCAATACTCCGGGCGGCGGCTGATGACCGGGAATCGCAACGGGCACGTAGTGGCCCTGTGCGTCGCCCTGGTAGTACATGATTGCGTCGGCGGCTGGGCCGCCCAGTGGCGCGGCGGCGTAGTATTTATGACCAGAGAGCGCAACGACCTTCGATCCCGGGTACCTAGCCTTGTAGAGGCCAGCGATGGTAGGCGCATGCACGCTCTCCATGATCTTGTCGAACGCACCGGCGTTCACCACCTGTGGTGAAAAGAGGCTGAAGTCATTGTCATTCTGGGCCCAGTCGAAGCCCAGAATGCCGTCATGAACCGGGGTAGACCCGGTGGCAATGGTTGCGTGCCCGGCCGGCGTCTCGGCCTCCAGGATGCCCAGCATGGCCCTGCTGAATTGGGTTCCTTCACGACGTAAGGCGTCTACATGCGGGAGTGCGGTGACGCCGAAGTAATCCGGTCGAGCGCCGTCGAGCACCATCAGCACGAGATATCTGGGTGTTGTGCCCCGGAATGCGATTGCGCGAGGATCCTGCACGGTGGCCGGTTCGGAAGCGCGGTGCAAGGCATACGCGGTGGCAGACGCCATAAAGGTGGCGATGACGAGGTAGATCGCCAGTATCACGGGGAACGAGTCCAGCGGTCGCGCGTGTCGCTTTCTCGTTCCGCGTCGAGCCCCGCTGTGCCTGACCGAAGATTGTGCCGGTTTGCTGAACGATGGATGAAATTTAACGATGTCGCGGTGCCTCACGATTCAATGGTAGCGTGCAGAAGGAGATGGTCCGAGTCTTTCTGAACCGGGGATGAACGGAGGAGAAGGAACTCCGTCTGGAATCCGGATGTGGTAGAGTCGCTTCGCTGCTGTCTTTTTGACGGCCCATCCTCGCACCGGATTCGCACACGTGATATGAGACACTGATGCTCGGTAACCACTACCATTAGGAAAAAGCAGAAGCGGGTTTCCGCGCGAGATACGAGGCAAACACGTTGTCCTTTTGTAGCAGGGCCACGTGATGTGCCTTTCGACAGAGCCGGAACCGGCGTTGCATTCAACCTCGGAGGTATGCTCATGGGGCGTCAGACGCGCCAGCAGCGCCGATCACAAGCTCGACGCAACGTATCAGAACCGCGCTCGCGTCAGTTCAATTGGCCGAGGCTTGCCGGGATCGCCATTGTTCTAGCGTTTGTTGCTCTTCTGGCCACACAGTTATTGGGGAAGAATGGCAGTGGCGCCTCCAATGCCCTGGCAAAACCGATCGATGGTATCCAGTGCGGTGCGACTGAGGCGCATTATGTGAATTGAACAAGGTTGAGTCGGAGCAGGGTGTGGGCAAGCAGCGTGGCGCCGCTTCGGGTGAGCAGCCCAGCGAACGACCTGGCTTGATGGCGGACCAAGCCGAGTTGCTC
>JAABUJ010002457.1_pt1 | contig 22915 bp, 46 predicted proteins | sample 5559131 | NCBI WGS metagenome assembly JAABUJ01 (sample SAMN10711875, study PRJNA513366) | rock metagenome | isolation source: Antarctica rocks | place: Antarctica: Victoria Land, Mt New Zealand nord | collected 2016-01-07
TGTGATCGTTCGCGCCGAGGAAGTGCCGTGGGCGGAGCCGAGCCACGACTGATCGTCGCGGCCCTCCACGACACGCTGGATGGAGAGGTCCATCAGGTGCCCCTTTCAGGTGGGCTAGGCGGGTGAGCGGTGGGGATGCCGCTGCGCGTACCGGTCCCGGCCTGACGCCACGGAGGGGCTTGCGGAGCTGTTCCGCTGGCCTTGACCCCGCGAAGAGGGGCCTACAGCAGGCGGCTTACCTGTTCCCATGACGGGAGCGATGCCGTTGACGAACGTCGCTACCTTGGCGGTGTCGACACTGTTGTCAGCGGCCAGGAACTTGGACATGTCCAGCGGTTCCAAGATGGTGGTGAGCCGTTCAGGCTCGATACGACCGGCTGCGGCGGCGCGGAACTCGGCGTTCACTAGTCGGGGTAGGTACTCGGCCGCTGCGCCCTCGGCTGCGGACTTCTTCGCATTGGCTACCGCTTTGTCCTTGTCGGTGGACAGCTCGTAATCGAGATCGTCAGCACGCTTCGCCTTGGCCTTCAGTTCGGCAAGTCGCTCTGGACTTACCCGACCCGCACGTTCGCTTGCTTGCGCACGCCTCTCGTGGGTTTGCGCTTTCTCACGCCAGTACTCGGCCTTTTGATCGGGCGACATGTCGTGCAGGGCTGTCTCTGCTGGGTAATCGAACTCCGACTTGGCGTCTGCTGCGGCTTTCTCTGCTGCCGCGGTCTCAGCCGTAGCATTGTCGGCCGCCGCCTGGGCCTGCGCCGCCGCGTCATCCGAGTCGTCTCCACCGAGGATCGGCCACAGCGGCTTGCCGCCGACGATGCCGAGAGCGCGGAGGCCGGTACGGGCGTGAATGGGCAGCGCAAAGAGAGCCATGCGTGTTTCCCCTGTCGGGATAGGTGATGCCCATGACGGGCGAACCCACAACTCGATGCAGTGGGCAGTATTGGGCGGACTACGCCGCTGGCAGAGAGCGGGCTAGTTTCAGACGTAGATGATGTGGGCGTTGGTGGCCTGCGCGGTTGCGCTGGGCGCGATCGGGAGACGCGCGAGGCGCACCCGGCCGTGGTCGAGGAGTGCTGCACCGACAGTGCCGCTCGCAGAGTTGCGAGGAACCTGCACAGCTGTGAACAAAAACCCAGCGAGGGTCGCCAACCCCGATACCGGCGCGGCGATCGTCAACGACACACCAGTCGCCGTAACGGTGGGCGCAGCGGACAACACTGCGGTGGTGGCGTTCGTGACGGACACGATGGTGGTGCCCGCCGGAATCGAACCACCAGTGATACCGGAACCCACGTCGCTTGCGGTGAAAGCCGCAGTCGCGGAGGTGACGGTGGTGGACGCCGCGGTGGTCGCCCCGTCAGTGACAGTCCGGGATGCGCCTGTGTCGGTCTGCGGACCGTACCTACCGGCATTCGAACCACTGGCGAACTGCGCCAACGGGAGACCGCTGGGGAAGTAGCCGTTCGGGTAGTGGGTGGAGGCGGTGAACGACGACATTTGCAATGTGATCGTTCGCGCCGAGGAAGTGCCGTGGGCGGAGCCGAGCCACGACTGATCGTCGCGGCCCTCCACGACACGCTGGATGGAGAGGTCCATCAGGTGCCCCTTTCAGGTGGGCTAGGCGGGTGAGGCTGTTTCAGGCGCGGATTACGCCGCTGGCAGAGCCGAATCCTCGGCAGGTGCCGGTGAACTCGGAGGTGTGGGAGACACGTACGGGGCCGGTTTCGGTGGCCCGTACTTCTGCGCCAACTCCAGATCGGCAATCCGCTGCACTTGGGCGGCATCGATCTGTGAAGGGGTTTGCTGCCACACGATCCGCTGAATCTGCTCCCACGTCAGCGAACTCAGGGCCTGCGCCGCCGCGGAACCCTGCTCCGACAGTGAGTACCGCTCCGTGGGCAACCAGTCCACACTGATCTGCGACACATCGGCGCGGGTTTCGTCGCCCATGAACTTGAACGCCAAACTCAGCACCCGCGCCAGGGAGCTGTCCGCGCCGCGCAGGAACTCGTCCACGTCGGAGACGAGCCCCTCACGCTGCAAGGACGCACCCTCCGCGGTCTGTGTGGCCGCGTCCGGGGTGAACATCGACAGCGGGGTCTGCGTGACCGCCGCGAGCTGCAGGATCGCGTCCTTGATGGCCTGCAAAATGCCCATCAGGTCCACCTGCCCTGACTCCCAGATGGTGGCGCCCGCGGGCAACTTCCACAGGGCACCGGGATCGGCGGCGAAGATGTCGTTGTAGTCGATCAGGTTGCCGTCGTCGTCCCGCTCGGGCATGTCGTCGGCGCTCTGAATCTCAATGGCCCGCTGCCGGAACGCCTGCAACGTGGCGATGACGATGAGCTGCAGGTGCAGGTGGTTGATCCGGTCCAACAAGTCGGTGTGCAACTCATACCGACCTGATCCCTCGTCGTAGTTGAACGGGACCACCGGAATATCTCGAACCTCGTAGCGTTCCGAGAAGATCCCGTCGTCAACGTCCGGCACACCGCCGTCGTCGTCAACGTCGTCAACAGGGTCACCCTCGAACGGGCGCATCTCGAACGAACTGGCCGAGAACGACACCGGGGTCGGCTCCATCATCGCCAACAGACCCCGATTGCGGACCTGCGACTGACTGGACACCTTCCGCTCCCGCGTCGCCACCCACTTCTCACCCGGCAACCACAAAATCGCGATGTCAAGTTGAGCCTGGTCGTCGTGATACAGCTTGAACGCCGCCACCACCCGGCGGGGGCGCATCGGGTCCATCGAGCACACCACCTGCCGGGGGTCCTCCGCGGTGATCACCGCGTTCACCGAATCAACCTCCGGGTCCGGTGAACCCACCGACATGAACGAGCGACCGAACTTGAACGCCGTCCGGGTCACATCAGAGAAATGCACCTGGGCGTCGTTGGCGCGGAGTAACTGCCACGCCACCTGATCACCGTTCTCGTCGTGATCCGCGGCCGTGGCGACCGAACGAATGCCGCACCGCGACGACGGCGCTTTGATGATCAGCTTCGCGAAGTTGGTTCGGGACGTCTGCTGGAACCGGTAGAACCGGGCCTTCGAGTCCTCCGAACCCCACGCCAACGGCGGCCGACCCGAGTAATAGTCCTCCAGCAACTTGAACCGGCGCTGCTCCGCCTGAAGTTGGTTCCACAGCGTCTTCATCCAAAAACCGGGGGTACCGGGGACCGTCGTATCGATCACGTGAGCCCCCTTCCGGGTCAACGGATACGCGATGGAATGACTTTCCTGCTCTGCACACCAACACCGGCGGCCAAAGCGTCCAAACGGGCCTGCCAGGCGAGGACCGCGGCCACAGCAGCATCAATCTTGAGTGGCGAGTCAGGATTGGCCTTGGCGATCTGGGTGCCGGCGGTGGACACCCGGCGTCGTGCGTTCAGGATGTGGCGAGTCAAAGCACTGGAACCGTCGTGGCTCATCTCGTTGTCCACCACAGCCGAGTAGAACTGCTCCAACGCCCGCACCGTCTGCAAAGCGCGGCCGCCAACCATCCACCACTCGATCGGATGGTTGCGGGTTGACTTCACCTTCAACCGCGAACCGTACTTCGCCTCCCACGAAGCAATGTAGGACTCCCACTTCGCGGGGTCGGCGTAAAACCCCACCACGTTGTACTTCGCGAACACCCCATGCACCTCGGCGTCCACCTCTGTGGTGGGCACTTCCCAGTCATCGGTGTTGTCGGGCTGCTCCCACACCCGAACCTGAAACACATGCCCGTCCGAAACCCGGCACCCCACCAGCGCGGTGGCATCAGTGACCCCGAACGCGCGATGCCGAGACCCGTCGAAACCCAACACCACCGGATCACGGTCACCGATCACCTTGATGGTGTCCGGTTCATCCCGGAGCGGCCCGCAAGCAGCCCACTCCGGCGCGGAGAGCCACGAATCTGAGGCGTGGGTGATCTCGTTGAGGTAGTACCGGCGGGCGTCCTGCGGATCGGTGCCGCGGTCGGTGATCTCAGCCATCAACCGGTCGATGCTCACCCACGGGGAGTCCCTGTACAACTCCTCCAACCCCGAGCGCAGAGACACAACGTCCGCGAGGTTCGGCACCGACACCGAAGGGTGCCAACGAAGCACCCCACCCTCTCCTCCGAGCGCCTCAACCTTCATGGGGTCATCGAGGGCTTCCCGAATCATGGTGGCGTACTCGAAAGTCTTCTGAGCGACCGAGCCCACACCGGGAACCCATGTGTTCGTGGTCTCGATTGACCTGCCGCCCATCTTCGCCAAGTTCCGGCGGATCGTCGCCGCCAACCGAACCCCACCATTGCCCCCGTTCCACAAATGCGACTCATCCAAAATTGCTGCCGTGGACCGCTGACCCTCACGAGACGGGGCCGAAGCGGTCACCGGCTGCAGAAACCCGTTGCGGGTGCGTATCCGGTTCACCCCAAGGTCCAGACCAGGCACCGAATCGCTGGCGTGGCCCTCCCGCAGCATGGACAACGCCAAAGCCATCGTGTTCTCAGTCTGGTCAGCGCTGACCGCAGCCAACTGCACCCACGGCGACGGGTGCGGGCGCCCAACAGGGTCACCGGCAGCTGTCCAACCATCGAAATGCACCGGCCCCGCCAACTCGCAACACGACACCGCCGCCGCGACCGGCGACTTACCTGCACCCTTGGGCAAAACGATCTGCCCACGCCGCCACAACCACCTGCCCTGGGCGTCGATGGCATACCACCAGCACAAGAACCGGGCCTGCGAATCCCGCCACGCCCACGGCTCACCCGTCAAGTCACCATCGGGCTGAGCAAGCTCCGTCTCCGACCACGCCAACACGTCCAACCCCAACGTAGGGATCCCAACGTCCTGCGGCCAACCCTCCGGCAAACCGTCATCCGCGTACCGCAAGTGCGGCGTCAACTGACCCGTGGGCGTTCCCACCGAGCCCGCGCCGCCTTCCGAGCCTGCTCCGAAACCCGCTCATCCTTCTGCTTCGCCGTCGCGTTCGTGTCCGGCAACTTCAACGCCTTCAGCAACGCCGACAACACCGTCCGATGCTGGCGAACCTCCGACACCAACGGCGAAGCCACCAACTGACCCTGCGAACCCTTCACCATCAGCGGCTCATCACGCAGCTCAACTTCGAGTCGCTCAACGATGTCCGCCTCGCGGCAAGCATCCGCCAACACCCGCACCTCATCCGGACGCAAGTCGTAGCTAGAGGTGATCTCAGACCACAACCGCAAGCCCTCATCGGCAAGCTGAGCGGGAATCCTTGCTGTAGTGGCCACACAACTACCTCCCATGGCGGGAACGGGTGCCCATGACGGGCTGGGGACGGTGCAAAAGCCCACGGTGGTGCACGCACGGGCGAAGCGGCCAAATTGAGCGGTGTCCGCCGGGTGGGTGGTGGGGGGTGCCCCCCACACCCTTTATTATTGCTATTTATTATAACTATAATGGCGTCGGGTTATATATATTAGTTATTGCTAGGCGGGTACCTTGCTATATATTAATAGCAGTTGTTAACCGGAAGTGCGGTTATTATATAATAACTATTGCTCGCCGGTCAGGACCCTATTTATTTATATATATTGCAGCAATACCTAATCGCCACCCATTATATATATTATTGCTAAACGCCTCGGTTCAGCTCAACCATTATATATATATTGTTGTTAAACGCCGCCGGTCAGCCCAAGCCAGGGTGCCGCTCGGCGGGGTGTCGTGCGCCTGCGTGCCTGCGTGCTGTGCCTGTGGCCGCTTCCCGTTGCGACTTCTCGCGGTGACAAGTGGTGCATGCACCACGGTGGTTGTTCATGTGGTCGGTGCCGCCCTGTGACAGTGGGATCACATGGTCGTCTTCGGTGCTGGTGATGGTGCAGTGTGGGCCGGCGATGTAGCAGGTTGGGTGGCGGCGCAGTACTACCGCGCGTTGCTTGCGTGAGGCTCGTGTGCTGCCGCGGCCCCATCGTGGGGTTGGTTGTGGGTACACAGTCCACCTCGTGTCAGTCGGTGCTGTGGTTGTCCTTGGCGGCGTTCGCGGCAGCCGTGCGCAACACGCGGATAGCGTACGCCGCGGAGAAGCGGGTCTCAGCGGTGTTGGCCCAGTGGACGTGTTTGTGGTGCGTCGACAAGTAGTCCGACCAGAGCGGCCCTTCCGCGTACGACCCAGGGCAGTACTTCGTTGAGAGGTTGTGAGGCACCATATTCCCGCACCGGCAGATGTACGACTTCCACCCGAACGCCTGCCCAAAGTCTGTCACCGGAACAGCCTGAACGCCGCCCGTGTGACCCGCCTGCGGACGATGCGCTTGGCGTAGACGTTGGGGCCACGCTTCGCGGCCTGCCCATCGCCGATGGTCCGCTGAGTCTTGTAGAGCGCCCGCCGGAACTGGTTCAGTGTCATGGCTTCCACCCCGCTGGCATGTTCTGCTGGGCGTAGGCGAGCATGAACCGGATCATCTCAGACCGCGGCCTGGCGTCCTTCTTGGCGCGTTGCTCCACCGCATCGAGCGCCGGTCTGCTGATCCTGATGTTGATGGATTCGCGCTTCTCTGTCATACGCCACACTGTACACGTCTGTGGTGCGACCGTCTACAGTATATATATTCAGTAGTCCACGCCGTACGACCAGCGGTTCAGGTGCATCACCAGGCAGGACAACATCGCCCCGCCCTTCGCCAACTCGCTGATGTTCACGTAACACACCTCGAACCCCATCTTCGCGGCGATGTCCTCCAACTCGCGGTTCTTCTTCACCTCAAGCTGGTAATCCTCGGTGCCGCGTTTCAGGTCGTGAATGTTGGAGTGGTTCACGATCAGATTGTGCAGGCGCACCGAGTTGCAGATACCCGAGTACGCCGCGTCCTCGGACACGTCGATGACCTCGGTTTCCTCATCCAACGCCCCCAGCTCGTCTTCCTCGAACGCGTCGCAGCACACCATCGTCTGCGTGGCGGTGAGCGGGAAGACAGAACAATCGAGGTGGTACAGGTACTCATCCTGGAGTTGTACCGGCAGGATGATGGCGTCGGTTTGCTCGGCGATCCAGTCCAGTGCTGCCTGGCTGCTGCGCTGCCCGTAGCCACCAACGTACACGTTGTCATGCAAGTGTTTGAGGTCCGCTTCGCCCTCGAACTTGGCGGCAGGCTCCAGCACGTCGAGGTTCATCGACTGCAGAAACGGTTTGCCCACCGCGGCCTCACCGACCCGTTCGGTGGCGGTGAAGTTGCTGAGCACCACCTGCCCGGTGTGTTCCATGGTCACGCCGAGGTTCGCGGTGAACACCAAGTCCTGCAAACCGAGGGCTTCGGCTGGTGTTGGCAATATATATACCAACGAGTCCGCGGCGAGGGTGCCATACAAGTCACCCCACTGGGCGCCGGCCTTTTCGAGGTCCAGTTTCAGCTCGTCGCCCTTCGCCTCACGCATCCACACATTGTTGGGTGCGTCGATCGCGAAGCTGAACGGGTAGTTCATCAGGAACGTGGGGTGCGGGAGCTGCGTCGGATTGGTGGCGAGCATCATGCAGCCTCTCTGAGACGTTTAATCTTCACGAGGGGGTCTTGTCCAGCTTCCACGTGTTGCCCCACCTCGGCGCAGGTGGACAGTTCCAGGTGCTCGGTGATCGGCACGACCATCTCCACCTGCGACCCGTAGCGGATGGCGCCGAAACGTTCCCCTTGGCCGACGCTCTCGTTCTGGACCAAGTTGAACTGGGTTATGCAGTCCACGTCGTAGTCCGCGATCTGCACCACATAATAATATAACTGCAGGTCAGCGGCGGCGATGCGGCTCACAACCCGCTCATTCTTGTGCAAATATTGATTATATTCGGCGCCGGGGACGCGCAGCGCGTTCAGCAGGTGCCGTTCCGCGGCCAACATCGGTTTATTAATGGTGGCCAGTGCCGGCCCCTCACGCCACGTCAACGTGCCCCCGTACGGGATGCGCTGCGTGTGCACGTCGTAAAACGTGAGGAAGATTCCGACGACCAGCGCCCGACCCTCAAAATGCGGGTCGGCCAGCACGTCACGAACCGTGTAGTCCCGGCCCTTGATGTCGAGCACTGGGTCGGTGGGCTCAACCTCCACCTGGTAGAGGATCACCCCGTCCGCGGGGGCGAACATCAAGGTGGAGTCCACGTAGGTGGGGCGCACCGGGTCGCGGAGGAAGTGGTGACTCGCCAACCAAGCGGGGTCCGCTTCGCGGAACGGGTCCACTTCCTCGCGAACCCACTCGGACAGTTCCTTCACTTGCCGTACTTGGCTTTCCAAGCAGGTGAGCCGAACTTGGGTGCAGCACCCGATGCCGTCTTCGCGCTGGACGTTTTGTTCGCCTTCAGCCGCTTGTCAGCCGAGGTTCCCTTGCTGGGCTTTCCCATCTGTGTTCACTCCCATGTGGTCGGCGATGAGCTCGGATCGGACGTCTCAGGCTGGGGTGGCGCCGGTGGCCGGGGGAGTCAGCCCGCTGGGTGTGGTCGCTGCCGGGGCGGCGTCAGCGGGTGCAGCCGATGGTGCGGCTTCAGCCGGTGCTGCGGCAGATGGTGCGCCAGGTGCGGGGACGCTGTCCCCGGTGGCGGGTCCGCTGGCCTGGCCCGCGGGTGTGGGCGCGGCAGGCGCGGCAGGTGCATCAGCCGCAGGTGGTGCCGGATGGTCGGCAGGGGCGCTAGCGGGCGGGGGTACGTCACCCCGAACCCGGCTTACCACGGCGTCAAGCCCCGACAGGTCGAGCTGTGCTGCCGCGGGCTGGGCCTTGAGGCTGGCGACCTCGGCTTCGATGGCCGCGATTTCATCGGTGAGTGCGGTGACGTCGGTGTTCAGGTTCTCCTGGGAAGTCATAATCGAGTCCAATCTGTGGGTGTTGAGCACGGTCTCGTTGAGCAGCAACAGAAGTAGTAGGCGGTCAGGGTGCATGGTCATGCCGCCGTGTCGATGTTCAGGTGGGCAGCGATCTTGCGCAGCAACGCCAGTGATGCTTGGTCAGCAGTGAGGTCGTCGCGTTGCATCTCATCGGCACGCTGGTTTTGCCGGCGCGCCGCCAACAAGATCAACGGTGCGGCATAGGCGGCTTGGGTGGAGAACGCCAGGTTGAGCAGAATGAATGGATATTCGTCCCAGTGGGCGACGAGGCCAATGAGGTTGAGAATGATCCAACCGACGATGAGCACAGTCTGTCCGGCGAGGAACGCCCACGATCCCATGACGCGCACTGCGCGGTCGGCGGCACGTTCGCCTGTGGTGAGTTGGTCTCCGGTGCGGACGTGGGGGTGTCGGGTCCAGTCGACGCGGCGAATCACACCGTCACAACCTGCCGCGCAGGATGAACAGCTGCAGGGCGATGATCGCCCAGGACGATAAGAATCGTGTACAGCAAGCTGCCGGTCATTTCTCCTCGTTCCCGTAGTGCTCGCGGATGTACTGCTGGTAACGCACTAGGTCGGCAGCCGAGTAGACAGGCTCGGGTCTGCCGGAGAGGTTCACACCGCTGCGGCCGGGAGGCAGCCACCCACCGTTGTCGTAGCCGCGGGGTTCGTCGCTCACGGCAGGCCTCGGAACGGGTGGCGGATCCGAACCCGACGCTTGCCGAGATTCACGATCGAGTCATTTCGGACCTGCGTGCGCCTGAGTGACTTCGGATCGTCCCGGCATATCGCGGTGTATTCCGCCCATCGTCCGTGGATGATGATCGGTTCTATCGCGATGTAGTGACGGCATCCGTTGCGGTGCATCCATGCCGCCACCGACTGCTGCTCATCGAGAGACATGCGATCGGGCTTCAGGCACACCGGCATTCCGTCACTGCTCCCTGCGTGTGTAGCGGCCGGTGGTGGGATCGCGGCGGGTGTGCCGAGGTGCGGGCCAGGCTTCGGTGTCGGGGCCTATGTCCACGATGGGCAGTGGGTGGTGGACGGCGACCCGTGCCGGTGGGGTGCGGTGCAGGAGACGGCGCAGGTGGGTCCGGAACGTCACAACGCCTCCGAGGTGAGTCTGTGGCGCCGCGTGAGCATCAGGTCGATGGACTCGCTGATGGTGTCGGCGCGGGCCAACGCCAACGACTCCATGACAGGTGCCCCGTCGAGGGCGGCTTGGTCGGCGACGGCACGGTAGTGGTCGCGGCGGGTCCGGGCCTGAACGAGCCGGTAGTCGAGGGTGGCGACAGCAAACGCTGGGGTGTCGGTACCCGCCACAACCTCGATGCTCATCGGTGTGCCATGCCGTAGCCGATGAGCACGACGGCCACGAGGATGAGTTTGAGCCACACGAACGCAACCATGCACCTGAAGAAAACCCGGTCGCTCATGCCGTCACCAGGTCGGCGATGTAGCAGTCGGTGTGCTCGTACCCCGTGATCCGGTAGGACCATTCACCGTTATCAGCGTGAAAGGTGATCCAGGGATCATCCACGGTCAGGTAGTCGGCGCGTTTCAGCAGTTGCGCGGAAATTCGGATGGTGCGGGGGGCGTGCAGGATGTAGAAGCCGCCGTCTTTGAACGAGAGCATCATCTCTTCGGGCAGGTCGCTCACGCCGTCACCATCGTGTGCAGTTCGGCGCACCACTCACGCCACCCCGCCCACGCCTTCACGAACTCGGTGCGATGGGTGATCCGACCGGCTTCGTACTGGAGCACCGCCCACTCAGCGAACGCCCGCGCTTCGATTCGTGAACACCGGCAGTGGGTCATGGCCCAGGCGATGCAATGCCCGTGGAACTTGCTCGACACGGCCATCACGTCAGTCGCCCAGGTACTCGCACGGATCATGGCACCAACCGATGGTGGAAGACCGCTCAGCGACCACGATCATCGCCGTCACCCCCGCAGCAACAACCATCACCGAACCAATCACACCCCAACAGAGGGCAGCAACCAGGTCATGCGTCATGGGAATCCCGCCGATCCCGATAGGACTGGTGCATGATGACGGCCAGCGTGGGGAGGTAGATCGAGGCGTACAGGGCGACGATCAACGCGTTGTCGCTCATCGCCGCAACCTCGCACTGTGCGTGTCGGTGCGATTTCCTTTGGTGAGAGACCTGCACTGCTGGAACGGCCTCACGCCGCACGTTGGGCACGGGTTGGGGTAACTGGTTCTGCTCATGCGCTGCCCTTGTCGTCGTAGCCATGCACGAGGTGCCAGCACGGGTCTATGCCCCTGACGAGGTTGAGGACGGCGGCGGCGTCCCGGTCCTCACGGTGACGTCGCTCCGGATCAAATCTTTGGTGTGCGATGGCATCGGCGGCTTGCTCCACCGTGGGCAAATGCACCAGGGTCCAGCCCTGCGCCTCCAGCTCGGCGAGCAACTGGGCGGCGTAGGTGTCGTCCCGGCGCAGGAGCAGGGCAACGGCGAGGGCTTCGACAGCATCGGGCATGGTCAGCGACCTTGGTCGAGACGTTGGTGCCCCCACAGTTGGGTTGACCGTCCGCAGTGGGAGTGGAGACGTGCCGCGACGGTGGGGGCGGTCCGCGCCCAAGGCGGGGACGACAAACGAGCGATGACCTCTAGGGTCGGACCGCTCGCAAGCGTGATGCTAACACATCTGCTGTGACAGCGAGGAGAACGACCCAGGGTCGGAAGGTTCCCAATGCGCGCAGGCGGGCGTCCCCGGGATCTCTGCGCCCAACACCACGCCACCGACACCTGTGTACAGCACCACCTCATCTCCTCCCTGCCCGATTTCGAACGTCATCGAGACGCCGCACGAGCACTCGATGATGCCTCTCGGGAGAACCTTCGGAAGAGGTCGCTGGATTCGAAGGCTCCTCCGAGGCGCTGGCTGTGCGTTGTGCTCGACCCTGACAGTGCACCCCAGGCGCGGTCGGTAGGCAATCCTCGTCGCGTTCATGCGCTGGCCCTCTCGGTCGTCGTCCGGTTGTGCAGGTCCACCACGTCACCGATTCGATACAACGGGTTCCCGGTCAAGTCCGCGCTCTTGGCGAGTATCCGCCCCCGGCTGGACCACTGCCGGATGCGGGTCGCCTTGATCGGTGCACCCACGAACCACGGCAGCATGCGCTCACACTCCGAGGCCGATGCCAGCCGGTCCCGAGCACGAGCGAGTAGGTCGGCCCTACGCTCGCCTGTGTCCCACTTTGCCCCGCACTCCTGGCACGACACCGAAGGCGCATCAATGGCGGCGTACAGGTCAGCCCCACACCTACCTGCGTCCGTCTCCGAACCGCAAGGGCCGGCGAACATCCGTCCTGCCGGTGCGTCGATGATCCGCCGTGCGCTGGCGATGGCGTCGGTCAGCTCGTCGTAGGTCTGCCCGCCACCTTCGTCGTGGCGGATCGCGTTGACGTGCCGCAGCAGCCACGCGGCGATGGCAGGGGAGGTGTCCACGCAGTCCAGAGGCAGGCCGCGCTGCTCGGCGAGGTCGCGTGCGGTCACCGCGAGCACGTCGTGCAGAATCCACCCCGCCTCCGATGCGCCGATGTTGTACGGCAGCGGCCGTTCCACTTCCTTGCCCGGCTTGTGACCGCCCTGCTGCACGCCGATCCGGTCCTGCCTCGACAGGGTAATGTCCAGCTCGTCAGAGATCCAGCCCACGGTGCGCAACTCCTTGGCCAGGAGGTCACCGCAGACGACACACAAGTAAGCCTCCGACAGGCGGTAACAGGTCGAGCAAGCAATGTTGGTCACTGGTCCAGCGCCCGTTCACCGAGCGAGGCGCGCCGCGCTCGCCGTTCCCGCCTAGCAGCCCGGCGCTGGACCCGGAGTTGGTCGGAGTGCATGCGGCGGCGAGCTGCCAGGGCGCAACGAGACTGCGGGTGCGGGTGCGGGAGGCCCAAAAGCGTGCGCCTCATTGACTCCCACACCCGACTTACCTCGGCGGACACGACACGGAACGCCGCGGTGATCTGCTCCAAACCTTCTACGGCAGCGATGCTGTCTGCCGGATCGAAGTGGCCTAGTCGGCGGGAAGGCAGCACCAGCTCAGACGCCCAATTCCCGAACCTGAGCCCAGTTACCATAAGCGGACCCTCGACGTCGGAACCAGGACAACCAGACCTGCTCAGCCCGTGCCACGTTTGGCCGCAGCGACACCGCGGGAACGTCGGGTCGTCGTAGTCGTAGCCAGTCTCGGGTTCACCGCCGTGCAACTGGTCATCGACCAGGGCGCCGATCTCGTCAATGACCCGCTGCGCGGTGCTCACTTGTCCTCCGGGTAGCCGCGGGCCAGCACGTACGTCTCACACGGCCAATCAACCGGCCCCCACTCGGAGTCGTAACAGCACGAGCACCCAGGCCTGGAACTGAGCTGCTCGAAGACCGGCCGGTGCAGTTCCAGGACAGCGCGGCGTAGGCCGCGAGCACCCACGGCACAGTGCGCGGCCTCGACCTTGTCGCGCTCGGCCGCCCGCTCAGCGTCCCGAACACGGCGCCGCTCGGCAATCTCCGCGTCTACCTGCTCGGAGGTGAGGGTTTGCCGCCGCTCGTACTCGTCCGGTGCGTACCTACGCTGCACGTAGTCCATGCCAGGCATGATGTTGTCGTACGGACTGAACGGTTGTTGTGGGTCACTCATCAGGCGAGTCCTCCAACAGCGGCACGATCGCTTGCCAAATCTGATTGAGCGCCGTAGATATCGTTTCGGCCTGACTGTCGTCTAGGCGTACCCGCCGCCGTCTCTCACCCTCACGTAGCGCAAGCCACGCCTCGCCAGGTGCAGGTGTCAGATTGAGATTAAGCGTCACGTCATCCTCGATGCTTTCTACCCTGATCACACTCATGCTGCCTCCAGCTCGACGATGGTCAGTTCTATGCGGGGGTCGGCGCGATCCACAACCACCGACGACCCGGAACGGGTGACGTACCGGTGGTCATCGCCGGGGATTATCTCGGCCTCTACCAGCGCGTCCAAAGCTGCCTTGAGGAACGGCCCGCAGGCATCCGAATCCCGTACCCGTGCGTCAGGCGCGTACCAAGTCACGAACACCTCCACCGGAGGTGTAACGCGAATCTTCGCGTTCCGTGCAGACCAGAACACGTCACGCTCGACTTCCCGCTTCGCACCGCGTACCTCTGCCCAATGCGCTCGACGTTGCCCGTTCGAGGTCATCGGCGGCTTCATGTGGGCGAGGCGGATCGTGTAGGTGCTCACTTCGGCGCCTCCCTCGGTTCGTTGCAATCCGCAGGAAAGATGCCCCTGGTGGTGCAGAACAGGATTGCGGGCACCGCGAGGAACAGCCCCAGCAAGACGGCACAGGCGGTGCTCACGTCGCCACCATCCCCGTCAGCGACTCAGCCCAGTCGAGCACGAGGTCACCCTCACCGGCCGCGACGTACTCCTGCCAGGTGCGGGGCTTCCCGCCCAAGTTCAGCCGCGACATCACGACGATATCGACGCCCTCGAAGGTGTAGGCCTCTTCGAGGGCCGTCCGTAGGCGTTGCTCGTAGGTGCTCATGCCCCCACCATCTCCGGATGCTTGCGTGCGTGCTTGAAACAGGAATGGCAACGTCCGTGCGCCGCATGCCGCCGGGTGCCAGGCTGTCGCCGGGCGTGACGGCGGGTCATCGGGCACCCACAATCGCTGCACTGATCGGTGCCCAACAACTTTCCGGCCCGCACCCCGGCATCCTGGGGGGTGACCGCCGCAGCGCAGGCTTGGAGGGCTGGGCAGGTGGCGCACACCTCGATGGCCCTGCGGTGCCGGGCGCGGCGTTCCTCCGGTGTCTCGCTGTGCGCACCGTCCAGGTGGTCGTCCCACCACCACGCCCTCGGGCCACGGCAATGGGCCTGTACCTCCCACGACTCTGCGGTGAGAGTGGCGAGGAGGTGCTTGGGGACATGCACGGCGCGGGCCGCATCAGACCTCATACCGCACCGCCCGGGAGCACCTCGGTCAGTGGGCCGTAGATAGCCAGGACTTGCCGCCATGGAGTCCAGACCAGGTACCTTCCGCGGCACTGCCAGGTTTCGTTATCGCAGTTGCGCTGCCACACGAACTGGTAACAGTCCCGCACCTGCTGCACATCATCCGGCTCAGGATCGCCGGCCTTCCACACCCTGGGCTGCCGCTTGGACCGTTCCCATGCGGCCTCAGCCTCAACGTGAGTGGCACGGAGACGGGCGATGGTGTAGTTGGCGGCGCTGAGTTTGTTGAGCGCTTGGACAAGCTCCTCCTGCTCCCCCTCGAACCGCTCATTGGCTCGGAGCGCTTCGTCCCGCTCGGTGCGCATCGCGTTTAACGCGTCGGAGTGACTGCGGATCACGCACTCGGCACGTTCCAGCTTGTCCCGTGCCACGTTCCGGTCGCCCAAGCGGCACGCCGACTCATCGCACACAAGCCGGAACTGCTCCCGCCAGTGCGCCTCGTTGGCCTGAGCATTGTCCCGCTCGGCTCGTAGGGACTCCACCGTCTCAGGTAGGTCGATGCTCTTGGCATACTCACGCAGGGCCAACGCTGTGGTGGTCTGTTGACCGCCCCACTCCTTGGTTACCCAGTCCGCTGCCCACCGTGCGGCACGAGCCTGCTCAGCGGGGGTCAGGTCGTCACTCATCGCGCACCGCCTGGTTCCGGTCCTCGATGGGATCAGTAATGACAGCCACCTCGGGGTCAACTGGTCGGTCCAGGTGCTCTTCACAGCTGCCGGAGAACAGCTCCCCCTTCGGCGATGTGCGGTGAATGGCGTGCCCAGTGGCTCCACCCCGGCCGCATCCCGGATGGTCGCAGTCGTACCTGCTGGTGGTCACTGCGCACCGTCCGGGCGAGGGTCAGCGAGGATGCCCGTGCTCGTCTCACTTCCCGCTAGGCAGCAGTACGCACCTTGGTCGTATTGCCACGCGTCGTCCTCTAGCACCACAGGCAGCAAACCCCGCGTCCCCGGCTCAGGGTGCTCACCCATCGGGGTCAGGTTGGGGGTGCCGTGAGCGGCGAGGACAGCGGTTGCACGGCGCTCGTATAGGGCGCGTGACCTTTCGCTGGCCGCGCACCAGGCGATACACCCGGCTGTATCCTCCGCTTCCCACAGCGTCTGTCCCGGCGTCTTGCCGTCCTGCTCGGCCCAACGGATGGTGAGGTTGGGGTTGCTGTCTATCCAGTGCCCATACCGGCCGTCGACTTCACGCGCCGTACGCCACCCGTCATCGTCGGCCAGCAGTGCCCCGGTGCAGGACTCCCCGCCCCGCTCCACCACGATGGTCGGATACCAACCCGGCACGGTGGGCAGAGGCCTTGCCTGCTCACGTATTTCATGGTCGAGTTGGTCTGCGTGGGCTTCCAGTACCCTGCTGACCTTCCTATGACCGCACAAATCCGCGAATAGCGCATGGGTGCGCAGGGACTCGGGGGTTACCTCGGTGCTCATTCGATGCCTCCGGTGTGTTCGCGGCACCAACGTGCCCACGCTGTGGCGGTGTCCGCCTCCGTGCACGAATCCGCCGCCACCTCCTCGGCGTTGAGCAGCATCCGCAGCGCCGCTGCCGCCTGATGGGGGACGACCCCGTTGCCCAACGCCTTCAACTGCTCGTTGCGGGACAGTCCGGGAACGTCGGTAACGTGACCGTCAGGCAGTCCCATCAGCCACTCCACGAAGCGGGGGCTCAGCCGGGGGTTGCCGGTTCGGCCGGGTTCGGTAGGGGCAGGGGCACATCGACCCAGGACGGTGGCCCAGCGGCGGATGGCGGGTTCGTACTGGCCCCACGCGATGCGATCCGCGCCGCGATCGACCAGAGATTCGCGTCGTCGAGGGTTTCCGGCCCCCGGTCGTCCGCCGCATGTTTCGCTGCCTGCGCTGTCGGCGTTGGCAGCAACGCTGCCACTGTCCGCAGATCTGGCCCGCCCGTCCCGTGACTCCCCGGCCCGTTGGTGTCCGAGGTCCGCGGCGTCGGTAGCAGACGCCACGGCAGGTCGTCCAAGTTCGGGCCTCTGCTGCCTCTGCCGCCGAGCGTCCACCGCTCGTGCAGTTCCTCCGGCGAACGATCCCGCGATACCGCTGTCGGCGTCGGTAGCAGCCCCTCGGCTACCACGTCCATCAGGTTCGGCCCGTACCCCCGTGCCTGCCGTGCCGCTATCGCTTGCGGCGTGCCGCCATCCACCGTCGTCGGTGTGGGTAGCAACGACGAAGATGCGGAACCGCCCATGCGGAGCCCCGACGTCGGTAGCACGTAAGCCGTACCACCGCGCATCGAACCCGAGGTCGGCCAGGTCTCCAAGAACGCGTCCGAGTGCTCGCAGAACAGGCCCGTCGTCTCCGTCTCCCACACATCCCGGACAGGGTTCCATCGCGCTATCGGCATCGGCACTGAGAGCTCCCCTGACGTTCTCCCACACAACGAGGCTGGGGCGGATGATCTGGATGGCGTCGCACATGGACGCCCACAACCCGGAGCGTGTGCCTGCCCGCATCCCAGCACGTTTGCCGGCGTGGGAGAGGTCTTGGCAGGGGGTGCCGCCGGTGATGATGTCCACCGGCTCGACCTGCGACCAATCCACGGTGGTCATGTCCCCGAGGTTGGGAACGTCCGACCAGTGGTGGGCGAGGATCTTGCAGGCACCGGGGTCGATGTCGGAGTGCCAGGCAACGTCGGCGTCGAGGACCAGCTGCACCCCGGCGTTCAGACCCCCGTAGCCGCTGCACAAGCTGCCGATGGTCAGCATGACCCCTCCAGTGCTGCAACCCCGGCCAACCCTGCACGGGCAAACCGCAACGCACGGCGGTATGGGATGCGGGTGCCGTCGAGGCCCGTACGCATCCGCCACGCCAAAAGGTGGGCGGTCATGCCGAAACCGCTTCCATCTGGGCGAGCAACGTCTCCAACGTGTGAATGACCGCGGCACAGTCGGTGGGCCCGATGCGCTCCGCGATCCACAACAACTGATTGCCTCCGGATACTGCATCGAGCGCATCGATACCCGACGCGAACCCGGCGATCACTTGGGCCTGCTCGAAGGAAGACATACCCGCGATGTGGTGTCCGAGACCGGTCGGGTTGACAACGGTTACCTCTGTGGTGACTTCGACGCCCCGGATACTCATGTCGTCGCCTCCGATGCGTCGGCGGCGGCCAGGAGAACAGCAGCGAGGGAACGGGCCTCGGCGGCGTCGAGAAGGGGATCGACGTTGCTTTCTCCCTCGGGCAGCCACACCTCCACCATCTGCTTTCCGACACGAGCAGCGACCTCGAACAGAGTCGAGCTGAACACCGGCCTGCCACAGTGGTAGTAAGCGACCTCTGGCAGGTTCACCGTCACGGCGCTCACAGCCCCACCACCGTGCTGATGCCCTGCCACACGATCCGCCCGACCACCAACAGCACCAGGGCGGCGGCGGTGTCCAGCAGCACCCACACAGCCACCTTGTGCAACGCGGACATCTCCGGCTCGGGTTGTGCGTCGAGGTGGGCTGTCCAGGCGGCGAGCTGGTCGCAGTCCGTCCATACCGGGTTGACCTCATCGAGTGAAAACCGGGATGGGTGTCGTCGCATTGCTGCCTGCCGCTGGGACTCCCACTCACGGGGGGCGTTCATGCGGCCACCCCGATCGGGCCGTCGTTGAAGCGGGCCACAACGCTCGGGTCGACACCCGTCAGGCGCAGCAAGGCGGGGTCCACCCCAACCTCCACCACCGTGTCCGCGACGAGAGGTTCCTGAAGGGCGTGGGTGATCATGTCGGGAAGGTGCTTGGAGCACACCAGGTCGGCCGCGTCGAAACCTGTGTCGTGGGGGTCGTGGGGCAAGGCCGCAACCCGATACTCCACGTAGGCGACAACGGCGTCGGGGCAGTCTTCCTGCCACACGCACTGCCCGGTGTCCCACGATTCGCGGTCCAGGTACCAGCGGGTTTGCGGGGTCAGGAGCAGGCGGGGCCAGTCCAAGGCTTGCAAGGTGGTGGTCATGGGGTTTGCCTCTCGGAGTTGGAGTGGGTAGTGGATGTCTTCAATCGGTCCAGGCACGGCACCCGTGCCGGTTTGTCGTTGACCGGGTTGCGGCAGTACCGGTCCGGGCCCGCACCACAGCGAGGGCAAGTCACGTGGATGCAGGTGTCGTACGCCTCGCCGCTCATGCGATGCGCCCGAACTGCCCGGTGAAGCGGGTGACCGCAGCGGTGGTCCGGGCAAGGGACTTGGCGTCGATCACGGCATCGATGGCGTCGGTGCGGGCTTGGCGCTGCTCGAGGGTTTCGCGCATCATCCGGTCGTGGGCGATCTCGCGGGCACCGGCCACGACGTGCCCAGGCTTCAGGTAGGGCGCGGTCGGGTCGAGTGCGTGTTTCACGACGGCGGCGATGGCGTCAGGCTTGCTGATCGTGTGCCCGCACATCTCGAACGCCGTCATCCAGAACGTGACGTCAGCCTCGCCTGTGGTGCGGTGATCAGATGCGTGGACAACGCTGAGAAAGTCGATCACGTCGTCGCGGTTCATGCGATTTCCAATCGGTGAGGGTGCTTCATGGCCTGGATGGCGGCAATGCCAGCGTCGGTGGTGGATGGACGGATGCGGGCGGTGCCTGGCTTGTGGAACTTCGCTTCTCGGCGTATCCAGTTGCGCCATGCCGCCGACCAGTCGAGCATCACGCCCTTCTGGCCAGGGATGGCCCGGAAGTGATCTGTGAAAGCCAGATGCGCTTGCCGAAGGTCCACGCCGGGGCATTCGTCGCGCATCTGCACTGCGAGGGTTGGTGAGGGTTCCCAGCCTTCGGGGAGTCGCATGCCGCGTCCGCTCGTGGGTGCGACGCTCTTAGAGTCAGGGACGAGTTCTTCTTCCGTAGGAAGAAGAAGGGACGACTTGTCTGCCACAGGTGTCACCCCGTTAGTACCTGGCCTGTCACCCCGTTGCGCACCGTCTGTCACCCCGTCGGCCTCACGAGGTGTCAAGTTGTCACCCCGTGCTTGGTCGATGTTGATGTCGTAAACCATCGGCCGCCGGTCCGGGCGTAGGTGCTGCACACTGCGCTGATCGCCACGGCTGATGAGCCCCATATCTTCGAGGCTCCGCAGGTACCGTTGTGCAGTACGAACGGAGACACGGGCCTTGCCGGCGATTGTCTTGACTGATTGGCGGGCGTCGGTGCCGTCGTCGTTGGCGCGTTCGGCCATTGCCAGCAGTGTGAGCACTAGCGCGGGGTTGTCTACGGGTGCGTGGTTCAGCACCCAGCTCGTCACCTTGATGCTCATGCGGCCTCCATCGATCCGGCATCTGTGAGCCGGACCCAGCCGTGGCGTGTCAGCACCTTCACCAGGCGGGGGTCGGCGTTCTGGTTCACCAGCCAGCCGTGGACCAACGCCCAGTTGCGGTGGGACTCGATCAGGGCGTGGCAGGGGCCGCAGAGCGCGAGCCCGTTGCTGGCTTCGTTCGTGGACTCACGACGCGTCCCACCTGCGCCACGGGGTCGTCGGTGGTGGTGCTGGGGCCAGAACTCCCGTGTATCGCACACTTCGCAGTGCCCCTGGCTCCGCTGGCGGATCAGTTCGTGGACGGCGGGGGAGAACCCCGTAGCACGTCGCTTGTGCGCCTTGGGGGCACGTGGTCGGACGAGCGGCAGGCCGCCGGTGAGTGGGGTGCGGGGGCGGATGATGCTCACGACGCCACCGCCTGCATGTAGTCCCGCTGCCGCTGCCGGGCACGTTCCAAAGCCTTGTCAGCGGCAACACGGGTCATCCCCGTGCGGACCGCGAATAAGTTCGGCGTCCACCTCCACCGGACCGCAATGTCCGCGGCCGCCCGCTTCTCACCGTTCCGCAGATGCACCGACCGGTCACCGGAGAGGGCACGGTCAACAGCGACAGGGTCAACTTCCAGCTTCCTGTCGGTCATGGCGTGTGCCCCGCTCCCGCGAGCGCGACCTCGGTGCGGACGGTGGTGCCGAGCGAACGCCCGATATCCACCCGAACCTTCACGGAGTCGATCTGGCGGCGAGTACCCCGAACCTCAGCCTCGGCTAACTCAGCGGCCAAGCGTTCGGTGTGGGTGTCCACGATGGACTGGTGTTTCCGGAGATCCATAGCGCCGTCTGCGCGGAGGAACGCTGTGGACAAGGCCAGGGTGTAGTCCTCGCGGGCGTTGACGGCCACCACCTCGCGGTAATCCATCGCAGCCACAAGGTCGTCCAGTTCCCGGCCGAGTTTGGCGAGCTGCATCACCACTTCATTCGCGGTCATCGGCAGGGGGGTCATGCCGCCACCTCCGTTGTGTAGTGGTCGATCAAGGCGCGGATGGCGGGTACGTCCGTGGTGGTGGGCAGGTCGTCGCCTTCGTGCGCGGCGCGAAACATGACCAGCGCCTCACCCAGCGGGATGTCCTTGGCTATCAGCAAAGCGCGTAGTTCGTCACGAGCCTCGATAGCTGCAGGATTGGACACCTGTCGAGGCGCCGGGGGCAGCTCGGATGCGACCGGGACGGGAGAGCGTCCCTCGTGCAGGTCTTCCTTCGCCCACAGGTCCAGCGCCACACCGAACCTCATCGCGGCGTTGCGGATGGCGTCGCCGATGCACTCCTTCGCGGACTTGCCGTCGCCAACCCCGATGCGCGTCACGCCAGCCACAGTGAGCCTGATCCACAAGTTGCCCTTGGCGTCAAGCGCCGGCAGACCGTTGGAATCGAGAGCGAACGGTTCCCACGACCAGCCGGGGTCGACCTGCAACAGGCGGTCGGTGGCGGCGGCGTGCCCGACGTAATCGAGGTGCACCGCCGGGAGCCCGTGGTTCCCACCGCACTCCTTGCAGTTCCCCTTCTGCGAGTCCGCCCGGTACGGCTTGGGTAACTTCCCGACCGCGCTCGCCGGGAACGGTGCACGTAGTGCTGCCGACTTGTCTGCGTCCATCATTTCGCTGCCCCCATCAAGAGGCGGCGAATCGTCGTGGTGTCGGTAGTTGTGTGCGTCCGCACAGCGCCGGGGACCAACTCGATAAGCCGCTTGCGGTCCACACTGGTCACGACCGCCCGCTCGACGGCTTCCGGGTTCTCCGCGTAGATCGCGGCCCAGTCGACGCTCTCGGACTCCTTGACAGTCTCGGACCAGTGGCAGAGCACCTCCCCCTCGGGGGTCATCAGGGCTGACGCGTTCTCGCCCATCGGGTCGATGATGGCGCGCAGAGCTTTGATCTCCTTCTCAAAGTCCAGCCGTTGCGCGTTGGACTTGTTCCAGCGGCGGATGGTGTCGATGTCCTCGGGATCAGAGACGACTACCGCGCCGAGCGGTGGGGGTTCCACGTCGGCGTCCACATAGCCCAGGAACTCATCCACGGCGACGATCAGTTCGGAGATCCGCTCGTCGTTGCGGGTGATCGGGTAGTCGGCGGTGGAGACCGGCACGAAATCGACGTGCGTCTCCAAGGTGAACAGACCGCGGTCCATCCCGGTCACGTAGGCACCCCACTGCCACTGCACCTCGTAGTGAGGTGGGATTCCGAAGGCCCAGGTCGCAGCGGACTTGCCGGTGGCCGTCTTGGCTTCCCACAAGCCCGTGGGCTCCCAGGAAGCGGGCTCAATCAGTCCGTCCGGGCTGTACGCGTGCCGTGGGTTGGCGTTGCTGACCAGCATCCGGGGCGTGTGTATGACGCACCCCTTCGCGGCGGCGGTGCCTTCGCGAATGATCGGCTCGCGGTCGGTGCCCCACTGCATGTGGTCAGTAACGTGGGTGGGTCCGGCCTTGCCAGTCATCTGCCGCCACAGTTCGAGGCGGGTCGTGAAGGGGGAGATTCCCAGGACGGACGCGACCTTGCTGCCCGTCATGTACCAGAGCCACTCGGTCGAGCCGGGCACCACATCGTGATCAATCTCAGTGGCGGCGGGGTGCAGGTCGATGGACGATTGTGTCGTCCCGGTCATGCGAGGGCCCCTCGCATGAGGCGATCCCAGTAGCGGAACTTCCGCTCGGCCCGCAGGTACGCCTCTTCGACCTCGCGTGTCTTCGCGGCATCGGTGAAGGTGCCGCGCTGCGCCTGGATGCGTGCCAGTTCGAGGGCGGCGCGTTCGTGCTCCTGAGCGTTTCGTTCGC
>JAABUJ010002459.1_pt1 | contig 22891 bp, 25 predicted proteins | sample 5559131 | NCBI WGS metagenome assembly JAABUJ01 (sample SAMN10711875, study PRJNA513366) | rock metagenome | isolation source: Antarctica rocks | place: Antarctica: Victoria Land, Mt New Zealand nord | collected 2016-01-07
GGCCCAGGCGGGTGCGCCGCCGCCGCCGCCCTCGCCGGCGCCGCCGCCCGCGCCGGCCGCGGGCCGCCACGCGCTCAGGCCGCCGAACGCGGCAATGTCAAAGTGCGGCGCGGCCGGCGCGCCGGCGCCCGCGTCTGCGCGCGCGGCCGCGGCCTTGCCCGGCGCGCCCGCGTCCGCCGCGGCGGCGGGCGCGCCGGGCTTGGCCGGCTCGCCCGTGAAGAAGTCGGCCACCTGGAGGTAGGCGGCCAGGTCGCTGCCGTCCGCGCACGCGTGCTCCTGCAGCAGCGCGCCCCAGCCCCAGGCGCCGTGCTCCTGCGCGACCGCCGGCGGGGCAGCGGGTCGGCGGCGCGCGGCGTCCAGCTGGGCAAATGACAAGCAAAGCTGCACGCACGCACTGCATGACCATGCGGGCACAGGATGGGCAAACAAAAATCAAGCACCTGGCTGGGCACGCTTGCCGCAGGCCGGCAGGCCCACATAAGCGGGGCCCGGGCGGTGCGGTGCGCACCGCTGCGGCGCCCGGTCCGCTCAGGGGCAGCACGGGCTGCGGCGCCTCGACAGGCAGCACGCCGCAGCCCGCGCTCTCGCTCTCGCCTGCGAGGCTACCTTCCATGCTCGCGTCGTGCCCGGCGCGGGCCCATTCACTGCCCCTGCACGCGCGGCCGTGCCCGCCTCAGCCCCTGACGGTTGTCTTTGGACAGCCCTGACAGGCGCGCGCTCTGCTGGGGCCGCCGCTGGGCCCTGCTGCGGAGCGCCCAGGGTGCGCCCCGTGTGCGCGGGTGGCGCGGAGCGTGCGGGCGCCCAAGGGTGGCGGCCGCCCACTGGCTGGGCTCGGGCCTGGCCGCCCGTCGTTGGCGGCGTGCAGGGCAGCGGCGCGCACGCACAGCGGCGCAGCCAGAACAGGCCCATCCCGCGGTGCAGCGGTTAGCGCGACCCCTCAAGGCGGACAGCCGCCCCGTGCACCGCAGGGCGTGCCCGCGGGCCTGAGCCGCAGCCGCAGCAAGGCGCCGGGCCGCGTGGGCGCGCGTGCGGGGACAGTGGCGCTCATGGGATAGGGTGAGGCCCGCCTGCTCTTGCCGCGCCGGGCGGGCAGCGCACCGGCACGCGGGCAGGCCTGGTCATGCAAGGTCAGGCAGGGCAGGCAGCAGCCGGCGTTTCACAGGGCCACAGCCGTGAGCAGGGTGCCCACCTTGCCTGCGTGCGGCAGCAGGGTCCTGTGGCTGCTGCGCGGCATCCCTGTCGTTCCGGGCTCGTCCTCGACACTGGCTGGATGCACGACCGGCAGGCCCTGACCCTGCTGCTGCAGGGTCTCGTGCCCATCATGAACATTTGTATGGCATACAAATGTTCCCACTCCAGTTCACCACTCCTGGTAAAGCTCTTCGCTGGCCTGCCGACGTGTGCGGGCTCTCTTGCGCTGCGTTTGACAAGATTGCTTAGTTATCCAGAGTGTCGCACGCGCCGGAGCATGGGCCAGCGGGTGTGGGCGCATGAGCTGGCGCGCGTGTGCAACGGACGCGGCCTGCCTGCCGCCTGGCTGCGACACGCCAATGTGGACACGGTGGGCTGCCCCTGGCGCTTGCGCGCACAGTCAGCGTCGGCGCTGCTGAGGCGCTGCACGTCTGCCCCCTGCACCGAGGCCTGCCTCCCTCTTGGTGTCCCCCTGCAGCCAAACCACCAAAGACGGCCTGTGCGGGGCAGGCGCTGAGCGACGCCAGTGCCGCGCTGACGGAGATGCTGGCGCTGCCGGCGGAGCGCCTGCTGCAGCAGGCCCTGCGGCGCACCAGCCTCGCGCTGCGGCACATCCGGCACAAGCAGGAGGCGGCCGCCGCGGCCGGCCAGCACAAGAAGCAGGCGGGAGCGGGGCGGGCCGCGCTGCGGAGCGAGATCAAGCGCGAGCTGCGCCGCTTCCGCACGCCGCCGGCTCTGGAGCCTGCCTGGTGAGCGCCGGGGCACGACGCTGGCACCGTGTATCAAGAGTGTGCTTTTGTATTTGGAGCGGAGGGGGAGCGGGAGATGCTTTGTGTTGCGGTGAAGCGGACGCATGAGCGGAAGAGAAGAGGTGAAGCAGACGCGTGAGCGGAAGAGAAGGGAGTCCACCCCAGCTTTGTCGAATGGACGCCTATACTGTGACAGCCCAGGCCTGCTTTGTATGTATGGTGAGCGAGGTGGGCGCAACCCGAGCGCTGTTGTATCTGTATATGGCCCAGTGCTGCCCTGCTTTGTGTGCGGCCCTGCCTTGTCTGCGCTGCGGATGCAGCATTTTCACAAGCCAGCGACAGCGCGTGCACTGTTGCATGGCTTTGGATTTTGGCAATTGATTTGGCAAGTGTTTTGGTCCGGCATGCACATACTTTCACCAGGAGCTGCGTACAAGCGCGCATGACAGCTGATCTCCGCTGGGAGTGGCAGCATCGAGCCACCAGTGTTTGCTAGCTTTGTCAAGACAGGGGGCCTAGCGTATGCGCGAGTGTTGACATCATGCTTTCAGCACTCTTACCAGCAAGAAGCAAGTGCGAAGCAGTGTAAGTGGTCTACCTTGTAGCTCAAACATCACCCGCTGTGTGCACCCTGGTGCCAGGCGAGCAACAACAGCTGCTGGCCGGCACAGCAGTGCCAGGTCTGGCAGTCGCGCCGAGTGCCAGAGGAAGACTAGGCCAGGACAGCAGGAGCCAGCGCTTGATGCGGCCTGCGCTGGGAGCCTGCACCGGCCGCGCTCCAGGACCCAAAAGAACGCCGAGCGGCTGCAGCCATACAGCTGCCATCCTGCCCCGAAACGGCCATCCTGCCGCTGCCCTGCATGGGACAACACCGGGCCAGGAGCCGCGCGCACTCAAGGGCGCGCCAGAGTGGCGCTCTGCTGAACAGAGAGCGTAACTAGTCACGATGCGGCGCTCTGACAGCGGCCGCCCCGCGCCGCTGCGCGGCCGCAGGCCAGGCCGGCGCTCAGGCCGCCGCGGCGTCGCAGGCCGCGCGCTCTGCGGCGGGCATCAGGCGGTGCCGTTGGCGACGGCGGCGCGCTCGGCGCCCAGCGGCGTCAGCGAGGTCGCGCGCTGCTGCGTGGAGTCCAGCGACACGCCGATCGCAAACGCCGAGGCCGGCGCCCGCGGGCTGCTGCCGGCAGAGCCGGGGCCGCCGTTGGCCGCGCCTGCGCGCAGCCATGCATCGGTCAAGCGCCGCACGGACCAGCAGCGAGCCCCTGTGCGCTGCCGCCGCGCGTTGGGCGAGCGCAGGCCAGCTCACCCTTCTTCCCTTGATCGTCATCGGCTGTGCAGGCGTGCAGGAGGCTGCGGGGCCAGGCGGTGCGCCGAGCACGCGTGCAGGGGCGCGGCAATGCGGCGCGGCGCGCCTGCGCCCGCGCGTGGCATGAGCCGCACGGCCTCCTCGTCGGCGGCGGGCTCGCCGTCCTCGCGGTGCGCCGCGCCGGCGTCGGGCGCGGGCTTGCCGCCGCGCGCCTGGCCGCGCGCGATCTTGCGGTACTTGGTCCAGTTGAACAGGAAGACGCCGGCCACCAGCACGGCCAGGCCCAGCGCGTTGACCGCCGAGAAGCTCTCGCCCAGGAACGCCACGGCCGCCATCACTGGCCCCGCGCGCGCGCCCGGCCTCGGCGCCCGCCAGCGGGCGCGCGCGGGCGCCGCCGGGGCAGCGCGCAGTGAGAAGCTGTGAGCACCGCGCACCGGTGACGATCTCCTTGAAGGTGCCGGCGACCATGAACGTGAGCGCCGACGTCTCGCTGATGACCGTGAACTCGACCCAGACCATCAGGAAGGCGATCAGGCCGCCGCAGAGCATGAGGCCGGCGGTCAGCGCGAGCGCGCGCGTGCTGTCAAAGTAGGGCGAGGTCGGGATGACCGCCCAGAGCCGCTCCACGAACAGCGACATCAGGCCCACCGTCAGCGACATCACTGCGCGCGCAGCCGGTGCGCCGCGGTGAGCGCCGGGTCTGGGTGCGCGGCGGGCCGGCAGGAGCCGGGCGCGCGGGGCGCGCGGCAGCCGGGAGTGTGCAGGCGCCGGGCGCACCCGGCATCAACGACAGAAGCACCTCCACCGGCCCGCCCGACGAGCCTGGCGCGCGGTGCAGGCCCCTCAGCGACGGCTGACGGCACCGCGCAGCACACTCACCGGCATGCGGCCGGCCGCGGGGGCCGCGCAGGGGCAGGGAGGCGCGCGCCGTGCCCGTCGCTGCCCTGCAGCTGCAGCTGCGTGATGGTCCAGCGCAGGCCCGAGAGCGCGGAGGCCGCCATCACGAGCGCAAAGCCGAGGCCGTCAAACTCGGTCTCCCCGGCCACCAGCAGCGCCAGCCCCGCGCTGATCACGCCCACGACGCCCGCCAGGCCCCAGCTGGGCCTGCGCGGCGGGCCGCCCCCGGCGTCGGAACACGCCTGCTGCGAGACTCTGCCGGGGGCGCCGGGGGGGCGCGGCGGGCGCGCGCCGCTCGATGCGCCACAGGAAGCAGAAGGCGAGCAGGAAGATGGGCGTTGTGGACTTGCACATCGTGTAGAACGACAGCGTGATCAGCGACAGCGAGAAGTTGGACAGCCCGATGTCCAGCCCCGTCGCGGTCCCGTTGGGCACCACTGCGCGCCGGCCGCGCGCGTCAGCGCCGACCCCGCCCTCCTGCGGGGCGGGCAGGCTGCGCTGAAGGCGCCGCGGCGGCCTGGCGCACCCTGGACGCAGTACTGCCGCCAGGACAGCTTGTCCTGGTTCTTGCGCTTCACCAGGCCCGCCGCGAGCACCGTCCGCGCCATGAAGATCTGGGACGCGAACTGCAGGCTGCTCATCAGCATGGGCGCTGCCGCGCGCCCGGGCCGCGGCGGGTCAGTGTCAGAGCGCCCGGCGGCTCCTGCGTGCGGCGCAACGCGAGCGCCGCCGCACCCGGAAACGCCCCCATGCCGAAGATGCCGTGGCTCTTGCCGAGCAGCGTGCGGTTCCACAGGCTCAGCAGCGTGCTGAAAAAGTACCTGCGCGGCGGGGCCCCGCCTGAGCTCGCGGCGTGCTGGCGCAAGCGCCGCACGCGGCTGATCAAGCAGCGCCAGCGCGGCGGGCGGCTCGCAGGACGCGGCGCGGGGCGTCGCGCGTGCGGCCAGGCACGCGTGCAGCCTCCTCGGAGGGAGCAGCTGCGGGTGCTGGATCGCGCCGCGCCTGGCGCGCGCGGCGGGCCGGGGCGCGGCCAGGCCGGGCCCGCACCAGGTGCAGATGAGCGCGCCGTTCTTCAGCGCGGTGCGCACGAGCGAGTTCTGCAGCGCATGCCGCAGCGGCGCGCTCAGGCCCTCCACGCTGGGCCGCGGGCTCTGCAGGAAGGCCTTGTCCTCCGGGATGCTGCGCAGGCAGCTGGTCCCCGCGCCGCCAGGGCCCCGCTCCAGCATCGGTGGCGCTCGGCCGGGCGCGCGCGGGGGCGCGTCGGCCCCGCGGCTGGCCGCCCGCGGCTGCCGCAAGCCCGCTGCGGTGGATTGCGCCCGCCCAGAGTCACATCAGGGCCTGCGATTGGCAGCGGCGGTGGGTTTTGCGGCCGAGCCGCGCGGCTCCGCCCCGAGTCGGCGCGTGCGGTGCAGGGCGGTTGGGTGCAGCCTGCGCGGCGGCGCGCAGCGGCCCCTGCAGGCCAGGCTCAGGCCCTGCAAAACAGCCAGCGGCGCCGCGCGGCACGCTGTCCCATCCCTCTGCGGCACTCACACAAATCACAAGGCACACTTATCCTTGCAGTGCACTCCCTTCAAAAAAATAAGGAGCTTGTTCCGGCATGGAGGGCGACCTAGGGGTTAAGGAGAGACACGCAGTTTGGGCGCGAAATGATGGAATGTACACACCCAAAGCACGTTGCAAGCAGGCGCCGGTCGACGAGGGGAAGTCGCTCGCAGGCGGACTGTGGAAACGCTTTTTCAAACACCAGGCGCGGCCCAGGCTCAAGCGTGCGGGGCACCGCCGTGCTGGCATATGCTTGCGGCGTGCTGGCATGCACTGCGCGCGGTGCCGGCGTGCGCCTGCGGCGCTCTCCGTCTGCTGTGAGCCGTCGGTGTATAGATCAAGATCAGGTCACGCATGGTACCATGCAGGCTGTCCGCGACCGCCATGAAGCAATCGCTGGCGCGCGTGGCGCTGCTGGCCGCGCTATGCGCGGTCTGGGCGCGGCCGCTGGCGGCCTACACCGCCGGCGCGCCCTCGGCCGCGTTCGCGGGCGCGGCCGCGGTGGCCGCTGAGGAGGCGATCGAGCACGAGATGCGCCCGGAGGCCGGGACGGACGAGGGGCCGCACGACGCCGTGTGGCCGGCGCTGGCCCCGCGCGCCTGGCGCGCGGCGCACGCCGCGCCTGGGCCCGGCCCCTCGCCCCTCCTCGAGTTCGACGCCCAGGCGCTGCAGGCGACGCTGATGCGCGTCAACACGCCCTTCTTCGGCCCCGACATTGGCGTCATCCCCAACCGCTCGGAAGACGACTACCTGACCTCGATCGCCTCGCTCGACATGCTGCTGAGCGCGCTGGGCGGGCCGGCCGCGTCCGTGGCCGGCGCCGAGCAGGCCGGCAACGCCACGGCGAACGTCACCGTCACCGACGTCGCCAGCGAGCACCCGCCCCTGCAGGCGCGCCGGCCCGGCCGGGGCGCGCGCAGCCCCGGCGCGGCGGCGCGGCGCGCCGCCGGGCGCGGCGCCCCTGACCCTAACCCGCTCAGGGCGCGCAGAACACGACGCTGATCGTGCGCTGGAACGAGGTCGCCAACGTGCTGTTCACGACCGCGGGCCTGACGCCGCCGGTGTACGCGCGCGCCGTCTTCATCGTGCACACCTGCATGTACGACACCTGGGCCGCCTACAACGACACCGCGATCGGCCTCTACTGGCCGCGCGACCTGCGCCAGAAGAAGGTGCGCGCCCGCGCCCGCGCCCGGCCGCCGGCCCGCCCGCGCGCGCCGCCGCCGCGGCCGCCCGCTGACGCCGGGCGCGCCCGCGGCGCGCGCAGCGGGAGCGCAAGGAGCAGGCGACGGCCATCAGCTACGCGGCCTACCGCTGCCTCGTCTTCCTGCTGCCCAACGCGCAGGGCGCCGCGAACGCCTCGCTCGTGGCCATGGGCTACAACCCGGCGGCCATCAACGGCACGTCCAAGCCGGCGACCGTGGCCGCGGCCACCGCCGGCGGCGTCATCGCCGCCCGCACCAACGACTACTCCAACCAGGCCAACAACTACGTCGACACCACCGGCTACGTGCCCACCAACACGCCGTACCAGGCGCGCCCGCCTCCTTGAGCGTGCCTTAGGCAGCGCGCCGCTGGCCGCGCGCGCGGCGCGCCTCGCGCGCGGCTGCGCGCCTTGTTGACGCGCGCGCTGCGCCGCGCAGATCAAGGACCCCAACCTCTGGCAGCCGCTCTCCATCTACAACGCCAAGCTGGGCTACAACGTCACGCAGAAGTTCACCACGCCGCAGTGGTACAACGTCACGCCGTTCGCGCTCACGTGCGGCACGCAGTTCCTGGCGCCCTCCGCGGACGTCTACCAGTACGGCAGCCTGGGCTACGTGGCGCAGGCGCGCGGCAATCCCCCCCAGCGACCGCCGGATTCAGGCTCGGGCCCGGCGCCGCCCTGTCGGCCCGGCCCCGCGCCTGAGCCCGCCCCGCGCCGGCCGGCAGGCCCAGGAGCTGCTTGCGATCTCGGCCGAGCTGAACGACGTGACCAAGGTGGTGGTCGAGTACTGGGCCGACCCGACCGGCTCCCAGACGCCGCCGGGCCACTGGACGCGCATCTGCGAGTACGTCTCCGTGCGCGACAACCACACGCTGGACGACGTGCGGGCCCACCAGACGCCCCAGGTTGCAGAGCCGCCGCGCGTGCTTGCACACGCGTGACCTTCAGGGGCGCGCATGCGCGGCTCACCGGTGCACCGCCGCCAGCCTCGCGCGCCAACGCAGCGGCCGCCCACCGCTTCCAGGCCCGCGGTGACATGCGCCGCGCCGGCCGCTGCGGGGCGCGCAGGACGCCAGGATGTTCTTCGCGGTGACGGGCGCGCTGCTGGACGCGTCCATCACGTCCTGGGCGCAGAAGTACTTCTACAACTCCGAGCGGCCCATCACCGCCATCCACTACCTGTACAGCGACATCCCGGTGCGCCCCGCTTCATGGAGGCATGACGAGCCCTCTCCCTGCACGGCGGACCTTGCCCGCCAGCAGGCCGCCAGCTGCCGCCGCACCGGCGCCCCGACGCTCACGTGGCGGCCGCGCGCACGCTGAGCGCGCCCGCCGCGGCAGGTCGAGGCCTGGGCCGGGCCGTACCAGGGCACCAAGATCATCCTGGGCGGCAGCTGGCTGCCCTTCCAGCCGCCGTCCACGATCACGCCCTCGTTCCCCAGCTTCACCAGCGCGCACTCCACCTTCTCGGCCGCCGCGACGCAGGCACGCGTCTCCCCCCCGAGCGGCCGCCCCGCCCTGCCCCGCCCGCCTGGCGGCCTCAAGCCGCGCCTGACCCCGGCCTGCAAGCGCGCGCCGTCCATGCGCGAGCGGCACCCCACCACACGCGCCGACGCCGCCCCGGGCCGTGCAGGTGCTGCGCAGCTTCACGGGCGCCGACTACGCCGGCTTCAACGCCACCGTCCCGCCCGGCGCCAGCCTGGTGGAGCCCGGCGCCACGCCGTCGGTGCCCGTCACGCTCGCCTGGTCCACCTTCCGCGAGATGGCCATCCAGGCCGGTGCGCGGCCTCAGGGTGCTGCAACACACAGAGCAGGACGTGCAGGCGCCGCTCGGGGCGCGCGGCTGCGGCTGCGCGTGCGCGCCACCCCTGCCGCTGCTCGGGCGCCGGGGCAGCCTGCTGCTTTCACGGGCTGCCAGCCGGTGACGCGGCGGCGGGGCCGCGCAGGCTACAGCCGCCTGCTGGGCGGCATCCACTTCCACAACGACAACATCCGCGGCCGCCAGATGGGCACGGCGGTCGGCTGGCAGGTGCGGCCGCCGCTCGTGGCATGCGCCCTGCTCCCCTGACGCATGCCCCGCCCCGCCCGTGCACGCGCCCGTGCACGCGCCCGCGCCTGCTGCATTCCAGGCGTCCCCGCGCGGTGAGGACGGGCGGGGCGCTGCCCCCGTCACTCAGGGTGGCTGAGGCTGCGCGCGCTCGCCGCGGCCGCCAGGCCTGGAAGAAGGCGGAGGCGCTGTTCAAGGGCGAGCGCCCGCCCGCGCCTACGGAGTGCACGCACGTCGACTTTGTGCACGACCTGCCCTACCCCAAGGACAACCTGTACGACGAGGGCGTCATCATTGCAGAGCTGCAGGGCCTGGCCAGCACCCCCACCGCCGGCTGAGGGGCTGCGGATGTGGGCGCGCGCGCGCGCCCAGATCCGAGCCCGACCGGGCACCCCGCCGGCTGCGCCAGGTCGCGCACAGCGGCAAACCGTAAGGGCAGTTTACGCGTCAGATCCCTTATTTTTTTGGGGTTCCTTTTGTAGGGGTGCACGAGCGTGATATTGGGTCTGTGCGGAGCCTGACCAGCCCGCGGCAATGACACCGCGCCAGGCGCGGTCTGATCAATGTGCTAGGATGTCTGCGTATGCCTGCCTGCAAGCTGCGCCCCCTGTGCGGGGCCTGCTTGCAGCAGCGCCGCTCCAGCGCTGGCATGAGACGCGCAGAGCGGGAGCAACATCTGGTCGCTGAGCCACTTTTGCGCAGCTTTGGGCTTGCCAATATATCTTGCGTATGCCGGGGACTCATGATAGTCAGCACACTTTCTGCGTAGGCACTCCTGGGGCTCACTCCTGCAGCGCCTCGGTTGGCGGGGCGGCGTGTGCCCCATATAGGGAGGCAGCCGCCAGAAAGGGGTTAGCGCACATTGTGCGTCCACTGGCTTGCTGGGCTTTTCAGTTCGTGCCTGTTGGGATCAGTTTTGTGTGTCCTGCAGCGGCTCAAGATTCTGTTGTTGCACTGCAGCTGGCGCGTCTTGTGTGGTCTGCCGGGCGGGCTGGGCACGACGCACCAGAGCGCAGACAGCGGCGTGTGTTGTTGTATCAGATTGCATTTGGTGTGGTGCATGCATGCGTACGCATTTGTTGGGGCCAGGCTGCTGGGCTTTCATGTGCTGCCCTCCTGTCGTTGCAGATAGACTCCCCTTAGATGCGCCTCTGCTCGTCTGGGCAGCGCGTTTGCACTCAGTTCAGTACTCAGTTCAGCCTTCTGATGAACGCTTGGCTTCTTCAGGTGTGCTAGCGTTACGATGCATGTGCTGTTGTGGATAGGTATGAATGGAGCCGAGAGAGCAACGCAGGTGTCTGTGTGGTGAGGATGGTGAGCGCCTGTTTGGTACATACGGCATTTAGTCTGCCAGCTGTCACCGCACCTTTTTAAAATACTGCCGAGTGTAAGTACGACAACTTGCCCGCGCTCCGGCTCGGACGTGTGTCAGTGTCGTTTACACCTTGCTTCGAGCATACCGCTGATCGCGACGATCGATACTAAGCTTGAGTTGGGCACAGCTGTCTGGTCCCGCCCAAAAAAAATCAGACGCTGGTGAGCTGGCTGGCTTTGGGTCGGTGTGGCAAGGACACCTCGCCTCCAGTCCTCTGATATCTGGCGAGAGCACCGCCGCTTGGACACCGGCAACAGCCTGCACGCCTGGGCAGGAGTCTGGTGCGGTGCTCGCGCGTCAGCGGGTGCCCTGCCTTGCGCAAACAGCGGACTCAGGGCACACCGTGCGGCCAGCAGAGCTGATGGTGCCGTGCGGCCGCCGCCGAGCGCGCCAGCTCGCGCGTCCGGCGCTCGCCTGCGCGGTCGCATGCCTGCTCGCTGGGCTCCCTCGCGGCGCCTCTGCCCAGGACGGCATCCTAGGTGAGGCTGCCAACGCCGCTTTTTCTGCTGCGGGCCTCAAGTACATCTGGTGCGGCACGCGGTCACCGGGCGGTGTGCGCTCGCAGAGGGCATCCGCGACACGATCTCGGCAGTTGAGGCAGCCCTAGGGGCACCAGGCCAGACGGCGGCGCCCGCGCAGACAGCGGCGCCCGCGCAGACGCGCGCGCCCGCGCAGCGTCCCTGGCAGCGGCCGCGGCCCGCGCCCTGGGAGGCTGCAATGGGCGCGGGGCCGACGCAGCGGGGCGCCGCGCCGACGCAGGGCGCCGACGCTGACGGCGCCCAGCCTCCGGCCCCGCCGCCAGCGACCCAGCCCCCGCGCGCCGCCGCGCCGGCGCCCGGCCCCCAGCCGCTCCTGGCGCCGGGCCCGGCCCCGGTGCAGGTCGTGGTGCGCGCCCGCGGCACGCCAGCGCCCGCTCCCTGTCGTGACCGCCCGGCGCGCCGTCCCGAAAGCGCTGGTGCTGACGCGCCGCGCAGGACGCCGCGCTGACGGCGCTGTCGGCGGTGTGGCGGGTGACCGGGCCGGTGTGGCCGTGGGACGCGGCCAAGGCGGAGGCGCTGCTCGCCGCGCTTGGCGACGAGCTGGGCACGCCGCGCGGCGCCATCCTGGTGACCGCCGTGCGGGAGGCCGGCGCGGCGAGCGCGCGGCGCCGGCTGCTGCAGGCCGCGCCGGCCGCTGGCGTGCGCCCCTGGCCCCTCCTGGGTGGGTGCAAGCGCGTGCGCAGGGACTCTCTATCCAAATCAGCTGGGGCTGCCGGCAGGCGCCGGCGGCGGAGGTGACCACGCTGCTGATGGCCGGCTCGGCAGCGGGCGTGCTGGAGGCGCGGAGCGCGTCGCAGCGCGTCGCCGCCAGCGGGGAGCTTCGGGTGGGCTCACAGCCCTGCGCGCCGCCCGCGCCGCACACCCTGCCGCTGTCGAGCCTGCGCGCCGGGCAGCGATGGGCATGCCGTGCCGGCGGCCGGCTCAGACACCTGCGCGCGCGCAGGCGGCGCTGCGGCGGCACGGCCTCGCGGTGACATCGGTCGCCCTGCTGTCGGCGACGCCGGCGCTGCCGGGCGGCCCCGCCGGCGCGCCCGCGCTGCCCATGGCGGCAGTGCTGGGCATCCTGGCCGCGGCCGCCCTGGTGCTGGGCGCGCTGGCCGGCGCGGCGTACCTGTTCCTGGCGGCGCGCTGCGCGCGCGGGCGGGCGGGCGGGCGGGCCGAGCCGGGGGTGGGCGGCCCGCCGCACGCGCCCGTCGCGCCCTTCTTCGCCAGCTACCCGGCCTTTGCCGCCACGTACGCGGAGGCAGCTGGGGGCAAGGCCGCCCGCGCGGCGGGGGCGCCGGACGGCCGGGCGCGGGGCGGCCCGGGCGCGCGGCTGGCGGACAGCGCGGGCTGGGAGCCCGGCGGGGCGCGCAAGCGGTAGCGTTCACGTGACATGCCTTTCATTACAAGGCCCAATTTGTTAGCTAAAGCCATGCACCGCTCCATCTTGCGCGGCGGGTGCACCAGCACACCCCTCGTCACCCCAAAAAGGCAGACGCATGCGCGATGCAGCAACACACAGAGCCCGGGACACGCTGCGGAACGCCGCAACAGCACATAAACATGCGCAGCGCCCCAAAGCTCGCAGGCGCAAGCCTGGCAAATGCGCCGACCGGCTCGGCGCAGGCGGCTCACCGCGCAAACGCCGGCCGCGCCTGCAGCAGCTGCCGCAGCGCCCCCCCGACCAGCTCCTGCGGGCTCAGGCGCCCCCGGAACGGCGCCGCGCCCACCAGCACGGGCAGCACCAGGGCCATCACAACATGGTACGCCAGCAGGCCCGCCGCGCCGGCCGCGCCCCAGCCGGCCGGGCGGCGCGCGCCGCCCGCGCCCGCCCCCGGCGCGCCCGCCGCCTGCAGCCAGGCCAGCGCGGCCGGCGCGGCCCAGGCGGCCAGCAGGTGCAGCGCCAGCCAGGCCTCCCAGGCGGCGAGCCAGGCGGCCGCGTCGCCGCCCACGCGCCCGACCGCAAAGTAGCCCGCGCCGCCCGCGCCCGCGCCCAGGCCCAGGCCGATGCGCACCAGCGGGCGCGCGTGCGGCTCGCCGGCCAGCAGCCCCGCGCGCGCGACCAGCGCGCCGCCGCCCAGCAGCGCGGCGGCGGCCAGCGCCAGGTCGCCCGCGGCACCCGCCCAGCACGCGGCCACGCCGGCCGCCTCCAGCAGCGCCCAGGGCCGCGCTGGCGTCAGCGGGCCCAGCGCGGCCAGCGGGCGGCAGCGCCGCAGCAGCGGCGCCAGCAGGCCCAGGCGCGCCGCGCCGGCCGCGAAAGCGCCCAGCATGGCCGCCACGCCAAAGGGCAGGCCGTCGCCGAGCGCCGCGCGGAAGCGGCGCAGCTGCCGCTCGGCCGCCTCGGCCGCGCCGCGGCGCGCCTTGGCGTCCGCCGCGGCGGCGGCGGCCGCGGCGGCCGCGCCGCGCAGCTCGTTGGCGCGCTCGCGCTGCCTGCGCGCGCGGGCGGGCGTTGGTTGGCGTGCACGCGCAGCGCAGGGCGCCCAGCAGCGGCTGCTTCATGCCGCGCGCACCAGGCGGCCTCGCGCGCGTTGGCGTCCGCCTGCAGCCCCTGCCAGGTCTGCAGCACCACGCCGATCAGCGCGACGCGCTCGCCCGCGCCCAGCTCGCCGGGCGCCACGCCGAAGCGCGCCGCGAGCGTCGCCACCAGCCCCGCGGCCTCATCCCACAGGCCGCCCGCGCCGTCTGAGTAGCCGCGCTGCTGCGGGTCCGGCCGGGGCGCCGGCGCGCCCGCGGCGGGCTCTGCTCCGGCAATGCCGGGCGAGCACTCGTGCGGCCCGGGCAGCAGCGGCCAGGCAGCAGCGGGCGTGCAGCAGGCCGCCGCGCCGGGCGGCAGCGCGGGCGGCGTGGTGGGCACTGGCGCGCCGCCGCTCGAGCTGGCTGCATCGCCGGCGCCACCGGGGCGGCCCGGCACGTCCGGCGAGGAAGCAGAGGGCACCGGAGGGGCGCCGGCCAGGACGGCCGCCGCGGCCGCCGCCGCGTGCAGCCCGCACGACTTCCCCGTCTGCGTGGCCCCGCCCGGCTCGCAGGAGCTGCGCGCGGCTGCGGCCTGGCGAGGCGCGGCTGGCGCCCCGGGGTCGGCGCCTGCGGCGCTGCTCGCCGTCGTCGCCTCGCCGTCTCCCGGCTGCCCAGCCGTGCCCGACGCCTCCGTGTTCCGCGCGCCGCACGGCGCCTGGCCGGCACCGTCGAGAGGCGCACGGTCCGACACGCTGCACGCGCCAGCAGCATCGGCCTCCACCACCGCCCTCCCTGTCCACGGCTCCTCGCCGCCGTCCGAGGCACGGCGGCCCGGCGGCGCCGGCAGTGCCAGGCGGCCCTGCTGCGCGCCGTGCTGCAGTGCGCGCGCCGCGTAGCCGGCCGCCCAGCACGCCAACGCCAGCGCCAGCAGCCACCCTGCGTGGACGCTGACGACCCACGCGTCCGCGTCGCTGGCCGTATCGGCGGCGCCGCAGACGGGCTCGCCCGACGGGGCCGCGCCCGCGGCCCGCCCCTCCTCGACGACCGGCGCAAGCGGCGGCACAGGCTGCGGTGCGGGCCGGGGCGCGGGCTGCGGCCGCTGCGGCACAGGCCGGTTGTCAAGTCGCGCAGCCTCCCAGCCGCGCGGGCTGGCAGCGCATGCGGCATGCAGGGCGCAGAGCAGCGCCGCTAGCGCCAGCGCACAGCGTGCGCGTGTTGTTGCTAAGCGCCCCGCTGGCCGGCTCAGGCCCGGCATGTGCCCCGGCTGGACAGCGCGGGGTCGGGCGCTGCTGCTGCTAATTGCGCCGCCACCGCATTCACGTCCGCGCTGAGCGGAGGCAGCCTGGTGCGAGGCTGTCTCTTGCCGGTCGTACGACGGGGCCAAGCTGTCCGCCGCTGGGGCCTGTGCCCCAGCGGCGGCCCTGGAGCCAGCAATGATGCCTGCGGGTGTGCGGCCTCAGGTTGGCTGGGCCATCAATGTACTGCACTGCGTCATCACTGCACAGTTGTTTTGCAAGCAGGCTGTCAACAGTACACGCGTAGCAGTGCAATTACTGTTAGTGATAGTGTCACCAATAGAGGCGACCGATACACTGTTCCAGGCACCTGTGGTGCTGCCACTGGTTAGGCTGTGTTTGAACCTCAGGCGCGACACATCTTGTTACGTGCGTGAGGCGCCCTTCAGGGCCCGAAGTTCGGGCAAGTAAACAAGAGCAGACTGTGTCAGCTGGTCCGGCAGCGCGGTGGCTAGCGCCGGGCCCGCGATGGCGCACGCCGCACGCGTGTAGCGCCACATGCCGCTCCCCGCGCTCTTCAGCTGGGGCGCCGCGGCCGCGGTCGCGACAATCGTCGCCGTCCTCCGCGCCGGTGCGCCGCCGCGCTGCCGTGCGCTGCTGCTGTCAGTACGGCGCACGCGGCCGGCCCAGGCAGCGCGCGGCCGCGCAGGGCCGCGCGACTTTGCGCCGGGCGCGTGCGAGCGCGCGGAGCCCTACCTGCTCGGCCAGCTGGTCGGGCAGGACCTGGCGGTGCGGCAGCTGTGCGACGCGGTGTGCGACCACGTGGCCGCGGAGCGGCCCGGCCGGCCGCTGGTGCTGTCGGTGCACGGGCCGCCCGGCGTCGGCAAGAGCCTGCTGCACCTGCTGCTCGCGCGCGCGCTGTACTCGGCGCAGCCGAGCGCCGAGCTGCGCTGCCCCGGGCCCGACTGCGCCGGTTACAAGGCGCGCCGCGGCTGCGCGGCTTGCCCTGCCCCGCGCTGGTGGCACTAGACGTTGCCCTCCGAGCGCTGTCACCCATCGTGCCAGCGCCGAGCGGGCCGCCCACCCGTGCGCACGGCGCGCGCCAGGTGCTGTATGGCATGGACTATGTGGCCGCGGAGCGCGAGGCGCAGCACGAGTACACGCGAAGCGCGCTGCTGGCGCATGTGCGGCAGCACCCGCAGGCGCTGCTGGTCGTGGAGGAGTACGACAAGCTGGACTGCGCCACGCGCGGCCTGTTCCGGCAGCTGATCGACGCGCCGGCCTCCGCCAACGTCTCGCTGGAGAGGCGCGGCGCTCGTGACTACCTGTGGGAGCTGGGGCTGGGCCGCGCGGGCGGGCGCACGCGTCCGTGCAATGGTGCTCGCTGCTGCGAGTGCGTCCCTGTGGCGGCTGGCTCAGCGGCGCAGGCGTGCGGCCACGCGCGCGGGCGGCGCGCAGGTCCATCATCGTGCTGGAGTCCAACACCGGGTATGCGCAGCTGCACGGCATGCTGGTGGAGGCCGGCGACCGCGCCCTGGTGCGGCGCCCGCTCTGGCCCGCCGACCCTGCCACCCGCGCCGCGCCGCGGGGGGCCTGGCGAGCGGGCGCATGAGGCCCCTGGCATATCGCGCGCCGCCACGCGCAGCCCAGGGCAGCGGCGCGGCGCGCAGGTCGGCATGGAGGCCGCGCAGCGCGCGCTCAAGGACCTCGTGTTTGACCGCTGGCTGGGCGAGGACTGCGAGCCGCGCGCGGACACGCTCAAGTCGGTCGGCCTGGTCGACTTTTTTCTGCCCTTCCTGCCGCTGGAGCGGCGGCACCTGGTGTCGCTGTTCCGGTCGCGCCTGGCGGCGCGCGGCGCCGCGCTGCGCCGCGCGGAGGGCGCCGAGCTGGCCTGGGCGCCCGACGTGCCAGACTTTCTGGCGGACCGGGTGCGGCGGCCCCGCTGCCTGGGTGCCCGCGCGCCGCGCCGGCCCGCGTGCTGCGTAGCCAGGTTTTAGGGTATGATTAGTGTGGCGCCGGGCGCGCGCAGGTCGACTACGACGGCGCGTTCCCCATCGAGGGCGCCAAGGAGGTGGCCACGCTGATGACGCGCTACGTCACGCGCGCGCTGCGGGAGGCTGAGCCGCCCGCGCGAGCGGCGCCGGGCGCTGCGCCCGGCCCTGCGCCCGGGGAGGTGCGGCTGCGCGTCGCGCCGGGCGGTCGGCGCCTCGTGGCCGACCTCGGGCTCAGGCCGGCGGGCGGGCCGGCGCCCCAGCTGGGGCTTGCGTAGAGCGGTGCGGGCTCTTTGGCCGCCGTCCAGAGTATGAATGAGCCCGGCGCCTGGTTGAGAGAGGACGAAAGTGTGCTGCGTTGCCTTTGCTTAATAAAATGAGCAGCGCGCCGCGCATGCAGGAGCGGCATGCAGGCACAGCCTGCTGCGGCGTTGCACAGCCGGGGCCTGCCGGGTGGGGTCTCTGCGTACAACAGTGTCCTTGTGCACCGCTGTAACCAGCGACCTGGGCTGTCAATGACCATGCAATCCCCACGCGCTGTAAGGCCATAAGGCAGGGACTCAGCGCCTCGCATATGCTGCCACGGGCTGCGACACAATGGCGTCGCGGCCGGGCCCAACGCCGATCCATTTGCACGGCACGCCGACCAGCGCCTCTATGCGCGCGATGTATTCCCGCGCCGCCGTGGGCAGGTCGCCCCACTCTCGCACCTGCGCGCAGCGCGGCCGCCTCGGCGAGGGCGCCGTGCTGCCGCGCGAGCTGGCCCGGAAAGGGGCGCGCTCCGCACAGGCAGGCGGCCGCAAGCCTTGGGCAGGGGCTCATATGCGATCCGGGCATTTGGCGCACTCTGAGGCCCAGTGCGGGCGCGGCTTTGAGAGCGCACAGCGGCGCGGCAGGCGCGCGCACCCCCGAGATGTCGCACTGCCAGCCGGGCAGCTCCTCGAACACGACCTCCACGCGCTCCAGCGTGGCCAGGTCGGCCGGCACGCTGGGCAGGTCGCGCCCGTCGCAGCGGTAGCCCACGCCCAGCCGGATGGTCGCCAGCTCCGACAGCACGTCCAGCTTGGTCAGGTTGAGCGCGGTGAAGCCGTTTATCCTGGCGCGCGCGCGCCGTCAGCGCGGGGCTGACGCTGGGGGCGCGCAGACCGGGGGCGCGCGACGCAGCCCAGCGCGCGCACCGCGTGGCGTAGCGCAGCGCGGGGATGTCCAGCCAGCCGACGCGCCGCGGCCGCCCGGTCGTCGTGCCGTACTCGGCGCCGATGCGGCGCAGGTCGTCCGCCAGGTCGCCAAACACCTCTGTCGGGTAGGGCCCCGCGCCGACGCGCGTCGTGTACGCCTTGGCCTGCGGCGCGCGCGCCCGCTCGATTGCACCCGCTCAGGCGCACGTGCGCGGCGCGCCGGCCGCGGAGCCCCGGCCGCGGGGCGCGCGTACCACGCCGATGATGGCGCCGAACTTGCTGGGCGCGAGGCCCAGGCCGCAGGCCACGCCGCCGATGGACGGGTTGGACGACGTGACGTACGGGTACGTGCCAAAGTCCAGGTCCAGCATTGTCGCGTTGGCGCCCTCGATCAGGATCCGGCGCCCGGCCTCGTACGCGTCGTTGACGTACTCCACCGTGTCGCCCACAAAGGGCAGCACGCGGCGCGCAATGCCGGCGTAGCGCTCAATATCGGCCTGCGCGCGCATGCGCGCGGTCGGGCGCCGCTGGGCCACAAATGGGGTTCCCCAGCGCGCAAGCACCACCGGCGGGCGCGCCTCCACGTCGTAGGCAAAACCCTCAAAACGCTGGCTGCCGTCGCGCGCCAGCACGCGCAGCTTGTCGGCAAAGGCGGCCATGTCGCGCAGGTCGCCCACGCGCAGGCCGTTGCGCGTGGCCTTGCTCGCGTAGGCCGGCCCGATGCCGCGCTTGGTCGTGCCGATCTGCTTACCGGCCAGCTCCGCCTCGCGCAGGCCGTCAATCTCCTGCGCCGCACGCGGAGTCAGGCCGCCGCGGCGCGCGCCACGGGCGGGCCCGGCGCCGGCGCGGGGCGCGCCTTGTGCAGGTCGAACAGCAGGTGCGCGCGGTCCGACAGCAGCAGGCGGCCCGCGATGTCCACGCCCTGCCCGAGCAGCGTCTCGACCTCCTCAAACATCGAGGGCAGGTGCACGACGACGCCGTTGCCGACCACGTTGTGCGCATTCTTGTTCAGCACGCCCGAGGGGATGAGGTGCAGCTTGTACTTGGTGCCCGCCTCGTCGTAGATGGTGTGCCCCGCGTTGGCGCCGCCCTGCGCCGGCGCCCACATTGCTGGGCGCCGCGCGAGTCATGCAGCGCACGCTCAGCGCTGCACGGCGCACAAGGCACCTGGGCGCGGGCGACGATGTCGTACTGCCGCGCCAGGATGTCCACCAGCTTGCCCTTGCCCTCGTCGCCCCACTGCGTGCCCAGCACCACGGCCACCTGCGCGTCCAGCCGCTCCTGCTCCACCAGCGCGGGCGGCGCCGCGACGGCCGCCCGCGGCGGCGCCGGCCCCGCTCTCCTGCCCGCGGGCCGCCCGGCCTGCGGCAGCCAGGCGGCCCCGTGCGCGTGCAGGCACCGGCCGCCGGACATGCCTGCCCGGGCCTGTGCTGATCGAGCGGCCTGGGCGCCAATGCAGGAGCCGCGCAGCGCCGGCCGGCGAGTGCCTGGGTGATGGCGCGCCGCTGCGGCCGCGCCCGTGCGTTCCTGGCTGCGTGCGCTTTCCTGTTGCTGCTAGGCGGGCTGCCGGTCTCTGCTGTCGGACTTGTTAAGGCTGGGAGGAAGTGCCAGGCTTGCCCTGCTTTGTTTAGTAAAGCGGCCAGCAGGTTTTCTGACTCGTCCTGGTGACATCGTCAAAGGAGAGGCCTCCCTTCCAACCTGTGCGGCCCCCCTTGCAGCCGACTGCGCGCCGCACCTGCCGCCCGCCGACATGGCGCTGCTCGCGCCGGCGTGGCGCCCGCTGCCGGCCCCCGGCCGCTGCCGGCGAGCGGGCCTGCGCTGCGCAGCGGGCCGCGACGCGCCCGCCGCGCGCGCGGACGATGCGCTGGCCCGCCTGCGGCGCGCCAAGCGCGAGGCCGGCCCGCCCGGCGCGGGGCGCCCAAAGGCGGAGCGCGCGCCCGCGCCGCCCGCCGGCGCGCCGCCCGCGCCGGGCGGCGACGCCGAGCAGCGCTTTGCGGCGGCCGCCCAGGACGCGGCCGCGGGCGAGGAGCGCGCGTTCCTGGGCGCCATGCGCGCGGCGCCCCCGCCGCCAGCAGCCGGCGCGGCGGCGGCGCCGCCGCCGATTCTGGGCTCCTCGCCGGCGGCGATGCGGGCGCGGCTGGCAAAGGCAAAGGAGTACCAGGCGTCCAAGGCGAGGGCGGCGGCGGCGCCCGCGGCGCCCGCGCCCGCGCTTGCGGTCGCTGCGGCGCCCGCACCGGCGCCCACAGCCGCTGCGCCGCCCGCGCCAGCGCCCGCGTCCGCGCTTGCGTCGCCGCCGCCGCCGCCCGCGCGTGCTGCCGCGGCCCCGGACGGCAGCGCGGGCCAGGTGCGCGCCGGCTCCGCGCCCCGCGCCCCCCGACCTACCATACCCCCCTGCAGGCCTGGACCTCGCGCCGCCGCGGCAGGCGGCAGGCTTCCTGCGCGACGTGATGTCCAGCGGCGGCACGGCCGCGGCGGACGCTGCGCTCAGCCCGGAGCAGTTCACGCTGCGGCGCGAGGCGGAGCGGCGCAGCCGCGGCGCCGACCTGATCACCGTCGACGCGCCGCGCGAGGGCGCGGCCGCGGGCGCGGCCGCGGCGGGGCAGGCCGCCTACCGGCCCAAGGTGGCCACCTGGGGCGTCTTCCCGCGCCCGGCCAACATCTCGCGCGAGTTTGGCGGCGGGCGCACGCTGCGGCCGGGCGAGCAGCTGGAGCCGGACGATGTGCGCGAGGCGCGGCGCGCACGCGTGGCCGCGGCCATGGCCAACTATCGCCAGGAGCAGGCGCGTCCCCCAGGCGCGCAGCGCGCCCGCGGGCCGGGCGCGGCGCTGCCGCGCGCGCGTGACACGCCCTGGGCGCGCAGGGCCTGGTGATTGACGCGGCGGCGACGGCTGCGGCAGAGGCCGCGCTGGCCGCCGGCGCGGAGCAGATGTCGGCCGGGCGCCTGGAGGCCGCGCTCGCGCAGTTTGGCGCCGCGGCGGCCGGCGTGCCGCTGCGCAGCCGCCTGGGCGGCGAGGCCAGCCTGCAGCGCGCCATCTGCCTGGACTCCATGGTGCGGACCCGGCCCGGCGGTCGCTCCAGGGCGCGCCGCGAGGCGCCGACGGGGGCCGCGCCCGGCAGGGCCGCTCGGCCGAGGCCAAGGCGCTGTACCAGTCCATCGAGCGGCACCCGGCGCCCGGCATCGCCAAGAAAGCGCGCCACATGCTGTTTGGCTTCAAGGCGCGCCCTCGCCGCGGCCTGTCCTGTGCATGCCCGGCAGGCGGCGCGGCGAGCGCGCCGGCGCGGCGCGCAGGCGATGGACAACCTGAAGACGCACAGCATGAGCTACGGCGTCGGCTCCGCCTACGACGCATACTTCTCGCGCCTCAGCGGCCAGTGGGCGAGCTACGTGGCGCCCGACGGCGAGCAGCGCGGCGGCGTCGACGCGCTGCTCGCCGCCGCCATCATCCTCGCGCCCATCCTGGCCGTCGGCGTGAAGATTGCGGGCCGGCTGGCCAAGTGAGGGCCCAGCGGGCGCGGCGCGGCGGTTGTACCATAGTGTGCCAATGCGCGCGGCCGGTCCGCCTGGGCGCACCAGCTGAAGCGGCCGCAGTACTGTAGCGCATGACTGACGTGGAGCGTGGTCCGTGGGGATCCGCACGCTATCAGTAAATACAAGAGGCTGGTAGGGAGGCTGGTGTAAGGCATGCCTCGGGTCTGCTCGACTACATGTTTGAATCCCAGCCGCTGCTTGCACCGTCAGTGGTGATGTGAATGAGCTGTTTCACAGAGGAGAAGTGCAGCCTTCCGGGCAGCATGTGTGTCAGGACTGGAGTTACAGCGTACACTACCGGCCGCAGCATGCCATACCACTGTCTGGAGCCTATCAAATTCATGCCGCACAACATACCTTCGGAAAAACTCGCCAGGAACATGCAGCCACGCAGCAAGAGGCAGTAGAGCAGAGTGGGCGGGCCAAGCACTCTGCCTGCGTTGGCGTGCTGGCAAACAGCTCGCAGCGGCGCGCGAGCTGGTCGCCGTCACGACAAAGCACCGGTGAGAGGCGGCCCCAGCCCTGGCGGGATACCTATCCAGACCAGACACGTTCGCGCATGCGGGGGCTGGACCCATGCGGTCCTGCCCGCCTGCAGCCCTGACACCTCACGTGCGGTTGCGCTTCACGCGAGCACCCCGAAAACTTCAGACCGACGGACAGCGGGAGCTCAAAAAATCCGCATGACCCGGGCCGTCGTGAATGCACTATGGCCCCGGACCTCGCTGATTCGCACACTTCACTTGCAAACAAGGGAGCTTTAGCTATCGACGGGGTCTGCACGCATGTGCCGCGGGCGGGCGGCCACCAGTGCGCCTGCCGCCCACCAGACCCATGCGCCCCCCCGTCGGTGTTGCGTGGCCAGCCTCGGTCAGCCTTCCTTGGCCCGGGGCAGCACGCTCCCTTTGGAAACTTCACAAGCGTAACAGCACCAAATGATGCACTTCACCTTTGCTTCATGCGGTCGCAAATGCGGGACCATGACTGTGTAATACTTCACGGGCAAGCCGGAGAGCCCGCAGCTATCGGCGAGGCCTCATAAAGGGGGTGGCCGCAGCGTGGGCAGCCTACCACTGACGCGCCTGCGCAGCCAGAGCCGCTCGCGCCCCCGACAGCGTTCAAACACCACTTCTCAGCTTCATCAAGCTCAAACAACGCCGAAGGCACATACTTCACTGCTACTAGCATGCGGGGGAGCCAGCAGCTCTGACAGGGCCTGCAGCCGTGGTAGCTGCATCATGAGCAGCCCACCCCTCACATGCCTGCATTCCTAAATTCACTCGCTGCTCTGTATTCACCGTCGAGCTCCTGGGCTGGGCCAAGCTGAAAAGGTGCAGCGGCGCCGAGGTGTGCATGTACGCCTCCTGGCACGCTGCGCTCGCTTGCCACCCAGACAAACGTAAAGACAAAGCTGCTCAAAAACTAGAGATTGTACCCAGGGACGACCCGATCCGGGGCCGGAACCAGGTCCCAGCAAAAAGGAGAGCTCTAGGGCAGCGCGTTGACCTTGCTCGTGGCGGCGGTGATGTGGTTCTCGATGCCCTGCGCGGTGGGGCCGTTGATAGGGTTAGGGGCATAGGGTACAGGGTACAGGTTATAGGGTTAGGGTAGGGTAGTTTTAGGGTTAGGTATAGGGTTAGGGTAGGCTAGGGTATAGGGTTAGGTATAGGGT
>JAABUJ010002460.1_pt1 | contig 22891 bp, 17 predicted proteins | sample 5559131 | NCBI WGS metagenome assembly JAABUJ01 (sample SAMN10711875, study PRJNA513366) | rock metagenome | isolation source: Antarctica rocks | place: Antarctica: Victoria Land, Mt New Zealand nord | collected 2016-01-07
TTGACTCTTCTTAGCTCTGCAAATACTTGGAGCAACAGTATTCACAGGTTCCCAGCCGGCACCACGTGGAGGTGAGAGTCGTCGCCGGCCCTACTGTTAGTATACCAAACTTGAACGAGTGCCATCCTGGAAGGAGAAATTCAGGCGCACTAACATTACACAACAGGGTACTGGGATGATGTCAGCAGATCTCCGACCTATTTCTGTGCAAGTGCTACCTAGGAACGACTCCTCCGCAACAACTATCTTTGTTCTATAAGGGTTATAAAAATCATGTATCTGCAGTTGCAAGCTCTCTTTGAAGCATTACCATACTCAAATAGTCAATCTGTTGACCTATTACTGCTCTTTCATTCCTAGTAGTAACGACTCACGAGGATGTACAGAGTATTTAAGGGCAGAGAACGCTGGACATATTCTCCTGCCAAATCCCGACCATACATGCATTTTACCACGACCTTCTCAGATGAGACGAATGACAGTCTTGGAGGGGTATGCTCATTGTTGACATCAAGCTAAGGCGACAGCGTTGGAAATGCAGCTGGACATCATTATCATGCTATGCCGTTTTCGACATATGGCCCATTTCAGGATGCATATATTTATATTTAAATATCTCTTTCGTCCAGACTGTCCATGTCTGCTCGATTTTATCATATGCCGCCTGCTTACTTCTGGCATTTCCAACTATGAAATTCTGGCAGGAAAGTCATCCCATATCGATACCTGAGAAACATGCCGATAGCGCCCTCACGGAAGTGCCCGAACGACTTTCAGATGGCTGGGATGGCAAGGTTGAAACCCGAAACATCCAGCCGGGAAATCTGGATCTGGAAGAGGATGCTGCCGGGGGGTTAGGTCGACATCTTGGCCTCTTCTCTACAACCCTTCTGATGTTGGTCCACCCGTCCAATTAGCATTGGAGGGATTGCTGACCCGGGATCTCATTTATAGCGTTGGACGCATCGTGGGCACAGGCATTTTCTCCACGCCATCATCGATTACTAGTAGCGTCGGCAGCGTTGGGGCAACTTTGTTGCTATGGGTCCTGGGCCTTGCTCTTTCTTTCGCAGGACTTTGTGTATGGCTCGAGTTGGGATGCATGTTCCCCCGAAGTGGAGGAGAAAAGGTCTACCTTGAAGCTGCATACCCGCATCCGCGGCTCTTGGCTACTATGATCTTCTCGACGCAAGCTATCTTACTCGGCTTTACAGGTGTGCAACCCTAAGGCAATCGCTCTCAAGCGGTGTATCCAAATGCAGCAGCAGTGTTAACGGCGTTCACCTCCAGCATCTGGATGTATAGTCTTCGCATCAAACATCCTCCTGGCCGCTGATCACACTGTTGGCGAATGGGCGAAGCGGGGCATTGCAATCAGCATGATCACCTTCGTCACGTTCTTGCATACATTCTTTCCCAAAACGGGCGTTCGTCTGATGAACCTACTCGGTTCAATTAAGATCATTGTTCTTCTCATCATTGTCACCACTGGCTGGGCGGTGTTAAGTGGCAAGTCTGATAACGTTCCGGACCCTTTGGCAAGCTTCAGAGACCCCCTACGAGGTTCTGTCACATCGAGCAATGCCTATGCAACGGCTCTGTTCAAGGTCCTCAACTCTTTCTCTGGGTACGTATAATTCCACTACAGCTCTGAGATAAGCTGACCTTTGGTGCGATGAAGATGGTCCAACGCAGCTTATGTACTTAACGAAGTCAAGCGGCCAGTTCGAACGCTCAAAATTGCTGGCCCTCTCGGCCTGGGAATCTGCGGAGTGTTATATGTCCTTACGAACGTGGCGTACTTTTCCGCCGCAACGCCTGAAGAGATAAGCAAGAGCGGAGTGACTGTCGCTTCGTACTTTTTTGCCAAGGTCTTTGGAAAGATCGCCGAGCGAGCCCTTAGGTATGTCCTTTTCCTTCTCCGCAACATGCCCTCAATTGCTGAGTCCGCTCTTCTAGTGTCTTGATCGCTCTATCGGCTCTTGGAAATGTCATGACGATAACCTTTGCTCAATCGCGGGTGAACCAGGAGCTGGCCAAAGAAGGCGTAATCCCGTTTCCCCGTTGTTGGGCCTCCAGCTGGCCGTGTGGATCCCCTTCAGCCGGTCTTCTCCTACACTTTGTGCCTTCGTTTATCATCATCATTGCTATTCCGTTTGGGGATGCCTACAACTTCATCCTCGACCTGGAAGGCTATCCGAGTTCCGTGATCAACTTCTTCGTGGTCCTTGGTCTCGTCATTCTACGGCGGAAAGCACCGGAAGCGCCGAGGCCCTTCAAGGTCTGGTTACCCGTAGCTGGGGTTTTCATGGTTGGCCAAGTGTTTCTGCTTGTTGCGCCATTTATCAAACCACCTGGTGGAAAGGGCGACACGAGCTTGCCTTACTGGCTTTATCCGATTGTTAGCGTCGCAGTACTGACTGCTGGCATATTGTACTGGTTTGGCTGGCGAGTACTAGTACCCTACTTGGGTAGGTTTGAATACCGCGAGCGGAAGTGCACTCTGCAGGACGGGACCATCGTAACGGAATATCTCCGAATGAAAAAGACATAAGTTAAGAGATGGTGAAGGGCCGATGATATGCTCGCTCGGAATGCTTAGAAGCGATGGCTGCAGAGGGATACTATCGTCCTTTCTAGAAAGAGCACTAAGTTCGCACCATCGAAGGAATGGAAGCCAACATCTATCTACCCATGACCTTATTACGCTGGAATTCAATTGCTGCTGATTAAGAGTACCGGCTGTTGCGATTCACTATGCCATTAGGTTCTGGCAGTAGGGGCTGTGTGGGTGGTAAAGTCTCCTCTATTGCCGCGCTCTATCGTCGCGCATCGCATAAGTCGCTTCGAGCGTTGTTACTTCCTACCTACTCAAAGCTTCGGCGTACTCACGAGCACGAGAGAAGCAAAAGAACATGAAACTCGTCTTCCGCTCATTGCCGGCGTTTTCGACTTGAACCCTACAATCGCTAGTCAATGTCATAATGGAAGGGTCGGACCATCGAACAGGTCAACTGGAACCATGCTCGTTGCACACCATCCTCTCGCGTTACCATGATAAGATGCTTGGGATATCCGTCGGTCAACGCTTTCCTCGGTTCGACTTGTTCATCTAGCGCTCACTGTAATCTTCATTCATGTCGCCCTTGCTAGTTTCCATTGCTATCGCTGTCGCCTTTCTGTTCTCCCCAGCCCGCTCTCAATGGGTACACTGTGGCCCAGAATTTGGTTTTCCTACCTTAGGGAACTGCCAGGCTGCCCTTGACGTCATGGCCGCCGTGCCTCATCCAGAGACTGCTTTCGTGGTAAGACCTCGCGAAGTACTTCCTATGCCTGATGTATATCTTCCATTCTCTATTCAACTGGGTGCGTTCTCTCCTCTTTGCGTGCACTGATTATCAGATCAGTCTCTGCGATACAACCACCGCATTATATCCTCAGACTTTCGAAAGCTCGGACGGCTACTGATGTTGCACAGCCGATTGTTTGATAACATTCAATGGGACAGCGTCGCACTTCACGACTTGGGCGGAGCTGATAACCATGGCTGATTTCGCCATCTCCGGAACAACTCTTGTACACGGATGTGTGGCGAGCCACGGCACGGGTGGGGTCGCCAAGTGTAAGCCACAGAAAACATTCCACCATCAGTCCAGACCCGAGGGATCCTTTTCCGCTCCATCCCACTCATCACCGCCCCAATCCTCCTCTTTCCCGTCCCATACACCGCTACGAATATCCTTTCCCGAATCCCACTAATTCCACACCACAGTCTCCGCCAACGACCCCATCTACGCCCGCATCCAAGGCGCCCCTCCAACCATCCTCCGGATTCCCGTCGATGGTCTCTCAAATCCCAACCCCAACCCCAACCCCAACCCCAATCCTAGCAGCCCCGGCTCAGACCAAGTTCCCTGCCGGCTAGGAGTACCCGGCGCCTGCGGCAGTGCATGCAAAAGGAAGGCGTACGACAATATGCAGCAGTGCGAGAAGGCGCTGCGTTCGTGCAAGCCGGAGCCGGGTGCACCGGGCGCGACGTGCTTGCTGCGTACTGGCCAGAACACGGCGAGGCAGAGGAGGAAGGGGTTGGTAAGGTGATTAGAAATGTTGGTAGAGGGTGGCACGGGAGGGGCTGGGTGTGTATTCTTCTATTCGGCCGCTGTTGCACGCTGGATACCTTATGAAGGGATGGGCTTAGTGTAAATACATAGCACTGGGGTTTCTCGATGGCAATCAGATTGGAGCTTGCACATTATCTGCTGGTTCTAGAATACGCGAGGTGCTTGAAGTGGGCCGGTAACGGATCGTGTATCTCTACTCGTGCTAGGTCCTCAGCTCGCCGGCGGCAAGATTTATTGAAGCCTGACGTGTGAGCTTTACATTGTTTCATATAAAAGTATATCGCGGACCCGGCAGCGGCCCACCACCACCGCGGCGAATGGGCCTGATATGGAGGAAAGCGTATTGAGGAGAGGTCGCGAATCGCATATTTTAGTATACATGCCGCGTGAGTTCGAACCTCGGATTCAGCATTCGATAGAATTACCTCGGACTGATACGAGTAGAGCCATGCAGGAAGAGTCAATCTTCAAGACGGGTCCTGGAGTGTGGGCGCCAGGATCGCCGCTTGCGGCATCCGAGAAGCCTGCTGTTGCATCATCCTAGCTCCAAGAATAATGATATCCGGGCTTGACTCTTGCCTTCCAATTCTGCTGGCCCTCGCACGAGGTCATCCTCCATGGTATACTTGTGCACACACCGATGTCGAGTCTCGCGTCTGCAGACACCACTCCGATCCCTCTCTGTGAGAACGGGGAGAACAAAGTGATCAACACAGTTTCACAAATGTGGCAGGTAATGTGACCAGTTGATTGTCTCGGAAAAACTCGAGGGTAGACTCCTCAGCGCCAACACCACCTTTATGAGGATGTACGCTCTCGATATCGAGTACAAGGCGCAGAGGATCGTGACCAGAAGCAGCGTGCTGAGAGGGACTTCCATGGCCGGATCGCCGTCAGGAGAATTGCTCCGTAGACACTCGGCGGCCCTCCTGACGAGGGCAGTACTCCATCCCAACCCCTTTAGTGAAGCTGAGCTTTCCTCCTTCCGCGCTGTAGTGCGTGGTGCTTGAGTTTCTCGGTGGGTCGATCATTCGAAATCAAAGTAGCACAGTTGCTCGGCGTAGAGTGGAAACGACAGGAAGCAAGTTAGGTGATCGGAGGACGAATCCTTCCCAGTTCCACTAAGAAAGCGTGGGTCATGGTCCAGTCAGAGTACCCTGCATCAAGATAGGAGAGATAGCAAGCAAAACAGAGAAAGTTGCAGGAACGTAGGTCAGCTATGTCCACACAACACAGCTCTCCACGTACGCTGAAGCAAGGCGCGTGCTTCTTTCGAACCCAGTTGTTCAAGCAGATATTTTGAATGGTATAGTACGTACCGCACCTCCTGATCAGGCAAGGGCTTGCTCAGCCCTGCTTACTACTAGTGAGCCGAAGCCGTCGATAGTATGTAGGAACCTATGCTCAGCGAAGTCTATGACTGATATACCTCAGAGATATTTGATGCTAGAATGCACCCATTTGTACATACCAAATCATACAATGAGATCAGTGTTTACATTTCAAACACTGATTTAGCAACGTCAAGATTGAAATAAACTGACATAACAAGAACAAAGCAAGTTCAGTTCAGCACTGATCCTGAGAAGGAAAGAACTACACAGTACCTAACAGACACTTATCATATGAACTTGCTTGGGTCAATGTGTCGTCCACATACAGCATAGATATTCAACCACAGAGCAGGAGCTGTTTCCTACTGTACTGAATATCTGCCGGTTCGTCTAATCTCTTCACGTTCCACCAACCTCTCCTCACACCTACACTCTCTGATCAATCGAAACTCGCCAGATGCAAGAAATTTCACCTCTGACCGGCGACGCTGCTACGACGATCCGCAGTATGGAGCAATCACTACCTACAGAAAAGGCCGAAGCCTCAGCAGAGACAAAACCATTCTTCACGCCGCCAACGTACACCATGAAAGAAATCCACAACGCGATCCCAGCCCACTGCTTCGACCGCAACACCCTCCTTTCCCTTTCCTACGTCCTACGAGACTTCTTCTACGTAGCCATCCTCATGGGCCTCGCTACGCAGATCCCTCTGCTCCCAACCCATTCTCTACGCGTCGTTGCATGGACAGTCTACTCTTTCTGCCAAGGGCTCGTCTTCACAGGTCTCTGGGAAATCGCGCACGAATGCGGGCACGGCGCCTTGAGCAAGTCCAGATGGGTCAACCATGCCATGGGCCTGGTCGTGCATTCCTCGCTGCTGGTCCCGTATCACAGCTGGCGGTTCACGCATTCGCAGCATCATAAATCTACGAATAACATTGAACGGGATATTGCTTTCGTGCCGGATGTAAGTACTTACCGCACCCCGTCCACAAACATTCTCGAAGGAACAGGAGCTGATTGCTTGGTCCGTTGCAGACGAAGGACGTGTGGATGGCAGCCCGCGCGGCCCGTTCGCCCAAAGCGCTTTTCACGTACTGGGACTTGGTGGAGGATATGCCGATCGTCAATCTACTGATCTTGATCGGGCATCAGTTGATCGCCTGGCCTATCTACCTCGCCATCAACAACTTCGCTCTGCCCCGCATGCGGGCCGTGGCTTGGTGGAAAAGAAGCCATTTCTACTTTGGTGGCGATGGGCCGAACTTCAAGCCGAGCAACAGGTCCGACATCATTTGGAGTGATTTTGGCATTGGCCTGGTCGCTGCAGCGTTGTGGGGAAGCGTCAATTACTTTGGTGCCGAGAAAGTTTTCCTCTTTTACGGGGCACCGTGGCTGTGGACCAATCACTGGATTCGTAAGTCCCTCCCTGCTGCTCTTGATGTGGAGCTTACAAGTTCCAAGTCGATATCTGGTCGTACGTACTTGAGAAACGCCCTTGACTGACATATATCCAGTCACCATCACGTTCCTTCAACACACCGACCCCATGCTCCCCTACTACCCTAGCACAACCTGGTCCTTCCTCCGCGGTGCCGGCAGCACCGTCGACCGCAGTTTCAGTTTCATAGGCCAGAATCTCTGGCATGGGGCGATCGACTTCCACGTCTTGCATCATCAGTACGTCCCTCTCTTGTTTTCCCTCCCTCAAGTCCTTTGATTTCTGTCTGAAATACAAAAAGCCCTCCCCTTCCAAATCCCCGTCCCACAACCCCAGCCCTTGAAAGCATGGAGAGAAGTTAGCACATGAACCGTACATCACAACTATGTCCTCTCTTCCGCTTTGAGCAAGCATTTCTAATGCCGCAATCTCATAGTGCATCTCGTATCCCCTTCTACCACGCAGAAGAAGCCTCCAACGCCATCAAAAGTGTCATGGGAGAGCATTACCGGAGTGATGTGAAGACGCCGTTCTTATGGGCATTCTGGAAGAATTATAACACTTGTCAGTTTGTGGAGGAGAAGGATGCGGGGAGTGGGATTTATTTCTTCGGGAAGAAGTGAGTCGGGCAGTGGATTGTGAACATAGCGGCATAGACGGAGCACGCATACGATGGGCTTGACAGGTTAGTAGGTAGCTTAGACTAATTACAGAGCAGCTTAGAGCTTTGCAGAGACCAGGTTATTTTCAAACAATTTGGCTCCGATCCCCAGGCGTCAAGAGTATTTGATTCCCGGTCTTACTTGATTGCGTGTATGATATTTCCCAACGCGACTCTGGCGTTCGTATACATCTGTGAAAGCAATTCTACATGTGAGCCGACAGTTGGATGATGAGATATACGCCTCGGCCAGGCCAACCCATTGCATCCTTCGCACGCGCTCCTGAGGGGTATAAAACCAATCAAACCAGTCCCGAACCGTCCTATATCGGCTTCTCGCACCCAATCCTCGCCAACAGCTCCTTCCTGTTCTCCGCATCCATCAACCTCCGTCTCCCAGTCGTCACCCTCGGTCTCGGGCTCGTCATCGTCGACAGTCCCGTCAACCCATTGCTCAATTCGCTGCCGCCTCCGACACAGACGTTCAGATCGGTGACGTTCACCGGCCGCCTCTTCTTCTCCACTCCGACTTCCTCTCCGTCGGCGTCTACTTCTCCCTCGTCGTCACTCCGGGTATCTTCCGCTTTCCCTCCCATTATGATACTAGTGATGACCTTGAGGATCATCCCGAACCATATCAAGCTGAGTGTTTGCAGTAGTAGCAACATGCCGAGGAAAATGTACTTCACCTCGGTGTTCAAACATATTACACCGTCAAGATCTTGAAAGGGCCGCAGGAGATGCGAGAAGTAGTCGGGCTGTGCGGGCATGTCTGGGATCAACCCGTTCGTGGACCCGTTGTAGCAGCCGAAGAGCATGGTGGTGGGCCCTGGTACGTCGGTGTAGATATCGTAGCAGAGCTTGAGGTACATGACGTGGCGGGCCATGAACCAGGTCACGACAAAGAAGCCAAAGGCAACATTGCACGCTGTTTCGTGGCGGAGATAGCGGAGAAGTTTTGCGATCTGCAAACCGTTAGCATTAGGCCAACATGCGTTTATATTAGGGAAACTGCGGTCGACTTACGGGCAAAAGGAGGTCAACCACATCCATGAGGCAGAGGACCACGTTTGCTGCACGGGTGTAGCGGTACACGTAGGTGATTGAGATCAGGGTGCATGTGATGATGTGGTGGGTGAGCATCTGGGCATGATCTTTCCGGCGAGCTTCAATGTGGATGACGAGGATCTGCTGGATCCAAAATGCCAATTGCACTAGATAATACCATTTGAAAGTCCCTGACATCTCCCGAGCAGGCCAGGACGTCCAGATCTCGGCATTGTTGAGCCAGTAGACGGAATTGTACCAGAGATACTATGGTTCTCCTGTAAGTACTATTCTTCGAACTGATTCTGGAGGGGTATGTGGGGGGTGCCAAGCTTACATACCATCCCCAGAGTCCAGAAAGTACCATAATATAAGGCGAGCCATCCTTGCTCCGCAAATCGCAGATGACTCTTTTTAGCCACCCCCAAGTATTTGGCCAGTGGTCGCAGGATCCATTCAATTGAGATAGCTCGGAGTGCGGTAAAGTTTATAGTCCACGCAAATATGAAATATATATCGTCCAGACCTTGCAAGTAGGTACGGTCTGTTTGTGAAGGGTAGGAAAGCTGTAAGAACTTCCGGGTGTGGATTCGCGACTCCGGGTGGAGGATGTGCACCGAGATCACACCGCAAATCCAAGATAATGCAACCGCTGACAGAACGAGAAGTCAATGCAAGATTCTAAGTAACAATCCCAGATTTGGAGGAGCGACTAACCGATTTGATGCTTCAGGACCCAATCCAGAAAGGGTCTGGCAACCTTAGGATTTCTGGGGCGAGCCATAGCCATGTTCCCCTCCCTGCGCACGACGAATCCATTGGCAGGCGGTTCGTGGGTTACCATGGGCTCTGCCATGATGCACCAGGCGTCTGCGAACGAGTGAAGACAGACGCGTCGCGAATTGATCCCAGAGGAAGAATTGAAGACGGAAAGGGGGAGGAGACGATTAGGGCCACAATTGGGATTTAATGTTGAAAAGCTGGGGGTTACACGTTCGGGGTAGACACATCGCTTAGGATTTTGAGTCGCATTTTTGTGCAGTAGCTCCTTGGCGCAGCGAAATCCATTGAGAGCAAGATTACCTTAACGTTATTGACTCAGTTGTGCACGCATACGAATCTAGTAGAGCTTTATACAGATTTTATGGAGTTTATCGGTAGTATACAGCAAATGCATGCAGAGCTCCGATAACGCAGTCTTAAATGTGCAAATGACTTAGGTACCTTAGGTACTGATATTAGCTCTACAGAAGTAAAGTAATGATGATGAAAAACTTCGTTGCACTGAAACTAATCATGATCACTTAGGTACAGGATGCTGACAGTTCTTATCAGCTCACCTCACTGTCGCCCCATCGTGATGGATTTTCTAAATTAGACCAAGACGGCGGTAACTTACCTTATCCCCCTTGATATTGACTAAGACCTAAAGAAGTCTAGGCTCGCCAAGACGCTCTCGCACTGGCACGCGAGTTTCTATGGCATGGGTCTTACGAAACGTGAGAGAAGGGTTACAGCCCTTGTGCCCTTTATGCGAAAGTCATGGCCATCATCTCTCTGCGCAAACTCCTCACCTTTGCTCCAGGGAGTATGCCGCTTTGTCTCTTGGCCGACTCGAATTTTCTTAATATAGCAGCTATCAACATAGGAGCAGGTATTGTCATTATGGTCCCAGCCTATGCGGGATGTTCTTGCAATCAAGCTTGAATTCTGGACCTGTCACAAACGCAATGCTTGCTAGGGTGACAAGGGAGAGGATCACTCCAGGGCATGACATAGCAGGAAGTGCAAAGCTGGGAATTTCGAAGGGAGCAAGAGCAGAAATATCTGACAAGAAATATATTCTGACTGCAGTAGTCAAACGGAACCAGAGTTATGCGATGGATATGTCCTTGCTCGGATCCAGCACCCATCCCCACTTGCAAGAACCAGCGTCAAATCTTGGCGCTCCTGACCCACGTCCGGCACCTCTTTCGTGGGGTCATACTCAAACTCACTAAACGTCTGCACGAGTCTGATGATTGCGTACGAGGCTTCTAGGAGGGCAAATTCCTCTGGAAGGAACTTTTAGCGAAGAACATGAACAAGCCAATGGATACTTACGCCCTATACAGACTCTTGGCCCACCATTGAAAGGAAGATATCCCCACCCAATATTCTTCAAATCTACCTCATTCTTGACGTTCGGATCCCATCTCTCGGGCCGGAACGCTTCTGCATCGCTACCGTACAGTTCCTTTCGACGGTGCATGATGTAGACACCGTAGCCAACCGCGGTCCCTTTCTTGACGTAAACGGGCGCGGTGCCGTTCGGTCCACCGCCTGTTGGAAGGACAGTTGTTTTGACTGCTGCGCGAGAGTTGAGGGGAACAGAGGGGTAGAGTCGGAGAACTTGAACAATTACTTTTCTCAGCAAGGCCTGAGGGAACATGGCGAAAGGAGGATGAAAGAGGGAGGGGGCGTACCTTCTTTCAGGGCGTATGACAAATAGAGCATTTTCTTTATATCAATTCTGTTCGGATTTTGCGCTTCTTCTCCTACACCAACAATCGTCTTGATCTCTTCTCTCAGCTTCGCCATCACGTCCTCATGCTTCACCAACAACCGCATCGTCCACGTCAAGAGACATGCAGTGGTATCTCTCCCCGCAAGGAGCACGTTCAAAAGCGCATCTCTCAATACCTTAGGCTCTTGCGTCTCCTCCATCAAGGATCCCAAGAACCCATAATCCGTTTTTGTCCTCGTTCCCGGAGAGGTATCCTTTGAGTTGTGCACCGCAAGCGCCTCCTTGATTTCACCATCAATCCACTTGTGCACCATCGCATTTGCATCGCGAAACGTCTTGGTGTTCAGCAACCAATGCAGCGGTCCTAATCTCCCCCTGTGTGCAAGATAGTCCTGAGAGATCCGGAAGGACTCGCCAAAAGCTTCAGCTTCTTCATTCTCATGCGCCAATGATCTTATCGATCGCCCGAAAAGAAGGTAAGTCGTCGTGTCCAGCGTGAATCGGAAAAACAATGGTTGAAAATCCACCACTTCCCCGTCCGGGATACATGTGATCAATGCTTCCACGGACTCCTGTACTTCGAGAAAATTGTCGACGCGTTTGGAAAGGAATAAAGGGCGTAAAAGGTCGCGCGAGTGCTTCCAATCTTCGCCGTCTTGGGTGAAGATCCCGGGGCCGATCAGGGGGTACCAGACTTCGGGCCGGTCGCCCATGCCAAAAGCTTCACAAGGGCTTATCAGTACAACTCCTCCCACATTTAGTCTTAAGAAAGAGTGTAGGAACACCAGTAAATTGCGTCCCCAAAACCGCCTCGATATTCTTCGGATCGAAAGTGTCAACACCACCAACCCCAAGTAGCTTCTGCTCGAAAGTCGGCGGGACGGTCCCAGTCAGGGTTGTGAAAAATCGTAAAATATGCCCTTCCATGGCTTGATGGTATGCTGTCCATAGTAGGTCCAGTCCGAGCGGCCATTTGTAGGGTAGTGTTTGGATGGGTTGGCAGTTGTGTTGTTTGGCGTAGAGTGCCTCGGCCTGTGAGGTCCGTGTTAGTACGGTATAGAAGCGCAAAAGGGCACGAAACTGTGTAGCGTCGTAGGGCTCGGGGAAAAGAAAACCTTTTGGGTTTGATAGCGGCGGATGTAGAGGTACGAGATGACAAGGAGGAGAATGGTTGCTAAGATGCTTTTGACGTTCATATCAGCCATGTTGTGTCGCGGAAGATATGTCTCGGTACTCTGTAGAGGTATGTAGGTGCCTCATCTGGGTAGTACGCCAGGAGAGAAATCTGCGAGAGCCTCATAACAGAATTGGTATGGTAAAGAAGTTACTGTATGGTCCCAGGCAGAGGCGCGACACGCGGCTGAGCACGAACCGAGAGAGGTGTGGGTGTGTTGGTAGGTTAGAGATCTTCCTACTAGGAGCTGTGACACTATAACATGGGTGCTGTCGTGCGAGAATGTTTCATGAATCGCAATCAAGCGTCATTTCATGCAGCTACAGTACCTTATCACCGTCCATCTGTAAGGTACATAAGCGAACATGCATCAGAGTCCAAAACTGCAAAGGAAGCTGAGCGGCAGCGGCAAAGAAAGAGAAACCTACCGGCCCTACATTTATTCCTAGGGCCTGGAGAGCTCTGATCTGGCAGACAACTCGAGGTTCAAGCCTAATCCACATGCGAGACTTGATCTTACCTGGGCCGGAGATTCTATTAATAACGATCCACGCACATGTCATACCTTAAGGTGGAAGCAGACGATTGGCTGGATTAAGATCTATTTTCAGGCTTCCATTTCAGCCTTGACTTGCCATTGGCAGTTGACATTTATTATTAATCAATAATTGATTCAAGGGTAAATGACTCTGCTGGTCCATGCAACTGCATAAAAGACTCAGATGATAGTCAGCTCATAAAAAAGACTTGAATAGACTCAACACTAAGTGCTAATCTGAATAGTCTTCATGTCTTAGAATGTGTTGACACATCAAAATGTAAATAAACATTAGAATAGTAAACAAACAAATAAACAATAAATATTCATGTGTTTAAATTGTTTCTAGGCTGAGTGTGTGGTTTTTAGATTTCATATATGACATTAGTGCCCGCGAAAGGAACGCAAAAAATAGATTACAAAGTTTGGTTTTGTGATGTATTATTTGTAAGGGTTAGGGCTAATATTATGATTTTATGTAATTTATAATCACATGACTTAGCCCTAAAAAACGGTGCCCTAATGACTCAATTTGACCTAGTACACATAGAGTTAGTAATAACCTGACCTGCAGGTCAAGTCAAGTTTTTACAGAGTTATAGATGGACTTTTTGAATCTGACTTGACTTTATACTCAGTTTAATTGTTTCTATTTACTAATTATATGATCTACAGCATGTAAAGACATTATGCTTTACTTAATAATATATATTGCAGTAATGTACTGCATTTTTCAGTCTTAAACTTTCATTAATGTCTTTTAAATCATTTTAATGCAGCTTACATAAAGTACATATATTTTTTATTTAAATTCATTTCTTCTTAAATCTTCTGCAAGACACATAAATGTGTAAGGAATTATATTTTATGTTGTTAATAAAACAAAAATTACTGACATTAATAGCTGTTATCAGTTCAGAATAAATGACAGTTTAGATTGTTATTAAGAAAATAAAAAAAAAATAAAGATTAAGAAATTGACTTAGAGCAAAGATATAGATCATGATGTAATTATAAAATATACTGTTTTTTTAATAATAATAACAGAAATAGATTTAAGTTTGTAGATTAATTATAAAGATTGAGTTATTTAACTAAATTATATATCTCTTAATAAGAGATCTCATCTATATTTATGTAAATAAAGTAATTAATATAATCAATAATATAGAAATTAACTTACTTAATTGCTTTAAACTAATTATTATGTCTTTAGAATGTGTTCTACACAGAAAAAAGTGTATAAGATGTTTTAAAATAAGATATTTATAATTTTTAATCATTTATATTTTGTCTTCATCATTTTATGTTATATAACATTCAGAAACTTAACAATTAAAAGCTTATAATTAAGTTTTAAAGTCTTGTTGACAGACTTAATGATATTTAATGTGTTATAACTGTAGTAACAGTTAAAAAAGTGAGTAATAATTTAAAGTTGTAAATTTTAAATAGTAAAAACAGTCAGTAAAATACTTTTTAAAAAAGAAATACTTATTATTTATTAAAGTCAGTCTTTTATAGCTAATTTAATTTTTTATAGTTTTCTTATCTTTATTTTAAAGATTTTCACTGTTTTTATTTAAACAATGACTCAGAAACAGAATCTTAACATTTTTTCTGTTTTTTTTAAGAAATTTTCATTTAAATAATGACAGCAGTAAGCTCTTATTACTTAAGAACTCAGTAACACATTTATTTATAATAATTTTTTATTTTAATTTAACATTAAAGTACAGTTCTGTATCTCTGAAATCATTTATTATAAATGTAAAAAAAATTTTTTTTATAAATTTTAAAACTTACTTTTCATCACTGCTTACATAAAAAGCAAATTTCTTTCATTTACATTGATCATAATTATCAGCAGCAAGATCTGCACAAAATAAGCTTTTAAAAAGATGCTGTTTACAGTAAGAAAGAGATAGCATTATTAAAAGAAATAATTAAACTATATTAAATATATAAAATAGTGTTTGAAGTTGTCTGTAAGTAGTGATTAATTTAATAATAAAAGAAAAGAAAACTCATTAATTATTAAATTAATTATAAAATTTATGTATACTTTAAAAGTCTGTAAACATAACTTCTATATATAGATTAATAACAGCTAAAAGCTATATCATTAAACTTTTAAATTACTGTTTAAAAGTTCTTATTTAATCTATTAAGTTATCTTGTAGTTTACTGTCTTCTTAAAGTGAATTTATAAACAATTTATTGAGAAGTATAATGCTCTATTTACTTTCTTGACTTCATTAGTCTTAGCATAAAAGACTAACAGAGTCTTCTTCTGTCTTAAATGACAGAGTTTCTGTCACCAATTAAATTATACTTAAGTTGACTACAGTCAACATTAACATGTTAAATTCACTAAATAGACAGATAGTACAAGTACTCATTATTCTTTTCATAAATTATGAACCTAAGTTAGCAAGAGACTTCTCAAAGAAAGTGTAGACTGATTTAGTGTATATAACTCTTGATATGCTGCTTATCAGAGTAAAACAAGTAGACAGCTTTTAATATGCTGCTCATTAGAGCAAAACAAGATGAGTATAATAAGCATAATGATTTGACAGCTTAATATAAGTTAAGCATTGACAAATAAGCATTCTCTACATTGTTATAAATAAACAATACATATACATATCTCTTCTATTATTACATTCATCTTTACAATACACTCTTTTATCTTCAATTCTTATACTGTGTGCCAATTATCACTATAAATCAAGAACACAACTCATTATTCTTTATAAAGTAACATTTAATTTCTGTTCTTACTCAAGAGAACTATGAGAAATGATTTGTTCATATGAAGAGATAATTAATTGATGAGAATCTTTAATATATAATAAAGATTCTCATTTAAGTCTTTATAGACAATACATTCATCAATAATGTTTTTTCTTTTTTCTCATTAAGTAGTTTCAATTTTAAGAATCAGCAAATTAACAGCAAAGCTCTGTTTTGAATTACAGTCTGCATCAGTGCTGATAATGAGAATTATTTTATAAATAAAATTACAGCAAAAAAAGCTTGAAATGTTCTCTTCTTAAAGGATAAGAAGAAACTGCAGACAACTGAGAAACAATATTTTACAGAGTTTGTTGAATATAAGATATCATTAAATATGATTGTTAATGAAATATGAACTTAACTTAACAATCTTAACAGAAAGATTGCTGCAACACAATTAAGACTTAAAAACTTCATTATATCTGAATAGTAATTTTAAATACTGCTTTAAGTACTGTCAGCAGAGTATACTGTTATTTATGATGTCATTAATGTTTAAAATGCATTTAACATTAAGATGAGTCTGAGAAACTTCAGAAGAAGAAGACTTAACTGAAAATATTTAATAATGCTTTATAAGTTGAGCAGTAAAGACAAAACAAGAGTTATTAAGAACATTAAATCTCACAGTATGATTATAAAAGACATTTAAGCTCAAACAGTAATTACTTATCATTATATAGAATTTTAATTTGTTATTTTTATAATAATATTCATTGTAAGCAGAACTGTAAATATATCTCTGTAATTTATAAGATTATACAGTCAGCAAAATTAGTTAAGACAATTAAGAAGCAGATTAAGTTGATTGCAGTTAATTTGTATAGAAATAAAAGAAGAAATTAAATCTATAATGTAAAAATTGTTTCTGAAAAGAAATTCAGCATACAGAAGTCTGAAGCTGCAGATAAGTCTGATAAGAAGATTGCTGCTATCTTTAAAAATATTATTAATAAGATTTCTTAATCAGACTGAGTTGCAGACTTTGATGTCTCATCTTATATAATTAATAAACTTTAGCTTTTCAGTAACTCTCTGATGTGCATGCAATGATGTATCATCAAAGTCAGAGAGAAAAGATTGTATGTTAATTATTATGACACAGTTATTATGTAAAATAAGAATGAAAATTCAGTTTTTTTAAATTTAACATTCTATATTTTAAAGCTTGAAGTCAATCTTTTATCAGAAAAGAAGATGTATGAGAAGAAACTGCTTAAATATTTTAATTATAAGAATCTTTACATGCAAAATAAGAGCAGAAAGCTCATGTTAAAAATATCTGAAAAAGAAAGAGTCTACATAATTAAGCATATTTTAAGTAATCTTAATGAATTTACTTTACTCTCTGTTATGCATATACAAAGTAAGTCAGAGATCACTCTTTTAAAAATATGTAAAAATTTATAGATTTAGATCTCTGAGTTCATTACAGATACACTCAGTAAGAATGTGCAAATGAATGATGATACAATTATGTTATATGATGATAAGATCAAGACATATAGACTTTAATATCATTAATTTACTCATCTTAATGCAGCTAAGCTCTGTGATCTCTATAAGATCATTATTTTAAGTAAATCAATTCTCATTATTAAAAACAATACTGATGTATATGAGATCTATGCTCTGACTAAGTTCATAAATCAGTAAAAACACAACATAAGCAAAAAAAAAGTGAACATTCTTGTTCTAATCTTCATCAATATATATGAATCTCTGTCTTTGTCATTTATTAGCTATTAATACTTTCTGAAAATTGTAGATAATTATTTATAAAAGATATAAACAATATCACTGAAGTGACAAAACAATGCTTTACAGAAACTGCAGAAATGACAATTAAAGATTGAACTTTAATTTGATGTAAAGATTCTTGCTGTATAAAGCAACAATGCAACAGAGCTAAGATCTACTCTTAATAAATGATGTATGTCTTTCAGCATTATATCACAGTATACAGTGCTTTACATGTTGATTTAAAATAATGTAACTGAGAAAGCAATCAAAATCACTGAGAACTCAGTATATACAATAATTAAAAAGACTGAACTCTCAATAAAGTTCTGAGCAGAGACTGTACAAACTGATGTTTATCTTTATAAGTGTACAGCAACTAATCTCTTAATCAATGACAAATAAGTCACTTTAGAGAAAGTGTTCACTGAGATGAAATCATTTATTAATTATGTATATGTGTAAAAATGTAAATGCTACTTCTATATTGACTTAAAGTCTCTGTCTGAGAGCAGACAGAATAAATTTATGAATTGAGAATGAGTAAAAGTATTTATGAATTATAGTGAGAAAATTACAAAGCAGTATCTGCTTTAAGCATTAGATCTTAAATAAATCATTAAGAATTATGCTGTCAAGTTTGCTGAAAACAAGAAAGAAGACAGCATTGATGTAAAACTTTATAGACAGATATTGAATGTTTTTTTAGAATAAAAATCTATTAAATGATTATGTAAGACTGAAACTGCAACTGCTTCATTGAAACAGTTTTTGAAATCTGATATGCAAACTTACAGATTTAAATTTACAAGTTCTCATTCTGTCATTACATCATTAAAGAAAGAGATCACAGACAATTCATTATTAAAGTTAACTGCAATTAACTTTAATCATAATGCATTAAAGCTCTTCTCTTATATTGAGATTTCTGTTAACAAGATCAGTCATTTAGACATAAATGTTTCAATTAAGAAAGTTAAGACATTTCTATGCATTAAGATATCAAAGAGAACACAGAAGAACAATGACACTGATTTTAATAAGCTTATAATAAAGATTTTAAAAGTTATATTGACATTGACTGCATTTACAGTCAATGATGAGAATAATAAGTACTCAGTAAAAACTGATATCTTAACTTCTCTGATATATGCTGAAGCAGTGAGAGACTCAATCTGAGAAAAGATATAAAAGAACATCATTAATGTAGAGCTGAGAACACTTACAGTGAATGACATTTAAGAAGAGATTGTTTTGTTAAGAGAGATTAACATTGTAATCAGTAAGTAAGTATTTAAACTTAAATTATACATTGATGATTTTCTTAACAAATTAAAGACAAAAATAGTGACAAAAGAGTTCTTACAGATGTACAGCATTGATTATAAAGATATTTTTACATTAATTATGAAGTTTAATACTCTCTGTGTCTTTCTGACTCTAGTTGCACTTGAAGATCTAGAGTGTCATTAGATAAATGTTAACAATGTCTTCATTAAGTCATTTTTAAAGAAAACAATTTACATAACATCATTTCTCAGAGTTATAACTACTTCTAACTGTACACTATACATTCTGCACAATTTATATGATCTAAAGCAAGCTGTCAGAGATTGACATGAACAATGTGTCATTAAGCTTCTTTAATTAAATTTTTATCAAAGTAATGTGAATTTATATCTTCTAATTCACACTGTCAAAAGCATTATGCTACTTCTCTATATAAATAATATCATTATAATCTCATCAGATCTCTTAAATATTCTTTAATTCAAAAAGTTTCTCAGAAGCTTATTTAAGATCAAGAACTTAAAAGAGACACAGAAAATTCTTGATATTTAAACAATTTGTAATTGTAAGAAAAGAACACTATGCATAAATTAAATACACTATGTTAATAAGATGCTCAGAGATCTTTACATGTAAAGTGATAAGCATTAATGCATTGAGATCTCATTGAATAAATATAACTCTCTTTACTCAGCTGATTCTAATGATCAGTGTATAGATCAAAGAAAATATTAGTAAATCATTGAAAATCTTATATATACTGTAATTTACATGTACTTAAACATCTTTTTTATCTTAAAATGACTAAGTCAGTACCTTAGTGATTCTGCAAAACATTATAAGTATATGTTTAAGAGATTGCTGCAGTATATATAATTAATCATTAATCTTAAGATTATGTATGAGTTCAGTAAAAGTTAAGATCTGCTTAAATACTTTAATTCTAATTATGCATCAGACAAGTTAGACAGAAGATTTATTCTAAATTATATTTATTTGCTTAACAGAGAATCTGTGTCATGAATTAGCTGAAAGTAGAAGTTAGTGACAACATTGATTATTAAGATTAAATACATAATTATATCAATATGTACAAAGACTGAAGTCTGACTCACTTAGATACTAAGAAACATGAAATTAAATAAGTATCTTAAAGTTAATTTACATTGTGTGAGCATTCAGAAGAATGAGATTCATAGAGAAAATATATTTCTTTAGCTTAAAGAAGATAATTAGACTGTCTTGACACTGATTAAAAATGCTTATATGCATAAGTAATTAAAGCATATTGATGTTGTCTATTATCATATTTAAGATCTGCACAAAAGAAATCAGATTTAGATAAACTTTATACTTAGTTAAGACATAATAGCTGATGAACTGATTAAGTCTTTATTAAGATAGATGTTTAAGTGCTTTGTGTGTTAGCTGAGACTTGACAACAATGAAAGTCAATAGATATGAATGCATTAAGTAAAAATGTTGAGAAGTATAATGCTTTATTTGCTTTCTTAACTTCTTTAATCTTAATGTAAAAGATTAACAGAGTCTTCTTCTTTCTTAGATAATAAAGCTTCTATTATTAATCTAATTACATTTAAGTTAATTGCAGTCAATATTGATGCATTAAATTCACTAGATAGACAGATAGCACAAGTACTCATTATTCTTTCAATAGAACTTAATAAGAAAATAAATAAAGAATTTCTAAATTTTTAAATATGATTTAATCTCTGATTTAATACACACTTTATGCATTATAATTGAGTGTTATAATAAGTGAAGTTACACATTAAATTTTGAGTCAAAAGAAGTAAAAGAAGCAGCTAAAGTACTTTAAGATAGTGCAGCATTGAGTGTGAATTTAAAGTAATTAATAAATGCTTTTATTCTTTTTTATTAATTAACAAAGTCTTCTTTCTTCAGATGTGCAGCAATGTCTAAGATAAATAAATTAATTTCATTAATCTTTTTCTTTTTTTTCTTCTTAAATTGAGATGAAGAGTCTGATATATCAATAAAATGTATTCTTTTACTGATGACTTAATTTAATTTAATAATAAGAAATATAAAGTCTGCTGCTTTTACTATGTTAATGAGTTAATTCAGTTCAATAATGAAAGATATAAAGCTTAATGCTTTTACTACATTAATAAAGATAATCTTTACATTCAGTTTTCTCTATTTTGATGATGTATCTTTGAAATAAAAGTCAGCATTATATCTCTTCATTACTTACTTTACTTACATGATGCAAAAAGAAAATGTAGAAAGCTTAATGCAAAAAGTAAGATGTTTTGTAGAAAGAAAATGTAAAAAGTGTTGTATTAAAGATAATGTTAAAAGGTTGCACCACACTAATAGCACAGCTATTGTGAGTTATATATCTAACAGATAAATGAATTTGTTAAGTCTTTATATTATCATTTGTTTACATAAATGTTGTGTTTTTGTTATCAGTCAATTTATAGATAACTAAGATCAATTTAAATTAAGCTGCACAATTATTTAGATTTATTAATTTAATGATCATTTCTTTTTAAGTGTATTATCTAAGAAATTCAAAGCAATACATACAATTTATAAAGTGTAATATCTCAATCATATTAGTTGCAATTTCTTTACTAAGTATAGATCTTCTCACAGTAAAGAAACTGACATTAAAATTATGTTGTATAGCATGATAGAAATATAATGAAAGTTAAAGTTACAAAGAAATATTAAGTAAATTTTAAAGTTTGTAAATCTGACAACATAAGATTTATTGAAGAGAATAGAATATGAATTATAGATAAAGATATATAAGATAGAATTAAGTTTATAAAATAAAAGTAAAGAATAAAGTGACTGTCAAGTCAGATCAGACTTAGATTTTAGAATCTGACCTGACTCATTAAGCTTTACTTTGCAACCTAACTTGATTTTATACAGAGTTAGATTTTAAACAAAGTCAGGTCAGGCTATTCTTGACAGTTTAAACTACATCAGAATTAGTTAGCTTCTGTTATTAAGTAGCTTTATATTGACAGCAGCTACTATTGCAACATTTTTTAGAGTTATAAATCATGACTGTAGTCAAGAAGTCTTACATTTCTGATGTAAACTGCAATGCAAGAAAAAAGCTAGCTCTTCAGAGATGATTTTATGTGAGTTCATTTCTCATAATCTCAACAGTCATGCATAACTGAAACATTACACCTAAAGATGCAGATTGAAGCAATCATTATTAGACTATTTTGAGGATATTTAACTCTCAATGTAGTAAATAGATAGACTAAATTGAAAGCTGTTTAACTGTGTATATTGTTTAAAGAATAATGAGTATTTGTGCTATTTATTTATTTAGTAAATCTAATGTATCAATGTTGACTGCAGTCAACTTAAGTGTAGTTAGATTGATGATAAAAGCTCTGTCATTTAAGACAGAAGAAGACTCTGTCAGCCTTTTATACTAAGACTAAAGAAGTCAAGAAAGTAAATAGAGCACTATACTTCTCAATATATATATAATGCTCACTTATAACACTTATGTATCAGTAATCTTTAAGCTCATAACTTCTATTCTTAAGTCAAGTCTCAAGAGCTTACTTACTAATCAGTCTCAGAATTCTTAAAACTTGAACAGAGCTTCTGAGTTAAGTTAAGCTTTAATGTTAAAGCTTAACTTAAATTCTCAGACTAACAATTAAAGCTCAATCTAATCTGATCTAAAAGCTCTGTTCAGGTCAGGTCAAGTTAACTTGACTTAACAGTCACTTTAGTAAAGAATGAATTGTTAAGCATGATATCTTTAAAAAAGAAAATTAAATCATTAATAATTCTTCTTTTTTTAAATCAGTTTCTGTACAAAAAAAGTTAAGTAAGTTACATGATTGCATCATTAAATTAAATTAAAATGCTCAATTTTAACATTCTCTGATCAGCTTATGCAATGCAGCAGTGATAGTATTGATAAAAGTTGCATTTTTTTATTTTAAATTTAAAATTCTTTTCACTGCTGATTGAAGAGATTTTTAATCAGTATAATGACAGTTTAAAGTGAAATTAATCAGTTATTACAAATTTGTAGAAGACAAGTAAGACATATTTTTATATATTTTTTAAAAGTATAAGCTCTTTGTTACGGTCTTCTAAGCCTAATGGCTAAAAGCTATAACCCTAATGGTAAATCTATGATATGAGTAAAAGATGAGTGAATGTAAGGGCTACAATGGCTACTTAAATAGTAGCTAAG